>JAABUX010000537.1_pt1 | contig 64734 bp, 49 predicted proteins | sample 5561851 | NCBI WGS metagenome assembly JAABUX01 (sample SAMN10711883, study PRJNA513361) | rock metagenome | isolation source: Antarctica rocks | place: Antarctica: Victoria Land, Richard Nunatak red sandstone | collected 2016-01-03
AAGCCTTCCTAGGGGAGAGGGAGAGGGCCTCCGTTTTACGCCGCAAGCGGCGGTAAAATTGGAACGGCCACTTGTTTCCTCCACACAGAATTCGAGGAGCAAATGGGTATCTCGTATCAAAAAGGATGGGTTCGATCTCGGGGCAAGAAGTGGCACGGCTGCTTCCGTCGCGCCGAGATAGACTCTGCAACCAATCAACCGAAGCTGGTCACGGCTTCCATCGTCCTCGGGCTGAAATCTGAGATGTCGAAGTTCCAAGCGCGGGAGCGCTTGGAGGAAGAACTCGCCAAACTGGGGGGACGGTCAGGTGGGGAGCAAGTTGTCCCCAATGGATCGGTCACCTTCGCATGGTTCGTTGAGAACCGCTACTTGCCTCTGAAAGAGGGGGACTGGAGAGAAGAGACTGCCAAGGTCAAGAGATACCTGATTCAGGCAGATCTCGTCGACGCCTTTCGAGATTACCGTCTCGAGAGCTTCGACAAAGTAATCCTTCAGACCCATCTCAATCGGCTGGCCAAAACCCGCTCCAAGGATCGAGTCTTGCAGATGCGAGCCTACATGCGAGCCATTTTTGCGGAGGCAGTCGATCAGGACTTCCTCACCAAAGATCCAGCGCGCACCGTCAAGCCTCCCACGAACCTGCGCGAGGTGGACAAGACAACGCTTAGCTGGGACCAACTGCGGGCGGCTCTCGAGAAGCTGGACGAGCTCAGTCTTCGCGACTGGATTCTGATGAAGCTCGACATGTCGAACGCGCTGCGGCCGAGCGAGTTGTTTCCGATCCGATGGCGGTCTCTGGACGCAGAGGCACAGGTCTTGGATATTCAGGAGACGGTCTACAAGGGCAAGGTGCGGCCATACGGGAAGACGAAGGGTAGCCTGACCAAGGTTCCGATCGCCGAAGTGATGGCGAACGAGATCGCGGAGTACCGAGAGGAGTGCGAGCGAGAGGGGAAGGACACCTCTCCGGATGCGTTCATGTTTCCGGGGCGTTTCGGAGGGCCGATGGACTCAAGCAACTATCGGCACCGGGTGCTGCACAGGCTGGCCACTGAACTCGGCCTGCCAAAGTTGAACTTTCAGGTCATCCGCCGCACGATCGCAACGCTCGGTAAGAACATGGGGCACCCGAAGGACATCCAGGGACTCATGCGGCACACCCGGCTGGCCACGACGATGGACGTATACATGCAGTCACTCGAGCCGGAGGTGCGGAAAGCGATCAACTCGATTCACCGTGAATTGGTAGCTACCGGCACCGAAGGATCGACCCGGAAACCGCTTGCGGCTGTTGCCCGAAGCAAAAAACAGACGTCGGCAATCGCCAGTAAGGATGCAAACGCTTCATCAACCACGGAGAAAGATCATGCTCCGGAAAGCGAGAGGGAGAACGCAGGAGGCCCGCCGCGCGGCAAGATTCTGCTATTTTGCGGGCAAAGTGCGGGCAAACATTTTGGGAGGGGTGTGCTAAGTGATTGAAATGATTGGTGGACCTGATCGGGATCGAACCGATGACCTCTTCCATGCCATGGAAGCGCGCTCCCAGCTGCGCCACAGGCCCACTCCGAGGAAGGACTACCTCCATTCTGGCCGACGATGCCTGCTTTCGTCAAACCCTTGGCTCCCACACACGTCCGCTCCCGCGGGAACTATCCTGCCCGGTCCGGTGTCTAAGTCCAATAGAGTGAGCGAGCACTCGGCCGCCGGCGGCGTAGTTACCTAAGCTTGCTTGCCGAGTCGCTGGTAGTCGACGTAGTGTAAAGGACACCTCAGATGCAGGCGGGTTCAACCTTGGGCAATCTAGTCAGTGCGATCGGCATCCATGCGGAGGAGGCGGCGCTTATCGCCGACCTCAAGGCAGGCTCCGAAGAGGCCTTTGGTCTTTTGATCGCCCAGTACCACCAACCCATCTTCTCGCTGATCGCCCGCAGTCTTACCGACCCGGCGGACGCCTCCGATATTACGCAGGAGGTCTTTATCAAGGTCTTTCGCAGTATCCGAGGTTTCCACGGCGACTGCAGCCTCCGTACCTGGCTGTACCGGATTGCTCTTCGCGAGGCCTCCAACCAGCGCCGCTGGTGGTCTCGCCACAAGCGCCAGGAGATCACCATTGATTCGCCGCTGAATGAGTCCTCGGAAGACAGCGAGCCATCCCTGGCAGCCCTGCTTGCCGACGGTCGATCCACCCCCTTCGATCATGTTGCGCAGACCGAACTCCGCAGCCGGGTTGAAGGGGCGCTTCGTGAGATTCCCGAGATCTTTCGCACGGTGGTTGTCCTCCGTGAGATCGAGGGGCTTTCCTACGACGAGATTGCTGAGGTCCTCAACACCAATATTGGCACGGTCAAGAGCCGGCTCACCCGCGGCCGCGCGGCCCTCCGCCAACTGCTTACGCCGCTCGGCCAGAGTGTGGGCAACCGGCACGAGCCTGCCCACGGTTCTGGGATACGCTCTCGGCTACAGGAGCGGGTGGCGCGATGAACCTCCGTACCTGCCCCGATATTCAGGCTTCTTTTTCCGCCTACCTCGACGGTGCCGTCTCCGGCCGCCGCATGCACGAGATCGCGACTCATCTCGAACGCTGTCTCGAGTGCGCCCGGGAGTTCGCGACGGCACGCGCTGTCCAGGAGACGCTCTCCTCCATGCCCGCGGTCAAGGTTCCCGACGACCTCAGTATGCGTCTGCGGCTGGCCATCTCGCACGAGCGCAGCCGCACCGCCGCCATGCAGCTTTCGCGCTTTTCTGTTCGCTGGGACAACCTCTTCCGGCCCCTGCTCCTTCAGGCCTCGGCCGGGTTTGCTGGAGCTGTCGCTCTCGTCGGCGGCATCATGCTTCTGCTCGGCATGGTCGCAGCTCCCGAGCCGGTGATGGCCAATGATGAACCCCTTGGCGCGGTCACCGCACCCCACTTCCTCTACTCCGCCACCGAGCCCCGCCCCATTATCACCTCGCGCGATGAGACCATCGTGGTCGAGGCCAGCGTGAACGCCCGCGGGGAGGTCTATGACTTCCACATTGTCTCGGGGCCTGAAGATCCCGAGGTCCGCAAACAGGTCACCGAGGAGCTCCTCGCCAGCGTCTTCACGCCGGCCAGTGTCTTTGGCGGGCCCGTCCGTGGACGCGTCGTCCTCACCTTTTCCGGCATCTCCGTCCAGGCCTAGACCTCCCTAGTTTGTACTCTTGGCGCCCTTGCCAGTGCTCGGGCGGCTCTCCTACACTCGAGAGCGTGCGTCGAACCTTTATCTTGTCCCCGTTAATCCATTCTCGCCAGCGCTTCGCCGTCGCCCCCTTTCTTCTGGGCGTGGCCTTTCTTCTGCCCTGGTCAGGCGCGCACGCACAGAATCCGTCGTCTTCGAGCAGCAGTTCCTCGCAGCCCGGAGCCGTCCGCGACAACGCCGCCTCGACAAAGATCGCCCAACCCGAGGCCAGCGGCTCCGCTGTCACGCTTGAGAGCAGCGAGAGTCTGTTCGCCCTTGCCGCCGCTCTGAACTCCTGCGGCTATGACGCCGACCTTGCTGCTTCCAGCCCGGTTCGGAGCTCCGTCCGCCAAGAGATCGCGGCCGCGGTCGCGGGTTCGGCAGAGGCACAATCCACACACAAAGCCTTGTGCACCTATATCCAGCAGCATCAGCTCGCCGACAGCGGCCGCAACATCGCCCAGTACGTCTCGCTCGCACTTTATGTGTCGGCCGACCTCACCCCCGTTGTCGACGACACGGAGCTTCCGCCCGACTCGACTCAGGTTGTCAACATCCTTCCCCTGCTCCGTGCCTTTAGCCAGGCCGTTCACCTCCACGGCATCTGGGTCGGCCACCGCGCCGACTACGAGGCCATCGTCGCGCGCCTTCATGATCCGCTCACGCGCATGATCCTCAACACCAATATTTATCTGCACTCCCCGGTTAGCAGCTATGACGGCCGCCGCTTCCTGGTGCTTGTCGAGCCCATGCTCGCCCCCTCCGCTGTCAACGCCCGCATCTACGGCACCAACTACGTTGTGGTTGTCTCCCCCACCTCTAATCCTGCCGGCTCCTTTCACATGGATCAGATCCGTCATACTTATCTGCATTACGAGATCGAGCCCATGGTCTACGCCCGGGCGGCTGCCATGGACCGCCTACTTCCGCTGCTCAAGCCCGTCGCCGACGCGCCCCTCGACTTCACCTATAAGTCTGACATCGTCGCGCTTCTCGCCGAGTGTCTCATCAAGGCGGTGGAAGCCCGCACCATGGATACCGGACTCAGCAAGCCCACGCGTCCCGCGGGACGCGAGCGCCTCGATGAGCACTTCGAAGCGCAGATGAATGCCTACAACCGTGAAGCCGAAGCCGTTCGCCGCCGCTCGGTCGATCTCTCCATGCGCCAGGGCTGGGTACTGAGCGACTACTTCTACGGCCAGCTGATCCAGATGGAGCACGACAACATCAGCCTCAAGGACAACATCGGCCCCATGGTGTACGGCATGGACGTTGACCGACAGCGCCGGGCCGCGCAGCAGATCGCTTTCCTTCCTGAGACTACGCACGACGTCGTCCGCCGCGTACAGCCTCCAGCTACCGGCATGCAGCTCGCCGAAAGGAAGTTGATGCAGGGGGACGCGGCCGGCGCCGAAGAGCTCGCTCAAAAGGCTCTGAACGACCCCAGGGGCGATCACGCCGAGGCCCACTACATCCTGGCCCGCATCGACCTGCTTGAAAACCAGCCTGACGACGCTGTTACCCACTTCCACGCAGCGCTCGACGCTACACGGGAGCCACACACCCTTGCGTGGTCGCACATCTACCTCGGCCGCCTGTACGACATCAAGTCCGATCGCAAGAGAGCTCTTGCCGAGTACGGGTCCGCGCTGGCCGTCCCCGGCCTCCAGGCAGATGCTCGCACGGCCGCTGAGGGCGGCCTCAGGCAGGCCTTTGCCCTTCCGAAACGCGAAGCTCCTGTCCGCGCCCAAACCGACGTTGACGATGACGCCCCCCCCGACCCCAGCGGGAAGGCCGAAAAGGAAGCCTACAGGCCTCCGACTCCCCCGAAGTAGCCCCGTCTGGGCGGCCACCTTCGATAAGGGGCGGGGCCACCTTCGGTAAAGTAGAGGGAGGGGATCCTATGAAGACCCGTCGCACCGAACCCGGCGCGTTGCACACCGGCGGCGTCTTCTCCGGCGCGCTCGGGCATAGCTTCCGCGACCCGGCGCTGCTCCGCTGGGCCCTGACCCACCGTTCCCTTTCCTACGAAAAAGATCCTGGAGCGAGCGCCAAACCCTCGGGCGACAATGAGCAGCTGGAGTTCGTCGGGGACGCCGTGCTCGGCCTGGTTGTGGCCGAGGCTCTGTTTCGCCGCTTCCCCGACCGCCGGGAGGGCGAGCTCACCCGCCTGCGCGCGTCGCTCGTCAGCCGCAAGCACCTTGCCGAGGTCGCCATTGCCCTGGACCTCGGCGAGGTGCTCCTGCTTGGCCGTGGGGAAGAGCAGAGCGGCGGTCGCCACAAGCCTGCGCTGCTTTCAAACGCGCTTGAAGCGGTGATCGCCGCCCTTTATCTCGATGGCGGGCTTGACGCAGCCAAGAACTTTATTGAGCGCGTCGTCATCGCACCGTACCTCCACGAGCTCCAGAGCTCCCTCGAATCAGGGGGCAAGTTCAACGGGGCTATTGGCGGCGATCACAAGTCCGCGCTGCAGGAGTATATGCAGTCTGCCGGCAGAGGCCAGCCCAACTACGTCCTGACTGCGCAAAGCGGACCCGACCACAGGAAGACCTTTCGAGTGGAGGTCCGGATGCAACAGCCGGACGGCGCCGCGCCACGGCCCATTGCCGAGTCCGAGGGCAGCAGTAAAAAGCAGGCGGAGCAGGAGGCTGCGCGCCTGGCTCTTGAGCAGCTTCTCGGTCAAGATGCCGGCGTCGCTGCCGCCCTCGAGAGGGAGATCTGATGCAGCCTGTGCCTCTGGCTACGTTGCCGCTCGCCGAAGAGAAACGAGCCGCCCCGACACCTCCTGACCTCGCGCTGCCAGCGGCCCGCATTCCAGTTCCGTCGCCGCGCCCGCCGGTTCACGACGGCTCGGGCACACTTGCGGCCATCCAGTCGCTCTCCTACATCATTGTGGTTGCAATCTTTACCGTCACCTTCTCGCTCCAGCCCTTCCGTATCCCGTCGGCCTCGATGGAGCCCACCCTGCTCGTCGGCGACTTCCTTCTGGTCGACAAGCACGAGCCTGCCCCTCACCCACTCCTGGACCCATTCCCCGGCAGCTCCATCCACCGCGGCGATGTGATCGTCTTCCACTACCCCGTCGACCCGTCGCTGCACCTGGTGAAACGGGTTATCGGCCTCCCGGGCGACCGCCTCCGGATGCGCAGCGGCCGCGTTTTCATCAACGACGCCCCGCTTCAGGAGCCATACGCCGTTTACACGTCTGCTCCCCGCGACAGCTTTCGTGACGACTTCCCCCACCTCCAGAGCACCGATCCTGACGTCAGCTCGCGCTGGTGGACCGAGATGCAGCACCTTGTCCAGCACGGGGAGTTGCGGATTCCCGCAGGGGAGTACTTCGTCCTTGGGGATAACCGGAACGACAGCGAAGACAGCCGCTACTGGGGCCTGGTGCCCCGGGCCTCCATCGTGGGCGAGCCCTTTCTGGTCTATTTCTCTATCCGGGACCCAGGCGGCGAAGCCGAGCTCCCGCGTGATGGCAGGGGACCGGAGAGGCCAACCCGCGCGCACCGCAGCACTCGCGAGGTGCTCTCGGATCTAGCCCGTTGGGATCGGGTGCTGCACGTCGTTCATTAGCTAGCACACCTGCGGTATCAGGCAGAGAAGGTGTTGGAACTTTTGGAGCTGTTGTCGGCGCACGCATCGGGATTAACGCTGCAGTCGATGGGGTTTTCCTGGTCGGCGGTGGCCTCGGCTGGGATCCTTCCTGATTCCTTAAGTTTCTTTTCGGCGACGGAGACGGCGATCTCGGAGTTGATCTCGGCTCCGGTGAGGATCATGAGACCGGTGATGTAGAACCACGTGAGAAGGATGATGACGGCGCCGAGTGAGCCGTAGGTGACGGAGTAGTTATCGAAGTAGTGGAGATAGATGCGGAGGGCGATGGAGGCGACCAGCCAACCGGCGATGCCGATGGCGGCTCCGGGGGTGAGCCAGTGCCAGCGCTTGTTTTTGATATCTGGCGCGAAGTAGTAGATGAGGGCGAAGAGCAGGACGAGGAGGCCGGCGGCGATGATCCAGGAGACGACGCGCGCGGCGGTGACGGCGGCGACCTGGGCATAGTGGTGGAAGAGATGGCCCTTGAGCTCACGCGCCAGGAAGTCTCCGCCGAGCAGGCTGGCGAGGGTGAGGGTGATGATGAGAGAGAGCAGGATGGTGACGAGGATGGCGGATCCGCGGGCCTTCCAGTAGGGGCGGGTCTCCTTGACCTTGTAGACGGTATTGAGGGTGTCCTGGATGGCGGAGAAGCCGACCGAGGCGGACCAGAGGGCGGCGGCGAGGCCGAGGGTGATTTTGCCCCCGCTCGCCGCCTTGGTGGTCTGGTTGAAGGTTTCGAGGACCATGGCGAAGGCGGAGGGAGGGATGACGAGGGCGAGGTAGTCGAGGAGCTTGACGTAGATCTGGGTGGTGTTGCGGGCGACGAGGCCGAGGATGGCGCTGGCGCTGACGAGGGTGGGAAAGAGGGCGAAGAGGAAGTAGTAGCCGAGTTCGGCGGCGCGGGAGAGGAGGTTGTCATCCATGAAGGCGCTGAAGGTGCGCTTCATGACGATCTTGGGGTGGACGCCCTGGAAATCCCAGAGAGAGCTTAGGGGAGAGTGGGAGACCTGATCCCAGATGCGCTGCCGGAGGGGGTCGATGTGGGCGACCGTGTGGTCTTTGCGATCGGGCACGGGATCGTTGACGGCGGTCATCTACAGCTCTCCTAAGGGGGGTCTCGGTCACACGCTGTGATGGGAGATGTGATGCGAAAGCGGGGTTTGGAGTGTGCCCGAGGGCTCCGCGCGAGGGAGGGGATGTATCGTGCGAATGTTTTCAAGCATCTGCATAGATATGCGGCGAGCAGTGAGGACGGACAGGAGAGCGGTTACGGTGAAGATGGGCCAGCTTTGGAGGCTGGTGCGCGAGAGTCACGAACGTCCGATGGCGGGAGAGCCAAGGCCGGCGGAGCGGGTGAGCGAGGGTGAGCTGGGGGTGACATTTATCGGGCATTCCTCCTTTTTTCTGCAGGTGGGGGGGCGGACGCTGCTGGTGGACCCGGTGTTTTCGAAGCGGCTGATTCTGCTGCGGCGGCAGCGGCAGCCGGGGCTGGATTGGCGAGAGATGCCGGCGGTGGATGTGGTTTTGCTGACCCACGCCCATATGGATCATCTGAACGTGGTCAGCTTGCGGAGGGCGATCCGGCGGACAGTTCGGCTGAGGGGGCGGGCGCCGGAGGTGGTGGTGCCGAAGGGTGTGGAGGATCTGGTGGACCGGCTGGGCTTTGCGGCGGTGCACGGGATGGAGTGGTGGGAGGAGCGCGAGGTGGCCGGGCTGCGCGTGACGATGACGCCGGCGAAGCACTGGGGCGCGCGGATGTTCAGCGATACGCACCGCGGATATGGTGGGTATGTGATTGAGGGTGGAGGCGCGAGTGTGTATCACTCGGGGGATACGGCGTATTTTGGGGGCTTCCGGGAGGTGGGACAGAGGCTGGCGCCGCAGGTGGCGCTGCTTCCGATCGGGGCGTACTTCCCGGATAATTACAGGGCGGTGCATACCAGTCCGGAGGAGGCACTGCGAGGATTTGTGGAGACGGGTGCGGAGGTGATGGTGCCGATGCACTTTGGGACGTTTCGGCTGGGGCGGGAGCCAATGGAGGAGCCGCCGGTGCGGTTGATGGAGGAGGCGCGGCGGCTGGGCCTCGAGGACCGGGTGGCGGTGCTGGAGGAGGGGCAGACGCTGCGGATGAGGGCGGCGAGGGCAGTTGAGAGCCAGGCTGCGCGGATGGTGTAGTAAGGCAGGGAGTTGGCGTGAGGGCTGATTAGCAGTGACCTCATGACGGGGTCGGGCGGGCGGTGCGGACCTACAATACAGGGGTGAGAGAGAGAGGGGGCCAGGTGTGGGTGCAGGTGTCGGGGGAGAGCCGTGGGCGGGGGATGGGGGTCGCTTTCGGATGCACCATATCGGCTTAGCAGTTGCGGACCTGGAGCCTGCGGCGGAGTTTCTCCTATCCTTTTTTGGGTACAGGGTGGTTTCGGGGCCGTTTGAGGATCCGATCCAGAGGGTGCGGGTGATATTTCTGGCGGCTCCCGGGGAGGGTGGTGAGGGTGGGACGGAGCTGGAGTTGGTGTCGCCTCTGACGGAGGACTCACCTGTCGGAGCGATGCTGCGGAAGAGCGGCGGGGGGAGCTACCACTCGTGTTTCGAGACAGGGGATCTGGATGTGGTACTGGAGGCAGCGAGGGCTCGGGACTGCGTGGTGCTGAGCGGGCCGGCGCCGGCGGTGGCCTTTGGAGGGCGGCGGATTGCATGGATCTATACGCCGGCGCGGCAATTATTTGAGCTGCTGGAGGCTGCAGGGAGCTGAGATCGAGGCAGCCTACTCAGGGGTTGAAACGCCTGTGGAGGATTTGGGGTGCTGGTGCGGGGTTGTGGGGCTGCGACCGGTAGGTGGGGTGGGGCATCCAATGCGGTATGGCGACAACAGGGAATGGGATTGTGAATGCGGCGGCCAGTGGGACGTTTGCGCTGGGTGGAGATTTGACGGTGAACCGGCTGGGTTTTGGGGCGATGCGGCTGACAGGCGAGGGCATCTGGGGTGCGCCGAAGGACAAGGAAGAGGCGAAGCGGGTGCTGCGGCGGGCGGTAGAGCTGGGCGTGAACTTCATGGATACGGCCGACAGTTATGGACCGGATGTCAGCGAGCGGCTCATTGGAGATGCGCTGGCGCCGTATGCGAAGGGCGTGGTGATTGCGACGAAGGGTGGGCTGACGCGGCAGGGGCCAAACAAGTGGCTGCCGGTCGGGCGGCCGGAGTACCTGGAGCAGCAGGTGGAGATGAGCCTGCGATTTCTGAAGAAGGACGGGATTGATCTTTGGCAACTGCACCGGATCGACCCGAAGGTGCCGGTGGAAGAGTCGCTGGGCAAGATCGCGGAGCTGCAGAAGGCGGGCAAGATCCGGCATGTGGGATTGAGTGAGGTGAAGCCGGAGGAGATTGAGCAGGCACGCAAGGTGGTGGAGATTGTGAGTGTGCAGAACAAGTACAACATCGGCGATCGTGCACATGATGATGTGGTGGACTACTGCACGGAGCACAAAATCGCGTTTATTCCGTGGTTTCCGGTCGCGGCCGGGAAGCTGGCGCAGCCGGGCGGCAAGCTGGATGCGGTGGCGAAGCGTCATGGGGCGACGGTGAGCCAGCTATCGCTGGCATGGCTGCTGCACCGGTCGCCGGTGGTGCTGCCAATCCCGGGGACTTCGAGCGTAAAGCACCTTGAGGAGAACGTTGCGGCGGCGGATGTGAAGCTGAGCGATGCGGAGTGGAGTGAGATCGAGCAGGCCGCGAATTAAGAGTCTTTCTCGACGACGGCTCTTAGGGGTGCGGAGAGGCAAGGCAGAGAGGCAAGACAGTACTTCTGTTTTGTTCCTGTTACGTGCTTTTGTTTTGGCATTGGGGAGGGAAGCGGGGATTTTCGCTGCGCTCCAGAACGACACACAACACACAAAACGAACGAGGGCTTGCTTTGGCGAGCCCTCTTCTTTTGGTGGAGGCGAATCGCCTAAAAGGTGGGGATGCGCGGGGCGTTGCGGAGGCCTAGGACGCTGAAGTCCTTGAGGCGGCTTTTGAGCACGTAAATGAGCTTGTTGTTGCCGTTGGGGTCGGTAGGCGTCATAAAGAAGCCTGGGCCGAGGACGTGGTCGTGGGTGTTGGAGATGATGCCCTCGACGGCTTCGCCATCGTGAAAGCGAACGCGGATCCAGAGGCCCTGCATGACGGGGGCGTGCTCGTGGAAGTGGAGAGCGCGATGACGGAGATCCCCGTCAAAGGTCATGACGAAGAAGATGGCTTTGGCGCCGGCGGTGGGTATCTCGCGAATTTCGCCGCCCTCGACTAGGGTAAGGCGGATGGTATCGAGCGGGTGCTGGGGGTCGTTGCGCAGGAGTTGTTCGATGGTGCCGAGTTCGCTGGCCAGGGCGAAGCCCCGGACGGCGTGATCCTCGAAGCGGATGACGACTTTGTAGGTGCTTGGAGCCAGCACCGCGGGTGCGGGCTCCTGCGACCCGGAGTTTACGCGTGACTCTGCGGGGAAAGGTCGTACTGCTTTATCTTGTACAGCAAAGCCTTGTAGCTGATCTTGAGGTCGTTTGCTGCCGCCTTCCGATTCCATCCGACACCCTCCAATACCTGCTGTATCGCGACCGCCTCGGCTTCGCCTTTGAGGCTGCGCACCATTTGTTTGAGGCCACCGCTGCCGGAGCTGTCGGTGGTTGGGCTCGCACTGCGATCGGTAACCTCGTGAATGGCGAGTTCGTCAAGGATTGCTTTCTCGTCACCTAAGACGAGATATCGGTTGATGACGTTTTCGAGTTCGCGAATATTTCCTGGCCATTGGTACTCAGTGAGCGCCTCCATGAGGGAGGTGGAGAAGAGGAGGGGCTCGCGGCCGTAGCGCTTGGCGGCTTTGCGCATGAAGTACTCGGCGAGGATGGGCACCTCTTCCTTGCGCTGACGAAGGGCTGGGATGGAGAGGGTGAAGCCGTTGAGGCGGTAGTAGAGGTCTTCGCGAAAGGTCTTGTTCGCCATGGCCTCTTTCATGTTGATGTTGGTGGCGGCGATAACGCGGACATCGACCTTCATGGGCGCGCGGCTGCCGAGGCGCATAAAGGTCCCGTCTTGGAGGACCTGAAGGAGTTTGGCCTGGAGGATGGCGGGCATTTCGCCGATCTCATCGAGGAAGATGGTGCCGCCGGTGCAGATTTCGAACTTGCCGGGCTTGGTTTTGACGGCGCCGGTGAAGGCTCCCTGCTCGTAACCGAAGAGTTCGCTTTCGAGGAGGTCGGCGGGGACGGCGGCGCAGTTGACCTTGAGAAAGGTGTTTGCGGCGCGTGAAGACATCTTGTGGGTGTAGAGGGCGAGGATCTCTTTGCCGGTGCCGCTTTCGCCGAGGATGAGGACCGGGATGTCGGCGCGGGCGACAAGGGAGGCTTGCTGCTCGAGCTCACGCATGCGCTTGGAGGAGCGGACGAAGGCCTGATTTTCGGAGAGCGGGACTTCCTTGGGGACGTCGGGGGCGGGCTTGCTCTGAGAGAGAGCGAGATGCTCCTCGATGGCCGCCTCGACGTCGGAGCCGATGAAGGGCTTGAGGATGATGCCCTTGACGCCGAGCCGGATGACGACTTCCACGTCCTTGAGCTCGGCGGTGAAGGAGAGGACGATGATGGGGACGCGGGGCTTGGTGGAGCGGATGTGGGAGAGAAGCGGAGCGGCGTCGCGGCCGGGGTGAAGCGCGACGAGGAGCAGGTCGGGCTGCTCCCCCTGTTCGAGGCGATCGACGAGGTGCTGCTCTTCCGAGAAGAGTTGGAGGGCGTATTGGTGGCTCAGCGTGGAACGGAGGTACTCAAGAACGGCGAGGTCCGGCTCAAGAATGCTGACACTGGGCTTTGATTTGACGGACCGCAAAGCAGAAACTGGGTAAGACAACGATGCTGACATCAAGACACCTCTTCGTCAGGGACCTGGATGCGATGTCCAGGGATGAACTCCGAGACGGGTTGTGGCCGAGCCCGGTGAGATCTTCGGGTCAGCAGCAGGTGCAGGGTTTTGACCGCGGGGCGAGCTCGCCGAGGGTCTCCTGGACTCTCGCAAAAGTCTAACTGCTCCGGGACAGTTTGGCACGTCATTTGATAAGTTTGTTGCCGACAATGTGTGGAAACATTTACCACTTTCTGAGCAGAAGATTTTCAATTGAGTTAGCCTGCAAGGTGGATGGGGCGGGAGGTGGGAGGTGTTGCCTGTGGAGACAGCACCTTCGATCTGATCCACTCAACTATGGTAACTGATTGTGCTGCAAGGAGATTAGGATTGTCGATACACCAGATGTGTGAGGTGGAGCAAGTTGTTTCTTACACGTCTCTGGCCATGGTCTGCCGATAGGGAAGAAGTGGCGACCGACGTGCAATGTGAAGTATGTTGCAGTGTTTCTTCCCCCATTGCTCTCACTGCTGTATTTGGACAGGACAATACCTTGGTTCCTCATAATGATTCCTCCGCCTCGATTAGTACTCCGCCCCTGGACGTTATGTTCGGGAAGTCACCTGCCATGCAAGCGGTTCGTAACCGTTTGGAGCGCGTCGCTGAGACGGATGTTCCCCTGCTGCTCCAGGGGGAGAGCGGAACCGGCAAGGAGATCTGCGTCCGGATGCTCCATTCGCTGTCGCTGCGAGCGCGTGGCCAGCTGGTGAAGGTAAGCTGCCCGGCGATTCCGCATTCGTTGCTCGAGACGGAGCTGTTCGGATATGAGAAGGGTGCTTTTACTGGGGCTTCGAGCACAAAGATGGGACGTGTGGAGCAGGCGCATCAAGGGACGCTCTTTCTGGACGAGGTCGGGAGCCTGGAGCTTGGGGTCCAATCGAAGCTGCTGCAGGTGCTGCAGGACGGGACATTCACTCGGGTGGGCGGACATGAGTCGAGGTCCATCAACACGCGGCTGGTCTCGGTGTCGAACACGGATTTGCGCAATCAGGTGGAGGAGGGTACGTTTCGGCTGGATTTTCTGTTTCGCATCAATGCCGTGACGATTACCCTGCCTCCGCTTCGGCAGCGCATTGCCGACCTCCCTGTGCTGATTGACTACTTCATTGAGCATTACGCGAGGATGTTTCACCATACGCCTGAGCTGCTGTCGAAGAGCGCAGTCCGTCTGATGCAGAACTACCACTGGCCGGGTAATATACGGCAGCTTGAGAATCTGATCCGGAGCTACGTGCTGATCGGCAGCGAAGAGGCTCTGGTTGCGGAGCTGCTGCCCGAGGAGCAGAGGGGCGGGATCACAACGGAGATCGACCTCAGCCAACCGGTGTCGCTGAAGAGGATCACGAAGAAGGCTACGCAGGACCTGGAGCGGCAGATTATTTTGAAGGTGCTGCAGGCCAATAGCTGGAACCGGCAGAAGACGGCGAAGTGGCTGCAAATCAGCTACCGCTCGCTGCTGTACAAGCTAAGTGAGGCAGGGATGCCGGAGGTGCCGCCTCGTCCCCTGCGCATTCCACAGATTGCGAAGAAGGAATCGGACAATGCGCTGCGGCCAGTTCTGTCGCGCACGCGCGTTTTTTAGAAGCTGATAGAGGTGCGACCTGCTGACAGGCCGCACCTCGTATCGCTACTTGCAGTTGGCGGAGGGGACGGTGAGGTGTCCGCCACTGCCTATCAGGCTGATGCTGGAGCTAACCTGTGCGATCGTGTCGGTTGCTCCGATGTTGGGGGTGGTGACTCGCGGAAGGGCGTAGCCAAGGAGGGGCAGGTAAGTGAAGCGGGTCGGCATCTCGCATGTTTGAGCGGGCATGGTTGAGGTACCGGGATCCGCGGTGTTGAGGAGCAGAGAGACCTTTTCGAACGGGATGCTCGATGTGGTCTGCGTGTTGGTGCCGGTGAAGCCCGTGATATGGAGGGCGAGGTTGGCGGCGTTCTGGTAGGCGGCCGCGTTGCCGGTCGCATTCCAGCCGTCACCTATGCTGCCCTGGAGGGTGTTGGCACCCCAGCCTGAGGGGAGGAGATTGCTGGCTCCGAGACCGATGAAGGCATCGAAGTCATTCCACTGGAAGACGGGCTGACCGACGGTATCCATCCAGATCAGGTTATTGATCGCCTCCACGGTCTGGAACTCCGTTTGGGCAAGATACGAGCCGTTTCCGCCGCTGGTGTCGAACATGGTGAGGAGCTGACCGGAGCACGAGGCGCAGGTGGATTGGTAGAAGGTGTTGTTGTACCAGAAGAGATTGCCTTTCCGGGCGGCTTCCGCACCGCTCTGATCGTAGGCGAAGTGAACGGGAGCGAGCGAGGTGCTGTTGAGGTAGATGTTGCCGTAGGCGAAGTGAGAGTTCCACGCCTCCTGCCAGGCTGCGAGTTGATCCATGGAGTAGGTGGCGCTGGTTGGGCTGGCGTTGTTGCCGAAGAAGTCGCCGAAGGACATCCACTGCGCGGCGGTTCCGACGTCGACGAGGTCCAGGTCACGTGCGGAGCCATCGCCGAAGTAGTTGTAGCGGATGACGTCTTGGATGCCGCGTGACTTCAGATTGGCTCCGGAGGTGTTGGCGGCAATTTGATCGATGCGGTTGAACTGCACGACCTGTCCCCACGCCTGGAGGTACATCTGGTGGTTGGCGGAGGAACCTGCCGTACCGCTGCCGTGGATGTAGTTGCCTTCCCAGAGGTGGTTGAGACTGGAACCACCCCAGGTAGTGCCGTTCCACTGGCTGGCGGCTCCCGTTGCGCAGCTATCGATTTCGTTGCCGATCAGGCTGATGTTGTGGCCGTCGCCGATGCGGACGCAGGCTGCCGAGCTTTGCCAGACTGCCTTGGTTCCGCTGGGGCTGACGTAGGCCAGGCCGGCGTTGGCGTTGCGGAGGTGGAGACCCTCGACGACGATATTCTGTGCGCCGTTGTAGGCGGGCCAGGCAGCACCGGAGGTGCTTCCGCCGATGGTGACGAGGCCGTTTCCGGCGGCGAAGGAGGTGACGTCGGAGCGACCGACGGCGTTGGTGGCGTCAACGATGGGCAGGTTTCCAGCGATGTCCGGAACACCGCAGACGCGGATGGGTTGATCCGGAGCTGCGTGTTGTGAGAGCTGGAGGTATTCGTTGTAGGTGGTGGGGCTGCTGCCCGTTGTGTCCTCGTTGTGAAGACGGATGGTGGAGCCGTTGAGAATCGTGCTTATCGGCAGATCATTGAGGTGTTGATACTTTTGTGAGGGGCCGACGTCGTAGGTGGTGCCGAGGAGAGCGGGATCGACGGTGCAGTCGACTGGCTCGGTCTGGTTGCGGGTCACGCGGTATGGCAGGCTGTGGCCGGTGACGTAGAGGATAGAGGTTGCGGTCTGACCGGAGCTAGCGACGCTGGTTGCGCTAAGCGTGTAGCGGCCGGGAACAGTGGCGGAGAAGACGGTGTCGCGGGCAGAGGAGTCGGAGAGCTTGCCGTCGCCTCCGGAGGGCTGAGAGGTGATGGCCCACTGCACGGCATCGTTGGAGCTGCCGACGACGAGACTCTGGATGTCGGCGTTCTGGCTGGCGTAGAGGGTCCGGTAGGTGGGAATGACGGAGACCTGAACGGTTGGTTTGCAGACGTTGAAGGTGATGTCGGCTTTTTTGGAGGTGTCGTCGACCGAGGTGGCTTCAAGGGTGAACTGAGTTGCGGAGGAGATGCCGGTGCCGATATTTGAGAGCTGGCAGGAGCTGCCGGACCTGCCGGCGGTGACGTCGACCCAGGAGGCGGAGCTGGAGGAGATCTGCGCTGATCCTGACTTCACGGCCCAGGTGACCTGATTGGTGGCGCCGTTGGAGACGCGGGCAAAGATGCGACGAACGGAGCCGGGAATGACGTTGAATCCGCTATCCGGCTGCGCCACAGAGATGGCGACCGCAGAGAGCGGTGCCGAGACTGTGACGGAGGCGGGGGTTGCCGAGGAGCTGCTGAAGTTGATGTCTCCAGCGTAGGCCGCGGTGGCGGTGTAGGCGCCTCCGGAGGTGATGGCGGGCATGGTGGCGGAGGCGATACCGCTGCTATTGAGAGCGGCGGAGACGGTTATGTTGTTGAGGGTGAAGTTGACCGAGCCGGTGGGTGTCACGCCTTTGCCGACAGGGACCGTGGCTGTAAGCGTGAGGGCCTGGCTGGTGGTGGCTGGGTTGGGAGTTGCAGCCAGAAGGAGGGTTGTTGGCACCTTGGAGGAGGCAGTGGTGCTGATGACGAGCGTTCCAGCGGAGGCGGAGGTGGGGTTGAAGTTAGTGTCGCCAGGGTAGGTGACGGTGATTGGATAGCTACCGGCGGGGAGCGACGGCAGTTGGATGGTCGCGGCACCGCTGGTGAGTGGGGCGACGATCGTTTTCCCGCTTAGGGTGAAGTTGACGTTGCCCGTAGGAGATACGCTTCCTGAGCCGGAGACCAAGGCCGAGAAGGTGACGGTCTGGCCGACGACGGCGGGGTTTGGCGATAGCGCGGCTCTGAGGGTGGGTTGCAGAGCGTTGGCAGATGTGATGCTGACTGTGGCCGGATTGGAGGTAGCGGCCACGAAGTTGGTGTCTCCGCCGTAGGTTGCGGTGACTAGGTATGTACCTGGAGAGAACGAGGAGGTGGTGAAGGTGGCGACGCCGGAGCTGAGGATCCCGGTGCCGACGGTGGAAGTGCCTGAGGTGAACGTGATGGTGCCGGTGGGGTAGGCGGACCCGGAAGGTGAGGCCGAGGCAGTGAGTGTGACATTGGCTCCCGCGGAGGCGGAGGCAGGAGTGGCGCTTAGGGTGATGGCGGTGGTGCTGCTCGGCTGCTGAATACTGGATGTGCCCAGGCCTGAGACGTCGACGGCGCCGATGGAGGGAGTGGCGGCTCGCGTATTTCCCAGGATGTCGGCGGTGAGGCCGGCGATGGGTGTGCCGGCGCCAAGGAGCGGACTGCCGGATGCGGGGACGAAGCTAAAGTTGTTAAGCGCGGCTTCACTGTTGACGGGGGAGTGGGGCTCGTTCTGGAAGCCGGGGTCGACCGTGTTGCAGATCTCTCCGGCCGCCAGGGTTCCCGGGCAGTAGCGGACGCCGTAGTAGACGTTGTGATCGCGGACCGACCAGCCCTGGAGTGCGGGCATGGCCGCAGAGCCGTTTTCGAGGTAGAAGAGGCCTGGAGCCTGACCGGCATCGTAGGTGGGCTCGGTGTAGGCCATCACGGCGTTGTTCTGGAAGACGGCATTTGCGCCGGTGCAGAAGTCCCAGCCGTTGGAGCAGGCGAGATCGAAGATGGTTGCGCCGTAGCCTGCAAAGGTATTGTTCTGCACGATGTACGAGCCCAAGTTGGTGAAATTGAACGGGACCCAGTCGCCAGCGGCGCGGCAGAGGGTGACGCCAGCCACGACGGCCGATGCGGGTTCATCGCCGATAGTCTGGCCAATGCTGTTGCAGTTCACCATGGCATAGTTGTTGCGGAAGATAACGGTGTCTGCAGGGCCGATTTTGTAGGCCTGACCATCATTTCCGTAGCTTTGCGAGTTGGTGACGGTGAGGCTCTGCATACCGGAGTGGAGGAGATCGAGGCCATCCTGGAAGTTGTATCGCCAGATGTCGTGATCGAAAGTCCATGTTCCTGTGGTGCTGCCTGTGCCGAATCCGTCGAGCGGAGCGGAGGGTGCGGTGGATTGGTCGCGGCACTCGAGGTAGGGGTAGTTGTGCACGACGGGATATTCTTCGACGCAGCCGGAGAACTCGGTGATCGAGTTGGTCATGGTGAATCCGCCCGCGACGGAGATGTTGCCGGAGAGCCAAGGCGTGTCGTCCATATCGATGCCGGCCGTGGCGGCGCCTCGTATATGGACGTAGTCGGCGTGGACGGAGCTGCTGCCTGCCGGGCCGTGGATTCCACTAGAGGCCAAGCCGTCTATCAAGATATCCGTGTAGTTGACGAAGCTGGTGAGTGCGGACTGCCAAATGCCGACGCGACCGAAGTAGTCCCCTCCGAGTTTGCAGGAGTGGGTGAACTCGCCGTCGGCCGCGCATGCTGCTTTATCTGCGACCGTGAAGCAGGCGACGTCGAGGAACTGTGAATCTTTCGTATTGAAGGCCTCGCGTCCGTTCAGGGTGAGCAATGTTTTGGCTGAGTCGTTGTGACAGGAGCCGAAGTTTTCGCCGAGGATGCGAGTGTGCTGCGCGGCGGTTCCGGACGGCACACTGGGGAGGTCGCAGTACGTCGGTTCGATGCAGTTGGTGGGGGAGTAACCGATAGTGTTCATGGCTGCGTTATAGCCGCCAGGCTTTTGGCGGACTATGACGGTATCTCCACCGGAGATCATCCAGACCTGGCGGTGGTGATTGACCTGGTCGAAGTAGAGGTATTCGTAGTCGCCGAGGGCGCAGGGCTGGTTGACGCCGGAGCCTGGGTAGGGTGTGTCGTGCTTGCCGTCGCACTGGCCGGCCGGTGTGAGCGTGCTGCTGACAAAGGGAGTTCCGCCGTCCGGGCGGACGTACCAGGTAGTGCTGCCGGTTCCACCGTTGACGATATTGAGGGTGAGGGTGTTACCTGGCGAGATCCAGCCGCCGGCTGTGCTTTGTCCGTAGACGCCGTTGCCGGCTCGACCGCAGGTGATGGTGACGCTGCCTGGAGAGACAGCAGTGATAAGGCCGTGGCGATCGACCGTGGCCTTGGTGGTGTCCGAACTGGTCCAGTTACAAGTACCTGAGAACGGGTAGGCCTCATGGTCGCCAGCATTGGCGTCGTTGGGGACGACCCCCTCACCCATGGCGACGATCGAGCCGACGGCGACATTGAGCGGAAGGAGGTTGCCGTCGTTGTCGGTGTAGTTATGGAAGTCGGGCGTGGGGTACTCGTAAAAGACGTCTCCCGGGTGCTGCGCGATAATCTGACTGCGATCGGTAAGGCCGCCGGCGGAGACGACTACAAAGCCGTAGGCGCCCTCCTGCACATGTCCGCTGCCAGGGTCCGTGTTCCAGGTGGCGAGACCTGAGGAGGTAAGGGAGAGCTTGGAGGGCGTGGGAGTGGACCAGGTCGCTCCACCTGCGGCTGAGCAGCCATCCTGCGATCCATTGACATAGGTGCAGACGACGCTGTACTGGAGGTTGGAGCCTGTTTGGAGAACCGCCCCACGGGGCGAGATCGCGATCGAAGCAACTTGGGGGGCCGCAAATGAGAAAGCGGATGTCAGAAAAAGGAAGAGAGTCGCAAAATGCTTCAACTTATTTTCTCCGTACGACTAAAATTTATTCAGGTATTCCTGATTCGTGAGCAGTGCAGGCGCAGCCGAGTAACAGCGACGGCACCAGCATGACATCTATGGCAGGGGCATAACATGGCCCGTTTTGGGTCTCACCGCTGAGACTTAGGTGGTATTCGGCAGGTTTGTGCTGCAAGGCGCTCATGGGGTGAGCGCGAAGTGGAGCGGCGGCCTGGAGTAAAGACCTAGCCTCCACCGATCTCCGAAGGGCTTCGGGATCAGTAGATGAAGCATGTTGACCGACTGAATCCGGCGAGGCTCCGGAGGTGAGAAACAGTCGACTTGTAAGCGCAATCACAATTGCTGTGAATGGTTGGCCGCCAGGAGTTGCCGCATGATGTAAGCGCAGCAATATTCCAGGCGAGGCTGCTGCCAACAGCTCGCGCATTCAAAGTAAGCATCTCTGCTGTGATCACATTCTAGCGGCTGCGAGCTGTATACGCAAATCTTTGCAGGCAATTTCACGGTCAATCGGATGAGGTTTCTATGACATAGATGTGCTCTCTAAGTTTCTGCGGAGTCGGGGAAGTTGTGTATTTCCATCATCGCTTCTATATGTTCAATAAGAGGTGAAGCTAGGTTTTGGACCAGTTACTATAGTTTGATTTTCCTGCCTTAAAGTTTGCCTTAAAGCCATACGACATGTGGGTGACTCGACTGCAGCGCGCGAGAGAGCATACTCGAGGAACTCACCTTGGGGAACTTAGCTATGAACTTTAGTGGCGCGTTGTTACTCAGGCATGCGGGCGTACGGGACAGTAACTCACAGTTGTGCAACGCTGGTGCACCATGCCTAAAGCTGCGTGCCATTGCCGCTGGGAGGCGTGTTGCGACAAGTGCCAATGTATGCTAAGCCGAGCATGTCGACACAGACAGCCATTATGAGCAATGATGTTTCCGCGAGCCCGTATGTCGTTATTGTTGTTCTGAACTGGAACAATTCCGAAGATACGATCACCGCGCTTGGTTCTATCCAACGGATGGATTACCCCCACTCTGCTGTTTTGATCATTGATAACGGATCGACGGATGGATCGGTGCAGAAGCTGCGGGAGATGGTCAGCGCGGGGGTGGAGCTGATTGAGCTGCCCGAGAACTCCGGATACACGGGTGGCTGCAACGTTGGCATGCGACGAGCCCTGGAGATGGGCGCGCAGTATATATGGCTATTGAACAATGACAGCGTGGTTCCGCGGCACGCGCTTCGCTCCATGGTTTCGGTGGCGGAGAGCGATCCGAAGATCGGTCTGGTGGCGCCGATGATTGCGTCCCTTGGCGACGCTCCGCACATGACGTATGCCGGCGGGGTTGTGTATGTCGAGGTGAGGCGGTACGACGAGACGAACGATCCGGATGAGGCGATCGTGTGGGAGAAGAGGTACCCGGGCAAGGAGCTTGCGCTGGGCACGGCGATGCTGGTGCGGAGCTCGCTAATTCGAGAGATTGGGTTTCTGGACGAGCGCTTTTTTGCGTATTACGAAGACATCGACTATTCCGCGAGGAGTATCGCCGCGGGGTATCGGAACGTGGTCGATCGGGCGGTGGTGATCCAACACTTCGAGAAGAATCGGGATATCACACCGCTGGAGATGAAGCCGCACTACTGGTATTACATGGCTCGCAACGAGAGCCGGTTTTGGAGGAAGCATGTCGGCTTTGTTCGCAGTCTGCGGCCGACTGCTGGCGCATTTCTGCGGTACATCAGGAATTTGAATGCGTGCAAGGCTAAGCCTGCGTCGACGCAAGCGATTCTGGCGGGGTTGTGGCATGGCTGGTGGGATCGCGGCGGACCTTACGAGCCGAGCTACCGGATGCCGGGGCTGATCCAGGCGCTGGTCTGGGCGGTAGCGAGCCGGCCAAAGTATCAGGTGACGCACAAGGATGTGGTTCGGATTCCCGTGAGGCAGACGGCCGACTAGGAATCGAGCAGATGTGCGCTGTCGTGAACGGGGGCGGACTGGTCATCTGCGATGAGAGGCTGGCTTGTCGACAGCACCTTTTGGTAGGCCTCGATGGTTTCGCGGGCGATGGATTGCCAGGTCTGGTCGCCGAAGTTGAGGGACTGGATGCGAGTGGCGAAGGTCTCACGGAGGTCAGGGTCTCGACCGAGGCGGAGGAGCGCGGAGGCGAGTGCCTCGGGGTCCTGTGGGTTGACGAGGAGAGCTGAGATCTGGTCGGTGAGGAGCTCGCGAAAGACGGGCAGGTCGCTGGCAATGATGGTTTTGCCGAGAGCGAGACCGGTGGCGAGGGCTCCGCTGGTGGTGATGGCGCGGTAGGGATAGACGACTACGTCGGCTGCACGGTAGAGGGTGACGAGCTCTTCTGTGGTGATGAAGCGGAGGTGCAGGCGGACGTTTTTGAGGCCGAGTTGGGCAACCTGTTGATGAATCTGTTCGAGCAGATCGGGCGAGCCAGTGCCTGCGATGACGAGCTGGGCGTTTGGCAGATGATCTTCGACGGTGCGCCAAGCATCGAGGAGCAGGTCGATTCCTTTGTAGGGGAAGATGATTCCTTGCCAGAGAAACAGAAGATCTCCGGGCTGGAGCTCGAAGCTTTGGAGGATTTTGTCCGAGCTGCGGACCGGGAGGTCGTAGAAGAAGGGGCCGTGGGGGATGACGTCGATCTTGTGAGATGGCACGTGGAACTCGGAGCGGAGCCGAGCGGCGATGTGGTCTGAATGGCAGATGATGGCGTCCACGTCGTTGTAGAGGTCTTCGAAGGTGCGCTTGTAGCGGTCGGCGGTGTCGTGGGGAAGCAGGTCATGGACGGTGAGGACGATCTTCGTTCCTCTGCGCTGGAGGAGTTTGATGAACCAGAGGTCCATCGGGAGGCGGGACCGGAGCATGGGGAGGTACTGGACGTGGATGATGTCCGGAGGAGAGAGGAGGAAGCGGAGAGAGAGGGCGGCCAAGTTGAGGGTAGCTTCAACGAGCTTCAGGACTCTGCGGGGCAGCTTGGGGAGGGGGAAGCGACCGACGATGTTGAGCAGGCCGGGGGAGAGACGGATGGAGCGCGACCGAAAGCAGGCTGGATCGAGGTAGTAGGAGATGGAACCGACGGTGAGGTGGACGTTTTGCTGGAGAAGCGCCCGCGAGAGGTAGGCGGTGTAGTAGGGGACGATGGCCAGGAGGTCCATCATAAAGACCCGGGGAGAGCGGTGCGCTGCGGGACTCACGGGGTCCTCCGGGAAGGCTCGGCGTTGCTGTGTGGGACCGGCAATGCGGTTGCGGCACGGCTGTACACGGCAAGGTATTCGTCGGTCATCTTTTCTGCGGAGAAGTCGTTTTCGACGAGGTGGCGCGCGGCGGTGCCGAGGCGGCGACGGATTTCCGCATTGCCGAGGAGTGTGGTGACGGCGCGGGCCAGGGCTGTGGTGTCTTCGGGGGGAACGAGGATGCCGGTGTGGCCATCTTGAATGAGCTGGGGGACGTCGCCGACATCCGTAGCGACCCAGGGAAGTCTGCTGGCCATGCCTTCGAGGATGGCCATGGGCAGGCCTTCGCGGCGGGAGGACGAGACTGCAATGTCGAGCGAGGCGTAGACGGCGGGCATATCGGTGCGGCGGCCGACGAGGTGCACACTGGGGGCTATGCCGAGGTTCTGGATGAGAGCTTCAAGGCTGGCACGGTCGGGGCCGTCTCCGATGAGCAGGAAGTGAGCGGGGGGGAAGCTCTGGTGTATCTCTGCGGCTGCGCGGACGAAGAGATCGGGGCCCTTTTCGGAGGAGAGCCGGCCTACCCAGCCGACCAGGAGAGCTTCTGGATCGGGGACGAGAGATCGGAGGGAAGGGATGGCGGTGTCGAAGGGACGGAGGTCGATGCCGTTGCGGATCAGGTGGATGCTGGCCTCGGGGACGGCGGAGCTGAGCAGGCGTTGCTTGACCGCCTGCGAGACGGCTATGACGGCGTCGTAGCGGCGCAGCATCCAGCGGTCGAGGGTGCCGTAGGTGCGGACGAAGAGGTCGTCGTCGATCCAGTTGTGACAGGTGGAGACGAGGGGAACGGAGGTTCGGCTCATGGCGAGCGAGGCGTAGATGTCGGCCTTGTAGCCGTGGGCGTGGACGATGTCGGCGCCGGTGCTGGTGGCGAGGGCGCGAATGCTGGCGGGGACGGTGGTGTCGATCTGGCCTTTGCAGGCGATCAGGTAGGAGTCGATGCCTTCGGCCAGGGCGCACTCGTGCAGCTGCAGGTTGGGCCTGGCGGAGTTGGAGAAGATGCCGAGGATACTGCTGTGCCCCTGACGGTTGAGGGTTCGGGACAGGTTGAGGATGACGGCTTCGGCGCCGTACATGCCACCGCTGGAGATGAGGTGGAAGATCTTCACTGGGCGGCGCTCTCGTTCGGCTCGGAGTCGGTCTCCTGGCGGTTGAGGACGGCCCAGAGCTTAGCGTAGACGCGGTCGCCGACCGAGCGTTTGAGGGCTGTCTTCCAGCGATCCTGACGAGTTAATTTTTCGAGTGCGCCGCTGCTGGGGTCGAGGACACGGGCCAGCCAATCGACGCCTTGGCCGTTGCGGATGTTGAGGCGGCCGATGAGGGCGGGTGCCGGGGTGGTCTCCGCGCGTGGGATGGAGGTGTAAATCTCGGTGTAGCCGGCGTCCCTGCAGGCTTCGAGGACGCGACGATTGAAACGGCCGCCGGGGAGAGACATCTTTGTGACGGGAATGCCGAGCTTGTCCTCGAGGGTGAGGCGAGCCGAGTGTAATTCTGTATGGAGGGCGTTCTGGTCGCAGTGGGTAAGGAGGGTGTGGCTCCAGCCGTGGGCGCCGATGTTCTGGTTGTGCTGGTTGAGGGTGCGCAGGTGCTCCCAGCCCATGTAGCCAGCGCGAGTGCCGGTCCAGCCGACGGTGATGAAGAAGGTCGCCTGGAGGGATCGGGAGGCGAGGATGGGGAGGGCGAACTCGTAGTTGGAGATGTGGCCGTCATCGAAGGTGATCTCGGGCCAGAGGTTTGCGGTTTGTTGGCGCCTCGCTTCCACGAAGAGGTCAGCGTGCCTTGCGAACTCGTTTGTTTCGACGACGTAGGAGTAGTCGCTGACGACGTTGCGGATCTCGTGGTAGAGGAGGTAAAGGCGGTTTGGAGACGCTGACACGCTACAACTCCTGTGACTGGATCCGAAGACTTGCCGTCCAGTGTTGATTCGGCGGCGGCTTTGCGAAGGCCATCTTGAGCCTACACAGGTTCGCACGGGAAGAGGATGACACGGAAGGGGTGGGGCGTTTGGGAGATTGTGCTTAGGGCGCCCGGGGTCGTCTGCTAAGGTGCGAGAGGAGAAGAGCGGGGTCGCCATGCTCGCGAGGGTCTGGTGCTGCCTGAATCTGGAGGGTGTGGTTTGCCTGAGCGCTGATTGGCTCGTGGCGGCGGACATTTTATGAGACTTTGGCAGTTGATTCGAACAGATCTTTACCGGTACCGGGGCGACAGGAGCTGGCGTTCGCTGGTCGGGGCGTACCTGCAGACACCGGGATTCCGATACACGTTTTACCTGCGTAAGGTGGCTTTTTATGGGGCGAGGAAGAGGGGTTTAGGGCTGCTTCCTTACTTGTATAACCGCGTCTGGCTGAATCACTATCGGTTTCGATATGGGTTTGAGATCTCGCCTGCGACGCGGATTGGGGCTGGTTTTTATCTGGGGCATTTTGGTGGGGTGGTGATCAGTCCGCACGCGGTTGTGGGATCAAACGTGAATATTGCGCAGGGCGTGACGATTGGGGCGGCGAGCCGGGGAGCGCGTCAGGGGGCACCAACGATCGAGGATCGGGTGTGGGTGGGTGCGAACGCAATCATTGTGGGTAAGGTGACGATCGGGCGCGAGGCTTTGATTGCGCCGGGCGCGTACGTGAATTTTGATGTTCCGGAGAGGTCGCTGGTGCTTGGGAATCCGGGGAAGATCGTTTCACAGGCTGGGTCTGAGGGATATATCAACAACACGGTGGAGACTGCCGATGACGTCGCCGGTCCGTCTCGGACGTAGAGATCGGTAGGGGCGATTATTTGTTGGTGTTCGCGTACTTGAGATTTTGCCGTCCTCGACCGTGTGCCGCTGCGATATTGGCGGTGATCTGCCGCAGCTTGGCGGCGCGGGGCTCCCAGGAGAATTCGGTTTGTACGCGGCGGAGACCGGCGGCACCCATGGTGGATCGCAGCTGGTCGTCCGTGAGCAGGGATCGGAGTTTTTCGATCAGGTCGCGGTCGTCTTCTGAGTTGACGAGGTAGCCGGAGACGCCGTGCTCGACGGCATCAGCGGTACCGCCGGAGCGACCGCCGATGACGGGCTTGCCTGCGGCGTTGGCTTCAAGGAAGACCATGCCGAAGCCCTCGATATCACCCTTTTCTTCGGTGTTCGGCATGACCATGATATCGGCGAGGTTGTAGTGGAGATTGAGCTCCGCTTCGGAAACGAAGCCCGCGAAGATGATCTTGTCTTCGACGCCGAGTTCGCTGGCGAGGGTTCGGAGGACCTGTTCGTAGGCTCCCTTGCCGCCGATGATGTATTTGAGCGGGGGGACGTCCGAACCGAGAGCTGCGATGGCGCGAATGATGCGGGCGTGGCCTTTGCGGGGGATGACCCGGGCGACGGTGAGCAGGACGAGTTCATTGCCGAGACCGTAGCGCTTTCGGAGGGTGTCGCTTGGTTCCGGAAAGAAGACGGAGGTGTCGAGGCCGGGGGTGATCTTGAAGACCTTGTCTTTCGGGAGGCCCAGATCGAGGAGTTTGGCGATGGCGAACTCGCCGTTGGCGATGACGGCATCGGCGGATTTGTAGATGAGATTGCGGACCTTGGGCTGGTACTTGCGCTCGTCGGTGAGGGTGACGTCTTCCCCGTGGCAGTATGCGACGAAGGGGATGCCGAAGAGCTTCTTGAAGAGGACGCCAGTGAGTCCGGGGGGGTAAAGGTCTCCGCAGTGGAGGACGTCGGGCCGGCGCGTCAGGGCGAGGGAGAGGGTGCGAAGCATGGTGCCGGCGAGTTTGGGAAGTTGCGAGTAGCTGAGATCGCGGAGGGGGCTGAAGCGGCGAAGGATGCGGAACGAGGGCGTCTGCTCTCTCCCGTCGAAGGCTTGCCAACCGGGCACCCTGGAGGTGAGCACGGCGACGTCGTCGTGCTCGGAGATGCGACGGAAGAGATTGTAGTAGTAGAAGCGCGAGCCGCCGGCCTGGGGTAAGAAGACGTCGGTGAGAAGCGCAATACGCAAGCGGCGGTCTTCGGCTGGGGTCATTGCTGTGTCTTGCGGTCCGGAGGTGGGCAGGTGGAAAGGAGGTTCTAGCGGGGGTGAGGGGAGTGTTGTGACAGACGAGCTTCCGTCTGCAAACGTACCATAGCGGTCCAGGTAAGTCATGGTACGGAAGTGGCAGAGGTGCTCCGCATCGGGGTTTCTGGAGCGCGTAGCGGGTATGATGAGTTCGAGCTTTTTCGGGTAATACTGCGCTGGGTCTTTGGATGTTTTGTGTGCCTGATGCCCTGAGCTCGCTGGGGTAATGGTTGCGATGGAGTTTTCCTTGGGATGTATGGTAGTGATACAGCAAAGTTGTCGATTCGCGATTTGGTTTCTGCTTGCGCTTTGCCTTGTTCCGACGGCGTATGGCAAGGTGCCGAGTTCGGTTGCGATCTCGCCGCAGGGAGCTGTTTTGCGCACGGGATCAAGTCTTCAGTTCAGCGTGGCGTGCCGGTATGCGGATGGGACAACGGACAACTGCGCGGATGCGGGGCCGATCGCATGGCGTAGCTCCGCGCCTTCGGCGATGTCGGTGAGTGGGTCGGGAATGGCGTCCTGGATCAAGGATCAGGGGAGCGAGAATCCGTTTGCGATCGGGTATGTGCTGGTCTCGGTGGGCAAGCTGATGGATCGGGCGGGCGTGTTGGGGCAGCACCCGGGCGATGTATTTTATCAGTATCCGACGCCGGACTTTCGATCCTATAAGGATGAGAACAGCGGTGAGGTGAAGCCGCTGAACGTGGCCGTGGGCGCGACGGTGACGATGGGCTCGGGATTTGTGATCAATCATGCCGTTCCGGGTGACAAGACGGGCAATCCCTTTCAGATTACGTGCAACTGGTCGAGTTCGAATCCAGCGGTGGCGACGGTGGATCGGTACGGGCAGGTGACGGCGGTCTCTCCTGGTCCTGTAACGATTCAGTGCGGCCGTGCAGGGGACGGAGTGTATGGTAAGAGCGCCGACGGGAGGTGGGTGGCTCCGGGGAACGTGATCAACCTCGTCATTGTTGACGGTGGGAAGGGAAGGACGACGTGGTATGTACGTCCTGGAGGCGGGACGGCTTTTGTGAGCCGAGCGCAGACTCCGAAGGGGCAGTGCGATGGGAGGCACGATGCCGACTACCCGGGAAAGGGGACGAACCAGCCCTGCGCTGTGGGGAATTTGCGCGATCTTTACGCGGATGGTGTTACGCACTATCGCATGGTGTGGATGATCGCGGGCGGAGACACGGTGATCGTTCGGCAGAACCCCGCGGGTTACAACGTCGCGTTCGACAAGCCGTATACCCCGACCAACTGCGAGGATCTCTACTGTGACGTACCTACGATTCCGTCGGGTACGGCTGCACAGCACACGCGCATTCTGGGCGAGGGGTACGCCGGTTGCCACGATGACAAGGCCAAGACGCTTTTGATCGCGTATGGGCGGGAGGCGATCAACGTTCGGGATTCTCAGTTTGTGGACGTGTCTTGCTTTGAGATTACGGACAAGGCGGCGTGTGGTCCGGGACAGTTCACGAATGCGGCGTGCGCCAAGGGGAGCCCGGGCGGCGCCTACGCGATCACGGAATCGGCGTTAACCAGCAACGTGAATTACAAGGACCTCTATATTCACGGGCTGGTCGTTACCGCGATCCAGGGCGCGACGGGTGTGGGTGTTGCAGCGGACTACGTGCATATACGGGCCATGCCGCTGTCCGGCATCGACATGGATGATTCGCCGTGGCAGTCAGGGAATATCTCGGTTGCGGGTGGTTTCAAACTGACCAATTCGATCACTGAGTTTACCGGGTGCGTGGAGGAGTATCCGGTGGTGCACCAGTATCCGTATATCGAGTGCCGCGATCAGAACACGACGGGGTACGGGGATGGGTTTGGGACGGCGCACACGGTTGGCGACTGGTACTTCGATCACGATATCTGGCGGTACAACTTCCAGGACGGGCTGGATCTGCTCCACTCCGGGATGCAGACGTTGACGGTGACGAACTCGCAGAGCTATGGCAACGATGGGCAGGCGTACAAGATTGGCGCGGCCGACAGGGTGATCTTTCGGAACAACACGGCACTGGTGAACTGCAGCCGGATCCTGTCGACGATTGGAGACGAGCCGGCAAGCGCGATCGTTCCGGGGGTGGCTCCGTGCCGGGCGGGTGGGGATGGCATCTCGCTGCAGTTTACGGACCTTGGCACCTACCTGGTGCAGAACAACAGCGTGGCTGGCTATGGAGCCGTGCCGTATGACCTTGCCTGTGAGACGGGATGGGAGTCCTGCAGCCATGCGAACACGGTGTATCAGAACAATATCCTGCTCGGCTATGCCAACCCGCACTATAACGAAGGGCAGACGGCTGCGGTTTTCTATCCTGAGAGTCCGGCGATGCCGAAGAATGGCGGATGGGCGATTCGCGACCACAACGTGTTCTTCAACGTCCGGCAGAATAATTGCCCGGTGCCGCTGCATACGGGGGAGGCGTGCAACACGCTTGATCCCAGGCTGGTCGGAGAGCCGCGAACACCGATTCGGTCTGAGGCTGCTCTCGACAACTTTGACTTCCACCTTTCGCCGCGTAGCAAGCTGATTGGCGCCGGGGTTTCGCTTCCGGATGTGTCCACGGATGGGTTGGGGACGCCGCGGCCGAATCCGCCGAGCATTGGGGCGTGGGAGGTCGGGCCGGAGAGCTCAGCGGCGATGGAGGAGGAGATGGCGCCACGCGAGCCGGTCGCTGCAGGCATGAGCGGGCCACGCCGGTTGTGGACCTACTGTGTACAGGTGACGGCGTCGTGCTTTCAGCAATGCTGGACATTTGCGAAGCGCATCTGCGGCTTAGCAGAGGCTGACGTGCCGTTTTGAAGGTGCGTGAGAGTTACTGTGCTGTCTGGACGCGAACGACGCGGGACTCCTGCCAACGCTTGAGCGCACCTCGCGCCTCCTGATGGAAGACGAGGAGAACGCCGAGGACGTAGACAGGCAAGGTTACGAGGATCTCTGCGAAGAAGACGATCATGGAGGCGGGATGCCAGTACCTGTCGGCGATGGCGGAAGCGATCGCAAAGGGGATGGAGCAGAGCGTGATCTTTGCCCAACCATTCCATAAGTAGGTGCGTATCGGGACGTCGAGTACCTTGCGGACGTAGGAGGGCCAGAAGATCAGGTGAATGATTGCCATGGTGATCGAAGTTCCCCAGGCGACGCCATAGATTCCGATCGTTTTGACGAGAAGGATGCTTAGGGAAAGGTTGAGAGTCGCTTCGACGACAGCGCATTTGGCGACGGTTTTTTGGCGGCCGATGGCAAACATGATGTTGCCGGCGGTGACATCAGCGACCGTGAAGAATTGGCTGATCATCAGGATCTGAAGCACGGTGCCGGAGACCTGACTGTAGCGTTGGCCCATCCAGAGGCCGATAAAGGTTTTACCGCGGAAGAGGAGGGCGAGACTGATCGGGAGGGCGAGCGCGAGGGAGGCTTGCGTTCCTCGGATCAGCAGGCGACGCAACTCATCCATCTTCCCGGCGGCCTCGAGGCCGCTGGCCATCGGCGTGAAGGTAGTGGACAGACCGGATACGATCTGTCGCGAGTAGACGGTGAGGCTTCCGCCGATGGAGTAGAAGGCGACGAGGCCGACGGACAGGAACGCACCGACGACCATGTTGTCTGTGCTGAAGATGACCTGTCCCGCGATCAGGATGATGAACATGCTGAAGCTGTAGGACCAGATCATTTTGAGCGTGGCGACGTCGGGCCGACCGAGACGTACGCGGCATGGGGGATAGAGCTTGAGGGCGGTGGCACAGATAGCAACGCCTGACATCAGGGCTACGCCGAGCTCCCAGTAAGCGAGGGTGGTAAGGCCGTGCCCGCCACGCAAGATAATTAACACACCGCCTGCTCGCGCAATGACGCTGATGATGCCCACGGTACTGAGGACATCGAACCGGTGCGTTGCGGCGAGCACGGCGCCGAAGACGCCGGAGATGAGCGTGATGGCTACCCCGAGAGAGCAGACCAGAACGGTGATCTGCCCCGCACGTTGGAGGTCCGGGGGAACCTTGAAGAAGTGCGGGAAGAGAGCGGCGAGAACGATGCTGAGGACGACCACGACTGCCGAGGCAAGGAAGCGGAACCAGAGTGCCGCGCCAATCGCGGAGCGCGCTTCCTCGTGCTTGTTCTGAGCCTCAGCCTTGGAGACGAAGCGGATGATCGCGCTACGGAGGCCGAGGTCGAGAAGATTGAGGTAGGCCACGGTAGAGACCGCAAGGATCCAGACGCCATAGGCTGTCGGGCCCAGGTGCCGAACGACGACCGGGGTCAGAAAGAATGGGATCACCATACCCACGACCATGGCGATCCAGTTCATGACGACGTTGAAGGCGAGACGCTTTTGGCCTGACATGTTTGCGGGGCTTTCGAGACATAACGATGGTAGCAGCGCGAGGTGAATCCGGGGCAGGAGGAGCTACGACTTTCGGCGTAGATCCAGCTTAGGAGATGCGGTATTGAGTGCCGTATCATGGAACTCGACGCGGCTTTCGTGCGGGAGTCCGATTTTGCTTGCCTGTGGCCTTTGGAGGCTGCGATTGCCGGTCCGGCGGCTCGGACGTAGGGAGTGCTTCCGAAGATCGTGACAGCAGACGCAAATGCGGGTAGGCGGGCCGGTACCAGCGGGGCGCGATGTGGTGTGCACGCCGTTGGTCAGGCGACGCGGGAACGCTTGCGCATCGCCGCTATTGGGGATCGGAAGGAGCGCCTATGAGGCTGCTGTTCTGGTGCTGCCTTGCAACGGTTGGATATGCCTACTTCGGGTATGCGTTGTTTTTGTCCGTGTATGTTCGCGCACACCGGCGGCCCATCCGGAGAGAGCGTGTTCTGCCGACTGTGTCGATTGTGATGGCAGCGCGGAATGAGGAGGCCCTTTTGCCGTCGAAGCTCGCGAATCTTGAGCTCCTGGACTACCCTTCGGAGCGGATGGAGATCCTTATTGCTTCGGACGGATCTACCGATGGAACGGCCGCGATCCTGCGGGAGTACGGGGACCGTGTCGTCCCAGTGATCCTGGAGCAGAGTTCGGGCAAGGCTTCGGCGCTAAATGCGGCGGTGAAGCGGGCGACGGGTGAAGTTCTGGTGTTTCTGGACGCGCGTCAGGTGGTGGATCGAAACGCGATTCTCGAGTTGACGGATTGTTTTGCTGATCCGGAGGTGGGGGCGGTTAGCGGAGAGCTACATCTTGAGAGCGCGCCGGGTGTGCCTTCGGGCGATGCGCTTGGGATCTATTGGAAGATTGAGAAGGCGATTCGGAAGCTTGAGGCGGCGTCCGGGTCGGTCGTCGGTGTTACGGGTGCTATCTACGCCATCCGGCGCGAGCTGTATACAGAGATTCCGCCAGCAACGATCCTGGATGACGTTTTTGTGCCGATGCAGGTCGCTCGGCAGGGGAGGCGGGTGGTCTTTCAGCCGAGTGCGATCGCGCGGGATCACGTTTTTGTTCAAAGGGGGAAGGAGTTTTCGCGCAAGGTGCGGACATTGACGGGGAACTATCAACTGATTCGGCTTGCCCCCTGGCTGCTTTCTTGGCGCAATCCGCTTCTGTTCCGGTTTGTCAGCCACAAGTTACTGCGGCTGCTGGTGCCGCTTCTGCTGGTGCTGATGCTGGTGGCGTCTGCGGTGCTGAGGATGCCATTCTACCGCGCTGTCTTCTGGATGCAGATCGTCTTTTATCTGTTGGCGGCGTTTGGGAATCTGCTGCCACCTATTCGGAGGTTCAAGCCAGTTGCGATTGCGAGCACGTTTGTAATGCTGAACGCGGCGGCCGCGATGGCGTTTTGTAACTTTGTCACTCGGCGCAAACAGGTATGGGTACGATGAACGCCATCTCCGAGCAAGTTTGCAGCAAGGGTCGTGAGCCGAGAGGCGGAAGGGGGATGCTGTGGGTCTAGGTCTCGGTCTTGCACACTACATTCCGCTGCTGGCTTACTTCGGGTTCTGGATCATGTGCCTGGTGTCCCTTGGAGGCAGGCCTTTGAAGGGGTTCTACTATGTGATCCCGTTTCTGCCGTACCGGACGCTGCGCGACCATCTAGAGGACTATCCCCTAGGGGGAAACCTGCTGGCGATTCTGATTGTGTGCGTTATTGTGGGTGCCCTGATCCATGGGAAGCGGCTGCCCAAGTCGAAGCTATATCTTGTGTGGCTTGTATTCGGTGTGTATCTCTACCTTTCCATGTGGTTTGGAGCGCTGATTGGGAATGGGCCGCTGCCGCTTTCATCGAGCGAGATTACGTTTGCGACCTGGAAGGGATACATGCTGATTCCGCTGGTGTTTGTTGCAGCGGGATTAGTTATCGAGGATAGAAAGGCTATTCGGACCACGATTATGCTGGTCGGCTTTGCCATTCTCCTGATTGACCGGAGCTTTCTGCTGGACAGTATGTCCCGGTCCTGGAGTCACTTCGACGAGAGTAAACGTGATGGAGGCCCGCTGGGCTTTGCAGGTGCAAACGGGTTGGCTGCGTTTCTGGCGCAGTCGGGCTTGTTTCTTTGGGGATTTGGGCAGTTTCTCAAGCGTAGGAAGGCAAAGCTGCTCTGCTATGCGCTGGTTAGTCTAACCCTGTTCGCGACGATGTACTCCTTTTCACGCGCTTCTTACATTGCAGTAGTTGTGGGTGCCATTCTGCTGGGGATCGTGAAGGATCGCAAGCTGCTTCCCATCATTGCCGTTTTCCTTGTGACTTGGCAGACGGTGGTGCCGAGGGCGGTGACGGAGCGCGTCACCATGACGAAGACCGCCAATGGGCAACTTGAGGCTTCCGCGAACGAGCGTGTGGAGCTTTGGACCAGTGCTCAGCGCTTGATCCTGAGCGACCCGATCTTTGGCATTGGGTATGCGACGTACCAGCTCGAGGCGCATACGGACGGCCTTCGCGACACGCACAACTGGTATGTGAAGGTGATGGTGGAGACGGGAGCGATCGGGATGGTGATGGCGATCGCTCTTCTGGTGCTGCTACTGGCGCTTGGGCTTCGGCTCTTCCGCAAGACCGAGGATCCGATGTACCGCGGACTGGGTCTGGGCTTATTTCTCATGGTCTCGGCGGCGGTGGTCCTGAACTGTTTCGGCGATCGATGGACGTATCTCGAGATCAACGGTCTGCTTTGGGTGTTAGCCGCCGCCGCCATTCGGGGGTTCGAGTTTGCTCAAGTCGCGCCCTCGCTGGAGCAGGCGCGCGTCGAGTCCGCCATTGCTGTTAATCCCTATCTGGTCTACCGATGAAGATCGAACGTATTCTTGAACCTGCCGCCGACAGTTTGCCTCCGGGCTACTACTCGCTTCCTCACGTCCTTCTCGTTGTCGACGGTCTTGCTGGCCCGATGGGAGGAGGCGAGCGTATTGCGGTGAAGATCGCGTCGCTGCTGCCGGAGTTCGGCTACCGCGCTTCCATCTTGACGTTTCAGGCTCCGACGCGCGCCTCCGTTCGTGCCCATCCGCCTTGCCCCATCTATCTGCTTCCACTGACGAGTGCGTTCAATGTCGCGGCCTTGCGAGCCGGGTATCACCTCCGCCGCTTTCTTCGGGAGGAGAAGGTCGAGATCGTTCAGACGTTTTTCGAGAGCTCCGACCTTTGGGCCGGGCTGATGACAAAGCTTACGTCTTCTGCGCGGCTGATCTGGAGCCGCCGGGATATGGGCATTCTGCGTGCCAGCAAGCACCGCGTTGCATACCGGTTGATGGCGCGTTTGCCGGACCGCGTCTTTGCGGTCTCGGATCTTGTCCGAAAGCACTGTATCGAGGTCGACCGCATAGACTCGGCGCGGGTCGAGACGATCTATAACGGTCTGGATCTTGACGCGTGGACCAGGGACGAGCCGGTAAATAGGAGCTCCGGGGTCACGGTGATTACAGCTGTGGGCAACATGCGCCCGGTGAAGGGACACGATATCTTCATTCGGGCCGCGGCTCAGGTGGCGAAGCAGTATCCCCAGACGATGTTCAGCATTGCGGGCGCGTCCGCCGATCACGCGTACGCGGAGGAGTTGCAGCGGCTCGTTCGGGAGTTCGGACTGTCGGATCAGTTCCAGTTTGCCGGCAGCGTTGGGGACCTCCGAGGCCACTTCGCGGGAGCAGACATCGTCGTTCTTCCCTCACGAAGTGAGGGGTTTTCCAATGCGATTGTGGAAGCGATGGCGATGTCGCTGCCCGTAGTGGCCACACGTGTGGGCGGGAACGCAGAGGCTGTGCAGGATAATGTGACCGGTTACATTGTCCCCCCTGAAAACCCGAAGGCGCTTGCTGAAGCCATTCTGCGACTGTTGGCCGATCCGGAGCGGGCGCGGGAGATGGGAGATGCAGGGAGACGACTCGTCTCGGAACGCTTCACTGCCGACATGATGATGACGCGTATCAGGAGTGCATATGATGAGTTGCGCGTCGCAGGGAGGTCTTCCGGCGCCATCGTCCATCGGATCCCGCCTACACCTACCCGCGAAGAGGAGGCATCCTCAAGGTAGAGTGGGCTGGGACTTACTCAACGGTCTGGACGTGTGGTGAGGCGACCGAGCCGGTAGCGCAAGAAAGCCGCGAGATCCTTCTTGAATGGACCGAGATCATTCCAGTCGAAGTCAAAGAACTCCAGCGGCCCGCGATACGAGGCAATGATCTCTCGCCATGACAGGACTCCCTTAGAGACATAGCGAGAGATCACAGGAAGATCACGCCAGAGGACGATGTGGCGGAAGCCGAAGCGCGATGTCTCGACGCTTTGCACGTGGACGCGGATGAGGTCCAGGTAGTGGAGCCAGCCAACCTCCACACCGGCGTAGATGGCGCAGTCGCCCGTTCCGCTGAAGCGCGGATTGACCTCGATCAGGCGCACACCTTTATCGCGTGCATCCCGTTTCACCTCGATCTCACAGATGCCGACGTAGCCGATGCCTCGGAGGAAGTTGTCGCAAAGTGAAGCGATCTCTTCGTCGGCGACCGGCTCTACGATGGAGGCGCTTCCGAAGAGCATGGGGTAGGCTCTCATCTCATGGACGACGCAGTGCCCGAGTCTGCGGCTGCCGTTTCCGTAGGCGGACAGATAGCAGTACTTGGCGTCGTCACCGCCCGCGATGATCTCTTGTGCCATGACTTCGGCTCGGTAGGGTTCGGTCAGGGCATAGTCGGCGAGGAGCTCTTCCGGGCTGTCGGAGGTCACCAGCTTTTGTCCACGCAGCTTGTTTCCTTCGGGAAGGGTGCTCCACTCTCGCTCATGTCGCGGCTTGATGAGGCAAGGGAAGCGTGCCTCGGCTGCAAACCGCTCGATATCGGCGCGGCATTGGATGTACTCGGTTCGAGGGATGGGAAGCCCGTGTTTTTTGGCAAGGGCGTACTGCTGCTCCTTGGTCGCCAACGCGGACTGCACGGCGATGGACTCGAGAGAGAAGATGTAATGCTCGCTGAGTTGCTCGGCATGACGGGCTAGAGCGGAGACAAAGATATCAGCAGCGGGGATAAAGACGGGTCTTGCTCCGAGGCGACCTGCCAAGTCAATCATGAAGGCGACCCAACGATCCGGATGGGTGTCCGGATTTGGGCAGGCGTAAGACTTACCGTAGATGGATTGAAAGCCCTGGTGTTCCGGATCGTGATCGATGCCGACGGTGCGTACATCCCGCCGAAGCAGATCGCGCATGAGGTTGAGCCCTGTCTGGTAGACACTGCCGACGACAACCGGCGGCCAGTCACGTTGAGCTTTGATTGGAGTCACGTAGAGATCAGCTCGGAGAGTTCGGAAGAACTTCGCGATTCTAGCATGTACCTCACCCTGGGCTTGAGCCCCACTTGCGGCAGTTATCTGACGCGCAGATGCCTCTCTGTTTGTGAGGAGCCATGCCAAGTTAGGGCGAGATCGTTTCGGTCGCGACCTGGAAAGTTATACTCGTTTGGTATCCGGCTCGTAGTCAATGTGGAGTCGGATGGAGGCGCGATGTCGCTCAAGGAAAAGGCTGCTGACGCCCTCGCGCTCGCGGGCATGCTGCGTGTCATGGAGCAGCTTCCGACTCAGCCGGGCATTGTCGTCTTCAATCATCATCGGATCGGCGATGAGCGGGCGTGCTCCTATGATCGCGGAATCTTTTCGGCATCGGCGGAGCAGTTTGAAGCTCAGATCGCGTATATCAAGCGTCACTTTCCGGTGCTGCTGCCCAACCAGCTTGCCGAGTTGATCGCGACGAAGAGACCGCTCACACGAATGCACGCAATGATCACGTTCGACGATGGATACCTAGATAATTACGAGATCGCTTACAAGATTCTGCGGCGGCATGGGGTTCCTGCCGCGTTTTATCTTGTATCAGGATATGTCGGAAGTGACACCGTTCCGTGGTGGGATGAGATTGCATACGCTGTCCGCCAGTGCAGGAAGGAGTCGCTGGAGGTGACATGGTGTGCGGAAAGGCCCGTGATGCTGGAGCCGGATCGTGAGGCCGCTATCCGAACTCTTGTGTCCGCATTCAAGGCGAACTCGACCAGGGATGCATCCGCGGCCTTGAGTGAGCTGCGATCTGAGAGCGGGGTAGAGATCAAGGGTGAAGGTAGGAGATTTCTGGACTGGGACGAGGCACGGGAGATGGCGGGAGGAGGCATGGAGATCGGTGCTCATACGCGGACACATCCGATCATCAGCAAGCTCTCGCCGGAGGAACAGCGGGAGGAGCTTCGATCGTCGAAGGCCAGCCTGGAGGAGCATATTGGACGCCCGGTTGGAACCTTTGCATACCCGAATGGATCACAAGCTGACTTTACCCGGGAGACGATGCGGTTGGTAGAAGAGGCAGGGTATAGCACAGCCTTTTCCTTCTACGGAGGGATCAACCGGGATGGCTGGCGGGAGCCCTTCAACCTCCTTCGGGTATCGCCAGATCCGCGGCCCGGGAGCTTCCGGCTGGATGCGATTCTTAGCAGCCGCTTCGGCCGTATGGAGGCCGCGCTTCGGGGAGCGTACAAGAGGCTCCGATCCGCATAAATAATCGGCCCAGTAAAGAATCACTAGGCCGACGTGCCTTACTCATTTCGTGCAGAAATCGAACTGTCTAGCACCGCACGATCTTCGGCGACTGGATGCCTTTGGTGGCGTTTCTGGAATCGACCACGAGCTTCGACTTGTTCACGATATCGTCGTAATCGTAGTCAGAATGGTCGGTGACGATGAGGACGCAGTCGTACTGTTCAAGGTTCTCAAGGGGAGTCGAGGTCATGTTGAGATTATAGTGACGGCCGCGACCGACCTTGGGATGATAAGGGTCGTTGTAGGCAACTTCGGCGCCTTCAGCCCGTAGAAGCTCGATGATCGTGAGCGAGGGGGATTCGCGAAGGTCATCGATGTCTTTTTTGTATGACATGCCGAGCATCAGGATGCGAGAGCCGTTGACAGCTTTCTTATGCTGGTTCAGCGCCTTTGATACCTGAGCGGTTACAAACTCTGGCATGGCTTCGTTGACCTCGCCGGCGAGTTCGATGAAGCGAGTGTTGAAGTCGTACTCCTTCGCCTTCCAGCTGAGGTAGAAGGGGTCGATCGGGATACAGTGTCCTCCGAGGCCAGGGCCTGGGTAGAAGGGTTGGAAGCCGAATGGCTTCGTCGAGGCGGCGTCGATGACCTCCCAGATATCTACGCCCATGCGTAGCGACAGAACCTTGAGCTCGTTGACCAGGGCGATGTTGACACAGCGATAGATGTTCTCGAGCAGCTTCGTCATCTCTGCGACGCGGGTGGTGGAGACGCGGACCGAGCGGGTGAAGATGCCCTCATAGAGAGTCGCGGCGAGCTCTGTTGCGACCGGCTCGTGACCGCCGACCACTTTGGGAATATCGCGGCGGGCTACCGAGGTGTTGCCCGGGTCTTCACGCTCGGGCGAGAAGGCGACGTAGAAGACGCCCCGTTCGGAGGGTGCGCCGGCGGTCTGAACCTTGAGACCGCTCTTATTTCCGGACTCGAGCAGAGGGATGAGCACGTCCTCCGTGGTGCCGGGGTAGGTGGTGCTTTCGAGGATGATGAGCTGCCCTTCCTGGATCCAGGGAGCGGTGGACCGAGCCGTGTTCTCGATGTAGCTGAGGTCAGGCTCCCGATGACCGGTGAGCGGGGTCGGGACGCACATGATGATAGCGTCCTGATCTACGAGCTTCGCGAACTCTGTTGTTGCCTTGAAGCCATTTCGGCGAGCGTCCTGGATCTCCGTCTCAGGAATGCGAAAGATATAGGAGCGCCCCCCTTCGAGATCGGTCACCTTCTTCTCATCAATATCGAATCCTGTCACCTTAAAGCCCGCCTCTGCGAGAAGCAGCGAGAGCGGCAGCCCGACGTAGCCGAGTCCGATGACTCCGATCTTTGCGGTGCGAGCGGAGAGACGCTCGAGGCGCTCGGCGGCGATCTGGGGGAGAGTATCTGCGCTGGTTGTCAACATGTCGGCTATTATTGCACCCAAGCGTTGCGCCGATGAGGCGGAAATCTGCCACGAATGTCGTACCCGCAGTACTTCGCAACGAGATGGCAGTATCGAAGATGAGATATTGACAGGGGAGCAGTAGCTGGAGATCTATGCCGGGAGCGACCGCGATGGACGAAAGTTGCATTGTCCTCTGGGATTTTCGCGGGCATAAAACTATAGGCCATCTGGAATGACATAGGTCAGAGTCGGCAGGCGATTTGAATTTGCACTCAACTGACTTGGCGCGAAGCTCACGTCGAGAGAGGAAGACAAGAATGGCTATGTACCTGATCACGGGAATCGCGGGTTTTATCGGATCCACGATCGCTCATACGTTGGTGGAGCAAGGACATGATGTCCGCGGCATCGACAATCTTTCGACCGGCAATCTGGAGAATCTGCAGGAGATCCGAAAGGCTATATCGATCGAGCAAGCTGATATCCAGGATCTCGCGGCGGTGCGCAAGGCTTGCGAGGGCGTAGACTATGTGTTGCATCAGGCAGCGCTGGCGTCGGTACCGCGATCCGTGAAAGACCCGCTGAGCTCGCATGAGTCGAACATCAACGGCACGCTCAATGTCCTGCTTGCCGCACGCGATGCAAAGGTTCGCCGTGTTGTGTATGCGGCATCCTCTTCTGCCTATGGCGACCAGCCTACGCAGCCGAAGCATGAGGAGATGAGCCCGCAGCCTTTGTCTCCCTACGCTGTCCAGAAGCTTACCTGCGAGTATTACATCCAGGCATTCTGTAAGGTGTATGGCATGGAGGGGGTTTGCCTGCGATACTTCAACATCTTTGGGCCACGCCAGGCGGCAGACTCGCCGTACTCGGGAGTGATTGCACAGTTTATCTACAAGATGATGGCAGGAGAGACGCCGACGATCCATGGCGACGGGTCGACGAGCCGTGACTTCACATTTGTGGGCAACGCTGTGAATGCAAACTTGCTGGCGTGTGTTGCGCCGAAAGAGGTCGCGACTGGCCGCGTGTTCAACGTCGGCACGGGGCATAGCCATACGCTTAACGAGCTCTACGACACGCTGGCGGAGATCCTGGACTTCCATGCGAGGCCGAACTATGGTCCAACGCGTGCCGGTGATGTCCAGCACTCATTGGCCAGCATCGAGCGTGCAGGACGCGAACTGGGGTACAAATCACAGGCGGATTTCCGCGCCGGGCTCGAGAAGACGGTCGCTTGGTACCTGCAGGAGAAGGAGAAACACTTGTTGGCCGAGGTGCGGGCCTGAACTTTTGCCGTGGCAGGAGAAACCTTCGCCCTAGGAGCTTGTTGAAATAGCTCTCGTTTATCTGGGGCGTTTCTTGGATCGGGTTGTTTCCGTCTGGATTAGTCTGGATGCGAGACGTTGTGCGGGGTGCCGGGCTGATTGTGCAACACTGGCCCCAGTTTTCAGGCGCACTGCGGCTGAGGGACTTCCCGAGCTGGTGTTGCGAGCAGCCGTGGCAGGCGCAGCAGGTTGTGGGCGGCACAGCTGAAGTCGAAGATCCAGTCCACCTTGACCAGGCCGCGCAGCTTCACTTGTCGCAGCGGTCCGGTCCCCTTGAGCCAGCCGGAGGTCTTCTCCACGAGCCACCGGCGGCTGAGCGAGCGAGCATACCCCGAGTGCCTCGTCGTTCTCCGGTCGATACGGGGGAGCGCGTCCGGGTCGGTGGTGGACGGGTGGGTGTCGTTGGAGCGCTTCCGCCCGCGGAAGTTCGTGCCGTCCCCGTCATCGTCGGAGCCGTCCTTCGGCAACGAATCTCGCGCAAGGGGTCATCCTGCGGCAACCGTCACTCCAACGTCACACAGCTTAACATCTCGTCCTGAACCCGCTCATCCCCACCCATACCCCTAAGACGAACGCAACGCCACCGGCGCCTGTGCATCAGTACCTATTTCAACAAGCTCCTAAAGGGCTTCTCCTTTTTCCATACTTGATGGCTTTCCGTGCTTGATGGCGATGAACTATTGTGCTCCGCGCCGGCGCAGGATCGTCTTGACCGTTTCGAACATGATCAGGAGGTCGAGACCGAGTGACATGTGCTTGATGTAGTAGAGATCGTATTCGAGCTTCTCACGCGTTTCGGCGAGTGTGGCGCCATATCCATACCTGACCTGTGCCCAGCCGGTGAGGCCAGGGCGGATCATGTGGCGAAGGTCGAAATATGGAATCTGCTCTACAAGCCAGGGAACGAACTCGGGCCGCTCGGGTCGTGGGCCAACGAAGCCCATGTCACCACGCAGGACGTTCCAGAGTTGTGGCACCTCGTCCAATCGCGTCTTTCGCATGAACATGCCGATGCGTGTGACGCGGGGGTCGTTCTTTGTTGCCCACTTGGCTCCGGCGGCTTCTGCATCTGTCCGCATTGTGCGGAACTTCACAACTTCAAACGTCCGGCCGCCGAGGCCAACCCGAGTCTGCCTAAAGAAGATGGGACCGGGCGAGGAGAGCCGTACGAGCAACATGACAATGGGCAGAAAGGGGGCGAAGAGGAGGAGACCCGTTGCAGCGGCCAAGGTTGACACCAAGCGCCGGGCAATCTGCTGCGACGGTTTCACGCGGAAGCCCTCGCTGTAGATGAAATTTGAAGGGCGGAGACCGTCCAGGAGGAGCTTGCCTGAAAGACGCTCGAGCAGATCGCATGCATCTTCGATGACGACGCCGTCGAAGCGGAGGTTCAGCAGTTCGCGCACGGGAAGGGAGCCGCGGCGATCCTGCATAGCGACGACGACTCGATCAATCTTTGGGCGAGGGCCTCGGAACTGCTCGAGAGTCGGAGCAAAGAGCTCGCGTGTTTCACGAGCACCCGGGGGCAGGGGATCCCAGGCAACCACCTCCATGCCCGCATCGCGCCGGGTCTGGAGCATCTGCACAATGGTTTGCGCTCGCTCGCCTCCACCGAGCACGTAGACCCGCTCTCGAAAGGCCTTCTGACCTATGATCCATTCATAGGCGCCGCGCCAGAGTACAAGTGCAGCGGTCAGAAAAGCGAGCCCGAGGAGGATTACCGAGTGCGCAATATCGGCCTCGGGAAAGAAATACGTGATGGCGGAGAGAAAGAAGGAGAGAAAGCCTAGGACGAGCAGCAGGCGGAAGTAGATCTCCCAGCGCTCGGAGATTCGCTGCGGCTCGTAAAGATCAAAGTAGTACGAAAACAGCAGGGTAAGCACCGTGAGCGTGAGGATCTTGAGGAACCCGTACTCGTAATTGAGAACAAGATAGGTGTCCTGCCCCAGGACCATCCTCGACGCCAACAGAAAGGATCCACTAACGATGAGTGTCTCGCATAGCAGAAGCACGATCGTGCGGGTGGGGTAGTAGACATTAAATAGCCGTATCATCGAGCTTTTCTCTCCGCGCCTATTCGCCCTGATTACGGGGGTGGTAACCGTAGTATGTTCCGACCTGTGGGGGCTTTTCCGCGGCATTCAGGACGAAGCCGAGGACGTTTGCCCCTTTGAGTTCCCCTTGAGCCTTTTGCGCGTCGACGTAATTGGTGATGCCGCCCCGTGCGACAAGGAGCACGCCATCACAGGAGCGGGCGAGGTTGACTGCATCCGAGACAGGGAGAACAGGCGATGAGTCCACGATGATCCAGTCAAAGAGGGAAGTGACGGCCTCCATGAGTTCCCCGAAGCGCTGATGATTGGAGAGATCAGCGGCGCGATCTCCGCCATTTCCACCAGCGATAAGTGTTAAGGAGGAGAGCCCACCAACGCGGATACCGGCAGTTGCTGTGATGGAAGCTGCTTCCGGTCGCTGCATGACTTCAAGGATAGTCGACCTGCCGGCCAGGTAATCTGCCAAGCCAGGCTCAGCTTCACAGCCGAGAAGTTGGTGCACCGTGTACCGGCGCATGTCACCATCGATTAATAGTACCTTTGCGTTCTTATTACGCGCCAGGCTAATGGCTAAATTTGTGGCCACGAAGCTCTTGCCTTCCTGAGGCATGCCACTGCTGATCAGGATCGACTTCAGCGGCTTGATGTCGCGAAGCTCGTAGATTCGTGATCGAAGGCTGCGGAATTGCTCGACAGCAGGACCTCTTTCGAGCAGGGCAGGAAGTTGCCTGAGGTCTGGCGACCACGGTTTTAACGGCACACTGCTCAGATCCAACGCCGAACTTACGGCGTAGGGTGAGTAGATCTCGGCGTCTCTCGATTGAGATTCGAGAGATGCCATGGTTGCGAGTGGGATGTCATAGTCGGCAACTGCTACAGACTCCATTGAATCTGTGCGCTTTTGCGTTTCGCTTCCACGTTCCGACTCCGCTTTTTGCAATGCCTCGTAGATTCGACTCATCGGTCACGTCTCCCCATGCTCTCTTGCCCAAGTCCTGCCGCGAAGTTTTGCGTTTCGTTAGCCCTCGACGCCGGAACGGGAACTCCGCCCATGGCAGCGTTCGAAATAAGGAACGGCTGTGTTTCGAGTTCCAGTTCGACAGCGACTCCCTCAATCATGTTGTTTGTGACCTGGCGAGCCTGTTCAACATACGCGACGATCAAGGCGTGTTCGCAGATCAGGTTGATGAGCCGGGGAATGCCACGGCTATACCGGTGCACGAGGTCCAAGGCTGTGGGCGAAAACAACGGCCAAGAGGCACCTGCAATCCGAAGCCGCTCTGCGACGTAAGCGTGGGTCTGCGCATCGGTGAGCGCCTGTGTACGACACCAAAGCGAAACCCTCTGGCGGAGTTGCCGGACACTGGGATGACGTAGCTTCTCCTCGAGTTCAGGCTGCCCGGAGAGGACGATTTGCAATAGCTTTTCGGAGGACGTCTCGAGGTTGGTCAAGAGTCGGATCTCTTCGAGTAAGTCCCAGGAGAGGTTCTGCGCTTCATCAACGACGACCACGCAGGTCTCCTCCATTCGGTATCGCTCAATCAGCCAACGGTTCAGCTGAAGGAGCATGCCTGATTTGGTCCGCGATGTGGGGATAAGGCCGAAGTCGGTCAGAACGAACTCTAGGAAGTCGATCACGTCCAGACGGGGGTTGAAGACGAATGAGGTTGCGATGCGCCGATCGCGAAAGGAACTGAGCGCGCGACGGAGAAGAGTTGTCTTACCAGTGCCTACTTCGCCGGTGAGGACAGTAAATCCCTTGCGTGCCGAGATGCCGTATTCCAGGCAGGCGAGTGCCTCGCGCGTGTGCGGCATCATGTAGAGAAACCGAGGATCAGGACTGGTACCAAAAGGGCTCGTCTGAAGTTTGAAGAAAGAGTTATACATGGTCGTTATGCACCCGCATTCAAAACGGGAGTATTCGTGGCCCCGCGATCCCGTCGTCCAAAGAGCTTGCGTTTGGTCTGCGTCGACGCTGGAGCCACATCCTCCATAAGCGAGATGGTCGCGAGCGTGGGCAACTTCGTGAATGCCCAGATGTCACGCTCTGAGCGCAAGGCAGTGTCGCGGTATTCCAGCAGTGCCACAATAGCAAGACCAAGAGCGAGTCCCAGAGCGAACCCTCCGGCAGCGAAGACAGGGCGTTTCGGAGACGATGGTGCTTCCGGCAGATTCGGTTCGTCCATCACTCGGAACTGTTCCCCCTGCTGCTGCCGTTCAAGGTCTGTGGCCATCGTGGCCTCATGCATATTTTTGAGGAGGGCATCGTAACTTTCCTGCGCTGTCTGGTAATCACGAGTGAGGGTCTTGTACTGCTCCTGCACCATCGGACTCGACGAGATGCGGTCCTGGTAGAGCTTGATTTGGGACTGAATGGCAGCCTGGTCGTGCTTCTTCTGCGCGAGCCCCAACTCTTCGGCTCTAATCTGTGCACGAAGTTGAAGGAGGGAGGCTGGTTCATTGCGTGGAGCAGCCGCAATGGGAGCCGGCGTGGTTGGGGGCGCCTGCGCCATCTCATGCCGGAGGTCAGCGATCGTGCGCTCAATAGCTTTCACGTCGGGATAGTCAGGCGTATAGCGGGCTTTCAGATCAGCTTCCTGTGCGAGCAAGGTCTGGAGTTGCTGCTGCTGCGCTTGAGGTGCGACCCGTTGTGTCTCTGGAGTTTGGAAGTCGCGAGCCTGCTGCGCAAGGATGGTTTGTCCATAACTCAGGTCCTGCTGCATGCGGGCGATTGCCTGGGTTGCAGCATCGAGCTGCGTATTCAGGCTATTAAGCATGTTCATGTTCGGCTCCTCCTGCCCTGGGAGTTTGCCGACGTACTCTTGCTGGAATTTTGCGAGCTTGGCGTCCTGCTCATCGAGGCTGCGTTTCGCGTCTGCAAGCTGTCTCCGCAGAAACTCTGTCGTTCCCTCGGCTGACGTTTCGCGGGCCTTGAGATTTTCAGTGACGAACATTGACGTAATCTCTCCACAGACGGCCTGAGCCGTCCGTGCGTCGCTGGCCGTGAAGGTGATGTAGAAGCCAGGGACACCACGCGCCATGGAAGACTCGATCGGCTTGATGCCGATTGCTTTCCTCATGGCATCGAGGCGGTCGTCCATCGTGGCGCCCTTACCCGCGAAGAGGTTGAAGCGGTTAATAATTGGCTCCAACCGAGACCGGCTAAGGATCTGCTCCCGCATCGAGGCGAGCCGGCCTGTCAAATCTTCAGCGATGACCGGTTTAACATAGTTCTCTGGCACCTTTTGTTGCTCAACTAGCACCAGCGTCTGTGAAAGGTACTGTGGATCGACGAGGTAGCTCGCAGCGTAAGCGAGGATGGGGAAGATGATGGCGGGAATCGCTATGATCCACCAGCGTTTCTTGAGAATTGAGGTGTAGTCCTCAAGACCTAGGGTTCGATGACCAAGCATGATGGCTCCTTTATAGTTGTCCCAGGTGTAAGGATCTCGGGAAGTATGAGATCCCGAGGGCAAAGCTCTGAACTATGCCGTTGAGGGCAACGGGAGAGACCTGCACTTGGCTGTAGCTCTGGTTGATTGCCGTATAGCTTCCAAATGCTGAGAAGGAGCGGCTAAGCCGGCGAGAGACCTGGGCTCCAGCGAAGACACTGTTGTAATTACCGGTGGTCGTGAGCCCAAGTAAGGCGAGGTTGGTGGGGGTCGCCACGTTTGAGAGCCCTTGGGTGCGGGAGTACCCTATATTTGCACCGACGGACCAGACGTTTCCGAATGGCCGCTGGAGGCTTCCAATAAGGCTGTCCGAGATTCCCCCGGGTTGAACGCCTGCGCCACCTGTGATGCCGCGAATGTAGCCAATCTGCGCGTTATATTGCCGGATCGTATAGCCCAAGCTCACACTAGCAGTGTAGGTGAGCTGCGAAGGGATCGCGAGTGTGCTTGAGCTGCTGATCCACTCTGGGCCGCCCGAGACGCTGGCGGTAAGCGCGCGTGAGAGTTGCCTTTTATAGCTGGCGCTGAGACCGCGCGTAGCGAACGACGCTCCCGTCCCCAGATTGCTGTAATCATACGTGCCATAGGTTGCGGCGAGCGACGCTGAGCTTCGCGCGTCGATGCGGCGATTGATCGCGACATCGGCAGAGATCTGCGAGCTATCGAGACCACCGGCTCCGAAGAAGTGCAGGATTCCGTAGCTCGCCCCACCGCTGATCGACGTGAAAGCATCCAGTTGACGCTGTACATTTCCCGAGGCGGTGTTGCTTACTCGATTGTTGTTGATTGTGAGGATGCCTTGCGAGGGTTGGAGGCCGTTTTGCACAGGGTCGAGCCCGATGTCGCCCGTACCGGGTATGCCCGAGAGGCCTACTGTTGGCGATTGTGGAAGGTAGCTGATCACATCAGACACACCAAAGATCCAACTACGTGTTACGTAGCTTTGTGTAATCCCTAGACTTTGGTAAGAGGTCGTGCCGTACCCAGCCTGGTTCCCGAACTGAACCCCGCCTGTGTAGAGGAGACTCAAGGGGCGAACCTCACTTTTGGTGGTGTAAGCAAGGTCTCCGGAGATATTTGTGGCCTCGTTGAGCCCACCATTGTTGGTGTAGCCGCTCTGGATGATCTCTGACGCACTAAGACCGTACTGAAAGTTTCCGTTGATGGCAGGAAAGTTGATTCCTGCGAACGCGGGCCGCGGTGCCGTAGCCGTAGGAGCGGCCTGCCCCCAACAGAGAGATGGAAGCGCTACAGCCATCCATATCGCTTTCCGTGCGTTCATAATAGGCCTCACGGAACCACGATCGTATCGCCGGGATGGAGAACGATCTGTTGCCGGTCGTCACCCCTAAGGGCTTGCTTGTAGTTGAAGGGGATTTTTTGCTGGGTGGGGCCGGAACCACGCAGAATGTAGATATGTTTGGAGTTGGCGAAGGGCGACAGACCTCCAGCGGTAGCGATCGCTTTGAGCGGCGACATATCCGGCGAGAGAGGAATGGAGCCCACGTGCCCGACTTCGCCGATGAGGTAGATCTTCTGGCTGTTGATGCCCATGACCTGCACCGTCACGTTAGGGTCTTGGATATACTTATGGAGGCGATTGGTGATCTCCTCACTCAGTTGAGCGGGGGTCTTACCTGCGGCTGGCACGTCGCCTATAAACACCATGGAAATCATGCCATCGGGACGCACGGGAAAGGAACCTGAGGCGGTCGGCTCCCGCCAGACAGTGATCTGGAGCGAGTCTTCAGGACCGATCACGTAGTGTGCGTTATCCACGCTGGGAGGCGTAGTAGCAGGAACTGCCGAAGAGCCTGATAGCGCCGAGGTCTGCGAAGGCTCTGAAGCGGGTTTGGCCACTTGGGAAGATGTCTGGGCACCGGGACTTACAACCGAGGGCGAAGTAGAGACCCCGGGGGCAGATGTTTCCGTCTGCGAAGGAGGCGACGTGTTTGGCGTGGCTGAACCAGGTTGCTGCGCTGCCATCGTAAGAGGAACGGCCGCGAGAATCACGCAACTGAATGTGAGAGTGATGTTCATTTGTACTCCCGCGGCTGTGACAGACCGGGATCAAACTGCATGCATAAAGTGTCATCATAGAAGTCCCTTGCACATTCAGTGCGCAAGGCTCGTGCCAAACTGGTGGCGTTCGCGACGTGATCAAAGCACGCGTACACCCGAAGAGGGAACCGAGTCCACTCAGTATAGGCGACGTAAGCAAATCCAGCGCTTCTGTTTCTACAACTTAAGTGCGCAAAGTGCAGGTGGAAAGGGAAAAAGAATTCCACTCGGGGAGCGTATACTTCCGTTTCGAAGGGCTAAGAGGCTTGTTCAGCAAGAGATTCTGCATGGCACTTCGATTGCCTAAAGGGTAAAGTGTGAGTCAAAGCACAGTGAAGATGGCACCGCATCATCTCGGTACGGCAAATTACAGTCCCGCTCTCGTCGGCTCCTCAACAAGCGGTTCGATGGCGCCTCTTGACGCGCTTCGGGCTCATTTTGGACCTCGGGGCATTGCGGCGAGCGCGCTCTTAGCGGCATTGCTCGCCATGATCTATTTCCGGATTGGCGAGAAGCTGGTTACGGACTGGTATGAGATTGCGGATTACTCGCATGGTTTCCTTGTTCCGTTCTTTTCCGCGTTTATCCTTTGGGACAAACGGAAGGCCCTAGCCGAGACGCCTTGTCGCCCAACGTGGGCCGGCATTCCACTTATTCTGTTGGGCATCATAACTCTGATCTTCGGAGTCTACGGAGCGGAGCTTTTCCTTTCACGGTTCTCTTTCGTTTTGATTATTGCCGGCATGATATGGACCTTTTTCGGGTGGGCGGTGCTTCGAGAGGTGAGGCTTCCACTGGCAGTCCTGCTGCTTGCTATCCCGTTTCCAGAGATCATCTTCAATCAGATAACTTTTCCTCTGCAGCTGTTCGCCTCACGGGTTGCGAGTAGCATCCTTCCGTTCTTGGGAGTTCCGGTTTTTCGGGAGGGAAACGTCATTCAACTGCCGGTGATGAAGCTGGAGGTTGCACAGGCTTGCAGCGGTATTCGCTCTCTCATGAGCCTATTTACTCTGGCTGTTTTCTACGGCTATTTTCTTGAGAAGACTACTGCGCGGCGTTGGTTTTTGGCTCTTGCCAGCATACCCATAGCCGTGGCTGCAAACGCACTTCGCATTGTCGGAACCGGTCTTTGCGTTCAGTATTGGGATCCCGCAAAGGGTGAAGGCTTCTTTCATGAATTTTCCGGTTGGGTAATGTTTGTCATCTCTCTTACTTTTCTTTACCTCCTGCACCGGGTCATGCTGCTTGTCCGGCCAGTACGAAAGTCCGTATGAATAAGCTTCGATATTGGATTGTGGTGTTCTTTCTCGGCGGAACTGCGCTTGTTCTCCATGGCCGAGGCGATGTGGATCGGGTGCCGGTGAGCGAACCCGTGAGTGCTATGCCGACACACATTGGGCCATGGTCCAGCCACGATGAACCCATCGATGATCAGGTGCTGCAGATCCTTGGTAAAGGGGAGTTCCTGAACCGGATCTACGATGTGCAAAACGCCTCGCCGGCTGTTCCCCCGGTTGGGCTTTTCATCGGTTACTTCCCTACCCAGAGAACAGGGCAGACGATCCATTCCCCACAGCACTGTCTCCCAGGTGCGGGGTGGACGTTTGAGTCCTCTCGCTACACGACGATGCAGGCGTCCGATGGCAAGGACTACCAGGTAGGTGAGTACGTGATCGGTAACGGAGAAGCGAGGCAGTTTGTCCTTTACTGGTACCAGGCTCATGGACGGAGCGTCGCGAACGAGTATGTTTCGAAGGCGTACCTGATCGCTGATGCAATTCGCATGAATCGAACGGATGGAGCTCTGGTTCGGGTGATCACGCCGATTGTGGGTTCGGAGCCGGTGAGTGCAGCGCGCGACCGCGCACTTGGATTTGCGAGGCAGATGGCGACGCAGCTGCCGAGAATCATCCCGGCCTGATCCTCACACGGACTGTTGGAATGATGCAAGTAGGGAACAAAGCATGACCGATTTCAATCGCAGTGAAGGGAAGAAGCGTATGAAGAGTTCATTGGCTCCGTCAGTTCGCGGTGTGGCGGCAGCTCTGGCCTGTCTCGTCTTGGGCGCCGCAACTGGTTGTCACCACGACCCTAATGTACAGAAACAGAAGTACCTGGAGAGCGGAAAGCGCTATGCTGCCGAGTCGAAGTATAAGGAAGCTGCTATCCAGTTCTCAAATGCTTTAAAGGTGGATCGCAACTTTGCCGAAGCACATTACCAGCTCGGCACGGTATATCTGAAAATGGGATCCATCTCGCCAGCGTATGCCGAGCTTAGCCGGGCTGTTGCACTTCAGCCGGGCAATCTGCAGGCAAGAATCGACCTCGGCAATCTGCTGCTCGCAGGCAAGCTGCCCGATCGCGCTTTGGAACAGGCAAATGCAGTGTTAGCAATCAAGAGTGATGATGCTGATGCTTATGCTCTGCTGGCGAACGTTGCTGCTGTACAGGGCGACCGCGCGACCGCGCTTACTCAAATTCAACATGCCCTCGCGCTCGCTCCCAACAAAGCGGCCTTCCATACAACGCTAGGTCTGCTTCAGGGCACTGAGCCCGGGCAGTCGGGATCTGCCGAGGACCAACTTCGCAAGGCCATCTCGCTCGATAACGCCAATGTCACCGCTCATCTCGCGCTGGCTTCGTTGCTAGAGCGTAAAGGGGACTTGCCGGGAGCTCTGGATCAGCAAAAGGCCGCGGTCTCCGGCGATCCGAAAAACATCACAGCGCGAGTCAGTTTGGCGCAGATGTACCTGCGGCAGGGGGACAAGGTCAATGCCGAAGCTACCCTTCGCCAAGCCACTGAAGATCTTGTGGATACGCCTGCGGGAGGAGACCTCCTCGAGGTCTATTACATCCGCACGGGACAGGTGGATCGGGGCGCCGCCGTGTATTCGGAACTGGTCAAGCAGCACCCGAAGAGCACGTCGATCAAGCTGGCATACGCCCGTCTGCTTGTAGCAAAAAAGGATCTTCCAGGCGCAAGGTCCGTGGTTGCTGATCTGGTGAAGAGCGACGCGTCTGATCCTGGAGTTGCCGTTCTTAACGGAATTTTGCTGCTCAATGACGGGAAGGCCAACGACGCCTTTGAGGCTCTTCAGAAGGCAGCGAAAAATAACCCGGAGAACGTGCCGGTGAAGATCTGGCTCGGCCGAGCTGCATTGACGAAAGGGGACCTGAACACTGCTCAGCAAAGTTACACAGACGCCGAGCGCCTAAACCCCAACAATCTTGAAGCGGCGGATGGACTTGCACAGGTTGCGATACGTCGTCAGGATCCCAAGCTCCTTGGCCAAGTCGCAGAGCGGGCGATTGCGATCGCTCCGCAGAGTCCGATCGGATTTTTGTGGAAAGGTATGTCGGAGGCGGCTCAGCAGCAGATGGATGGTGCGGATGCGGATCTTCACCAGGCCCTCAAACTGGATCCGAAAAGTTCCGCGGCGTACCTTGAGCTCGGACAACTGAGGATGGCCGAGAAGAAGTACGCAGAAGCAAAGCCGATGCTCGAGCAGGCACTCAGTCTGAGTCCCAATTCGGACCGCGCTCTTGCCGGGCTTGTTGCTATGGATCTGATGGATAAGCAACCCCAAAAAGCGATCTCTCGCGTGCAGACGCAGGTTGCCAAAGCGCCTCAAAACGGTCAGATGTACGTTCAGCTTTCGGAGTTGGAGTTGCGTAACGGAGACGCAAATGCGTCGCTGGACGCCGCCCAAAAGGCGATGCAACTAAATCCGGCCGACGGTAGCGCCGTGATGGCGTATTCTCGTGCACAGCTTGCACATGGGGATGCGAACAAAGCGATCGACGGATGGCAACAATGGTTGAAGAGCCATCCTAATGATGCGCAGGCGTACGCAATCCTCGGGACGTTGGAGCAGGGCATCGGGGCGAAGGACAAGGCCATGGACTTTTACAAAAAGTCCCTGCAGATCGAGCCTGAACAACCGGTTGCGGCGAACAACCTTGCATACTTGATGGTGGAAGGCGGCCAAAACACCGATGTTGCACTCAATTATGCTCAGTCGGCCCGCAGGGCGTTGCCTAACTCTCCCAGCACCGCGGACACGCTTGCCTGGGTTTACTACAACAAGGGAACGTATGCGTCGGCGCGTGACCTGCTTGAGGAAGCGGTGAAATCGGCTCCGGACGATCCAGCGATTCAATATCACCTCGGCATGACGTACAATAAGATGTCGGATCGCACGAACGCCCTTCTTCACTTGAAGAAGGCGGCGACTCTGGCGCCGGACTCCGAACCCGGTAAGGACGCGCAGAAGGCCCTGCAGCAGATGGGCTAAAAGTGTGGTGTGTATAACGACCCCCTCGTCGAGAGGGGGTTTGGCTGCGGCTCTCTACCTATCTGCGGGTTAGGATGCTAGAAGGTCAGTCCGCTTGATATCAGTTCTCATTCTCACGCGTAACGAACAGCAGGACCTTTCGGGCTGCCTTCAATCTGTTAAATGGTCCGATGACATCCATGTGTTCGACTCATTTAGCACCGATCGGACGGTTGACGTGGCGAAAGAAGCAGGTGCCACGGTCCACCAACGAGTTTTTGATGATTACGCAACGCATCGTAATGCAGCACTCCAGGGCATTCGCTTCCACCATCCCTGGTTACTTTTCCTAGATGCCGATGAGAGGGTTTCAATGGAGCTTGGGAAAGAGATGCAACGAGTTGTCCTCAGCCCGCCACCAGATGTGGGGGGGTACATGGTCCGGCGACGTGACTATCTGTTCGGATCATGGCTGAAGCACGCACAGATATCGCCGTTCTATCTGCGGCTTGTACGGCCCGAGCAGGCCCGCTATACCCGGGCGATTAACGAGGTGCTGCAGGTGAGCGGGAGGGTGGGACAGTTGGAGGGGCCGCTCGAGCACTTTCCTTTCTCAAAAGGGATTGGGCACTGGGTCAGGAAGCACGATCTTTACTCCACGATGGAAGCGGAGTTGATCTTCCGGCAGCAAGGATTGAACGAGCCCTCTTTGCAGAAAGCGCTTGCTTCAAAGGATTTCCTGGAACGTCGTCTGCACCAAAAGGCACTTTTTTACCGACTTCCTGGAAGGCCGCTCCTAAAGTGGCTCTACATGATGTTTTTTCGAGGGGCGATTCTGGATGGGGCGGCGGGGGTGACGTACGCGACGCTGCAATCCATTTATGAGTACTTGATTGTGCTGAAGACCAAGGAACTGAGGCGAGGCGGGGCATAATTTTTCACCACTCAACAGTAGTCTGTCGACAGGGTCGTGATCTGTTGGTGTCCCCCCGACGAAGGTGTGGCTCCGACTGCTTGCGGCGGGATGGGCGCTTGTTGGCTCACGAGTTGGCAGCTTCGACGCGAGGTTTAGGGGGTGGTGCGCCCGAGACGATTCGAACGTCTGACCTACAGCTTCGGAGGCTGTTGCTCTATCCAGCTGAGCTACGGGCGCGTGGGTTAAGGTTAGCACGATGCCATGGGCGGGGTGCAGGCGATTGACAGCGTCAGGCAGGTAGCGGAGCATCGGAGTGGCGGCGCTGCTCACCGCGAATCTCGTTCGTGATAGAGGAACCATGTACTTTCGCACGTTTGCGTGTATGGCTTGTTCGGCGATGTTGAGTGTGGCGTGTCGTGCGCAGATGGTTCCGGCTGGGACGGGGGAACCGAATGCTTCCAGAGCCGAGATGATGCAGGCGGATGCTCAGGGGGGAAAGAAGCCGCTGCCGAGCCCTCCGGCTACGGCGGAGGTTTCGCTTGACGGGAAGAAGGTGGTGGTTCGGTACAACGCGCCGTCGGTGCGGGGGCGAAAGATCATGGGCGGGCAGGTGCCGTACGGGAAGGTTTGGCGGACGGGGGCGAATCCGGCGACGACGCTGGTGACGGAAGTGGGGTTGAAGATTGGGACACTGACGGTGCCGGCGGGGACATACACGATCTATACGCTGCCGTCGGCGGAGACGTGGATGCTGATTGTGAACAAGCAGACGGGGCAGTGGGGTACGGTGTACAACCAGGCGCAGGACCTGGGGCGGACGCCGATGATCTCGAATCCTCTGGCGAAGGCGCAGGAGGTGATGTCGATCTCGTTTGAGAATACGAAGGGTCGGTCGACGGAGCTGCATGTGAAGTGGGAGTCGACGGATGAGTATGTGACGGTGACGGCGGAGTAGGGGTACCTCCCCCTCCCCCCTACTTTCCAGCTAAAGTCTTCTTGCGAAAGACCTTAGGTTTTCGGAGTTCTGTAAACTCTTCGTATCATTGGGTTTGCGGGCAAAGTCTTCAAAGTAAAGCAGTTATTTCATTTGCGAAGGATCTGTTTGAGTGCGGCCGAGGTGGTGCTATGTCCAGTTTAGCGGCTCAGTAGGGGGAGGTGCGCCACGGGCCAAGTTGCTGTGCGGACTCGGGTTATCAGGGATTGGAGCTTGACGGCGACTTCTCGGACTGAAGTTGATCGAGGACGGAGTGGATGAGGTCTTTGGCGCCCTGGAGGTGGATCTGGGCGAGTTTGAGGTCGTGGGCGGGCTGGTGGTTGTGGCAGTAGACGATGTGCTGGCTGACGAGGATGAGGGCATCGGTGAGGACGTCGAGGGTGACGGCGAGCGAGCCGCGGACGGGGCCGGATTTGAACTGTTCGTGTTCGAGGGATTGGTGGCGGTCGTGGAAGATGGACATTAGGCTGTTACTGCTGTTGTGAGTGGAACGTTGCAACATCGTTAGGATTGGTCACCTGCAGCGGCAACAGCAAGACCTTCGACTGCGCCCCTGGTGGATCACCACGAAGCTCCGCTCAGGATGACAACTCTTTCCTGAGATCAACAGCTTCAGGGTGGTGAATATGTCGATATCCCTAGAAGGTGGTGCCACTGAGGTCAACGTAGCGGGGTACGTTTGTACCGCCGATGACGAGGTTGGTGTGTGGATAGCCGTTGGCGACGGGGGCGAAGCTGACGTCGACCGTGCAGGTGGCATTGATGGCCAGGGACGCGGGGCAGTGGTTGTTCAGGGTGAAGTCCGTCTGATAGCCGGTGATCGGATCAATCGAGAAGGTAAGCATCAGGACCGTGCTGCCGGTGTTGGTGAAGGTGACGGTCTGGGGTGTGGACACAGTGTTGATGGCCTGCGAGGCGAAGACCAGAGTCTGCGGGTTGAAGTCGACGAAGGCGAGGGGGGCGACTTGTCCGATCGCCTGGATGTTGCTGCTGGAGAGGCCGATGGTGTCGGTGGCGACGACGTAGACGTTGGCGCTGGGATTGCCGTTGGTGGCGGTGGGCGCGTAGGCGATGCTGAGCGTGCAAGGGGTGGACGGGCAGAAGGTCGGGCCGGTGAAAATGAAGGGTTGGGGGCCGCCACTGTTGATGGGGGTGAGCGAGGCCTGGATGGGGTGGTTTCCGTAGGCGCTGACGGTGATGGTCTTCGAGGCGCTGACGGTGCCGACGGGGACGTTCGAGAAGAGGAGAGTGGTGGGTGAGGTGAGGACGGGAATGGGGGTGGTTCCGGTACCGGTGAGGGTCAATGTCCGGGTGACGGCGCCCGTGGTATCGGTGTAAGTGAGGGTGACTGAGCGGGTTCCGGTTCCCGTGGGTGTGAACGTGATGTACTGGGTGCAGTCGAAGAGGTAGCAGTTAGGTAAAGTGGGGGCGGAGTCGTATACGGCGAACTCGGCGGCGTTGGGGCCGGAGAGGACGGGCGCGTTGGCTGAGAGCGGGGAGATGGTGCCGGTGTTGCGGATGACGAAGGATGAGGACACAGGTATGCCGATGGGGGTGCTGCCGACGTTGAACGCGGTGATGGGCGCGCCGTAGACGGGGGGGGATATGTGCTGGTAGAAGCCGAAGTCCACACCGGCGGGGTCGCCAGTGCCTGTCAGGGTGAACCGGCCAACGCCCGCGATGTTGACGTAGGCCGTGCTTGTGACGAGCGCGGACGGATTGTAGAAGAGGTTGATATTGCAGGGGTTGCTGTTGCGGTAGTCGTAGTTGCAGGTAGATGAGAGGACGGAAGAGTTATAAGCGAACGAGAAATCGGTCGCGTTGGCTCCAGTGATGGTGAAGTTGAAGGTCCCACTGCCGCCTGGTCCGTAGACCACCAGGAACTGGACACCACTGGCACCGATAGCCCAGTGTCCGAAGTCGACCACAGACGGAAAGGCCGCACCAGGTGAGCCGGAGAAGCTGAGGCTGGAGGTTTGTGGACCGCTCGAGGCGTCGTCGACGACGGTGAGTGTGGCCGGCGGGATGACGGTGGATGCCGGGACCGACACGTTGATGGAGCAGGAGGTGGAGGCGGCCAGCGACGATCCGCAGTTGTTGGTTTGGGTGTAGGCAGAGCTCGAGATGCTGATGGTGTTGATGGAGAGCGATGTGGGGCCGGAGTTGGTAAGGGTGAGGGTCTGCGGGATGCCGAGCTGCGTGAAGATGAGACTGGAGGGAGTGAGGGTGATGGGGCCGGCCAAACCGGCCGAGCCTATCCCTGAGAGCGCGATTGCGATGCTGGGGTTGGCGGAGGTGTTGGCGAGGATGAGGTAGGCGGCGCGGGCTCCCGGGGCGGAGGGCGTGAAGGAGATCTGAAAGGTGCAGGTGGTGTTTGCGGGGACTGTAATTGCGCAGCCGGAGCCGGGCTGGGGAATCAGGGCGAAGTCGGAGGCGTTGACGCCGGTGATGGAGGTGGAGGTGATGTTTACACCGGCGGAGGTGCCGTTGGTGACCGCAACCGTCTGTGTGGGCTGGGTGAAGTTGACCACGGCCGGAGCGAAGGTGACTGCGGAGGGCGAGACGACGAAGGCGGAGTTGGCGACGAGGCGGAGGGAGAGGTCGGGCGGAACGATGGGCTGGGTGGGCTGAAAGGGGGAGACAGGCGGTATGAGGTTATAGAGCGCGGCGGTATTGAGCGTGGGGTTGTTTGCGAGGTTGAGAAGCGCAGCGATGGTGTTGGTGGGGGTGGCGCCGCCCGGGGGAAGGGTGAGCGCGAAAAAGGTTCCGCAGACGGAGGTGTCGCCGGACACGCCGCCGGTGGAGTTGATGCAGGCGGCGAGCAGGTCAGCGATGGTGTTGATCTGGGCGACGGGAACGGAGTAGTTGGGTGGCAGGTTGGCGCCGGGGGTTTGGCCTGTGGAGGTGTTGGCGAAGTATCCGGCGTAGGTGAAGGCGGAGGCGAGAGCGGCGGCGTCAGAGGAGCCGGAGCCGATGGCGGAGATCGACGACATGAAGGGCGCGAGTGCGTATACCGCCGCGACGGTGGTGATCTCGTTGATGTTGACGAAGGTGGAAGGCGTGAGCGAGCCACAGGGCCCGATGGAGGCCATAAGAGCGATCTGGGGGTTGGTGATGCCAGGGGCGGGGCTGCCGCCTGTGCCGGTGATGTAGACGGGCGTAGACGCGGACGGGCAGGTGTACAAGCCGGTGATGTTGAAGTCACCGTTTGCGTCAGAGAGTACTGGCGTGGTGAGGAGCGGCGTGGCGGCGGAGCCATCGCCCGAGGCGCCCACGGCATAGAGCTGAAGCGAGACTCCGGAGATGGGCTGCTGGCCGCCGTGAATGGAGCCGGACATGCCTTTGGCGGCAGGGGTGGTGTTGAGAGGGGAGTTGGTGGAACAACCCGCAAGGAAGAGACCAGCGGCGGCGCTGAAGCACAAAAGGCGGGAGATGCCGGAACGGAGCATGATGACCCCACGGGGAACGTCTGACTGCGCACAATGAAGGGTTGAGGGCTTCAGGCTGCGCCAGCATACACCCGAGTTTTGATGTCTGGATGTGCTTTCTAAGAAGTGCCTACACTTAAGTTGGAGCTTGACCTGTTCTTCGGCCCAGGCAGCAGGAGAGCTATCTCGTTCCATCTTCCGGACGTGAGCTACCACTCCTTGGCGGGGGTATCGGGCGTGAGCGGGGTGGAAGCGACGGGGGCCTTCCAGCGGAGGATGGGTTTTCGGGCGGCGGTGGTTTCGTCGAGGCGTTGGAGGCGGGTGGTGTGGGGAGCGGTGCGGACGAGGTCGGGGTTTTCGACGGCTTCGCGGGCGATCTGTTTGAGGGAGTCGATGAGGAGGTCGAGCTCTTCGCGGGACTCGGATTCGGTGGGCTCGATCATCATGGCTCCGGGGACGATGAGGGGGAAGCTGGTGGTGTAGGGGTGGAAGCCGTAGTCGATCATGCGCTTGGCGATGTCGCCGGTTTTGACGCCGTTGCGGGCTTGTAGCTTGTCGGAGAAGACGACCTCGTGGAGGGTGGGGGTTTTGAAGGGGAGGTCGAAGGTGTCGGAGAGTTTGGCGCGGAGATAGTTGGCGTTGAGGACGGCGTCTTCGGTGGTTTGGCGGAGGCCGTCGGGGCCGTTGGCGAGGATGTAGGCGAGGGCTCGGACGAACATGCCGAAGTTGCCGTAGAACATCCGGACGCGGCCGACGGATTGGGGGCGGTTGTAATCGAGGGTGAGGGTGCCGTCGGGCTTGGTGGCGAGGACGGGCGAGGGGAGGAAGGGATCGAGGATTTTCTTGCAGGCGACGGGGCCGGAGCCGGGGCCGCCTCCGCCGTGGGGGGTGGAGAAGGTCTTATGGAGGTTGAGGTGCATGACGTCGACGCCGAAGTCGCCGGGGCGGGTTTTGCCGACGAGGGCGTTCATGTTGGCTCCGTCCATGTAGAGGAGGGCGCCTTTGGCGTGGAGGATGTCGGCGATGCGTTGGATCTGGGATTCGAAGACGCCGATGGTGGAGGGGTTGGTGAGCATGAGTGCGGCGGTGTCTTCGTCGACGAGACGTTCGAGTTCGGCGACGTCGACCATGCCCTGGGGGTTGGACTTGAGGTTGGCGACCTGGTAGCCGCAGACGGCGGCTGTTGCGGGGTTGGTGCCGTGGGCGGAGTCGGGGATAATGATTTTTTTGCGGGGATTGCCGTTGGACTGGTGGAAGGCGCGGGCGAGGAGGATGCCGGTGAACTCGCCGTGGGCGCCGGCTGCGGGCTGGAGGGTGATGGTGTCCATGCCGGTGATCTCGATGAGGGCGTCGGAGAGGATCTGCATGATCTGGAGGACGCCCTGGGAGAGGGATTCGGGCTGGTAGGGGTGGGCTTCGGCGATGCCTTCGAGGCGGGCGACGAGCTCGTTGACGCGGCCGTTGTACTTCATGGTGCAGGAGCCGAGGGGGTACATGCCGAGGTCGATGGCGTAGTTCCAGGTGGAGAGCCGGGTGAAGTGACGGAGGATCTCGATTTCGGAGAGCTCGGGCATGACGCCGAGGTCTTTGCGGACTGCGTCGCCGAGGAGTTCTTGGGCGTTGATCGAGGGGACATCTAGTTTGGCGAGACGGTAGGCTTTTTTGCCGGGGGAGGATTTTTCGAAGATGAGGTCTTCGTTCTGGTTGGTGTGGGTGGTGGCTTTTTTGGGGGTGCCTATGAATTTAGTGCCGGGCATGAGGTTCCTTGGGTGTGACTAAAACTCTTCGGTGTCGGCGGGGGAGCCGGTTTCGGAGAAGGCTCCGGCTTGGGGGGCGGTTAGGTCTTCTTCGCGGAGGGAGAGGGCGATGACGGTGCCGTTGGCTAGTTTGAGGGTCAGGGAGTCGGCCTCTTCGAGGGTGGCGGTCTCGACCTCTTCGCCGATCTGGGCGCAGAGGCCGTTGCGGTATTCGGGTTCGCCGTGGGCGAGGGAGAAGTCGGCGAGAAGGAGGGTGGGCCACTCGTAGAAGGTGAGGAGGGGCTCGTCGAAGCGGAGCTGGAGGTAGTCGAGGACGAACTCGACGGCGGTCAGCTCTTTGCCTTCGATGGGGGTGATGTCCATGGGTTCCTCCTTTCTGGGCTTCGATGGGGCGGGCCTTCAGCCCTTACGTTTTATTGGCTGGTACCTAGGCCTTCGGCCTAGGCTGTTATATGTCGGGCCGTTGGCCCTTTTTGTTCCGTTCTACTTTGTGCTCCCCCGACGAATCCGACGCTTAACCCACCAAATCCTAATTGCGAGTGCACCGGCAACGGCGACCAGCGCTAGTGCGGGCCGAAGCTGGTAATACAGAATCTGCATGTCTAGCGAGTGGCCTCGGCGGGGATGGAGACGGTGAGGGCTTGGGCGGCTACTTCGATTTCCTTGCGGGTGGTGAGTTCGGTGGCGCACCAGAGGCTGGCGTTGGGGCCTAGTTCGGGGTACCAGCGGTTGAGGGGGAGGCCACCGATGATTTTGTGGTCGAGGAGGGCGGTGTTGACCTCTTCGGCGGGGTGGCCGAGGTCTAGGATGAACTCGTGGAAGCGGGGGGCTCCGTTGAAGAGGAGCTTGGCGGGGGTGGCTTCGTTGAGGGTGGCTTGGACCAGAGAGTCGGCGGTGAACTTGGCTTTGGCGAGGTTTTGTTCGGCTAGGTCGCGGAGGCCTTGTTTGCCGTAGATGGTGAGGTAGACGGTGACCATGAGGGCGACGAGGGCCTGGTTGGTGCAGATGTTGCTGGTGGCTTTCTCGCGGCGGATGTGCTGCTCGCGGGTGGAGAGGGTGAGGACGAAGCCGCGCTTGCCGGAGATGTCTTTGGTCTCGCCGACGAGGCGTCCGGGCATCTGGCGGAGGAACTTTTCCTTGCAGGCGATGACGCCGCAGAAGGGGCCGCCGTACGAGAGGGCGACGCCGAAGGACTGGGCTTCGAGGGAGACGATGTCGGCCTCGGCGGGGGGGCGAACGATGCCGAGCGAGAGAGCTTCGGCGATGCTCACGATTAAGAGCGCGCCTTTGCGGTGGGCGATCTCGGCGATGGCTTTGACGTCTTCGATGGTTCCGAAGAAGTTGGGGGACTGGATGAGGACGCAGGCGGTGTCGGGGGTGATGGCGGCATCGAGGGCGGCGAGGTCGACGCGGCCGGTAGAGGTGAAGGGGACTTCCGTGGTGGGGATCTGCTGGTGCTGGGCGTAGGTGTGGATGACCTCGCGGTACTCGGGGTGGACGGTGCGAGCGATGACGGCGGCGTTGCGTCCGGTGACGCGGACGGCCATCATGATGGCCTCTGCCGCGCCGGTGGAGCCGTCGTACATGCTGGCGTTGGCGATCTCCATGCCGGTGAGCTCGCAGATCATGGTCTGGAACTCGAACATGGCCTGGAGGGTGCCTTGCGCGATCTCGGGCTGGTAGGGGGTATAGGAGGTGAGGAACTCGCCGCGCTGGACGATGGCGTCGATGAGAACGGGCTTGTAGTGGCGGTAGACGCCGGCGCCGAGGAAGGAGGTGTAGCCGGTGGCGTTTTGCGCGGCGAGGTCTTTGAAGCGGTCGACGATCTCGGACTCGGCGTGCTGGCGGGGGACGTCGAGGTCGCGGTGGAGCTGGAACTCTTCGGGGATGGTGGAGAAGAGGTCGTCGATGGAGCTGACGCCGATGTCCGCGAGCATGTCGAGGCGGTCTTGCGGGGACTTCGGGAGATAGCGCATTGAGCTTAGTGTCCGGTCTCTTCGGCGATGAACCTGTCGTAGTCGGATGCGGAGAGGAGGCTGCCGGATTCGAGGGCGTCGGTGAGCTCAACTTTGATGATCCAGGTGTTGTTGGCGTCGGAGTTGATTTGTTCGGGGGTAGAGGTGAGGTCCTCGTTGATCTCGGTGACGGTGCCGGAGACGGGGGCGAAGAGGTCGGAGACGGCTTTGACGGATTCGACGGAGCCGAAGGTGGAGCCGGCCTGGATCTGGGCGCCGACGCGGGGGAGGTCGACGAAGACGATATCGCCCAGGGAGTTCTGGGCGTAGTCGGTGATGCCGATGGTGCCGATGGTGTCGTTGATTTCGAGCCACTCGTGCTCTTTGGTGTACTTGTATTTTTCGGGGTAGGGCATGGGTGGTCGATCACATCCTTTCCCTAGAATTGTAGTGGATGGGATGAGGGTGGTTTCTGTGGCGTCGATAGGGTGAGCAAGAGGCTACGAGGCAGCGGAGTTCACAACCAGGGATTGAGGAGTTTGACGCTGGTGTCGGCGACGTCATAGGTGTTGCGGGTGACGAGGGTGAGATTGTGGGTGAGTGCGGTGGCGGCGAGGAGGGTGTCGATCACGGGAAGAGAGCGAGGGGCGGAGAGCTCACCCCAGATCTGAGCGATCTGCCTAGTGATGGGGAGCGTACGTTGGCAAATCTTTGCTCGATGGTGTCGATCCAATGCGTTAGTTCGGTGGCGTCAGGTTCTTTGCGCTTCGCACCTCGCCGGAGTTCGCCGAGCGTGAGGACGCTGATGTAAAGAAGCTTCGGTGGAGTACGGTCGATGAAGTTAAGGACAGATTCGTTCGGACGCCGTTTTGAAGGCTCGGAGATGACATTGGTGTCGAGAAGGTAGCCGACGGGCTGGCTCACAGATCGAGGTGACGTCCGGTGTCGTTGCGGTCTCGCTCGAGCGCGGCAAAGAATGGATCGTCATCGTCGAGCTTGGGTCCGGACAGAAGAACTTCGACAAGAGTCGGCTGTCGCTTGCTGAGCAGGTTGTACTCATCAAACGAAAGGATGACCGCGCGGGGCGTCCCCTCTTTCGAGATGACCTGGGGACCGGCGGTTTGAGCTTCCTCGACCACCTGCTCCAGATGCGCTTCGGCATCGCGAATCGCCCAGCTTGCCATAGTCGCCTCCATTGCTCGCACTTAGTTGCATGATAGCAGTGTGGGAACGAAGTGGCGGCGGCTTGTCTGCGGAGTTGGCGTTTAACAGCGAGAACTCAGGTGTTGAGGCGATTGGTAGCGGCGACCTTGGCGTACCAGAGGGCGGAGTCCTTAGGGGTGCGCTTCTGGCTGCGGAAGTCGACGTAGGTGAGGCCGTAGCGCTCGGAGTAGCCGTCGGCCCACTCGAAGTTATCGAGCAGGCTCCAGGCGTGGAAGGAGCGGACGCGAGCGCCGTCGCGGATGGCGCGGGCGAGTTCGGTGAGTTCGTCGTGGAAGAAGCGGATGCGGCGGTTGTCTGGGACGTGGCCGCCGTCCTGGTCAAAGGGCGTGTCGAGATAGCTGCAGCCGCTTTCGGTGATTTCGATGATGGGGTGGTTGTACTCGCGGGAGATGCGGGTGACGAGGTCGTAGATGCCGCTCGGCCAGATCTCGAGGCCGGCGTCGGTGAGCGGGCCGACGGTGGGCATGGTGGCGCTGAACTGGGTGTAGGGGTCGCGGCCGCCGGCGGTGTCCTCGATCTCGGTGCCGAAGCTGCCGCCGGAGCCAGGGTGGGCGGCGGTGGAGGCGTCGGAGACGAGGCGGCGGGTGTAGTAGTGGAAGCCGATCCAGTCGAGCGGGGCTTTCATGATGGCGTCGTCGCCGGTCTTGTAGCCCATGGCGTCGTACGGGATGTCGGCTGCGAAGGCTTTGGGGTACTTGCCGGTCATGGTGGCTTCGAGGAAGAAGACGTTGTTCATGGCGTGGTAGCGATCGGCAGCGGCGCGGTCGGCTGCGGAGGGTGTCTTCGGGTAGGCGGGGGCCATGCCGTAGGCGCTGCCGACGGTTGCCTTGGAGGAGGTGGCGCGGATGGCGCGGGCGGCCTCCCCCTGGGCGAGCGAGACGGTGTGCGCGGCTTTGAGGAAGTCGGTGTAGCTTGAGCGGCAGGGCGGGAAGACGCCGACACCGTAGCCGAGGTACGTGAAGGACCAGGGCATGTTGAAGGGGGCCCAGACGGTGATGCGGTCGCCGAGATGTTTGGCGAGGATGGCGCTGTAATCGGCGAAGTAGTTGGCGAGGTCGCGGTTGGGCCAGCCGCCGCGATCTTCGAGGGCCTGGGGGAGATCCCAGTGGTAGACCGTGCAGAAGGGGCGGATGCCGGCTGCGAGCAGGGTATCGACGAGGCGGCTGTAGTGGTCGAGGCCCTTGGGGTTGGGTTGGCCGATGCCGGTCGGCTGGATGCGGGGCCAGGCGACGGAGAAGCGATAGCTCTTCTGGTTGAGCTGCTTCATCATGGCGATGTCCTGCGGGAAGAGGTGGTAGTGATCGCAGGCGACGTCGCCGGTGGCCCCGCCCTTTACCTTGCCGACGGTATGAGAGAAGCGATCCCAGATGGACTCGCCTTTGCCGTCCTTGTTCCAGGCGCCTTCGACCTGGTAGGAGGCGGTGGCCATGCCCCAGAGGAAGTCGTCGGGGAAGCGGTTGGGTGCGTTGCCGGGTGATGGGGCCTGGGTGGGGAGGAGGGCTCCGGCGGCGGCGGCGAGGGAGTCGGTGAGGAACTGGCGACGGTGCATGGGCCTTGTCCTTTGGCGGGGTGGTAGCGGCAGGAGGCTATAGGGGCCAGGTGCGGCCGGGTGGTCTGTGGTGGTCCAATCCTTCGGGTTCTGTGGTGAGCCGGACGAGATACTGGGATTCTTCCGCTCCGCTCAGAATGACAACGTTTGGGAGCTGAGGTGATGGGGAG
>JAABUX010000538.1_pt1 | contig 64650 bp, 55 predicted proteins | sample 5561851 | NCBI WGS metagenome assembly JAABUX01 (sample SAMN10711883, study PRJNA513361) | rock metagenome | isolation source: Antarctica rocks | place: Antarctica: Victoria Land, Richard Nunatak red sandstone | collected 2016-01-03
ACCCGGACCATCGCTTCGAGGATCAAGGTATCGGTCTTCTCCATGTTGATCTTGTCGAGGTTCAACTGGCTCTGGATCGCCTTGTACTCGTCGTTCTTCTTGACCATGTTCAGCTTGGTCCGCAGCTCGTCGGACTTGGTCTGCTGGCTCTGGCGGTGGGCCTCATGCTTCTTGACGGCGAGCTTCTCGTCCTGGAGCGCCTTCTTGGCCTCCTCCAACTTCACGAGCCGGTTGGCCGCCGAGGCTTTGCGGGCCTCCAGCGTCTTCGGGCCCGAGATCAAGCGGTCGCGGAGCGCCTTGGCCCGTTGATGAAGCTGGTGAAGATCGCGGAGGCTCGACGTGGTGGAAGGCGAAGGCATGGGAAGATGGCTCCTGGGGTGAAATCTCACTCGGATCAGAAGAAACAACAAATCGTCAAGAGCAAATCCCAAAGCAGCGAAAAGGGACCGTAGGTGGTCCACCGTCTGCGACCAGTCTTTCTTTGCGATCTGGGATTTAGCATTGGCGATCCTCCCATCTAAAGGCGACAAAAAAAGCCGGTCGCCCGAGGGGGGCGGCCGGCTTGGCTGCGTCGGATCAACCGGTGCTTTCTAGAAACCCTTCGAGTTGCCTACTCCTGACCGGATGCTGCAACTTCCGGACGGCCTTGGCCTCGATCTGCCTGACCCTTTCCCTCGTGACCTTGAAGATCCGGCCCACCTCTTCGAGGGTGTAGGTGTAGCCGTCGCCGAGTCCATACCTCAGCTTGATGATCTCGCGTTCTCGATAGGTCAAGGTCTTCAGGACGCTGTCGATCTTCTCTTTGAGCATTTCCTGGGTGGCGGCGTTGATCGGGCTTTCGGCGGCCTCGTCTTCGATGAAGTCGCCGAAGTAACTGTCTTCGCTCTCCCCCACCGGGCGGTCGAGCGAGATCGGGTGGCGGGAAATCTTCATCACCCGCCGGGTTTCTTCGATCGAGATGTTCGCGGCCTTGGCCGTTTCCTCGATCGTCGGCTCGCGGCCCTTCTCCTGGAGGAGTTTCTTCGAGACGTTGCGGAGCTTGGACATCGTCTCGATCATGTGGACCGGGATGCGGATCGTTCGGGCTTGGTCGGCGATGGCCCGGGTGATCGCCTGGCGAATCCACCACGTCGCGTACGTGCTGAACTTGTAGCCTCGGCGATACTCGTACTTATCGACGGCCCGCATCAGGCCGGTGTTCCCCTCCTGGATCAGGTCGAGGAAGGACAAGCCCCGGTTCCGGTACTTCTTGGCGATCGAGACGACCAATCGAAGGTTGCCGCCCGACAAGGACCGCTTGGCCTGCTCGTACTCGCCGAACCGGGAGTTCATGGCCTCGACCCGGCGCCGGAGCGACTCGGGGGTTTCGAGGGTCATGATCATCAGGTCTTTGAGTTCCTTGTGGAGGTTGGCCAGGTCGTCCTTGCCTCGACCCGCCTTGGCATCGGCGACCATCTGGCCAAGCTCTTGCATCCGCGCCGAGACCTGCTCGAGCCGCTTCATCAAGGGCTGGACCTTCTGGGTCCGGATCGACAGTTCCTCGACGAGCGTGACGGCCTTGTGGCGACGGAGCTTGAGCGACTGCCGAAGGTTCCGACGCGACAGCTTGTCGTTCCTGGCCCGGACGTACGACCTAAAGTCGCGGTCGTTGCCGTCCATCAGGTGGTTCAAGGTCGCCAGGTTGTGCGACATCCGGCCCAAGATCTGGTCTTTCTCCAGGTTCTCGGTGACGGAAACCTTGACGGTCCGGTCGAACGGAAGCTCGCCGTCGTTGACCTTCTTGAGGACGTCGACCACCAGCCGGAGCGCGTAGTCGCACTCCAGGACCTTGCGGCGGAACCGCTTCCGGGTGATCTCGATCTTCTTGGCCAGGTTGATTTCCTGGTCGCGGGTCAGCAGCGGGATCTCGCCCATCTGCGTCAGGTACATCCGGACCGGGTCGTCGATCCGCCGGGAGATCTCGTCGAGGTCCTCGGGGGTCAGTTCGCCGTCGTCGTCCTCGTTGTCGGTCGGCTCGTCGCTGACCTCGTCGGTTTCTTCGTCGGTTTCGCCCGAGGCGTTCAAGCGCGCTTCGGCTTCGTCTTCGTTGATCAGCTCGATCCCCAATTCTTCGAGCGATTCGAGCATTCCCGTGATTTTTTCGGGGCTGCTGGCTTCGTCGGGGAGGAGGTCGTTGAGCTGGTCGAACGTCAAGAAGCCTCGGCGTTTACCCAAATCGAGGAGCGTCTTCAGGCCCTCGTCCATCTTTTCCATAGTAGGTCTCTCCCGGAGAACGAAGGGTCAGGACGCATGACTTCTGCGTGTCCGGCCGCTGGTGAGGAGTTGAAATTGTTCGCGCTGGAGGGCCTGGTAGCCCACGGGGTCGGACTTGGGGTCGGTCTCAGCCAGTGCGGCCTGGACGTCCTTGAGCCGATGCTTGCGTTCACGATCGTCGAACCGGACCAGGACCTGAGCGAGTCGATCTTCCAGAGGGGTCGACAAGGATAGCCCATGTTCGAGCATGACCGAATTGGGATCATTCACCGGTTGTTGCAGACCCGCCGCCAACGCCCGAAGTTCGCGATCATCGAGCCGCGACGTGATCCGGTCGAAGGTCGGGATCACCCCTTCGCCGTAGAGGTCGTAGCAGACCTGCAAGATCGCTCGTAGGGGGGCGTCGAGGAGCGAACTTACGGTGACCCGGGTGATCAACGCGGTGACGACCTTGGGTTCATTGAGGACGATCTTGATCAGTTCGCGGTCGATCGGGTCGAGGTCGACCGGGCGGATCGGCGGTGTGCGGGGGGTCGGGACTTCGCGTCCCGACCCTGGATTATCCGGCGTCGGTTCTTCGACCGGCGGGCGGTTGGGTTTCGGTGCTCGGAGCTTGGCGAGTCGCTTCTTGAGGTCGGGAACCGGGATCGAGAGCTTGCGGGACAGCGTGTCCAGCCCCTTGGCAATCTTGAGGTCCAAACCCCCGGCGCCGCCTTTAGTCACCGGGATTCGGGCGAATACCGCCAGGACGTATTCGGCCGCTTGCCTGGAACCTTCCATCGACTCCAGGTCGAACCTCGATCCCGCTCTGTCGATGGCGAAGGTCAGCGGGTCGATCGCGGCGTCGACCATGCTTCGGAACGGCTCGGCCCCCTGGCTGAGGAGGAAGTCGCAAGGGTCGAATTTCTCGGGGAGGGCCAAGACCCGGACGTCGACCTCGTGGCCCAGGAAGAGTTCGAGCGAGCGGTCGGCGGCCTTCTGGCCCGCCTCGTCGCCGTCGAAGACCAGGACCGAGCGGTCGGTCAAGCGACGAAGCGCCGTGACGTGGTCGTCCCCCAGGGCGGTCCCCAGGGTACCGACGACGTTGCTCAAGCCCACCTGATGCGCGGCGATCACGTCGGTGTATCCTTCCACCACGGCGACCCATCCTTCGGTCCGAGCGACCCCCTTCGCGAGGTCGGCCCCATACAAGACTCGTCTTTTCTGGAACAAAGGCGTCTCGGGGGAGTTCAAATATTTAGCGACGCGGCGCCCCGAGTCGGCCAAGGTTCGTTCGATCGAGGGCAAGATCCGCCCGCCGAAGCCGAGGACCCGCCCCCGGTTGTCGTGGATCGGGAAGATCAAACGCCCCCGGAAACGCTCGTGCGGGATCGGGTGATTCTCGGACCGGACGATCAAGCCGACCCGCTCCAAAAGCGCCGAGGTGATCCCGGCGCGTCGGGCGGCGATCGTCAGCCAGTCGCGGGTTTCGGGGGCATAGCCGAGCCGGAACCGGGCCGCCGACTCGGGGGCGATCCCCCGCCCGAGCAGGTACGACCGCCCTTCCGAAGCTTCGTCCAGTGCCTCGACGAACGCGGCCTCGGCCCAGGCGGTCACCTCGAAGAGTTCCCCCTTCGAAGGGCCGGCGGTTTGGGCCGAGTCGGCGCCTTCCAGCGTGATTCCGGCCCGATCGGCCAACATGCGAAGCGCCTCGGGGAAATCCACCCGTTCGTAATCCTTGACGAAATCGAAGATGTCGCCGCCCGCTCCGCAGCTCCAACACTTGTACGATTGGCGATCCGGGTTCAACTCCATCGACGGATTGTGATCGTCGTGAAACGGGCACAACGCCTTGAATTTCGAACCCGAGCGGTGAATCGTCAAAGACTCACCCACGAGCGAAACGATGTCGACAGCCTGTTTGATCGCGGCGAGAGTCTGTTCGGAGTGGCGGGGCACGAAGCGGCTCCTTCATTGAGGAAGAACAAAGGCCCGCGCCCCTGGCCATCGACGCCAGACTCGCCGAGCGAATTTCATTTCCTCAAAAAGGTGCCCATCGACTGAGCCGATTTCTCGGCGGTCACTCGAAAATTATACCCCTTGGCTCTTTTCGGTCAAGTTTCCGAGCCGGTTTGCAACGACGCCCTCGGTTTTTGCAAAACACTCAATCCCTTGCAGTTAGGTTCAAAGGGGATGGCGGCCACCGTTTCGGGCCATGACCATCGACGAGTCGCCCCTTGACAGGCCCAAACCGCTCAATCACGCCCTTGTTTCTCGACAATAGTGTGAAGAGTCGAGGCGGCTTGACTGTGTTTCGGGAACCAGGTGTCGAAACGTCGCTTCCGGCTACATGACCGCTTGGAAGCTCGGCCGATCAAGGGGCGTCGCCAACCGTGATGAACTCGGGTTTGCCATCGCGGACCATCCCGAGCGGGACCATTCCCGTGAATCCGAACTGGCCGATCACGACGTCGAACTCGGCCTTGGAGAAGATCCTTCGGCGGCCGATCGACATCAACCGCTGCCCAGGAGCCAGGCCCGCCTTGGCGGCGGGGGTGCCGGGGATCACCTCGTCGATGACGACCGAGCCCGTGGCGGGGTCGGGCGGGGCGTCCTTGACGTTGAAGCCAAAATAGGCGATCGAGGAGTCTTTGGGCATCACCGCGACGTTGACCTGGAATTTCTGGGGAGTCCCTCCCCGGACAACGTCGATCGACGCGGCCTTGTCGGCTTCGAGGGTGAACGCGAGGTTCCGGAGGCTGGTCGGGTCGGTGACGCGCTGGCCGTTGATCGCGGTGACGACGTCCTCGGCGCGGAGGCCGGCCTTGGCGGCGGGGGAACCGGGCAAGACCCGGCCGATCCAGGCCCCCCCTTCGTCGGGGACCTTCAATTGCTTGGCTTGGTCGGGGGTCATCGGCTGGGCGTTGACGCCGAGGAACCCCCGGACGACCTTGCCCGACTTGACGAGCTGGTCGACCACCCGATGCGCCAGCGACGAGGCGATCGCGAAGCCGATCCCCTGGTTCCCGCCGCCGTTTTCGGGCGAAACCAGGCTGATCGCGGTGTTGATCCCGACGACCCGCCCCCGGAGGTCGACCAAAGGACCCCCCGAGTTCCCCGGGTTGATCGCCACGTCGGTCTGGAGGAAGTTCTCATAGGCGTCCTGGGTGCCGACCCCGAGGTCGTGCCGCGCCGTGGCCGAGATGATCCCCGCGCTCACGGTCCGCTCCAAGCCCAGGGGGCTGCCCACGGCGAGGACCCAATCGCCCGCTTCGAGCCGGTCTGAGTCGCCCCATTCCGCCGACATCGGCAGGTTTCCCTTGACCCGGACGACCGCCAAGTCGGTTTGCGGGTCGTCGCCGACGAGTTCGGCCACCAACTCGGTTTGCCGACCGACGCGGACGGTGATCAGGTCGGCGCCCTTGATGACGTGGTGGTTGGTCACGATGAATCCCCCCTCGTTGTCGATCACGACCCCCGAGCCAAGCCCCCGACCTCCCCCCACTCCGTCCTTGCCGAACGTCTGGATCTGGATGTGGACGACGGCGGGCGAGATCGCCTGCGTCGCCAGGCGGAATAGCTCCGACGCCTTGGCGATCGACCCCGCCGCGTCAAGCTTTTCCAGGGCTTCGACCGAGGCTCGCGCCCGACCCTTTTCGTAGGCGTAGCCCACCTGCTCGATCAAGGCGGGAACCCCATAAACCGCCACCGTGAGCAGGCTCAGCAACGCGAACATCAAAACGAAACCCCGGCGGATTGGCGGGGTGGTGGGCCGGGGCGGGATCGCTTCGCCCTCGGATTCCGCGGTATCAAGTTCGGACGACGCCATCGGTGCGACAACTCCGGGAGCAAGGTCGGATCGGTCGGATGGGGATGATCAAGCGAGGATCGGAAGAACTTCGGTTTGCGGGTCGCCGCCGGTGACGTGGACCTGGCCACGGGCGTCGAGATAAACGTCGATCTCGGTTCGGACGCCGAACTCGGGGAGGTAGATCCCCGGCTCGATCGAGAAGCAGGTCCGGGGGATGAGCAAGCGGTCGTCCTGGGTTTCCAGGTTGTCGAGGTGGGCGCCGTTGCCGTGGACTTCCTGGCCAATATTATGCCCGGTCCGGTGCGTGAAGTAGGAGCCGTAGCCCGCCCGCTCGATGACGTTTCGGGTCGCGTCGTCGACCTCGCCCCCCCGGAGCGGTCGCCCCTCGGCGAACGCCTCGCGGACCAGCCGAAGCCCGGCGTCTCGGGCTTGGGCGACGACGTGGAAGAGGCTTTCGTATTTCTTCGGGACATCCGAGCCGACAAAGCCGCAACGGGTGTAGTCGCTATAGACGGATCGGGGCTTGTCCATCCGGCACCAGAGGTCGATCAGGACGAAGTCGCCCTCGCGAATCGGGGCATCGGTCGCCGGGGCGGTGTCATAATGCGGGTCGCCGCTGTGCGGGCCGACGGCGACGGTCGGGGGGCTGTAGGTGACCGCCCCGAGGGCCTGGAAGTGGTCCAGGATGGCCCGCTGGACCTCGGTCTCCATCACCGAACCGTCGCGGCGGACCCGGTCGGCGATCAGGCCGAAGGCGACGTCGAACGCGGTCCGGCAGATCACGGCGGATTCCTGGTGCATCGCCCACTGGTCGTCGCCCCAGACGGATTCGAACTGCTGAATCAGGTCGCCCGAAGGCACGATCTCGACCCCGCAGGAGCGGACCAGCTCGATCGTCCCGGCGTCCACTCGGGAGATGTAGGGGTTGGCGTTGCGGGGAGAATACTCCATCGCCAGCCGCTTCCGGCCAAAGGTCAGCTCGCCGACGGACGACTCCAAGTCTTGCCAGCGGAAATAAACCATCTTCGATCCCGGGAGATGGTCCAACGCCCCCGACTCGATCGCGTGGACCAGCTTGGTCGGTTCGCCCTCCGCCGGGATTAGGTAGAAGAATCGGCGACTCCCCGGCTTCCACCCGTCCATCCCCAGGATGCGCCGGGCCAGGGGATTGTTGGCCCGGAAATCGTAAAGCAACCAACCGTCGAGCCGGCTGTCTCGAAGGGCTTTCTGGATCGACTCGATGTCCACCATTGATCGCGAATCTCCCGAGGCCGTCCAGTTTCGCCGACAAGAAGGGGCCGACCCGCATCTCAAGCAGGGCGTACCCGACTATTTTGGCCGGGGTCAATCCGGTCGGCAATGAGTCTCCCGACGCTTTAACTTCAAGAGGTGGAAGGGAAAAATTCCAGAGTCTGGCCGCTTTTGTGCGAGATTCGCGGGAAATCTCATAAGAATTTCCTAAAAACCCGAAATATTTTGGGCGACACAACCATCGTACGACGCCAAGTTCTCTTTTGAGGCGCGGTCGAACCGTCTTCGAACGGACCCCCTTCCCCGCGCCGGGGTTTGATGATTGGCTGCTCCCGCCGATCGGATCTGAGATGGAAGGGGAAGTTCATGCTCGCTCTCTGCGTCGGGATGTACCGAGCGTGCTCGACCTGGCAATACGGAGTGGTGGGGTCGATCCTCGAAAGACATCGTGAAGGGCGACGGCTCGGTTTCGTCGAGGGGATCTATTTTCGGGAGAAATTGGACCCGCCCTTCGACGACTCCGGCTGGGCCGTCCTCAAGGCTCATGACGCCCACGAGCGATTCGCCGAGATCCTCTCGACCCGGAAGGCGGTTGGCTTCTACGCATACCGCGACCTCCGCGACGTCGTGCTGTCTTACATGCACAAGACCGGGACCGACTTCGACTCCCTGATGGAACGAGGCTTCGTCGAGCTTTGCCTCAACAACGACCGGTTCTGGCGGGCCCAACCGGGGATGCTGATCCAGAACTACGACGACCTGATCGCCCACCCCGCCCGAGGCGTCGGGCAAGTCGCCGACCACCTGGGCGTGACCCTTGAAGCGGGCGAGGCCGAGTCGATCGCCGAGGGGATGTCCTGGGAGTCGAACCGACGGAAGGTCGAAACCCTGGCCGAACGGCTCCGAGGCGAAGGGGCCACGCCCTCGCCCGACGACCAGTCGAGGTTCGACCCCGTTTCGCTCCTCCACTGGAACCACATCCGGCCCACCAGCCCGCCCGGCGCCTCGAAGGGGGGGACGCCCCGTCAGCGGGGCTTGATCGAGCAGGTTTGCCGTCCCTGGCTGGTCGCCCACGGTTTTGAATCCTCGGGCACCGCTCCGCTCCCAGGGGAGGAGTCGGTGGCCCGGACCTCGTACGCCCCCTCGAGGGTCGACGTCCGGCTCGACCGCTTGTTTCGAGGCTCCAAGAGCATTTTGATCGACTTCGACGCCCCTCTGCCCCGCGTCGCCAACCCGTCCTACTACCTGTATCTCCGGGGTTGGCGGAGTGTCAACGTCGGGACAACCGCCGCCCCCCGCGACCGCTTCGTGGTCGAGCGGCCGACCGACCTGAACCTGACCTTCCGGTTCGACTCGCCCGAGGACCTCGACGGTCCCGCCCGATCCGACTCGGAGGCCCTGGCCGGCCTGATCGACTCGCATCGGGTCCCGCCGCCCGAACTGGTCGTCTTCAACCCGGCCTCGGACGTCGACCGACTCCTGGGTGCGATCTTGACGACCCCCTATCGCCCCAAGATTTTCGTGGTCGACTCGCCTCGAAGCGTTGACGAGGCTCCAGTCTGGCCCTCGATGCTCGACCAGTTTGGCTATCTGGCGGTTCCGGACCTGGAGGGGCCGGGGATCTACGTCCGGGCCGACCTCGCCGAATCGGTTGCGATCCTGGCCCGCCCCCTCGGCCCGCACGACCATTACCGCCCCGCCGAGTGGACCGCCGCCGACCTCGAGGCGCTGTCCGAAGCTGAGATCAAGGCGGCCTCGCTCGAAGATCCTCCAAACCCCGAGCGTGCCGTCCATCTCGCCGGGGAGGTCGGCGAATACTCGATCAGCACCGCAGACGCGATCCGCTTCGAGTCGAGCGACTCCCGGCACTGTCGAGGCTTCAAGCCCCGCCGAGGCCGGGGAGGAACCCGGTCGAGTCGCCGAGCTTCGACGGTGGAACTCCCGCCTTGGCGAGCATCGTCAGGTACAGGTTGTTGAGAGGCGTGTTCGGCGGAAATGCCAGGTGCTTGCCGCCGCCGAGGGTCCCGCCGCCTCGACCGGCGACGAGGATCGGCAAGTCGTCGTGGTTGTGGCGGTCGCCGTCGCTGATCCCGCTACCATAAACGATCATCGAGTTGTCGAGCACGCTCCCCGCCCCTTCGGGCATCGCCTTGAGCCGGGACAGGAAGTAGGCGAACTGCTCGACGTGGTAGGTGTTGATCTTGGCGATCTTGGCCTGCTTCTCGGCGTCGTTGCCGTGGTGCGACAAGTCGTGGTGCCCTTCGGGGACGCCGAGGAAGCGGTAGCTCTTGCCGCTCGCCTCGTTGGCGAAGGCGAACGTGGCGACCCGCGTGACGTCGGCCTGGAACGCCAGGGTCAGGACGTCGAACATCAAGCGGATGTGGTCGCGGTTCTCCTTGGGGATGCCGGTCGGCCTGCGGACCCCGGAGATGTCGACGTGGGTCGTGGTCGCGACCCGGCCCATCCGGGCTTCCAGTTCGCGGACCGAGGTCAAATACTCGTCGACCTTCTGGCGGTCGACCCGCCCGAGCTTGGTTTGCAACTGGCGGGCGTCCTCGGCCACGAAGTCGAGGACGCTCTTGCGGTACCGGTCGCGCTTGCCTCGGGCTTCGAGCGACTCGGCGGGGCGGAGCTGGTCGGCGAACAGCCGCTCGAAGGCCAGCCGGGGGTTGATCTCCTTGGCCATCGGCGACGACTCCGACCGCCACGAGATGTTCGACGAATAGGCGCAACTGTAACCCGAGTCGCAGTTCCCCGACTGTGCGCCGGAGTCGATCCCCAGCTCGATCGACGGCAGTTTGGCACCTCGACCGAGGTGTCCAGCGGCGACCTGATCCACCGAAACCCCGGCCCTGATCCCGGTCCCGGCGGTCTTTCGGGGGTGAATCCCGGTCAAGAAGCTGGCCATCGACCGGGCGTGATCCCCGGCGCCGTCGCCGTGGTCGTTCGCCCCATCCTGGGTCAGGCCCGAGAGGACCAGGAGTTGATCCTTGACCCCTTCGAGCGGTCGCAAGATCGCCGGCAATACCTGGAGCGGCCCGACCGATCCGGGCGTCCAGTGGGGCATGTGGACGCCATTGGGGACGTAAAAGAACGCCATCCGCTTTGATACGAGACTTTGGGCCGCTTGAGCCGGCGGTGCCATCGCTTCCAAGTAGGGGAGGGCCAGCATCGTCCCCAGGCCTCGCAGCACGGTTCGTCGAGAGATCGGGGTCGTCATCGCGGGCCTCCTGGGGGGGCGCTGGTCTTCTGGAAGGCGTCGGCGTGGACGATCTCGGACACGACCCGAGCGATCTGGCCCCCGCCAAGCATGACCCGATCGGCCATCTTCTCGACCGAGCATCGATCGGCCTCTTCGAGACCTCGGCCCAGGGCGTAGGTCATCAGTTTCTCGGTGAAGCATCGGGCGAAGTCGACCTGCTTGGTGAGCAGGACCGCCTTGAGTTCGACCGGCCCCCGAAAGCTCGGGCCGTTGGGCAAGATCCCCGACGAGTCGATCGCTTGGCCTTCGTCCTGGTCGCGGAAGGCCCCGACGGCGTCGAAGTTCTCCAGGGCGAAGCCGAGCGGGTCCATCCGGGCGTGGCACGAGGCGCACTCCGCCTTGCTCCGGTGGGCTTCGAGTCGGGCGCGGACCGAGGCCGGCTTCTGACCCTCCTCATTGTCGGGCAGGTCGGAGACCCCGGGCGGAGGAGAGGGCGGAGGCGTCCCGAAGATCTCTTCCAAGATCCACTTACCGCGCTTCACCGGCGAGGTCCGGTTCGGGTTCGAGGTCACGGTCAACGTCGACGCCATCGTGACGACGCCCCCTCGCCTCCGGTCGGTCAGGGCGACCCGTCGGAACGGTTCGCCCGAGATGCCATTGATCCCGTAATGCTTGGCCAGCCGCTCGTTGAGGAAGGTATAGTCGGCGTGGAGGAAGTCGGTGAGCGGGCGACCGTCGCGGAGGACGGCGGCGAAGAACAGCTCGACCTCGCGACGCATCGCCTGTCGGAGCGGTTCGTCGAACTGCTTGAACTGCTCGCCGTCGGGGTTGACGTTTTTGAGGTTCCGTGTCTGGAGCCACTGCCCCGAAAAGTTCTCGACCAGGGCCGAGGCTTTGGGATCTTTGAGCATCCGGGCCACCTGGAGGTCGAGGTTCGCCCCGACCCGGAGCTGCTTCTTCGAGGCCAGGCCGAGCAACTCGTCGTCGGGCATGCTGCTCCAGAGGAAATACGAGAGCCGCGAGGCGAGTTCGAGGTCGGTCAAAAGGCGGACCGCGCCGGGGCGCTGCTCCAACTCGACGCGGAACAGGAAATGGGGCGACACCAGGACCGCCTCGACGGCAAGTTGAATCCCCCGCTCGAACCGGTCGCCGCTCTTGGTGACCATCTCCACCAGGTTGACCAGGCGGTTGATCTCATTCTCGGTGGCGGGGCGGCGGTAGGCCCGGGTGGCGAACTTGGCGAGGATGTCGTGTGCGACCTCACGCTGGTTGAGCAGGCCGGGGCGGCGGAAGAGGATTCGGGAGTGCGACTCGGGCAGGTGGTCGGGGAGGTGATACAGCGGCCCGACCACCTCGACGAACTCGATCGCCAGGTTCCGGTCGCGGTGGCCGACGTCGGGCGAGTCGGGGTACCAGGCGTCGTTGGTGAACGCGACGCTTAGCTTGGCGCCGCCTCGCTTGACCTTGACCTTGGCCTCGTAGACCTGGGGCGACTCAACCTCGGCCTTGACGAAGAAGGTGTGCGCGGCGCGACCGTCGACGCGGATCTCCATCTTGGGGGCTTCGCTGCCCGCCTGCTGGCCGAAAGCGCGAGCGCGGACGAGATATTGGCCCACCTTCGGGAACGCGCCGTCCATGAATGTTTCGAGTTCCGAGGTCATCAGGAAGAACCCGGTCTCGTCGTCGATGGTCCAACTGGTACCCGGCGTGCCGAAGTTTTCCGGCTTCCAGCGGTGGGTTGGCCCCCGAGGGCGGTCGTCGGCGAGGATCGCGTTCTCGCTCACCTCTTCGGCGGCGGCGAGGTACTTTTCCATCAGCATCGGCGGCAAGCTGAGGACATCGCCGATGTTGTCGAACCCGTAGCCGACATCATCCGAAGGGAAGTCGTCGGCCGGCTTGAAGTCGACGCCGATCAGGTCGCGGATCGTGTTGTTGTACTCGACCCGGTTGAGTCGTCGGAGCGTCACCTTGCCGGGGTCGGGCGACATGACGCAGCCCGCCTTCGAAACCACGCTTTGCAAGGCGGCGACCAGCTTCGCCTGCTCGCTCGGGGGGATCTGCGGGGCGTCGTCGGGCGGCATCGCGCCCGACTCGACGTTTTCGAGGATCTTCCGCCCCACCTTTTGGTGGACGGCGAACCCGGCCTCGACCGCGAACGGACTCAGGTCGATCCCGCCCTTGACCTTCGTCAGGTTGTGGCATCCCGCGCAATACTTCGCCAGGACCGGGGCGACCTCGGCGCCGTACTTCGAGGTTACTTGCCCTTGAGCTTGGGTTGAAGGCAAGCTGGCCCAGGCGAACCCGATCAACAGGCCGACGACCGATGAAGTCGCGAGGTAGTGACGGTTCATGCGGTGATCCGGGGAGGAGCGAACCTGAGGGCATCGACTTCGATGGGGCCAACCATCCAAGTATGGCACACCAAGGGCGAATCCGCGATCTCATGTTTCAATTTTAGAACACGTCCCGAATCGTCCACCATCCGGGGGATCAAGTCCCGAACCATCCAAGAATCTGCCTGATGGGCTTCTGTTAGGATGGGTGGCACCCACCCTACCAAAGATCCGCAGGGACCGATAAATCACAGCCCGGACAAGTCAATCGTGCCGCTCTTGCCACCATATAGCATCGGATTTCTTGAGGCGGCTTAGTCGGATTCGCTCCGGATTTCTAGGATGGACTAGCCCTACGGGTTTTTGGCCCTCGACCAGGCGAAGACCCGGTCGACCAGATGGTCGGCGATCGAGCCGTCGGGGCCGAAGGTTTCGACGGGATGGCCCGGGCGGACCAGGTGGATGGTGTGGCGACCGGCCCGGACGGTTTCGAGGTCGTTGGCGACGGTGAGGTCGCTCCGGCTCTCACGGCCCGACTCGACCGCCTGGCGGATCAACTCGTCCAAGGGAACGTGCGAGGCGAGCTTGAAGCTGACGAGGTAGAGCGACGGGGCGAGGTCGCGGACGGTTGCGATCAGCTTGGGGAGGCGTCGGCAGCGGATCACCAACTCGTCGGTGGCCGACGAGAGCTTGCCGGGGGTCGGCTCGGGGGCGAAGTCCGACGCGGCCATCGCCAGGAACGCCACGTCGAAGGGTTGGCGGGTGAGGAGTTCGCGGAACCGACGGGCATAATCGGGCATCGTCCCGGTGGACAGCGGGACGAGGTGGCAGCGGTCGCGGATTTGGAGCCAACGGTCGCGGAGTTGGTCCAGGCGGGCGAACTCGGCGGCGGGGTCGGTCGCGTCGAGGTCGAAGCGGGCGGATCGGTCGAACGGGCGGAGGGCGGAGGGCGTGTGGAGGTACCAGACGTGGGCTCCTCGGTGGAGCGCGGCCTCGGCGATGGCGGCCCCGAATCGGCCGGTGGAGAAGTTGGCGATCTGGCGGACGTCGTCGATCGGCGCCAGGGTCCCGCCCGCCGTGACCAGGACGTTCATCGCGCGATCCCCTTGCAACGGGAAGCCCTCGCCGCTAGCCTTCGGATAACCGACCCGCCTCGACTCGACCCGAAGCGTCGGGCGGCTCGCCCCATCCGACCACGAACCGAGATGATGACAACGAATCGACCGCTCGACCCCGCCGCCCTCGAAGTGTTCGACGAGATCAGCCGGTGGCCGATTTTCGACCCGCACTCGCACATCGACCCCCGGCGCCCTGCGGCTCGCGACTTCGACGAGATCCTCGGCTATCACTATTATACCGAACTGGCGCACTCGGCGGGGATGCCCGCCGCCCTGGTCGACCCCTCCCTGCGGCCCCGAGAGCGGATCGGCAACCTCGCCCGATACCTCGACCGGATCGACAACACCGTCCAGTATTCCTGGCTGGCCGAGATCGCTCGGACCTTCCACGGCCTCGACGGCGACCGGATCACGCCGGGCAACGTCGACGCCCTGGCCGACCGCGCCGAGCATTCGAGCGATGGCCCGGCCTGGGATCAAAAAGTCTGGGATCGGTCGAACCTCGAAGCGGTGTTCCTGACCTCCGACTTCGACGACCCCCTCGAAGGCTGGGACACGACCAGGTACGTCCCCTGCCTCCGGACCGACGACCTGGTCTTGAAGCTCCACGACCCCAAGGTGATCGAACGGTTGCGGACCTCGACCGGCGTCCACGTCGTCGACCATGACTCGATTCGCCAGGCGTTGGGCGTCCTGTTCGACCGGTTCACCAAGAAGGGGGCGAGGGCCTGCGCGATCAGCCTTCCGCCCGACTTCGCGCCGGTCCGGGGGACTCCGAAGCGGGCGGTGACGCCGATCCGGCGCGCCATCAGCGGGATGGACTTCCGCCCCGACGAGCACGACGAGGTCCGCCGGGTCATGTTCTGGACGATCGCCGAGTTCTGCTCGGACTACAAGCTGCCGTTCGACCTGATGATCGGGCCGGTTCGAGACGCCTACCCCGCCGGGGTCTCGGGCGGGCGCGACCTGCTCGACCGCCGGGTCAGCCTGAGCGACTATTGCCCCCTGTTCAACCACTTCTCGGGCGTGACGTTCCCGATCTCGACCCTCTCGCCCGACGCCGGGGGGGAACTGGTGGCGTTCTCCTGGATCTTCCCCAACGTCGTCCCGATGGGCCACTGGTGGTATTCGAACATCCCCACCTACATCGCCGCCGACCTGAAAGCCCGCCTCCAGGCGTTGCCCAAGACGGTGCCGGTGGGGTATTACTCCGACGCCTACAAGCTCGAATTCGTCCTGCCCAAGTTCAACATGTACCGCAAGATCTTGTCAGAAACCCTGGCCGACGAGGTGATCCGGGGGCGGGGGTGGTCGACGGATCGCGCGGTCGACCTGGCGAGGCACGTCCTGATCGAGAACCCGAAGCGGATCTTCGAGCGGGCCGAGTTGCGCTGATCTTCCGGAAAACTCGGGTCGGGCTGGAGCGCCGGGTCGGGCCGGTCGATATCCTCCCTTGATGGATTGATGAACTTCGAAGGGGGATCGACCCCGGGCGCCGCTTGGGAGGCTGGAATGAGTCGGCTCTTGTGCTTGATCGTGGCGTTCGGAGCCTTGGGCGGGACCTCGGCAAGGGCGCAGGGGTGGCCGGACAGCTTGTTCGCCGAGAAGTCGTTCGACTTCGGAGCGGTGCCCCGGGGGGGGATCGTCCGCCACCCGTTCGTGTTGACCAACCGCATGAACGTCCCGATCTCGATCATCAACCTCCGGGTATCGTGCGGCTGCACCAGCGGGACGGCGAGTGCCTCGACGGTCCAGCCGGGGCAGACCGCCATCGTCGAGGCCCAGATGGACACGAGGAACTTCGTCGGTCGGAAGTCGACGACGCTTTTCGTTTCGGTGGTCGCGGGCAACCAGCAGGCCGAGGTCGGACTCGGCGTGTCGAGCCTGATCTTGAGCGACGTGGTCCTGAACCCCGGCTCGGTCGACTTCGGGATGGCCGCTCGGGGGCAAACGCCTTCGCAGGTCTTGACGATCGACCGGATCGGCAAGCCCGACTGGCGGATCACCAAGATGACCTCGGCGAGCAAGGCCCTGGCGGCGTCTTTGGCCGAGACCCGGAGGGACGGCGGCGCGGTGCAGTACCAACTGACCGTGTCGCTCCGCCCCGACGCCCCCGCCGGGAACATCCGCGACGAGATCCGCCTGATGACCAACGACTCGGAAACCCAGAGCGTCCCCATCCCGATCAACGGCCAGGTCAAGGGCGACCTGTCGGCCTCGCCCAGCCTGCTCGCCCTGGGTACGGTCGCCAAGGGGGCACCCTCGGCGCAAGGCAAGATCATCGTCCGCTCCAGCAAGCCATTCGCCATCACCCGGATCGACGGCCAGGGGGACGGGTTCACCCTCCAGGGTGCCGACTCGGCCAAGAAGCCGCTCCACGTCGTCACCTTGACCTACAATCCCAAGGCCGGGACGACCCGGGGCGACCTGTCGAAAACCTTCCGGGTCGTGACCGACCTCGCGGGCGAACCACCCCTCGACGTGACGACGACCCTGCACGTCGACCCCTGATCGACGGCGAACCAGGCTTCGGGTCAGGAATCATCCGGGGGAGGCGGGATCGGCGATCCCACTCCCTCGATCCGCTTCGAAACCTCGCCGATTGTGAAGTTTTCGCCATCAAAGGGTTGAAGGCGGTAAGATGAGCGTGACCCGAAGGTTTGGCCTTCGAGGTGCACGCGACTCCTTGTTTTCGAAGGTCTTTGATGAATCAGCTTTACCTGCTCCGACACGGCCTGGCCGTCCCTTATGGAACACCCGACATCGACGACGATGACCGCCCCTTGACCCTCGAAGGCGAGCGACGGGTCCGGGGTGTGGGTCGCGCCTTGAAGCGGCTCAAGATCAAGGTCGACCGGATCGCGACCAGCCCCCTGCCTCGGGCGCACCGGACCGCCGAGATCGTTGCCGAGTCCCTGGGCAAGCCCGAACTGATCGAGGTCGCCGACGAGCTTCGAGCCCACCGCGACGCCTCTTCGATCCAAGACTGGCTCAAGACCCGGCTCGAAGAATCGCTGATGGTCGTCGGCCACAACCCGAGCCTCTCGCAACTCCTCGGACGCCTCGTCGTCGGCCCCGACCACCCCTCGATCGGCGATCTGCACAAGGCGGGGATCGCCGCCCTCCGCTCCGACGGCGGCGACCTCTACCGGATCGACTGGATCTCGCGCCCCAAGCTGTTCCGGATCTGATCAGGCCCGCGACCGACCAACCCGCCCGACGGTATCCATCGGTCATCCCAATCTTGCCGTACTAATTCCGGTCTTGAACTATTTGACTTGCGAACCTTGTGGGTCTATCATGTCGTCGAGCGGTGGAGAGGGCATCCCGGAGGCGTCGGAAATTCTGGCCGACCTCTGGCGGATGGTGTATGCGGTGATGGACGACTCGGAGGCTGACTTGGAAGCCCTCGGGCTGTCGGCCAAGGCGCTCTTCCTGCTGGACGCGGTCGAGGACCATCCATTCCCCGCCGCGCTGGCCCGTCGGATGCACTTGCCGCCGCCGACGGTGACTTACCTGGTCAAGCAGCTCGAAGAACGGGGCTTCCTGGAGCGTCGAGGCGAGCCGGGCGACCTAAGGAAGTTCCGCCTCGTCCCCACGGCCTCGGGGATCGAGGCGCTCGATCGGGGGCGAGGGGCCTTCGGCAGACCCTTCTCCGAGCGGTTGCGACGGCTCGACCGGGAGGACCTCGTCGCCCTCAAGCGGATCGTCAAGCAACTCGCCGGTCACGGTGACGGCGACGACCGGAGGTGAAGTGCCGGGACGGTTGACATTGTGGATGCCATACAGCCTCCGGGAAACTTCCGCATGGTCGATCGCAGATCGCAAAGAGTGGCCCTGATCGACCTGTCCTTGCAATCTGCGATTTGCCGGACGCGATGATTTCCCGAACTTCGAACCGAAGGATTCGACGGCGCGGGCCAAGCTCGACGGGACCTCCGCGTCCCGGCATCTCCTCTCTACGACAAAGTTGCGGGAAATGCTCGCCAATGGGACAAGAATTTTCTCCGATCCTCGGGCCGACTTTCGGGGTCGGCGACACTAAGCAAGGACGCCTCGCATGAAGCTGGAAAACAGAACGATCCTGATCACCGGCGGGACGAGCGGCATCGGACTGGAACTGGCCAAGCAGTTACTCGGGCGCGGCAACACGGTCCTCGTGACCGGCCGCGACCCGGAAAAGCTCGACGCGACCCAGCGGGCACTGCCCGGCGTCCACGTCTTTCAAAGCGATGTCAGCGACCCCAAGGCCATCGCGGCGCTGCATGACAAGGTAGTTGGGCAATTCCCGACTCTCGATGTGCTCATCAACAATGCGGGGATCATGCGCAACCTGGACCTCAACCAGGATCGTGGCCTCGACGACGTGACACGCGAGATCGAGATCAACCTGAGCGGGCCGGTCCGCATGGTCCAGCGGTTCCTCCCGCACCTCAAGACCCGGAAGGACGCCCTCATCGTCAACGTGTCGTCGGGCCTGGCCTTCATCCCGCTCCCGCTGTCGCCGGTTTATTGCGCGACGAAGGCGGCGATCCACTCGTTCTCGCAATCCCTCCGGGTCCAACTCGACAGGTCGAGCGTCACCGTGGTCGAGCTGGCCCCGCCGGGCGTCGAGACCCCGCTGTTCCGGGGCGAATTCGCCGAGGAGATGAAAGGCCAAAAGGCGATGAATGTGACGGTCCTCGCCAAGAAGGCCATCGCCGGGATCGAGGCGGGCCAGCTCGAAATCCGGCCCGGCCTGAGCAACGTCCTGAAGACGATGAGCCGGATCGCCCCGCGATTCATGCTCGGCCAGTTGGTGAAGATGAGCAAGCCGAAGTCCTGAATTGGGCCACGGATGGAACACGGATCAGACTCTTTTTCTGCTCGCCCATCCATGTTTCTATCCGTGTTCCATCCGTGGCGAAAAAATCTACCAAGAATGGGGAGGATTGAGCGATGCGCTATCGACTGCTCGGCAAGTCCGGCCTGCGGGTTTCGGAGCTTTGCCTGGGGACCATGACCTTCGGCGAGGACTGGGGCTGGGGGTCGTCGAAGGACGAGAGCCGACAGGTTTTCGACGCCTTCTTCGAGGCGGGCGGGAACTTCATCGACACGGCCAACATCTACACCAACGGGACCAGCGAGTCGCTGCTCGGGGAGTTCTTGAAGGGAAGTCGCGACCGCGCCGTGCTGGCGACGAAGTATACCAACGCCATGCCCGGGACCGACCCGAACGCCGCCGGGAACCAGCGGAAGACCATGATGCGGGCGGTCGAGGCCAGCTTGAAGCGGCTCCAGACCGACTACATCGACCTGTACTGGGTCCACGCCTGGGATAAGATCACGCCGATCGAGGAGGTGATGCGTGGGTTGGATGACCTCGTCTCGCAAGGCAAGATCCTCTATGCCGGGGTGTCGGACATGGCCGCCTGGTCGGTCGCCCGGGCGAATACCCTGGCCGAACTCCGGGGGTGGACGCCGTTCGTCGGCCTCCAGGTCGAGTACAGCCTGGTTGAGCGGACCGTCGAGCGGGAGCTGCTCCCGATGGCCGAGGCCCTCGGACTGGGCGTGACGGCTTGGTCGCCGCTGGCCGGTGGGACTTTGACCGGCAAGTACCTCAAGGACGGGAACCGGGGCGGAGGCGCCGAGGGCCGGTACGACACCGAGATGATGAAGCCGTTCCAGCTTGCCGCTGGCCGGACCGAGGCGACCGTCCGCGCGGTCATGGCCGTCGCCGAGGAGGTCGGGCGGTCCGCCGCGCAGGTCGCCCTGGCCTGGCTCCGGCATCGACCGATGCCGATCATCCCGATCATCGGGGCCAGGCGGATGGACCAGTTCCGCGACAACCTGGCCAGCCTCGACCTGAAGCTCGACGCGGAGCAACTCGCGAGGCTCGACGCCGCGAGCCGGGTCGAGCTGGGCTTCCCGCACGACTTCCTCGCCTCGGACTTCGTCAGGATGGTCGTCTACGGCGGGATGAGGGACAAGATCGACGCTTGATCGCATACCGGGCGAGCGCACCTTTCAGGATAAGGAGGTGTCGCTCGCCCGGAAGAGTTGGTGGGGGTCGGCAGACCGGATCGGGCGGATCGCGTCGTCGGCGGCGAGCTCCCGTGCCATGTTCTGGAACTCGACCTGCGAGCGGATCGTCGGCTCGCCGTTCCGGGCTTGGACGTCTTGCCCGGCTCGCGTCGGTCGCGGCCAGGTCAGGCGTCGGGGTCGAGGCCCAACGCCCGGAGCTTGGCGCGAAGCCGTTCGTTCTCCTGATCGACGGCCTGACGATCGAGGCGGTCGGCGTCGGCACGTTGTTCGGCCGCTTCCCGACCCCGGCGTTCGGTGGCGGCCTGCCGCTCGGCGGCTCGACGCGCCTGGACTTCGGCCCGTCGGCGGGCCGCTTCGACTTCGTAGAACTCGAAGCGGAGGCCGTCGGTGCCGATGAGCACCAGCTCGTCGGTCAACTCGAACCGGATGCCGAGGCGGGGACTGACCCAGCCGAATAGCTCGGCGATCGGCTCCAGCTTGCCGGCAGCCGACCGCAGGTAGCCGCGATGCTTGCGGTGGTCGGGGTCGAGGATGTAGTACTCCTCGATGCCATATTGCTCATAGAACGCCAGCTTCCGGCGCATCTCGGCCGGCCGGTTGCTCGGCGAAAGGACCTCGAAAGCCACCTGAGGGGCGATCCCCGCTTCTCGGTACTGGATGTACGACCCGCGGTCCCCCTTGGGGCGCCCGAAGATGATCATCGCATCGGGGGCGGCGCGGATCTTGTTATTGCCCTCGACCGGGTACCAAAGCAGGTCGCCGACCACCAAGACGTCGGGATCGTCCACATACTGGGTGGCCAGCCCTCCCTGGATGGCAACGATCCAGCGGAACTGCTTGGTGTTGTCGGACATCGGCTTGCCGTCGCGCGAGGGATAATCCGGGTCATCCAGCGCGTGGATGTCGTACGGAATGGTTGCCATCGGCGAAGTCCCTCCGAAACGATCAGAACAGCGATGTGTCGCTGCCCCGGAAGAGTTGGTGGGGGTCGGCGGCCCGGATCGGGCGGATCGAGTCGTCGGCGGCGAGCTCCCGGGCCATGTTCTGGAACTCGACCTGCGAGCGGATCGACGGCTCGCCGTTCTGGGCGGGGTTGACACGCTGATACGTCCCGTCGGGCTGGAGTTCTCGGGCCTTGACGTTGTCGAGGAGGCCGACGCCGAGCATGTTGTCGATGATCCGGCTCCGCAACCGTGGTTCCTCGATCGGGAAGAAGATCTCGACCCGTCGGCGGAAGTTGCGCGGCATCCAGTCGGCGGAGGAGAGGAAGACCTGGGGGTCGTCGTCGTTCTGGAAGTAGGAGACCCGGGCGTGTTCGAGGAACTTGTCGATGATGCTGATCACTCGGATATTGTCCGACACGCCGGGGATGCCCGGTCGGAGGCAGCAGATCCCCCGGATGATCAGGTCGACGCGGACCCCGGCGCGGCTGGCGGCGACCAGGGCGACGATCGTGTGAGGGTCGACCAGCGAGTTCATCTTGGCGATGATCCGGGCGGGGCGACCGGCCTCGGCGTTCTCACGCTCGCGGTCGATCAGGGCGATCAGTCGGTCGGCCAGGTCCATCGGCGCGACGGTCAGCTTCTTCCAGCCGTGGCCTTGCGAGTAGCCGGTCAGGAGGTTGAACAGGGCGCTGGCGTCCTCGCCGAACTCGGGGCGGCAGGTGAAGAACGAGAGGTCGGTGTAGATCCGGGCCGTGGTCGGGTTGTAGTTGCCGGTCCCGAGGTGGACGTATCGGCGAATCCCGTCCTTGTCGCGGCGGACCACCAGGGCGGCCTTGCAGTGGGTCTTCAGCCCGACCATCCCGTAGACGACGTGGACCCCGGCCTTCTGCAAGGCCCGGGCCTTGACGATGTTGTTCTCCTCGTCGAGCCGGGCTTGAAGTTCGACCAAGGCGGTCACCTGCTTGCCGTTCTCGGCGGCTCGGGCGAGCGCGGTGATGATCGGGTTGGCCTCGGCGGTCCGGTAGAGGGTCTGCTTGATCGCCAGGACGTTGGGATCTTCGGCAGCCTGCTCGATGAACTGGATCACCGACTCGAACGACTCGTAGGGGTGGTGGACGAGGAGGTCACCCTCTCGGATCGCGGCGAAGATGTCCGAGCCGTTGGCCAGGAGGGCGGGCATCTGCGGCTCATAAGGGGGTTCCTTGAGTTCGCGGAACCCTTCGATCCGGGGGAAGGCATTGAGGACCGTCAGGTCGACCGGCCCTTCGACCTTGTAGACGTCGCGGTCGTCGAGGTCGAGCGCCTGGGCGGACTGGAGCTGGGCGAGGAACCCGTCTTCGGCCCGACCGTCGATCTCCAACCGGACCGCCGCGCCCCACTTCCGCATCCTGAGCGTTTCCTGGACCGTGGATAACAGGCTGCTCTTGACCTCGGTCTCCTGGATCGTCAGGTCGCTGTTCCGAGTGACCCGGAACGCGACGCAACCGGCCACCTTGAAGCCGCCGAACAGGGCGTCGAGCCGGGGGGCGATCACCGATTCGAGCAGGACGTAACGATATTGCCCGTCTCCCGAATCCGGGAGCGAGACGACCCGGCTCAGGACGGCGGGGACCTGGAGCACGGCGTAGAGCTGCCGAGGCGGCTCTTGGCCGAGGGTCTCGATCCGCAAGATCAGGTTCAGACTCTTGTTGTGGAGGTGCGGGAACGGGTGCGCGGGGTCGATGGCCAGGGGGGTCAGGACGGGATAGACCTGCGAGTCGAAGTACTCGTCGAGGTAGGCTTGATCGGCGTCGTTGAGGGCGTCGTGCTCGCAGACGGTGATCCCGTGCTGCGCCAGCTTGGGGCGGAGGTCGTCTTGCCAAGTCTGGTACTGGCGGGCGACGAAGTCGTGGGCGCGTCGGGCGATCTCGGTGACCTGGGCCAGGGCGCTCATCCCGTCGGCGGGCATGTCCTGCGGTTCGAGGCTGTCGTAAAGCTGGGCTTGGAGGCCGGCGACCCGGACCTCGAAGAACTCGTCGAGGTTCGAGCTGGAGATCCCCAGGAAGCGGACCTGTTCGAGCAAGGGGTTCGACGAGTCGCTCGCTTCTTCCAGGACCCGCTCGTCGAAGTCGAGCCAACTGAGTTCGCGGTTGATGAACAGGCTGGGGTCGTGCATCGAGATCGGGGGGACCTGCGAAGAGGAGAGATGTCCAGGCTTCACTGAGAGTGCCATACCAAACCGCGCCTCCGGCCTTTCCGCGCGAAGGGTCGCGGAAGACCATATCCTACAACAAGAGTCTTACCAACAAGTCAAAGTTCGCCGAGTTGGCCCTTTGATTTCGTGGATGTTCAAGCAGGCTTCAAAACCTCAAAACGATTTCAGCGGACCTCGGCGAGGATCAGCCCCCGGAGCGTGGCGAGGTTGACCGCGTCGAGGTTCGTGTCGTCGCCTTCGGCTTCGCCCTTCGGGGTTTCCAGGATCATCGGCACCCCTTGGAACCTCGGGTCGTTGACGAGGTGGCGAAACGGCTCGATCCCGAGGTGCCCCTGGCCGATCCCGGCATGGCGGTCGACCCGACTTCCCAGCTTCTTCTGGCTGTCGTTGAGGTGCCAGACCCGGACCCGACCTTCGCCGACGGCGTTCACCAGCGCAGCCATCGTCTCATCGTACTCCGTGGTTGTCTCCATCGGATACCCTGCGGCAAAAATATGGCAGGTGTCGCCGCAGACGCTCAACCGCTCGGGTTCCTTGACCTGGTCGATGATCCGCCCGAGGTGCTCGAACCGATGCCCGAGGCAACTCCCCTGCCCCGCCGTGGTCTCCAGCGCGACCCGAAGCTCGACGCCTCGGGTCCGGCGGTGGACCTCATCCAGCCCCTCCGCCACCCGGGCCAGACCCAAATCCTCCCCCTGGCCGACATGGGCGCCGGGGTGCATCACCAGCGCGCCGATGCCCAGGGCCTCGCCGCGCTCGATCTCGACGACCAGCCCGGCGATCGACTTCTCCCAGAGCGCCGGGTCGGGGCTGGCCAGGTTGATCAGGTAGGAAGCGTGGGCCACCGGCTCGCTCACGCCGGTTTCCAGCAAAGCCGAGCGAAACGCCGAGACGTGGGCATCGGTCAGGGGCGCGGCACGCCACTGGTTGTTGCTCTTGGTGAAGACCTGGACCGTGTCCATTCCCAGCTTGTGAGCCTCAAGAACCGCCCGGTCATGTCCCCCCGCCATCGACAGGTGCGATCCAAACTTGTGCGGTCTCATCAATCCCTTCCCCTCCCCGACGAATCCACCTACCGGCGAAAGAACTTCTCCATCGGGGTTCATCGAAAACCAGGATTGAAAGGCGACGCCCACCGCTTCCCGGGCGAAGCGGCGGCGGAACTGGAACATCTGGAACGGAGAGTTCATCCACAAAGCAGAACGATGCTGATATATCTTCGAAAATCAAGATGATTGATGCTCAGCGGAACTTGATCTCGAACGGCAAGGCGACGTTCACCGGCTCCCGGGCGAAGAGGCGGCTCAACTGGTTGAGCCGGGCGACGATCGGGCGGGCGACCTCGGGGAGGATCGAGATTCCCAGGGTCGTCCCGAGGTCGGGGGCGACCACGTCGCGGTCGTCGAGCGGGCCGACGAGCGATTCGAGGATGCCTTGCGACTTGGGCAGGATCAGCAACTCGGTCGCGTCCTTGCGGTCGAGCCCGGCCAAATCTTTGGCGGCGAGGATCGCGTCGTCGAGGGTGCCCAGCTCGTCGACCAAGCCGAGCTTCTGAGCCTGGCGGCCGGTGTAGACTCGGCCTCGGGCGAGCTTGTCGAGCTGATCATACGACATCTTCCGCCCCTGGGCGGCCTTGGTCACGAATTGGCGGTAGGTGTCGTCCATCAGGCGCTTGAGGGCGGCCCGCTCGGTGTCGGAGAACGGGCGGAGGGTCGAGAACAGGCCCCCGTTCTTGCCCACGGAAACGGTGTCGGTGGCCACCCCGAGCTTGTCCATCAGGCCGGACACGACGAACTTGCCGCCGGTGACTCCGATCGACCCGGTCAAGGTGCCCGGCTCGGCGTAGATCTTGTCGGCCCCCATGCTGATGTAGTAGCCGCCCGAGGCGGCGACGTCGGACATGCTGGCGACGATCGGCTTTTCGATCCGGACGACCTCACGCCAGATCAGGTCGCTTGCCAGGGCGCTCCCGCCGGGGGAGTCGACCCGGAGGACGATCGCCTTGACCGAGGGGTCTTTTTCGGCGTCCCGGAGGTGCTTGACCACCGTGTCGGAACCCATCGTCGTGTCGCCGAACAGCGACGAAGTGGACTTGCCGGTGTTGATCCCGCCTTGGGCGTAGATCAAGGCGACCTTCGGGGCCTTCGAGTCGGCCTTCTTGGCCCCTTCGCCCGAAAGCATCTGGATCATCTTCATGAACCCGGCGAACCCGCTCAGGTCCACCGTCTCGGACTTCTTGCCGTACTTCGGGTCAAGCTTGATCTTGTCGACGCCGAGGTCCTTGGCCATCTCGGGTTCGATCGCGTCGGCGTAGCGGATTCGGTTGACCAGCCCCGCCGCCTTGGCCGCCGAGGGGCTGTAGGGGCCGTTGTCGATCAAGGTCCGCGCGTCGACGGTGCTGATCCCCTGGCGACGGGCGATCGCCTCGACGATCATGGCGAAGTTGTCGTCCAGGAGGGTGGTGATCTCCTCTCGGAACGCCGGGCTCATCTCGGTCCGGGTGAACGGCTCGCCGTAGGACTTGAACTCGCCGACCTGCATCCAGTCGGCCTTGACGCCGAGCTTGTCGAACAAGGTCTTGTAGAAGGTGACCTCGGCGGCGACCCCCTTGATCATCAAGGTCCCGGATTCGGGGATGAGGATCTCGTCGGCGGCGGTGGCAACGACGTAGTCGGCGTTCTCGCCCGACTCCAGGAAGGCGTAAACCTTCTTGCCCGACTCGCGGAACTTGGTGATCGCCTGGCGAAGCTCGTGCCCTTTGGCCAGGCCGATCGAGAGGCCGTGGATGCGAACGACCAACCCTTTGACGTTCGAGTCAGCTTTGGCCTTGTTGATCCGGTCGACCACCCCCTTGAGGTTGTCCTTGATCGATGAGCCATCCAGCCCGACGGCGGCGGGTTCTTCGCCCAAAGTCCCTTTGAGCGTGAGGTCGAAGACGACCGGAGGTGTGGGCGCGGCGGGCTTGGCGGGTTCGTCGCCCGCGCTGAGGTTCGCCCATCCCAGGGCGAGCGCGAGGGTGCAGGTCCGTCGAAGCATGGGGGAGAACATCATGGCGATTCGATCCTCCGAGAGGGGGGCAGCGAGGCGGTCGGAAATGGCCCAAGACGCATCGAAAGCATGGCTGGCAGTTTAGGGCCGGGGCTGGAAGCCTGTCAACCAGGCCACCGATTGCTTCGCTGTCGTCTGGTCGGGGCTTGATTCCGTGTGATATTCTGGTAACTCTAAGAGAACCATAGTGTGGGATGAACCAAGGTGCGTTGCCAACCTCGGAATCGGGCCGAGGCGGATTCACCTTGGACCGTCGCTTCGGGGTCGTTTCGGCCCGAAGCCCCGCCCAGTCGCCCATCGACAGGAGTTTGCCTCGATGTCTCAAGCCCCTCGCCGCCATCTCCGCCTTGAGAATGTCGATGGGGTCACCGTGGTCAGCTTCGTCGACACCAAGATCGTCACCGACGAGAACATCCAGGAAGTCGGCGACCAGCTTTACGCCTTGGTCGAAGATGAGGGGCACACGCAGCTCCTCCTCAACTTCGGCAACGTCCAGTACCTGTCGTCGGCCGCGCTCGGCAAGCTGATCAACCTCAAGAAGAAGGTGGGCGCGGTCAAGGGTAAGCTGAAACTGTGCTGCATCCACCCCGACCTCCTCGAAGTGTTCCGGATCACCCGGCTCGACCAGGTGTTCGAGATCCACTCCGAGGAGCAAGCCGCCCTCGACAAGTTCTGATCCGATCGCCGAGGCTGATCGGGCGTCGCGGTTCGTCCCCTTCTCGCCGGAGTCTGGCCCGCGCCGCATCTCGCCATGAGCGACCCGAATCCGACGCAGACCGAGCCGCAGGCGTTAACGCCGATGATGCGGCAGTACCAGGAGTTAAAGTCGCGCGACCCGGAAGCGCTCCTGCTCTTCCGGAACGGCGACTTCTACGAGTTGTTCGGACCCGACGCCGAGCGCGGGAGTGCCCTGCTCGGCCTGAACATCAGCAGGCGCGAGATCGGCTCCAGCGCCCCCAAGATGGCGGGCTTCCCGCACCCGGCGCTGAACACCTACCTGGCCAAGCTGGTCGACGCGGGCATCCGGGTCGCCATCTGCGAGCAGCTTGAAGACGCCAGGCCGGGCAAAGGGCTGGTCAAGCGCGACGTCGTCCGCGTCGTCACGCCGGGGACCTTGACCGACGACGCCTTCCTCGACCCCAAGGCGACCAACTACCTCGCCGCCATCGTCGAGGTCCGAGGGAAGCTCGGCCTGGCCTGGGTCGAGCTTTCGACCGGCCACTTCTCCCTGACCGCCGTGTCGAGGACCGAGCTGGTCGACGAGATCGCCCGGCTCAACCCCGCCGAGGTCCTGATCTCCGAGGTCTGCATGGAAGCCCCCTGGGCCAGGGCGCTCCGGGTCGCTTCCAGCTTGGCCGTCACGCCGAGGCCGTCGTGGGACTTCGTGCCCGAGCAGGCCAAGAAGTCGCTCCACGACCAGTTCCGGACCACCACCCTGGGCGGGTTCGGCGTCGATGACGACTCGGCCGAGGTCCAGGCTGCGGGCGCCCTGGTCGCCTACCTCCGAGACACCCAGAAGACCGCCATCAGTCACATCACCCGGCTCACGCCGTACCATCGCAAGGAGGTGATGGCGCTCGACGAGATGACCCGCCGGAGCCTCGAACTGACCCGGACCCTCCGAGACGCCCGACGCGAAGGCTCGCTGCTCCACGCCATCGACCAGACCTGCACGCCGATGGGCGCCCGCCTCCTGGGCGACTGGCTGGCGTCCCCCTCGACCGTCCCGTCGACGATCACCGACCGCCACGACGCCGTGGCCGAGTTGGTCCGCGACGCCTCTTTGAGACATGACCTCCGAGAAGCCTTCGACGGCGCCAGCGACCTCGAACGCCTCGCCGCCCGGGTCGGGACCGGCCGGGCCACCCCTCGCGACCTTGTTTGCCTCGCCCGGACCCTGGCCCTCCTCCCCCGGATCAAGGCGAGGCTGACCGCCCGGACCGCCAAACGCTTGGCCGAACTTGAGGCCGGGATCGAGCTTTGCCCCGAGATCCGCTCGGGGATCGAGTCGGCCCTGGTCGACGACCCCCCCTTGACCCTCAAGGAAGGCGGCCTGATCCGCGACGGCTACCACGCCGACCTCGACGAGCAGCGCGACCTCGCCCACGGCGGCAAGTCGTGGATCAACAAGTACCAGGCCGAGCAGATCCGCCGGACCGGGATCAACGGCCTCAAAATTGGCTTCAACAACGTCTTCGGCTACTACATCGAGGTCAGCCACGCGCAGAGCAGCCAGGGGGCGAAGATCCCGTCCGACTACCTCCGCAAGCAGACCGTCAAGAACGCCGAGCGTTACATCACCCCCGAACTCAAGGAATACGAAGACAAGGTCCGCAACGCCGAGGAACGCGCCAACGCGCTGGAATACGAACTCTTCGTGACCCTCCGCGACCGGGTCGCCGCCGAGGCCCCGAGGCTGGTCCAGGTCGGCGTGATCCTGGCCCAGATCGACGTGCTGTGCGGCCTGGCCGAGCTTGCCGCCAAGGGGGGGTACTGCCGCCCGGAGATCGTCGAGGAACCCGTCTTCGAGGTCGAAGGCGGTCGCCACCCGGTCCTGGACGTCCTGCTCCCCGCCGGGGCGTTCGTGCCCAACGACATCAAGCTCGGCCCGGGCGACGGGCATATCTTGCTGATCACCGGCCCCAACATGGCGGGCAAGAGCACCTATATCCGCCAGGTCGCGTTATCCGCCGTCCTGGCCCAGATGGGCGGATTCGTCCCGGCCCGGAGGGCCAAGATCGGGATCGTCGACCGCCTGTTCGCCCGGGTCGGGGCGACCGACGAGTTGGGCCGGGGGCAGAGCACGTTCATGGTCGAGATGACCGAGACGGCGAACATCCTCAACAACGCCACCCCCCGAAGCCTGATCATCCTCGACGAGATCGGCCGGGGGACCAGCACGTTCGACGGGGTCTCGCTCGCCTGGGCCATCGCCGAGCACATCCACGACCACCTCGGCGCCCGGACGCTGTTCGCCACCCACTACCACGAGCTGGTCGACCTCGAAAAGACCAAAGCCAACCTCCGCAACGCCAACGTCGCCGTCCAAGAACACGAAGGCGAGATCGTCTTCCTCCACCGGATCGTCCCCGGGGGGGCCGACCAGAGCTACGGAATCCACGTCGCCCGGCTGGCCGGAGTCCCCGCCTCGGTGCTGGCCCGTTCCCGAGAAATCTTGGCTTTCCTCGAAAAGCAGCACGTCCCCGAAGCCCTGCCCAACAACGGCCCGATCCCCAAGGTCAAAACTGGTCGAGCCTTGCAAAACAGCCTGTTCGCCGCCCTCCCCGACCCGATCCTGGAAGAATTGCGCAACGTCGACCTCGTCGGGATGCCGCCCGAAGCCGCCCTCGACCTGATCCGCCGACTCCACGCCCTGGCCCGCTGACCGGGTCGGGCTGGCGGGTCATCCCGGGGCATGCTACCTTCAAGTCTGGTGCGATTCGAACCGTTCGCGAGTGGGAGGGATCATGTCGCTTCCCAAGGTTTCGATCCGAGCACTTCTCTTCGGGGTTTTCCTGATTGCGGTCGACTGCTCGGTTTTTCGGGATATTGGGCGGCCTGCGAGTGGTTATCCGTTCCTGTTTGGTACCCTCGGTGTTTGCCTGATGTCTCACATCCTGGCGATCACCTGTTATCGGCGATACTTCCAGAGGATGATCGGGCAACCATTTTACGTCGGTTTCGCCCTGTCGGGGGCCTTGGCCATCGCCGTGTGGATCAGCTTCTCCATGTTCGCCAATGAGACTTGGTTAGGGCCACTGAGCCACGCAAGGATATTTCTTTCTCGGTATATGCCCGGTGCGGGGTCCATGGTTGTCGCCTTGTTCTGTCTCTCGACGGCCTTGCCGCAACTCCTCGTGGCGTTGGCCGGGGGTTATCTCGGTCGGTACTTCGCCCGTCGCTTCGCCCGGTCGAACCCGGTCGAGCTTCGATCCGCCTGATTCGCCTCCAGGAAGGTCGAAGGAGCGGCGCGGCGGTGGGCAAAATCATGCCGGAGTTCGTCGCCTCGGTGAATCTCAGCGGCGATTCGCAACCAGTTTCCGCAGGTCGGGGCGCTGGGTGCCACGGGTTCGGTACTCCGACCCCGTGTATCAGCATGAAGCGGACGGCACGGGGTCGGAGTACCGAACCCGTGGCACCCATGAGGGTCGAAATAGGACCCTCGACTTTCTTAATCAGCGGCGGCTTGCGGCGAGTTTCCGGAGGTCGGGGCGTTTCTTTCGGGGTTGTTCGGGGGAAACGGCGGGTTCGACCAGGTTCCAGGCCGACTTGATCTGGGGGGACGCACTGGCCAAAGCCCCGGCTCGGAACGAACCCAATGGGGCGGGATTGGGGGCGGAAGTCGGTAATGGATTAGGATTTGTGTCCGGGCGGGTTGGGGCGGTCGGTCGCGTCGGGATGGGGGCTTCGAGGGGGTAGACGTCGCGCCCCTGGGCTTTGCGGTGCTCGGCGATGGCCCGGAAGGCGCGGTACATCCCACGCTCGGCGGCGGCCTCGTAGCGTCGGGCCAAGGTCGCCTCGGGCGAGGGGTTGAAGCTGGCCAAGATTCCCGCCTCGTCACGAACCTGGGCGACCGCCTCGGCGTGGTCCGTCATCGAGTCGGCGAGGACCCGGAGGCGGGCCAACTCGGCCTCGATCCGGTCGGCGACCTCGGCGGCGCTCAAGGAGGAGGTCGCATCGTCGACGGTCAGGCCGAGGATGAGCCTCGCGCGATCGGCGGCAAGCTTCACCTTGGTCGGGTCATCGGGGCGTCGGATCGCGTCGAGGAGCTTGGCCGAGGCGGCGATGAGGTGCGCCACCCCTTCGGGCGATTGCTCCAACTCCTTCACGGCGGGGCGAGGGTCGGGGCCGTCGAACACCTCGACCCAATGGGACAGGTCGTCGGCGAGTTCCTGATCAAATTGGATCATGGCCTCGGCGACGTCGGTGGCGACGGCCACCATCTCGCGCTCGGCGGACTTTTGCATCCGGATCGACAACACCGCCGCGCGTTGGGCGAGGATCAACCCCGCCTCGCCGGTCGCCCCGAGTTCCCTGACGAACGCCGAGGCCCGCCGGGCCACCTGCGCGGCATCCTCGCCGACCGCGAGCAAGTCCCCCTGCCCGGCCATCCCGTGCTGGAAGGCGTTGAGCCGAGACGCCGCTTTCCCTTCGGCCGACTTCGGACCCGTCGACTTCGAGGCATTCTGGCGATTCGCGGCCAAACGAGCGGGTGATGTGGACATCCGGGCTGCTCCTGCTAAGCTCATCGAAGTTCGGTCAAGTTTCCGAGGAGGTCCGCCTCGGTCGATCCCAGGGCAGACCCGCCGAGTTAACTATCGTGAAATCGAAGAGGCCGTTAGTCTCCTTTTTTGCGGATTCGGGATATTTTTCCCAGATTATTGACCCAAGGCTCCCCTTTGAGCGACCCCAACGCGAACCTCCCGGTTCTCGACACCTCCGCCGGGGAGTTCAAGCTCCACGAGTACAAGCTCCGCCAAGAGGGCCGGGAGTGGTCGATCCTCCACACCGGGACCGTCCTGACGCTGGAAGCCGAGTCGAAGATCATCGGCGAGCGGTCGGTCCGCCTCCCCTACGGGGTCGCCCTCTGGCCGTCGTCGATCGCCCTGGCCCACGAGATCGCCACCCGCGAGCGGGAATTCGTCGGGCGAACGGTCCTAGAACTCGGCGCCGGGACCGGCCTACCGGGGATCGTCGCCGCCACCCTCGGAGCTACCGTCACCCAGACCGACCGCGACGAGCTGGCCCTCCACCTCTGCCGGAGCAACGGCCAGCGAAACGGAGTCTCCAGCATCCAACACCGCCTCGCCGACTGGACGAACTGGGACGAACCCGGCCGATACGACTGGGTCATCGGCGCCGACATCCTCTACGGCGAGTCGCTCCACCCCCACCTCCGCCGGATCTTCGACTCCAACCTCGCCAAAAGAGGCCGAATCCTCCTGTCCGACCCGTTCCGGAGCATGAGCCTCCGCCTGATGGAAGCCCTCGAAGCCGAAGTCTGGAAGGTCAGCTTCGACCGGTGGGACGTGGGGGAGGAAACCACGCCCCGGCCGATTGGGGTGTTTGAGTTGGTGCCACCGGATAATATTTAGGCCAAAAGATCGAGTCGCAATGGAGTCCAACTTCCTTGGATTCAAAAATGTCAATATATTTTTTCTAGGTCGGGACTGTTCACTCTCGCTGGTTGGCGACGTCCACTTACAGCCAATGGGGTCGGTTTCGTGAAATTCTTTCGCCTGCTTTAGTCGTACAGCTATCCACCCGACGTTGGGCCAATTAAAATTTGGATTAGTTGCCGCGATCGTCGGGCGTTTTTCCATTGAAGTTTTGACGGGGGCGATGGTGAGCAACGGGAACCAACCGGAGTCGTCTGCGTCTGTTGAATGGGCGAGGCAATTCGGCAGTGTGTTTAGAACGGCAATCGTATGGGGGGTAATCTACCTATGTGCCCGCGAGGTCGCGAAGATCATCGTTACTGCAATTGAGAAACCACCGTGGTTGGAGTTCGCTTTGGCCGTTATTACTTTGGTTGTGGCCCCTTTGGCGACTGCTTTAGGGTTTCGCATCAAGAATCAAAGGCAGGTCAATCGGAGTCGCAAGGCATTGCCGCCGCCGAGCGAGTGGCCATCGCCATCACCCCCAACAGAGAAGATACCATGAGTTTCAATTGGCACTTTTACTTGAGCTTTGTCGGTTTGATGCTGGCGATCGCCTATGCGTGTTGGCGAACGCTTCGGATTTCGTTGTATCAGAACGATGTCCTGAACTTAAGAACCTACCTGATCAATTGGGCGGATCGTGATGACAAGGAATCGGACCCCTTGTTTATGTGTTTGGATCGTCTTCTCTACTTCGCGGCCGAGAGGACTGATCGACTGTCGCTATTAGATACAACAGTTACAATGTTGACGGGCATCCCTCCCAACATTACCACGTTAACGATTCTCCTAGATACTGTCACTAGCTACCCACGACCAGTTCCAGACGAATTGAGGGAAGTTATTCTAACTTTCTTCTGGCGGACGTTACGCTATCTGCTGTTTGAATCGATCTCAGGATTACTCTGTGCGATTAGCCTCTTCGCTTACGCAAGTTGGGTCAAAACTTTTGGTCGTTCAATACCTTTCGAGGATGTCTTGAAGCGGCTAACGGAATTTGTGATAGGGCCGGGTGACAAGTCGAGGGGCACGATGAACGCTGTGGTTCACTAATCGCTTTGTCATGGACTACAGTTACACAGCGGTGTCCCGCCATGACTGAACACGAGTCGCAAGTTGTGTTTTAATAACGAGTTGTGGTCCAAAGGCTGGCGATGTCTCGTTGTTTCACAAATTGCTGCCCCAACTAGATTTACGATACCAATCAGGATGCTCATCAACCAGAGCAGGACACTACCCAGTTTTCTAGTGGAGAAGGAATTGGAAAGAGAAGAGGGAAGGAACTCCATTTTCTCGTCCTAACTCTGTGAATCGACTCAAGTCGATCACTGATTCTGGATGACAAAATGACGTACCGATCAGGCTAAGGGCTGCGATAACTTTTGCAAACTTTCCAGGTGAAGATCCAAGGCTTCGCAGGCATGGGCGAAGGCTTCGGTAAGGGTGTCTCCGCTGGTGATGATGTCGGCGATGTCCTGGAAATCGACGGTATATGCCGGTTCGCGGGGTTGATATGTGATCGTGAATACGAAGCCTCGGTAATCGTGGGTTGAGATCATCTTTCGAGCGCCTCCAAAATTTTGCGAACGTCGGTGGGGTTGCATGTCTTACGACCGCCGTGGGGCTGGACGATCGTGAGGAGTCGGCCATCTGCCCGATGGTAAGTGCGATGGCTTCCTCGGGAGTTTAACAAAACGAACCCCTCGTACCTCAACACCGCTTCAACTTCGGAGTAGAGGATTGATCCGGGGTTCGCTTTCATTTTATCCAAAAGTTTGGCCCGACGGCTCAATTTGTCTTCTCCTCCTCAATCGCCCAGAGGAGCCGGGATCTCGTGTCACAGCTTAGGATTTCTGGGGCAACTGATGGGACATCCCGGGTGAGTCGAACCCTTGGCTCCCTCCACTTGTCCGACCTCATTTATCGGCCGGCGGGGAGGGTCAGGACGGGGCCGACTTTCTGGTCGTCGGATTCCTGGATCGAGAAGAGGACGTCGAGGATCGACAGGATGGAGCGGGATCGGGTGTCTTCTTTGGGGATGAAGAACCAGTAGCCTCGGTAGCGGACGGAGACTTCGGCGTTGCGGGGGCGGTGCTTTTGCGAGGCGATCGCGAAGTTGCCCGCCATGACCTGGGTCCAGTCGAACGGGCGGCCGTCGGGGCCTTGGGTGGTCGGGGCCACCCCGTTGCACCGGTGCTCCTCGGGGACGCAGACGCCTTTGGAGAGGAAGATCATGATCTGGAGGATCGACCGGAGGTTGAGGTAGATCGCGTCGGAAGAGTCGCGGACGCCCAGGGGGCTGCTCTCGACGTCGGGTTCCAACTCGGATTCGATCCGGTAGCGGTTCAGGCCCGGCTGCAACGAGAAGATCTGCCTCAACTCGTCCATCTCGGGGGAGCGGATGAACCGGGATCGGATCTTCAAGGTGGGCTTGCGATCCCGCTTATAGAGGGCCACTCGCCCCCCGGGTTGCTCGCGGAAGACGTAGTTGTCCTTGGCCGCGTTCAGGAGGTCGGCGCCCCCGACCGAACCATCGAGGATCGGGTCGGAGGCGTTCTTGGTGTCCTCCGTCGTCGAGAATCCGATCTCGGCCCCGCCTCGCTCGTCGATCTCGGCGAGGAGCCTGACCCCGTGCATGAAGAGGAGGTTGTCGTCGGCGGTTCGGGGGATCAGGGTCGTCGCCTGGACCGCGTTCTGGACGTCGTTGATGTCGTTGAGCGTCAGCCAGAAGAGTTGCTCCAGGCTCGCCCCGGCGTTGATTACGCTGAAGAGGTCGGCCGAGAGCGGGTTGAGCAGGGCCTTGGCGATCTCCCGCCCCTGTCGAGGCTGATAGGTGAGAGTCGGGGCGTCGCGGCCCAGCAGGCCGACGATCCCGAAGTTCGTCTGGCTGCCCGCCGGGCCGGGGTCGCTCCCGCCTGCGGAAAGCTCGAACTGGCTGGTGATCGTCGGCAAGTCGAGGAACACGGGCGACTCGGCGTAGCGGAGCCGGACCAGGTTCAATAAAAGCTGCTCTTCGTTGGTCGAGCTGATGGCGTTGTTGTACCGCAAACGGGTGGTCCGGACCGCCTCGGGGCCGAGGCAGCCGCACGACAACAGGGTACCCAACAAAATGGCCAGGGCCGACACGTAAGCACGGATCGGAGGTATTCGTCCCCATTTGCCCATAGTGTCGGAACCGCCTGACGCTCGGCCCGTCGCCCGAAACCTGAGACGCGGAACATCCGCAAATCTCGCAAGATCGTTATCGTCGATCGATCCAAAAAACTCGACGAAACCCCAAGAATCCTCCCATCCTCCCACTCGGCTTTAGAGGGGAGGTTGGGGTCCAAGGGTGGCCGCGTGGTGCCCGATCTTCTTGAGCAGGGCTTCAAACTCGACGCGCTCCTCGGGCGGTAAGATCGAGACGACCCGCTCCAGGAGGTCCGCCCGGCGTTGAAAAACCGGGATGATCAGGTGTCGGCCTTCGGGGGTCAGGTCGACCATTCGGACCCGACGGTCGCCGGCGGCTTCAACCCGGCTGACCAGTCCTCGCGCGTGCAGGCGGTCGACCGCCACGCTGATCGAACCCGGCGTCAGGTTCACCTTCGGGCCGATCGTGTTGACCGGTAAGGCCCCCTTGTGCAGGAGGACTTCCAGGACCCGAAAGTCGGACTCCCCCAGGTCCGACCCCTGCAAATCCGCCGTGATCAGCCGGGAAACGGCCTGCACGGCTTTCATCAGGACCAACCAGACGTGGACCCCCTCCGGCGATGAATCTTCCATGAGCACCCCTCGACACCTTGACTAACGCAAGCGAGCCAATATTATTGACATCAATAGGATCGGCTTTAAGATGGTCAACGGAGCGGAACGGGTCGCGTCCTCAGCATGATGATCGGGGCGAATCTTGTTCCGAGCAAGGGGAAGTCAAGGGGCGATGCTGAGTTGGCGCGGGAGATCGCTCCCGACGCAAGCTCCAAGGGCTGGCCGGAGGGGACGAAACGCTCTCGTTCGCCTGAAACCCGTCGTTCGAGGCCCCGACGGACTTTTCATTTCGGAAGGAAACGATCATGTCCTCGACCTCAGCGACGGACGATTTCGCGATCAACCACCATACGGCCCTGGTCAACGGGGTCCGGCTCCACTACGTGATCGCCGGGGCGGGAGACCCGGTGGTCTTGCTGCATGGTTGGCCGGAAACCTGGCTCGAGTGGCGACGGATCATCCCCGCCCTGGCCGATCGGTACACCGTGGTGGCCCCCGACCTCCGGGGGTTCGGCGACTCGGACAAGCCGAGCGGCGGGTACGACAAGCGGACGGTGGCCGAGGACGTGTACCAACTCGTCCGGCACCTGGAGTTCGGGCCGATCCACCTGGTCGGGCACGACCTGGGGATGATGGCCGCCTACGCCTATGCCGCCGCCCACCCGACCGAGGTCCGCCGGTTGGTCCTGCTCGACGCGGGGCTGCCCGGGTTGGGCCTGGAAGCCTTTTTCGATGTGGCCAAGTATCCCCAATTCTGGCATTTCGGGTTCTTTCGCGCCCCTGGCGTGGCCGAAGCCCTGATCAGCGGACGCGAGCGGATGTTCGTCGACCATTTCATCCGCCTGTCCACTTACGACCCGGGCGCGGTCCCCGAGGCGGACCTGGACGAATACGCTCGCCGTCTGGCCGCCCCCGGCGCATTGCGGGCTGGGTTCGAGCACTACCGGGCGTTCGACGTCGACGCCGAGCATAACCGCGAGCACGCCCGGACCAAGCTCCCGATGCCGGTCCTGACCCTCGGCGGCGAGCGGAGCGTCGGCCCCATGATCGAAAAAGCCATCCAGCCGCTGGCGCGCAGCGTCCGGGGGGTGGTCGTCGAGCGGTGCGGCCACTACATCCCCGAGGAACGGCCGGAAGTGCTCATCGAGGAGTTATTGCGGTTTTTCGGCGAAGCGAGTTGAACCCCCGGTCGGTTCTAGCTTTCAACTCCGGAGATCCTTCGGGATCAAGAATTGCAAATTTCAGGATTGCAGATCGCAAAGGGTTGAAGACTTTCGCTTTCCGAGTCTTCTGCGATCTGCAATCCTGCGATTGACAATCCGAACCTCCAGATTCGAAAGCTATGCCCTCCCCGGTCGATCCCGGCGGCAGACCAAATCACGAGTCCAACCCAGGAGCAACGATGAGCGACGCGATCCGAGTAGTTTCGACCGAAGCGGGGCAGTCGATCCACTGGTTGGGAAGTTTGGGGACGTTCATCGCCAACTCGGGCACTACGAATGGGGCGTATGCCCTATGGATTGATCGTCCGCTCGGCAAGGGAGGCTCGGTGTCTCATGTCCACACTCGCGAAGAGGAGTTCTTTTACGTCGTCGAGGGGGACTTTTCGTTCTTCAGCGGAGGGGAGACGTTCGAGGCACACCCCGGCGCATTCGTCGGCTTGCCCAAAGGGCTGGGCCACCGGTTCCACAACGACGGCGCCTCGACGGCGAAGGTCCTGATCGGCCTCATCCCCGGGGGGGGCGAGGGGTTCTTCCTCGACCTCGGCAACCCGTACTCCGAGCCGAACGACGCCAGTTTTCCGCCGGACCCGAAGCGATCCGCCGAGGTCGCCGCCCGGTATGGTCAGACCCTCCTGAAGCCCAACCTCTTGGGCCAACACCCCGACCCACGAACCGCCGACTTGCCGCTCGGCTTCGGCAGGTCGGCCATCTTCCGCGAATCGGGCGACGGCGATACCTACGCGGCCGGCGGGGTGCTCTTCACGCTCAAGGCCGTGGCCGCGCAGACGCTCGGGGCGTACTCGGTGGTCGAGGTCGCCCTGGCCCCCGGGGCAGCCTTCCCGGCTCATCGTCACCACCGTTGCGCGGAGGGATTGTACGTCTTCGAAGGCACGCTGACGGTCGAGGGCGATGGGTCGCCGACCACCGCCGACGCCGATTCATTCGTCACAATTCCGCCCGGGGCGGTCCATTCGATGGCAAACACCACCGACCGCCCCATCCGACTGCTCCAGTTGTCCGTTCCCGGCGGGATCGAGGATTTCTACCGCTCAACCTGTCGCCCTGTCCACGACCGCCTCACCCTCGCCGACCTCGCCAACGCCCCGGTGGACACCGATCGGCTGGCTAAACGGGGTCCGGGGTTCGGAGTCGAGTTCTCGTGAAGTTGGGGGCGTGACCAAGTCCCAAGAAAGGCACGAGGGGAAGGACATGGCGATGAAAGTTTTGATGGTGGGAGCGACCGGCAAGTTCGCGAGCCTGGTCATGCCCGAACTGGTCACGCGGGGCGCTTCGGTCCGGGCTTTGATCCGCGACGAGGGCAATTCCGGCGCGGCTCGTCAAGCCGGGGCCGCCGAGACGGTGGTGGGCGACCTCCACGACCCGGCCAGCCTTCGTCGGGCCGCCGAGGGGGTCGATGGGGTTTTTCACCTCAACCCCGCCTTCGCGCCGGACGAGGCCGACCTGGGAGTGGCTATGGTGGAGGCCGCCAAGGCGAGCGGCGCCCGGAAGTTCGTCTTCTCCGGGGTTTATCACCCGTCGATCTCCCGGATGGTCAACCACGCCGCCAAGCGACCGGTCGAGGAGGCCCTCTACGAGTCGGGCCTGGATTTCACGGTGCTCCAACCGAGCATGTTCATGCAGAATCTCGCAGGCGCCTGGAAGACCGTGGTCGAGTCGGGCCGCTTCACTCTGCCCTATTCACCGCTGAAGAAGGCGTGCTATGTGGACTACCGCGACGTGGCCGAAGTCGCGGCTCTGGCCTTGACCGGGGACACCCTGAGTTTTGGGACCTTCGAACTGGCCGCCGCCGGGATGGTCGACCGGATCGAGCTGGCCGGATTGATGGGCGAGGCCCTCGGTCGCCGCATCGAGGCCGGCGAAGTCCCGTTCGACGATTGGGCCAAGGCGGCCCAGATCCCGGACGGTCCCCTCAGAGCCGGGCTGGCCCGGATGTACGAGCACTACGACCAGCACGGATTCCCCGGCGGGAATGCCCTCGTACTCCGCGCCATCCTCGGGCGCGAGCCGCGTACGCTCGCGAACTATCTCCGCGAACTTGCCGGTCGCTGATCGGAATCGACCCGCCGTTGAACGCCGATGCCCACGGCAACTTTGGAGTCGCCGTGGGCATCGGAGATCGTAGGGCTTGATCCCATCGGCGATCAGAGTCCGCCGCCGAAGCCTTGCGACTCTCGGCCTTCGCCGGAGGCGACGCCTTCGCCGGGCATCTCGCGGCGGGCGGCGACGTGCGGGCCTCTCAGGACGCCGGTCCGGGCGTGCTGGGTATGCCCTCGGAGCGGGCCTCGGCGGAGCGGCGGTTCGCCGGCCCCGGCGGTGGCCGGTTCGGGGGCCGGGCCGCCGAACGCAACGTCGAACTCGCCGCCGTCGAGGTCGTCGTACCTCGACACGTAGCCGGGCATCTTGGAGCGTTCGAGTTCGTCGGCGTAGGAGGCGAGCACGGCCCCCTGGATCTTCTCGCGGCAGGTGGAGTTGATCGGGTGGGCGATGTCGGCGTGGAGCTTGGCCCGGCCGTCGGCGTCTCGGATGGCTCGGTTCTCGTCGAGTCGGCTGCCGCACTGGTTGCAGAACCGACTTCGGAGGTGGTTCTTGGTGCCGCAGTGGCCGCATCGGTCGGTCAGCTTGCGAGACGGCATCGCCACGAAGAAGCCCTTGGCCCCTTCGATGATTTTGAGGTCACGGATGACGAACGAGTCGTCGAACGTGATGCTGCAAAAGGCTTGCAACCGCTCGTTGCTGCCCGAGTTGTCTTCCATGAGCTTGATGCGAACTTCGGTGATTTCCATAGCCAGTACTCCTTTACGTGGCGTTCTCTGCTCTTTGCTCAAGGGCCGCAAGTCACGACCTGGACTCGTCCCAGTCCGAGCATGTTCAGACGATTCGCGGCGTCCTCTGCCGCTTCGCGGTCGCGGGCCAGGCCAAAGTAGCTTGACCCGCTTCCGCTCATCAAATGCCCATCGAGCGACGGGCCCAGGTTGGCCAGGGCATCCCGGACCGCCCCGAGGGACGGGACCAGGGACTCCGCGACCGGTTGGAGCCGGTTGAATAATTCTCGACCCAGGCTGGCGACGTCGCCGAGGGCCAGGGCCTCGGTGATCCCTCGGGTCGACCGAGGTCGATCGGGCGGGATCACCTTCCGGTAAACCTCGACGGTGGACACGCCAACCGGCGGGCAAACCAGGACGAAATGGAACACGCCGGGCAAAACCAAGGGTTCGACCCGCTCCCCCCGCCCCCGACATAGGGCCAGAGGCCCGTACCGGAAGAAGGTCACGTCGCTGCCGAGTTCGCTGGCGAGGGCGTCGAACTGGCTGGAGGGCATGTCCAAGGCCCACAACCGGTTCAAGCCTTCGAGTGTCGCGGCGGCGTCGGACGATCCGCCGGCCAACCCAGCCTGCGCCGGGATGACCTTGGCGAGGGTGATCCGTGCTCCTCGGTGCGAGCCTGTGCTCGCTTGCAAACGCTCCGCAGCCCGGACCACCAGGTTCTCCGAACCGGTGGGCAAGCTAGGGTCGTCGCAAACGAACTCGATCCGCCCCGATCGGGAATCTTCAAAGGTCAAGGTGTCGCACAGGTCGACCGTCACCATCAGCGAATCGATGTCGTGATAGCCGTCGGCCCGCCGGCGCAGGACTTCGAGAAACAAGTTGAGTTTCGCGGGAGCCAACACCGTGACGCGACCCGCTTCGAGCCGGACGATCATCGAACCGCCGCCATCGGGCGACGGATCGACACCGAGCAAACCCGACGTGGGATCGTGTTGTGTCGCGCCTCGAAACCCATCGTTTCCTCCTGAACCGCCCGGCCCCAACCTCGGCGTCGAGGGCCGGTTCGGGGCGACTCCATTCGCTCCGTTTCCCGTGTCGGAACATTATCGCGATCCTGATTTCCTCGCAAGGTTGAAAAGCGAAAAACCCTCAAGTCGAAATACGAACGGGTCCGACGACGCGATTCCTCCCGGACGCCCCGGCAATGGGTATGGCTCTTCGTATCCGAAGGTTATTCAGGATCAAGGATGGCAACCGGCAGGATCGCAAATCGCGAAAGGCGGAAAGACCTTGTCCCCTGCTTCATTTGCGATTCGAATCGCCAGCATTTGGAACGCGACCACCTTCATCGGACATTCATGGATGCTCGACTGATCCCGATCGAGATCCAATGCCTTGACTGTGGCCCGATCGACCACCTAGAATCTCGGCTTCGGGCGGTTCCAAGCGGGGCCGCCTCACTTCTCCGATCCGATCGCCAGCCCAACTTGATCTTCGACCTTGGATTTCCGGAGAGTCGCTCCATGCGCCCCGTTTCGCTCTGCTTGGCCATCCTGGGATGCTTCGCGGCGGCCGAGGGGCGGGCGTCGGCTGGTCTGATCGTCAACGGTGGCTTCGAGACCGGAGACTTCTCGGGCTGGACCCTGGTCGGCGACCCGACCGCGAACTTCGTCGCCGGGGGTTACGTCCACACCGGCATCAATGCCGCTTATCTCGGTCAGAACGGGAGCCTGGCCACGCTCTCGCAGACCTTCGCCACCACCCTCGGCGCGTCGTACACCTTGAGCTTCTGGTTCTCGGGGAGCGGCGACAACCCGAGCGAGTTCATCGCAACGGTCGGATCGAACCGGGTCCTCGACCTGATCAACCCCCCTTTCGACTCGGCCTATCATCTGGAAACCTTCCAGTTCACCGCCGAAGCCGCGACGACTCGCCTGGCGTTCGGCGCCCGGGACGACGCGAACTATCTCAACCTCGACGACGTGGACGTGACCCCGAGCGTGGTCGTCGCCGAGCCGGCGTCGATCGTCCTGCTCGCCCTAGGAAGTCCTGCGCTGATGAGGGGCCGACCTCGGAGGTCCGCCCGCCGATCGGCGCCCAGGCCGAAGAACCCCATCACGGAACCGACATCATGAACGCCTTTTTCCGCCTCGGATTCGCCTCGCTGGTGTGTTCGCTCGGGCTGGGAGTGTTCGCGACGCCAGCGGAGGCCGGCGGGCCTTCGGGGACGGCGACGACCGTCGTGAACGTCCGCCAAGGAACGCCGCTCGCCACGCTCTCCGACGGCTGGGGGACGTCGCTCTGCTGGTGGGCGAACCAGTTCGGCAACGGCCCCGAAGCCGACGCCCTGGCCGATATCTGCTTCACGACCAAGACCGTCGCCTGGCAAGGGAACCCGTTGCCGGGCCTGGGCTTCACCGTGATCCGCTACAACGTGGGAGGCGGCGGCGGGGGCGCCTCGATCGGCAACACGGTCGAGAACGTTTCGCCGAACATGCCCTTGGCCAAGAACATCCGGGGCTACTGGCTCAACTGGTTCAGCGGCGACCCGACCTCCAATAGCTGGAACTGGTTCGTCGACTCAAACCAGCGGAACATGATGTGGCATGCCCGAGATCGAGGCGTCGGCGCGATCGAATTCTTCTCGAACTCGCCGATGTGGTGGATGTGCGACAACCACAGCACCGCCGGGAGCGACAGCGGAGGCGAGAACCTCCAGGCCTGGAACCACGACCAGCACGCCTTCTACATGGCCAGCGTCGTCGCCTACGCGAACAAGAATTGGGGGGTCCACGTCGACTCCGTCGAGGCGTTCAACGAGCCTTCGGGCTACTGGTGGAAGTACCCGAGCAACCAGGAAGGCTGCTCCATCACCCCGAAGACCCAGGACTCCGTCGCCGGTTCGCTCCGCCAGCAACTCAACAAGCTCGGGCAAGGCGGCGTGGGGGTGTCGGCCTCCGACGAGAACGAGGTCAGGACCGCCCTTTCGACCTGGAACCAATTCAGCCCGGCCACCAAGGCGGGCGTGGCCAAGATCAACACCCACGGCTACGGCCAACCCTCGGACAACGGCGGGAACCGCGCCCCGCTCCAAGCGGCGGCGGCTTCGAGCGGCAAGAAGCTCTGGATGTCCGAGTACGGCGACGGCGACAGCTCGGGATCGACGATGGCCGGGTGTGTGGTCCAGGACCTGAACATCCTCCGGCCGTCGGCCTGGGTCTACTGGCAGGCGCTCGACGGCTATGGGTGGGGCCTGCTCAACTGCGACCTGGTCGGCAACACGATCGGCGGCCCGTCTCGGAAGTACTTCGCCCTGGCCCAGTTCAGCCGCCACATCCGACCCGGCGACCAGGTCGTCTCGAACTCGACGGTCGACGGCGGGGCTCCCACTACCGTGGTATCACGCGCCGCCGACGGCAAGTCGCTGGCGATCATCACCGTCAACAAAGGCCCGGCGCAGTTCTTTCAATACAACCTCGGCTCGGGCCTGACCCCGACCTCGGTGAGCGCCTGGGCGACTACCTTTACCCCCGGCGGCACGACCCCCGACCTCCTGTACGCCCCAGTCCGCGCCGCCTCATTGAAGCCGGCGGGCGCGGTGACCGCTTACCTCCAGGCGAACTCGGTCACCACCATCGAGGTGATCGGCAACTAGCCCTGACCCGCCGACCGGATTCGACCGACCCTGATGGATGATTGACCCGGATCGGGTTCGGTCGAATCAAGCCCCTCGACGAGGCTCGCTCGCTCGCAACCAGCGCTCTTTTTTGGACCGAAGCTCCCCCGCTAGGGCGTTCGCCCCCAGCGCATCGTGGCAGGCGATCAGGCCGTCGACGGCCTCGAACAGCGGTCGATTGGCCGGGTGCTCGAACGGCAACCGACCCGCGAAGTCGCGCGGGATGACTTTTTCGGCCAGCTCGTAGGCGTAGCCGAAGTGCCCTTGGGCGAGGCCCGGGTCGCGGAAGTCTTCGAGCGCGATCCGGCCGAGGGCGACGTGGACCCAGAGGTTGTCGCCGCACCCCTGGAGCGCATAGCGGAGGGCGTCGCGGGCGGCTTCGGGGTCGCCGGCCTTGCGGAGTTCGATCCCTTCCTCGTAGTCGAGCTCCATCTCCCGGACGCATTTGGGGTGGACCAGGGCGAAGTCGTCGCCCCCCAACCGCTTCAGGCCAAGGCCCCCTCGGTAAGACGCCCCCCCTCGGGCGCCGCTCGCCCCCGAAGCTCGCCCGGGCGCGGCGGGCCTCCCCCCTCGGTCCTTGGCGGGTGGTCGATTCTTCCCTCGGTTGCCTCCTCCCCGCTCGGTCGTCATCATTTCCCCTTCAAAGCGATTCACGTCTTGAGAAGCCGACCCTTTTAGAATATCCCCCTCGGGAGACGTTGGCGATGCTCGACCTGACAAATCAAATGGGGTATCTGGGGGGCCGAGGGATTCTGGGTTAAACTGACCGCGCCAGAGGTTCTGGTAAGGTTCGCGAAACCCGCAAAGTCGACCCGAAGTCCGATTGACAAGACTTAAAATTTCTATTAAAGAAGTCAAACAGTCTTGCCGGGGTGTGGCGAACGGAGATAAACTCGTTACCTCTGCGTTTGTCGCGCGAGCCACGTCCCCGATCAGGCGATGTCGCCTGTGATCATGACGTGATTTTGATGAATCATGAAGGATTCTTCCTCGAATCACATCATAAGAGGCTCGACGGATGATGAATTTCGATCTGGGTTCTCCAAATTTGAGCGCCTGGTCCACGATGTTTTTCATCCGCGACAAACTTTGGAAAGGATTCCGATGAGCCGTCACAATGTCGTGATCATCAAGGACACCCATCGCGGCCTGCTCTACGAAGATGGCGTCCTCAAGGACGTCTTGCCTGCGGGCCGCTACCACATTCCCAAGCCGCCTTCGGGGCTGGGCCGGTTCTTCGGCAAGAAAAAGCCCAAGGTCGACGTGTCGCTGGTCGACATCCGATGCCGTGACCGGGTGGTCCTGCTCCAGGACTTCTTGACCGCCGAGGGGGCGTCGATCTCCGCGACGTTCTCGATCCGGTTCCGGGTGGGCGATGCCCGCCTGGCGATCCACGAGGTCAAGAACTTCGAGGAGCGAGTTTGCTCCGAAGCCCAGGCGATGGTCCGCCGGGTCCTCCGGGGCATGAGCCTCGAAGAGATCATGGGCGCCCGCGACGAGATCGGCGAGGAGCTGCTCCGGATGCTGGTCGAGTCGGCGGCCCTCTACGGGATCGAAGTGACGCAGGTCGATTTCAAGGACCTGGTCATCCCCGAGGACTACCGCAAGGCGATGAATCTGGCGGTCGCAGCCAAGCGACTCCGGTACGCCCAGGTCGGCCAGCTCAACGGGTCCTACGACGAGTTCGCCACCGGATTTGAAGGCGACTCGATCACCCACGCCGACGACTCCGAGGAAGACGCCGACGAGTTCGACGCCGAGCTCGTCTTCGCCCAATCCTCGACGCGACGAGGCCGAGAACCCCGAGCCCGCAAGGCCCGATCCGGCGCCGGCAACCCCGACCCCGCCCTCCGCCGCTACCGCCCTTGATCAAAGCTCGGCGGCCAGCATGCGCTCGAAGCCGCCGAGGTCGTTCCGCTCGGGCGGAAGATGTCGTAAAATCGAACCGAGTGCTCGTCCAGCTCTGCGCGGCGAGGCCCGTGACGATCTCTCTTGTAGGGAGGCGCCGACCATGGCGACGATCTCGAAAATTACGTCCGCCCCGACCGCCCGGCTCGATGCCGAGGGGCGGATGCTACCCTTAACTGACGCGGAACAATCGCAGTACGCATTGGCCTTTCAAGAAGGAATGGCTCGTTTGGCGGCCGTACCTGACGAGCCGGGGGAGGACGATCGCGAGTTCTTCCGAGCGATGGACGCCGATCGTCCCGAGCGACCGCTTTTTCAAGGAATGTATTGATTGGCCCGCCTGATCCTGCTTGATGCCGGAGTGGCCGGGCTTCTTTGCTCTTCGCCGGCACTGACGAAGGTGCATGCATGCCGACAGTGGGCGAACCGGCAAATGCAACTTGGGGCGAAATTTCTTCTCTCGGATCTGACTTTCTACGAGGTGGAAAGAGAACTATTGAGGATCGGGGCGAGAGCAAAACTCGCTCGGCTCGACGACCTTGGATTATCGACAATCCCTATTACTGTCACCCGAGCTAACTGGCGGAAAGCGGCGGAGTTCTGGGCTCTGCTCCGCCGATCAGGAAAGCCGACCGCCTCCCCCGATGCTCTCGATGGCGATGTCATCTTAGCGGCCATCGCGGCGACAATTGGTGGTCTCAATGACGAGGTGATCATCGTGACTACCAACGTCAGCCACTTGACCAGAATCCCAGGGCTCGACGCTCGAACCTGGGAAAATATCGCATGAGAATCGAGTTACGACTGATCGATTTGCCTGATTGAAGACCGAGATTTGACAACCTAGCTCCCTGTTCTACTCTAAGCTCGGGTATCCCCAGGGTGAGCCCGGCGATTGCGAACATCCAGGGAGTGGCGCCATGGGACCTCCGGTTCGAGTTGTTTGCATCGACTGCTTGCACAGCATCGAGGTTTCCGTGTCGGGCTCGACGAGCGAGCCGGGGAGCTGCCCGCATTGCGGTTGCTTCCTCGACCCGCTCAACCAGGGACTCAAGTCGATGGCCGGGGTCGACAATCTGTCCCCTTTGACGATCGACTTCTCCGACGCCTCCACCTTGAAAGGCGATCACCTTTTCCTGGGGATGGCGCAGCAGGTGGGCCGATTCCAGATCCGGGCCGCGCTGGGCGAAGGGGGCTACGGCCAGGTTTTTCGGGCGTTCGACCCCCACCTTGAGCGTGAGGTCGCGCTCAAGGTCTTGAAGCCGAACCGGCTCGGCCAGAAGGCGCTCGAGCGGTTCTACCGCGAGGCTCGGGCCGCCGCCCGGCTCGACCACCCGAACATCGTCGCGCTCCACGACGCGGGCCGGGACGATGGGCGGTGCTGGATCGCCTACCAACTGGTTTCGGGGCGAACGCTCTCGGCGGTCCGCGATCACGACCGGCTTTCGGCGATCGCCTCGATCCAGATCGTCCGAGACCTGGCCCTGGCGCTCGACCATGCCCACGGTCGAGGGGTGTTCCACCGCGACCTCAAGCCCGCCAACGTCATGATCGACGACAACGGGCGGCCTCGGTTGACCGACTTCGGCCTGGCTCGACGCGACGACATCGAGTCCGACCTGACTACCGAGGGGACCGTGCTCGGGACCCCGCAATACATGAGCCCCGAGGCCGCCGCCGGTCGAGCCCACCAGGCCGACGCCCGGAGCGACGTCTACAGCCTCGGCGTGATCCTCTACGAACTGATCTGCGGCCGGAGACCGTGCGACGTCCCCACCGGAGCCCCGCTCTGGCGGTCCACCCTGCAGAGTACGCCTCCGACGCCCAGGTCGGTCGACCGCGCGATTCCACTGTCGCTCGACCGGATCTGCATGAAGGCGATGGCCCTCGACCCCGACGACCGCTACGCCAACGCCGGCCTCCTGGCCGAAGCCCTCGACGAGCAGATCCGCAAGCATCGCCCTGCCCGAGCCAAGAAGTCGTCGGAGATCATCGCCCGGATCGCTCCCCCTCGTTTCCGGAAGTTCGGGGGGCTGGCCTTCGCTTCAACCGCGCTGATCGCGCTGGTCGCCTCGGCGATGTTCTTGCTCGCGCCGAGGGGGGCCAAAGTCGCCCCGGTCTCGATGACCCCCGTCGCGTCGCCTACCGGGCCGATCGAGACCTCCGAGCGGCAAGCCGCGCCGGGTAATGCGACCCCTCGGACCGGCGTCCAGGCGGGACGGATCGTCGAGAAATCGCCCGGAGCGGTGAAATCGTCGTTGGAGGGGTCGACCGAAAATGTCGAAGGATCGGCCCCTTTTGCCTTCTTCGGGATCGGAAAAGCCGACAGGTACCATACGCCCAATTGTCGGTACGTCCGCAACAGCAACAGCCTGAACCTGAAGGGATTTTCGAGCATTGCCGAGGCGGAACAAGACCGCCGCAAGCCTTGTTCGTACTGCCGCCCAGACCGGATTTCCACCCCACCACCCCAATGATCGCGTGTCGCTTTCAATTCCGGAGATTCGGATCGCAGATCGCAGATCGCAAAAAAACCAGAACCCCAATTCCCCAACTTTTTGCGATCTGCGATCCTGCGATTTGCAATTCTTGATTCCGAAGAGTCTCCAGATCCGAGAGCGACACGACCCAATGATCTCTTGATCCGGTCCACAGCTTGACCCGACCCGTCGACTGGCTGATACTTGGAAACCTGCCTGCTTTCGTCGACTGGGACGACGGCCGAGGAGTGGTTCGTCCGAGGACGATCGAGGAATGCAAGTCGGCGGCTTCTGGGTGGTCTTGTTCGGGGTCGCCTTCCTCGGCCTGGCGATCTCCTCGGCCTGGACCTGGCGACGCTGGAACCGCTCGACGGCGGAACTGGAGCGTGCCTTGGTCGCCGTCCGCGAAGGGCGGACATTCCGGGCGAGGCGGCGACAACTCAACGCCCCGATGGACCGGTTGTCGCATCTGATCGACGGCGTGGTGTCGGAGCAGAACCTCCAGCGAGCCCGCCTGGAACGGGACGTCGAGCAGCTCCGGGTCGTTTTGGGCGGGATGAGCGAGGGGGTGATCGCGATCGACCCGAGGCGTCGGCTCCTGTTCGCCAACCACAGCGCGGATCGGTTGTTCGGGCTCGGTCCCCAGGCCGTCGGCCGCCTGGTCCTCGAACTGATCCGAAGCCCGCACTTTCAGGAGGCGGTCGACGCGACGCTCTCGTCTCCCGGGGCCTACCGGGGCGAGATCACCCTGCCGAGCCGAGAGATCCCCGCCCGGTCGATCCCCCGCGTCCTCGCCATCCAAGGCGCGGTGTTGCCCGGCGAGACTCCGTCGGGGGCGGTCCTGGTCTTCCACGACGTCACCGACCTCCGACGCCTCGAACGGATGCGGCAAGACTTCGTCGCCAACGTGTCGCACGAGCTGAAGACGCCGCTCGCCTCGATCAAGGCCTACACCGAGACCTTGCTCGACTCGGCGCTCCACGACGAAGAGGTCAACGTCCGCTTCCTCCACCGGATTGAGGAGCAGGCCGACCGTTTGAACCAACTGATCCTCGACCTTCTGCGCCTGGCTCGGCTCGAATCGGGTCAGGCGGTGTTCCAGCACGAACCCTTGATCGTGGCCGACATACTCGAAGCGTGCGTCGAGATGCACCAGGGCCGCGCCGAGGGGAAAGGGCTGACCCTGGCCCTGGAACTCGGGCCGATCGACGGCTCGACCCGGGTGATCGCCGACGAGGAGGCGTTCCACCAGGTCTTCGACAACCTGATCGACAACGCGATCAAGTACACCCCCGAAGCCGGCTGGGTCCGGGTGATCTGCGACGTCGACCCCACTTCGGTCGAGATCGTTGTGTCCGACTCGGGGATCGGCATCCCCCGCGACGACCTCCCCCGGATCTTCGAGCGCTTCTACCGGGTCGACAAGGCCCGGAGCCGAGAACTCGGCGGGACCGGCCTCGGCCTGGCGATCGTCAAGCACGTCGTCCAGTCGATCGGCGGCCAGGTGACGGTCGAAAGCCGACTCGGCGAAGGGACCCGGTTTCGGGTAAAGCTCCCTCGCCCTTCGGCACCGTCGCATTGACCGAACTTGGCGTCAGCTTCGCTTTTCTCCAATCATTGAGTGATCGGCAACCGTCGCGGACACTCCCGATGTGGGGGAGGAAGGAGCGACATGGACTTGACCGGACTCATCAGCGCCTACCGAGGCCCCTTGATCGGGCTGCTCGCCTCCTGGGGCGTGCCTTGGGGCGACGCGGTCGAGATCGCCCAGGATAGCTTCGCGTCGGCCTGGCTCAACCGATCGTCGTGCCGGGGTGACTGGGCCGATCCCGAGGTGTTCGGCCGCTGGTTGCGCGGGGTGGCGCGCAACCGATACCGGAACTGGGCGCGGAGTCGAGGGCGCCGCCGCGCCCGATTCGCGAGCCTCGATCCGGCAACTCTGGAAGCTGTTGTCGCTCCATCGTCCACCAGTTCCGAGCCGAACGACCTCGTCGAATCGTTACGGAGGGCCATCGCCCGGCTGCCCGCCCCGCAGCGCCAGGTCGTGCTGATGCACTACCTCGAAGAAACCAGCGTGGTCGAAGTCGCGGCCTTGCTGGTGATAACCCCCAAGGCGGTCGAAGGCCGGTTGTATCAGGCCCGGCGGACCCTCCGACGCTTGCTCGACCACTCGCCTTCCGCCTCCTCGAAGATCGGAGGGTTGCTCCTATGCCTCTAGATCCAATCCCCGAAGCCGACCTCCGGGCCGCCTTGCAACCCTTCCGGGCCGATCCCGACCAATTCGAAGCCGCCGTCCGCAAGCGTTTGCTGGTGCTCGAAACGAAGCGAGCCGACGACCCGCTGGCGGATGCCTCGCCGTGGCTCAAGAGCGCGGCGGCGTTCCTGCCGTTACCGCTCGTCGGTGGGAGCGAGGTCGCAGGGTCCGAGACGCGATCTGTTTCCATAACCGGAGGCTTCAAGCTCGTGAGCTACCTGACCTTCCCCGCCATCAGCTTGTTCGTCCTCCTGGGCGCTTCGGTCTTCAGCGTCGCGAAGATCCGCGACCTCCAGCGGTATAATTTACCGATCCCCGGCGACGAAGGGGCGGTCAACGACGCATTGAAACTCTGGTGGACCCGCCATAAGTGGCCCGCCAGGCTGGTGTTCGCCGCGATCCTCGCCTCGATCGTCTTCGGGGCGACCTGGTACGTGTTCCTGGGTTACACCCTCTCCTTGGGGTTCTTGCTCTACGTCCTCTCGTCGCTCGCCAAGGTCGGGCTGGGCGACCGCGAGTCGATCGGGACGTCTTGCATGATGGGGCTGATGTTACTCGGGCAGGTCGCCGTCTCTGCGAAATTGATCGACAGCGACGTCCATTTCGTCGACCAGAGCGTGACCGCCGTCGTGCTGCTCGGCGGAGCCTTGGCCCTCTTGCCAACCAGCCGGATCGGTGGCCGGACCGCTTCGGCGGGTGGTCCGAGGCTGGCTCGCGACTGGCGGTTGAGGTTCGCCCTCACGGCCTTGCTCCTGGTCCCCCTGTCGGCCTGGCTCCTCAATCCGCTTCTTTGGCCGGCCACCCCCGCTCGGGTCAAGGGTTACGTCGAGTCGTTCGACCAGGCACCTTTTCAAAGCTCGAGTTGGCAAAGGTGGGAGATCCCGGCGCGCTGGGCCATCGACGAGCGGCTTGATCCCGACCTCGCCCGCCCTCGCCGGTTGCTCGACCGGACCCTCGCCAATCAACCGGACCCGTTCACCCTGGGTGTCGCCTTCCGGGTCGGGCTGATCCCGGTCGACCAGATCAGCCGGTTGGCGGGATATGAGGATGGGCGTCACAGCCTGTTCGACAATCGCTACCATCTCGATGAATCAAGGCCAATCCTCAGCTTGGCCCAGGAGGATTGGATCATCCGAGCCTCGGTCTTGAACGGCTCCTTGACCGTCCAGGAGCGCGACTACTTGGAAAAGCGGTTGCATATCACGATGAGCGACCTGAATTTCGCCAAGTATGGGACGCTCGAAGAGATGCTGCGAGTCACCCAGTTGCTCGCGGCGATCGGTCGTCCCGTCGATCCCGACCGCTACCGGACCCAGGTGCATGGCTGGCTCCGGAAGCTTCATATCTCGCGGTTGGGTTTATGCGAGCCATTCGGCGGGTTTAAGGTTTACTCGAACCTCTTCATGGGATCGACCGAAGCGACGGAATATGCCATCGAACTGATGGAAGTTTATGGGATTCCCGCCGACCTCGACCTCAATCAGGTCCGCTCTTTCGTCCGACCAAATCCCCTGCGGATCGACGACAAGTGGATCACCGCCACCGCTCGTCACCGACTGGACCAGTTGCCCGGCGCTCGGCAACCTACTTGGACCGAGATCATCATCGCAGAGCGGAGCTTGGTCGCCGCCGTGGTCCTCGTGGGCCTCTGCTTGTACGCGACGCTGGCCTCGCCTCGGAGACGTTGATCGGGGCGTATCGCTCGAATCGGCGGATCATGTCCTAAAAATCAAGCGGGCTTCATTAAAATTTCACATCAGGTTGATAACTTGAGCTTCTCCAAAGATCTTGATGATTGGCGAGAGGCGGCTTTGGCTTCGCTTCTTCCCGGGCGAAACCCGTTCAACGAGACACCCATGCACAGCAGCTCTCGGCGTTCCCCGATTCGATCCTTCGGCTCGATCGCCCTATTCGGGCTGGTGGTGACCTTGGGCGGTTGCGGCGGCTCGGCGACCGAGTCGGAGAGCAACGCCGGGGGCGGTCCGGTCGTCGTCGACGGTTCGAGCACGGTGTTCCGGATCAGCAAGGCGGCGCAGGAGCAGTTCGCCAAGGCCAACGACAAGGTCGAGGTGATCGTCAGCACCTCGGGGACCAGCGGCGGGTTCACGAAGTATCTCAACAACGAGATCGACATCGTCGACGCATCCCGACCCGCCAAGGCCCAGGAAGAGAGCAAGGCCAAGTCGCAGGGGCTCGACTGGCTCAAGTTCCTGGTCGGCTACGACGGGATCAGCGTCATCGTCCACAAGAAGAACGACTTCATCAAAGAGCTGACCGTCGAGCAACTCGCCCGGCTTTGGAAGCCCGACAGCGACGTGAAGACCTGGAAAGACCTCGACCCGTCCTGGCCCGACCGCGAGATCAAGCTCTACTCCCCCGACGACAAGTCGGGGACGTTCGACTTCTTCACCGAGGCCATCGTCGGCAAGACCGGGAGCCAGCGCAAGAACGTCCAGGCCAGTTCCGACGACAACATCCTCGTCCGAGGGGTCTCGGGCGATCAGGACGGGATCGGCTACCTCGGCTATGCCTACTACCAGGCCAACGCCGACAAACTCCGGGTCATCCCGATCAAGAAGACCGCCGAGAGCCCCGCCGTCGAGCCGAACCCCGACACGATCCTGTCCAAGGCGTATGCCCCACTGTCGCGGCCCCTGTTCATCTACGTCAAGAAGTCGAGCTATCGCCGGGCACCGGTCGCGGCGTTCGTGGACTTCTACCTCGAAAAGATCGAGGAACTGGCGACCAAAGCCAAGTACGTCTCCCCCACGTCGGAAGATCGCGCGGCGAACAAGGCGACGCTCGACGCGGCCAAGGTTGTGACGCCGTCGGCTTGACCGGGCTTTATCCAAAGGTCTCCCTTTGATCCCTCCAACGACCGCGACCTCGGTAGCGACCGCGCCGCCTCCGGCTTCGCCCTCGCTCGAATCGCCCCGATGGGCGGGGCCGTCGCGGCTCCAATCCGTCGGCGAGAGGGTGGTTTACGCATTCTTGCTCGGGTGCGCCGTGGTCACGGTCCTGACCACGGTGGGTATCGTCCTGATCCTCGGGTTCGAGACGATCCACTTTTTCCGGGCGTCGGGCGAGTCGGTCCTGGGATTCGTGTTCGGGACCGAACTGGCCCCCGAAGCGTCGCCCCCTCGGTTCGGGATCTTGCCGTTGATCTGGGGGACGATGGTGATCGCCCTTGGGTCGTCGGTGATCGCGTTGCCGATCGGGCTTTTGAGCGCGATCTACCTCAGCGAGTATGCCCCCCGAGGGGTCCGGGCGGTCCTCAAGCCAACTTTGGAGTTGCTCGCGGGGATTCCGACGATCGTCTATGGTTACCTGGCGGTTTTGCTCGTCACCCCGCAACTCAAGGCAATCTTCGAGCCGATGGGCTTCTCGGTCGAGACGTTCAACGCCCTGAGCGCCTGCATCGTCGTGGGGATCATGATCATCCCCCTGGTGTCATCGTTGAGCGAAGACGTCCTATCGGCGGTCCCCCGAGGGTTGCGCGAGGCGGGGTATGGGCTGGGGGCGACCAAGTTCGAGGTTTCGACCCGGATCGTCCTGCCTGCGGGGTTGTCGGGGGTGGCGGCGTCGTTCATCCTGGCGATCAGCCGGGCGATCGGCGAAACGATGGCGGTGGTCCTGGCCGCGGGCTCTCGCCCCCAGATCACACTTAATCCCTTGTCGTCGGTCGAGACGATGACAGCCTACATCGTCGGGGTTTCCAGCGGCGAGGCGCCCGTCGGGTCGCCCGAGGCGTTGTCGCTCTTCGGCGTCGGGATGGTCCTGTTCCTGATCACGCTGTCGCTGAACATCGCGTCGGGGTTCGTTTTGCGGCGATATCGCGAGACCTACCAATGACGACCGACCCGGTCGATCCTCCGGAATACGAGCCGGATCGTCGAATCCGCCGAGCCGTCGGCCCGATCTTCGGCCTGGCTTGCCTGGTGGCGACTTCGACGGGCGTCGTCGTGCTGTCCGTCATGCTCGGCGCGGTGTTCGGCACCGTGATCCGGGACGCGGGGAGTCGACCGATCGCGTCGACGATCGGCCGCCTCCTGACGCAGATCCAGTCGAGCGACCCCGAGTTCGCCGGGTTCCGGGCCGGGGTGGCCGGGAGCTTGTGGCTCCTGGGGATGGTGGCCGTGTTCGCCATCCCCGTGGGCGTCGGGGCGGCGGTGTTTTTGGAAGAATACACACCCCCAGGTCGATTCCGCCGGATCATCCAGTTGAACATCGCCAACCTCGCGGGCGTCCCTTCGATCGTCTACGGGATCTTGGGCCTGGCGGTCTTCGTCCGAGCATTCGGCGTCCGACCGATGGCCTTGGGGCCGACGCTCTGGTCGGGGGCTCTGACGCTGGGCCTCTTGATTTTGCCGGTGATCGTGATCGCCACCCAGGAAGCGCTCCGGACCGTCCCCGGCTCGCTCCGTCAGGCCGCGATGGCGCTGGGGGCGAGTCGCTGGCAGGTGGTCCGCGACCACGTCCTCCCTTCGGCGGTCCCCGGGATCTTGACCGGCGTGATCCTGGCCCTGTCTCGGGCCATCGGCGAGACCGCGCCGCTCTTGATGGTCGGCGCCGCCGGGTCGATCCTGGGAGTGCCCAAGGGGCCTTGGAGCCGGTACACCGCGCTGCCGGTGGAGATCTACAACTATGCCAAAGATCCCGACGTGAAGTTTCAAGCGGTCGCCGCCGGCGGTATCCTCTTGTTGTTGGCCCTGCTCCTCACGATGAACGCGACGGCCATCGTGATTCGGAATCGTTATTCCCGGACCTCGCGAGGCTGAGCCGAGCATGAGCGTTTCCGACACCCATTTTCCGACGACGCCCCCGCCGATAGCCTCGCCCGCTCCGATCCCCTCCAACGGCCTGTTGGGTGAAGCCACCGCCGACCCGGTCGTGCTGGCGACCGAGAATCTCCGGGTTTTTTACGGTTCGTCGCTAGCACTGAAAGACATCACGATTGCCATCCCCCGCAATCGGATCACCGCCTTGATCGGCCCGTCGGGGTGCGGCAAGAGCACCTTGCTCCGCTGCTTCAACCGGATGAACGACCTGATCCCGGGCGCCCGGATGGAAGGCAAGATCACCTTCGACGGCCAGGATATCGCCTCGGCCGAGGTCGACCCGGTGGCGCTTCGCCGTCGGATCGGGATGGTGTTCCAGAAGCCCAACCCGTTCCCGAAAAGCATCTACCAGAACGTCGCTTGGGGGGCGAGGATCAACGGCTACAAAGGCGACATGGACGACCTGGTCGAACGCTCGCTCCGTCGAGCCGCGCTCTGGGACGAGGTCAAATCCAAGCTCAACCGCTCGGGCCTGGAACTTTCCGGAGGCCAGCAGCAAAGACTCTGCATCGCCCGGACCCTGGCCGTCGAACCCGAAGTGATCTTGATGGACGAGCCATGCTCGGCCCTCGACCCGATCTCGACGGCGCGGGTCGAGGACCTGATGGACGACCTGAAAGCCGACTACACCATCGTCATCGTCACCCACAACATGCAGCAGGCCCGACGGGTCAGCGACCTGACCGCTTGCTTGATGCTCGACGACGGCGCGGTCAACGGCCACCGGACCGGGATCATCGCCGAGTTCAGCCCAACCGACCGCCTCTTCACCAACCCGACCGACCCGAGGACCGAAGCTTATATCACCGGGCGGATTGGGTGATATCAAGACAGGTGGCGGGGGCGGCGTTGTTGCCATGGACGCACTCAGAAAACTTGCCGAGGCCCTTTTGGCACTTGCCGCGGCCTCACCGCTCATCATCGCAGGATTACGAGGTCTACCTAGAACCGATCAACTTAAACAGTTAGGTTGGGCCACGCTGGTTCTTCTAGCATCATATCTGGCGACGAATGCTCCTTTGGTCCTGGAAATAAGCCAGCCTGGGGGGCTTTATTGGAACTGGCTGGGCAAGACGGCCTGCCTTCTTGTGCTTACGCTCCTAATCTGTGTACTTCCATCAGGTACACTCCAAAAGTCAGGACTTCTCAGGGGTCCCTCAAGAGACTCCGCTTGGCCGATCTTCGCTTTCGTCGTTCTTTGCGGATTCTTGGGATGGGCCGCCGGCATTGCTCCCGGAGTTCCAGCTGGTATAGAGTCGCTGGCGTTTCAGTCCCTGATGCCGAGCTTGGCCGAAGAACCTGTCTACCGAGCCATCCTTCCGGCGCTATTGAGCACCGCGCTTGGCAGTCCCTGGAAGATAGCAGGAGCACAAGTCGGATGGTGGTGGCTTGTCTGTGCAATGGTGTTCGGGGCCGGGCATGGGATCGTTTGGTCAAGTCGGGATGGGCTGGAGTTTTATGCTGTTCCGTTTGTTGCTACAGGGATTATCGGTTTGTTTTTCGGATGGCTTGCCGCTCGATGCCTCTCCGTCTGGCCTTGTGTGGTTTGCCACAGTCTTATCAACGCGACTGGCCTTTCGGTCGCGATAATGTCGAAGTAGCCCCGCCGGCTGCCACGCGGTTGGTACTCCAACCCGTGCCCTTCGGTCCCGATCGAGCCTCACAGGTTGGGGTACCAATCGCGTGGCAACCAAAGTCGAATCGGAAAGAACATCACAATCGAGAGTTACACCCCGCTTCCCCTCAAATCATGGCTCGATGATTCCCGACGGGCCAGTGATTTCGATACACTCATCATAAGGAGGTCTCATGAATGTCACTACCCCCGACCAGCGTCGGGCCGCTACCGAGGCGGGCGATGCTTCCGCCGAACTAACGGACCCGCAGACGGGCGACTCTTGTGCTCGTTGACCGTCGGTTGTCGGGTAGGTAAGCTAACTCGTATGGATTACACGCAGTTCATCACCATCGAACCAGGGAAGCGGAGCGGTCAGCCGTGTATCCGAGGGATGCGGATCACCGTTCGGGACGTCTTGGAGTACCTTGCGGGCGGAATGACCGTCCCGGAATTACTTGCCGACTTTCCCGAGTTGAATGTGGATGACGTCCGGGCTTGCCTCGCCTTTGCCGCGAGTCATCTCCCCAGGCCGGCCGCTTGAGCTTGCTTTTTGACCAGAATCTGTCGAGGCGACTTCCGAAGCTTCTTGCAAGCGAGTTTCCGGGGTCGGAGTAGGTGTTCGAGGTTGGCTTGTCGGTCGCGGACGATCATGTCGTTTGGGCTTACGCGGCAACTCGCGGGCTGGCGGTGGTGTCCAAGGACGCTGATTTCCCTGACCTGGCGACGAGGCTGGGCTCGCCCCCGAAGGTCATCTGGTTGCGGGTGGGCAACGGCCCTACTCGAAGCGTCGAACTGCTGTCTACGATCGAACGTGCTTGATATCCGAAAGTTCCTGGTCGATCCCGCCAGGTCGGTGCTGGGATTGCCCTGAGGGTTGCATCTCGCCCGGATCGAACCGTGCCTTGACTCACTGACGAGAGTCGCCCGAGTTTCCCGAAATCGACACCGAGTCTTCACAATCAATTGTTAAGATGGGGAACGTTGACCGTAGACCCAAGGACCGGCGCTTTTCTCCCGGAATGTCGAGTTCCCCATGCCCAAGCCGAAGATTCTGGTCGTCGAGGATGAACGCGCTCTCGTCGAAGTGCTCGCGTACAACCTGGAACGCGAAGGGTTTGAGACGCTGATCGCCTACGACGGCCAGGATGGGCTTCGCCAGGCGCAGATCAAGCTGCCCGACCTGGTCGTCCTGGACCTGATGCTCCCGCTCAAAGGGGGCCTCGACGTTTGCCGGGAGCTTCGGCAGGGGGCTCGGACCCGTGACATCCCGATCATCATGGTCACCGCCAAGGCCGAGGAGTCCGACCAGCTTGTCGGGTTCGCCACCGGGGCCGATGACTATGTGACCAAGCCTTACTCGATGAAGGTCCTGATCCAGCGGATCAAGAAGGAGTTGCGGCGTCGGCAACTCCAGGATGAGCCGAACTCGGCCACGGTGCACGAAAGCCAGGGGGTCGTCATCGACCGCCACCGCCACCGCGCCCTGTTCCAGAACGAGGAACTCCCGCTGACGCCGACGGAGTTTCGGCTCCTCGAAACCTTGCTCCGCCAGGCGGGCCGGGCGTTCACCCGCCACGAACTGATGGATTCGGCGATCGGCGAGGATGCGGTGGTCCTAGAGCGGACCATCGATGTCCACGTCAAGAGCCTCCGCAAGAAGCTCGGCGAGGCCGCCGACCTCATCGAGACGGTTCGCGGCGTCGGATATCGGTTCCGCGAGCCTCGATTGGTCGAATCTTAATCGGCGAGGTGATGGGAGCCGGCGCGATCACCGTCGGCCACGCCGAGGTGCCTTGACTTTCGACCGATCGCCCGTCGAGCAACTCGGCCCGAACGACCGAGATTTCCCGAGGGGCTTCGATCCCCAGACGGACCTGCCCCCCTTCGAGCCGGACGACGGTGACGCACACGTCGTTGCCGATGTAAAGCTTTTCCATGAGCTTGCGCGTCAATACCAACATGGGGGCCGGTCCTTCAGGGGTTGGGGAGCAAAGGTCGAGGCGGAAAGCGTTGTCCACCCGACTCCTTTTTGCTCTAGGTCATCATCGATCTGAGCCAACCCTAGGTTATGGACCGGGACTTCGGGGGACTCGGCTCAAGTTTTTTGATTCGCTTCGGCCATAACAGCGCCCGACACGCGAGAGTTGGGGATTTTCGACCCAAAATTTGTAAAGTTTACTTGACTTGATGTATGCTCCGCTTTACATTAATTGGGGGAATAACACACCTCAATTCGTGGAGCTTCCTCCCATGTCTGTGGCCCAAAAGCATGCTTGGTTCAACCTCTTCGTGGTCGGGTTCGCCGCCGTCGTGGTCCTGTCCCTCGCCTCGATCCGAGGGTGGCCCGGCGCCTTCGGCGGATTCGGTTTCATGGGATTTGCCGGGTTCGCCCCGTTGCTCTACCGGAAATCGCGACAGGCGGTTTTATGGGACGAGCGTGATGGCGAGATTCGCCGCCGATCGGTGCTGGCCGGTTTCTCGGTGTTCTGGGTGGTCTTGGTTGTCGCGTGCCTCTCAATCCCGTTCGTTTACGGGACGAGCGGTTCGGTCCCGGTGACGGTGATCCAAGTCGGCGTCTTCGTCGGGATGGCCCTATTCCTCGGCGTCACGTCGCTCGTGACGTTGGCGTATTACCCGATCGACCGAGGCGCCCGTGCCGCTTGAAGCGGGGGCGATCACCAACAACATCCGACGCCTACGGTTCGACCACGGGGAAATGACCCAACAAGCGCTCGCCGAGCGAGTGGGGGTGACCCGACAAACGATCATCTCGCTGGAGGCGGGCAAATACGTCCCGTCCCTGCTCTTGGCCTTCCGCATGGCCAGAGCATTTGGCGTCGGGGTCGAGGACGTTTTCGGCTTCCAAGAGGCCATCGAGAAGTCGTGACGACCAGACTCGCGGAGGCTCGATCCGGAAATCTCCAGGTTGGCGGGCGGCCAACTTGGTGATTTCGATCGGCGCGCTTGGACTTTGGCCTCGATTTTTGGGAGCATTGAAGTCAAGCCCTTTTTTCCAAGTCGATCGCGGCTAAGCTAAAATCATCGAGCTTCGATGATGGAATGAGCTTGCCTTCGCGAGGTCAATATGTCGCATACTTCGGTGATCATTATCGGTTCGGGCTCGGCGGGGCTAACCGCCGCGGTTTACGCGGCGCGAGCGAACCTCAAGCCCGTCGTCTTTGAAGGCAAGGAACCGGGCGGTCAGTTGACCTGGACCACGGAGGTCGAGAACTTCCCCGGCTTTCCCGAAGGGGTCCTCGGGCCGAAGCTGATGGACAACATCCGCGACCAGGCCAAGCGGTTCGGGGCGGATTGCCGGTTCGAGAAGGTCACCAAGGTCGACCTGTCGAGTCGTCCGTTCAAGGTCACCGCCAACGACGACGCCATGTTCCTCGAAGGCAAGGAAACCGAGTACACCGCCGACGCCCTGATCATCGCCACCGGCGCCTCGGCCCGGACCCTGGGCTTGCCCGAGGAGATGGAATACATGGGCTACGGCCTGGGCACCTGCGCGACCTGCGACGGAGCTTTGTACAAAGGGAAAAAGGTCGCCGTCGTCGGCGGGGGCGACACGGCGGTCGAGGAAGCGGTCTTCTTGACCCGCCACGCCCGGCAGGTGACGGTGATCCACCGTCGCGACTCGCTCAGGGCGTCCAAGTTCATGCAAGACCGGATCTTCGCCAACAAGAAGGTCGACTACGCCTGGAACTCGACCCCGGTGGAATATCTCGGCGAAAAGGAGCCGTACAAGGCGCTCAAAGGTCTCCGGGTCCAAGGCCCCAACGGCGACGGGACCCGCGACCTGGAGTTTGACGGCGTGTTCCTCGCCATCGGCCACTCGCCCAACACGGAAGCGTTTCAAGGCAAGCTCGCCATGACGCCCGAAGGCTACCTGATCAACCGGACGGCCCTGGCCTACAAGGGGATCGAAGCCCCCGCCGGCCTGATGGACTCGATGCCCAACTACGGGACGGCGACGAGCGTCGAAGGGGTGTTCGCCGCCGGAGACGTGGTCGACACCCACTACCGCCAGGCGATCACCGCCGCCGGGGCGGGCTGCTCCGCCGCGATCGACTGCGAGCGATGGCTCGAAAGCCAACACGGATAAGCGTGGATCAGCATCCGCGAACCGCTCGTTGGGCTGAAAAAATGTTTGAATTGACGGGCTGGGTCGCCCAAACGATCGACCCGGCTCGTCGATCCGGGCCCGCTGCGTTCGCCGAAAGGCGTTTGTCTTACCTCGCTGACTTTTGGGCCAACGTCGACTACAATCCTATTATTCGCGCTAGGTTGACCTTGATGGCGACCAAGGCGTCTCATCCTTTCCGCACCCAGAGTTGCCGGGTTTTGAGGGAATCAGAACGTCATGGAGAGTCGATCGCCCCAGGAGCCGTCGCGTCGTCCCCCGAGCAACGGGCGAAAGCCCAGCGGGGCGGGCGGTTCGTCGACTCCTCCTTGGATCTGGGTGTTCTTGATCACCGTCGTGGTCCTGATCACCTACATGCTTTCGGGTAAGAACGAAACCTCGGTCGACTTCAGCCCGTGGTTTATGGAGCAAGTCAAGGCCGACAACGTCGAGTCGATTGTGACCGAAGGCTTGCTGATCCGAGGCAAACTGCGCCACCCCGTTTCCTATCATCCCCCTTCGCCCGAGAAGCCGATCGAGAAGGTCGAGAAGTTCACCGCCGCCTTCCCGTCCGAAGCTTCGATCAAGCCCATCATCGACGAGCTGCGCAGTCGCAAAGGGATTCGACTGGGAGCGGACGGAAAAGAAATCGAGTTCGACAAAGCCGGCGACGAACCAAGGATCAACCCGATCCCGCCCCAAGGGGCCACCGGCCTGGTCTGGTTGTCGCTCTTGCTCCCGACGTTGGGCCTAGCCCTCCTCGTCTTCTTGATGATGCGCCGGGCCCGCGACCAGTTTGATGGCGGGATCTTGGGCAACTTCGTCAAGAACCCCGCCAAGCGTCACGACAAGTCGAAGCAGCGGACGACCTTCGAAGAAGTCGCTGGTCTGGAGAACGCCAAGAGCGAACTCCAGGAGATCGTCGAGTTCCTCAAAAGCCCCGAGAAGTTCCAGAGGCTTGGCGGGCGCATCCCCAAGGGGGTCTTGCTCAACGGCCCTCCTGGAACCGGCAAGACCCTGCTGGCCCGAGCCGTGGCGGGCGAGGCCGGGGTCCCGTTCTTCTCGATCTCGGGCTCGGAATTCATCCAGATGTTCGTCGGCGTCGGGGCCAGCCGGGTCCGCGACATGTTCAAGACGGCCCGCGAGAACAGCCCTTGTATCCTCTTCGTCGACGAAATCGACGCCGTGGGTCGGGTCCGAGGGGCCGGCCTGGGCGGTGGCCATGACGAGCGCGAGCAGACGCTCAACCAGATCTTGACCGAGATGGATGGGTTCTCGCCGACGGAGAGCGTGATCGTCCTGGCGGCGACCAACCGCCCCGACGTCCTCGACCCCGCCCTACTCCGCCCGGGCCGGTTCGACCGCCACGTCACGGTCGACCGCCCGACCAGGAAGGGCCGATCCGAAATCCTCAAGGTCCATACCCGGAACATCCCCCTGGCCGAAGATGTCGACCTCGACGCCATCTCGCGGGGGACCGTGGGGATGAGCGGCGCCGACCTGGCCAACCTCGTCAATGAGGCCGCCCTGTTGGCGACCCGTGAAGACAAGGACAAGGTCGACATGGCCGACTTCGACTCGGCCCGAGACAAGGTGATCATGGGGGCGAAGCGCGAGGAGATCATCACCGAGAAGGAGAAGAAGCTCACGGCCTACCATGAGGTCGGCCATGCCCTGGTCGCCTGGTTGATCCCCGAGGCCGACCCGGTCCACAAGGTGACGATCATCCCCCGAGGCCGGGCCCTGGGCGTGACCCAGTTCTTGCCGACCGAGGAACGGATGAGCTTCTACGAAAAAGACATCCGAGCCATGCTCGCCGTCGGACTCGGTGGCCGGGCCGCCGAGCGATTGATGTTCGACGACTTATCCGCCGGGGTCGCCGACGACCTGAAGCGGACCAGCCGATTGGCCCGGATGATGGTCTCGCAGTTCGGGATGAGCCCGAGGGTCGGCCCCGTCTCGTTCAGAGACTCCGACGAGCACCCATTCATCGGTCGGGAGATGGGCGAGGTCCGCGACCACTCCGAGCACACCGCGCAGCTCATCGACGAGGAAGTGGCCCGCATCCTCCGCGAGGAAGACGACCGGGCGTTCCGGGTCCTGTCCGAGCACCGCGACGACCTCGAACGCCTGACCGACGCCCTCCTGGAACGTGAGGTCCTGTCGGTGGCCGAGATCGAAGCCTTGATCGGCAAGCGTCCCGGCTCGGCGATCACCCCGAAAACCGACGAGATCGTGGCGTCGCTCGACAACCCCGGCGGACCCTTGTCGAACGGGGTCCCGGGCATGGAGCTTTGAGCCGAATCGTGGAAAAAGTTAGCCACGGATGAAACACGGATAAAGCGAAATATTGGTTTTGTCTTATCTGTGCTCCATCCGTGTTTCATCCGTGGCCGCTTCAATCTCGTGATCCAGTGATCGGGATGAAACTTCCGTGAGTGATCCATTCGCCGACCCCGACGCGATCCCCGTCGTCTCCGCCGGGGTGGTGGTGGCCGACCACCTGAGCACCCCGATCTCGCACGTCCCGGCGCCCGGGGAACTGGTCCCCGCCGACGACCTCGTCCTGAACATCGGCGGCTGTGCCTCGAATGCCGCCGTGGTCCTGGCCAAGCTCGGGGTCAGGGCGAAGGTGTGTGGCCGGGTTGGCGACGACGCTTTCGGCCGGTTCATCGCCGATACGTTGCACGAGCATGGGGTCGAGACGTCGAGCTTGAAGGTTGACCCGACTCGGGCCACTAGCCAGAGCCTGGTCATCAACGTCGAGGGGCAAGACCGCCGCTTCATCCACTCCTTCGGCGCCAACCACGGCTTCGGGGCCAGCGACCTCGACTTCCTCTCGGAACCCGGAACTTCGCCGCCGAAGGTCCTCTACCTCGGCGGCTTCTTCGTCCTGCCCGGCCTCGATCCTGACCAGTTGGCCGAGCGGTTCGACCGTGCCCGGGCGCAAGGGACGTTCGTCGTCCTCGACGTGGTGACGCCCGGCCCCGGCGACTACCTGGAGCCGATCCGCCGCCTCCTCCCGCACGTCGACGTCTTCTTGCCCAACACCGACGAGGCGACCTTGATCCTCGGCGACCCCGACCCCGTCCGCCAGGCGCTGGCGTTCCGGGACATGGGAGCGAGGCGAGTGGTCGTCACCCGAGGCGACCAAGGGGCCATCGTCGTTTCCGAGTCGCTCAGGGTCCGGGTCGGGACCTACTCCGTCCCCTACGTCGACGGGACCGGGGGCGGCGACGCCTTCGACGCCGGTTACATTGCCGGCCTGGTCGAGGGCCTGACCGAACTCGACTGCCTCACCCTCGCCAGCGCCCTCGGGGCCAGTTGCGTCCGAGCGGTCGGGACCACCGCCGGAACCTTCGACCGAACCCAAGCCGAAGCCTTCATCCAGTCCCGAGACCTCCCGATCGACGCGATCTGATCGGTCGCCCCGACTCATGGGAGATCGCCCAGTCTATCGGCCATCACCCGAGGTATTGTCACAACCTATCAAGCCGGGCAGCTCGCTCCCGGGAGTAGGCTTCGCCCCACCGCGCCATCGAACCGACGACGGGGCCGAGGCTGCGGGCGATCTCGGTCAAGGAATATTCCACCTTCGGAGGGACTTGGGCATAAACCTCCCGGTGGACCAGGCCGTCGCGCTCCAACTCCCGAAGGTGGGCGGTCAACATTTGTTGCG
>JAABUX010000539.1_pt1 | contig 64462 bp, 65 predicted proteins | sample 5561851 | NCBI WGS metagenome assembly JAABUX01 (sample SAMN10711883, study PRJNA513361) | rock metagenome | isolation source: Antarctica rocks | place: Antarctica: Victoria Land, Richard Nunatak red sandstone | collected 2016-01-03
CGCTCGTGGGTGAGCTGGGCCAATGGGTTCGTTTGGTCGACGACCTGCGACAGCTCGCCGCGACCGAAGAAGTACTCGATCGCCGCGCTGATGCTCTTGGGGTTGATCAGGCTCCGGGGGGTGATGTCCTCGGCGTCCTTGAGGCTCATCCGCTCCTGGACGGTCCGGCGGAGCTTCAAGAACCCCTTGCGGAGTTCGTCGGCGGCCAACTCGTCGATGGTCCTGAGCCGACGATTGCCCAGGTGGTCGATGTCGTCGACGTGCCCCTTCCCTTTGCGGAGGTTGAGGATGTAGCGGATCGCGTTGACGTAGTCGAGCGGGTCTAAAGTCATCCGGTCGTCGGGGACCGACTGGGCGAACTTGCGGTTGATCCGGAACCGGCCGACCTTGCCGAGCCGATAGCGGTTGGTGTCGAAGAACTTCTCGTGGAACAGTTCTCGGGCCTTTTCAAGCTGCGGCGGGTTGCCCGGGCGAAGCCTCTGGTAGATCCGGAGCAAGGCGCTCTCGTGGTCGATGGTCGCGTCTTCCTGGAGCGACTGGAGGATCAGTTGATCCTTGGCGTCCTGGAGCACCGAGACGAAGCCGATCTTGGCGTCGGCGAGCACCTGCGCGGAGACCTTGGAGATCGTCGCTCCGCTCTCAATCAAGACTTCGCCGGTGTTCGGGTCGACGACGTCGCCGCAAGCGATCCGGCCTTCGAGGCGGGTCGCCGCGTCATCCTTGTCGGTGTCGATCTCCTCGGACTCGTAGAACGTCTTGAGGATCGCGTCGTCGGAGGTGAACTCGGGGCTCATCGCTCGGAGCAAGGTCATCGCCGAGAACTTGCCCGACTGGTCGATCCGGACGCCGAGCGTATCCTTCTTCGTGACCTGGAGTTCGATCCAGCTCCCGCGCTCGGGGATCACCCGGCAAGCGTGGAGCTTCTTGTCGCCCGCTTCGATGTCGACGACGAAGTCGACGCCGGGGCTCCGGTGCAACTGGCTGACCACGACGCGCTCGGCGCCATTGATGATGAACTCGCCGCCGCCGATCATGATCGGCATGTCGCCGAGGTAGACCGACTCTTCGAGGGCGGTCTCGCCCTTGTTCAATCGGAGCCAAACGTGGAGCGGTCGACCATAGCTCAACCGGAGTTGGCGGCACTCGTCGGGTTCGTACCGGGGCTTACCCAGATCAAACTTGATGTACTCAAGCTTGAGGGTTTTGTCGTAGCTTTCGATCGGGAAGATTTCGCGGAAGACCCCTTCGAGGCCCGCATCGTCGCGCGACTCGGGCAGGAGGTCGGCCTGGAGGAACCGTTCGTAGCTCCGGGTCTGGATCTCGGTCAGGTCGGGGACCGGATGAACGTCATAGATTTTGCCGAAGTTGCGTTGAACCGGGGGAGTGATGCGCCGCACGGTGCTCGCGGTGGGCATGGAGAAAGCGCTCCTCAAAGGGAGATGGGTTGGCGCGGCCAGCCGAAAACTCCGGGCATTGGCGAGTAAACCGAGGCTCGTTGAGCCGGTCCGAGCCGGGATGAAGGGCGAGCGAACCCGCCCCTCGCGCGCCGAAAAACCCCAGACATGGCCACGATGGCACGACTGGGGCGAAAAACCATCAGGATTAGGGCGAAGTCGCAATCAAAGTCGGCTAATCATCATGATTGGAGCGGGACGGAGGGAGGTCGGTAGGACCACCCCTCATCCCGGTCGCCAAGATTCGACGAAGGAAGCTTTACTTAATCTTGACAGTAGCACCGGCTTCTTCAAGTTCTTTCTTGAGTTTTTCGGCATCTTCTTTGGAAATCCCGGTCTTGATGACCTTGGGAGCCGCTTCGACGGCGTCCTTGGCTTCCTTCAGGCCGAGGCCGGTGGCGGCGCGGACGACCTTGATGATCCCGATCTTCTTGGCGGCATCGAAGGCCGACAGTTCCAGGTCGAATTCGGTCTGGGCGGCGACCGGCTCGGCGGCGACGGCGGCGACGGCGGGACCGGCGGCGGCCGGGGCGGCGGCGGCCTTGATCCCGTGGACGACTTCGAGGTAGTCGCCCAGCGACTTGGCTTCGAGGACGGTCAACTTGACGATCGACTCGCCCAGGGTCTTGATGTTGTCGGCGAATGTGGTCATTTCAGCGGTAGCCATGGCTCAACAAAACCTTTCGAGTCTTCGTGCGGTCGGCACAGAGGGAAAAAGCGGCGGTCCGATGGTCGGACACGATTCCGCAGGGGTCCTCGAACGAAAAACAAACGATCGCCGATCAAGCTTCCGTCGGGGCAGCCTCGGCACCGGATTCCGAGGAATCTTCGCCCCCGGCTTCCGACAAGGTTTTCAACTGGCCGAGCAGGCCGCTCGCCGGGGAGTTGGCCAGCGCCACGACCCGAGCCACGGGGCTCAAGGCCAGGCTCACGATCCGACCGATCAAGGCTTCGCGGGACGGGAGCTTGGTGATGTCCTCGATCTGGTCGGGATTGATCACCGTCCCGTCGACCGCCCCACCTTTGATCTCCGGCTTCTTGAGCTTCTTGACCTGAGAAGAGATTTCCTTGGCCAGTTCGGCGATGCCGTCGCCTCCCCAGACCGCGACGCTCGGCCCGGCGAGGAATTGGCCCAGGCCGCCGATCCCCATATCCTCGAAGACTCGGCGGGCCAAGGTGTTCCTCAGCACCCGCATCTTGATCGACTTTTTGCGAAGATCCTTGCGGAACTGGTATTCCGAGACCGCGTCCAGCCCCTTGAGGTCGAGGATCAGGACGGATTTATCGCCATCCAGCTCGTCGCGGAACTGGTCCATCATCAATTCTTTGACATACTTGCTCATCTCAAATTCCTCGTCCAGCGGTTGCTGGCCACCAGGGTCTTGTCAAAGGGTTCCGGTTCAGGCCACGACCCGGATGCCCGGGCTCATGGTTGCCGAGATGGTGATCGTCCGGATGTACGTCCCTTTGGCGGCCGACGGCTTCACCGTACGAAGGTGGTTGAGGAAGGTCGTGATGTTGTCGATGAGCTGCTCGTCGGAGAAGTTGAGCTTGCCGACGGGGGCCGCGACGTTGCCCCCCTTGTCGCTCCGGAACTCGATCTTGCCCGCCTTGAACTCGCGGACACCGGCCGAGATATCCGTCGTGACGGTCCCCGACCGGGGCGAAGGCATCAACCCTCGGGGGCCGAGCAAACGACCCAGCGGGCCGACGACGCCCATCATGTCGGGGGTCGCCAGGGCGACGTCGAAGTCCATGAATCCGGCCTTGATCCGCTGGGCGAGGTCATCCCCACCCACGATATCGGCGCCCGCCGCCGTGGCCTTCTCGGCGTTGTCGCCTTGGGCGAACACGGCGACGCGAACCGCCTTGCCGATCCCATGCGGGAGGGCGACCGAACCTCGGACGTTCTGGTCGCTCTGACGAGGGTCGATCCCCAGGTTGGTCGACACCTCGACGGTTTGCACAAACTTCGTCGTCCCGAACGTCTTCAGTTGCTTGATCGCGTCGGCCAGGGGCACGGCGTCAAGACCTTTGACTTTCTCTCGGAGCGCACGAAAACGCTTGGATTGGTACATCGAGTCTTCCGCACTCCTTGGAAAAGGGAGGGCTGCCGCCATGTTCCGCTCAACAAGGGGGGATGAAAGGACGGGCGGTCGCGTCGATCCCCGACAAAGCCTTGTTGATCTTTCCTTCTCGCTGCTTGAAACCGAGGAAGGGCGATCAGCCCTTCACGTCGATCCCCATGCTTCGGGCCGTGCCGGCGATGATCCGGCAGGCGTGTTCGATGTCGCGGGCGTTCAGATCTTTTTCCTTGGTCTCGGCAATCTTGCGGACCTGGTCCATGGTGACCGTGGCCACCTTGGTCTTGTGCGGTTCCGCCGAGCCCGAAGCGATCCCGGCGCTCTGCTTCAAGAGCACCGCAGCGGGCGGGCTCTTGGTGATGAACTCGAACGAGCGGTCCGAGTAGATCGTGATCTCGATGGGGATGGTAGTCCCCTTCATGTCCTTGGTCCGCTCGTTGAACTGCATCACGAACTGGCCAATATTGACGCCGTGCTGACCCAAGGCGGGTCCGACGGGCGGCGCAGGGGTTGCTTGCCCGCCGGGGCATTGCAACTTGACCTTGGCAGTCATCACCTTCGCCATGAACGACTCGCTTCCCAAAAAGACAGATAACGCCGACGAAACAAATCGGGCGAGGAAAAACTCAACAAATCAAAGCTTCTCAACCTGCCAGTATTCCAGGTCGACAGGTGTCGGGCGGTTGAAGATGATCAGCATCACCTTGACCAGGCCGCGAGTCTCGATGACCTCTTCGACGGTCCCCTCGAAGTTCTCAAACGGACCATCCTGGATCTTGACCCGGTCGCCACGCTCCACATCGATTTTGACCTTGGGAAGTTCGGCGGCAACCCCTTCCTGCTGCTCGTTGAGCATCTGACCAACCTCGATGGTGGTCATCTTGGTGGGAGTCCCGTGGGCACCGACGAAATCACCGACGCCGGGCGTTTCCCGGACGGTGAACCATGTCTTCTCGTTCAGCTCCATCTCGACCATGATGTAGCCAGGGTAGGTTTTCCGCTCGACGGTCTTCTTCTTGTTGTTGCGGATCTCGGTAATCTTTTCCGTCGGGACGACGATCCGCCCGAAAAACTGGGGCAACCCCTGGATCTTGACCCGACGCTCCAAGGCGTCGCGGATCGTGTCCTCGCGGCTGCTCTGCACCTTGAGGACATACCAGCTCAAGACCGGAGGGGGATCATCGTCGGGGTCGGCGACCGGCGGTGGCGGCGGAGCCTCTCCAGCAACGGGTTTGGCGGTCGGCTGCACGTCGAGGCGACCACCATCGCGACCGTATTCTTCCACCTCAAACGTCGACGAATCCGCCTCGGTGTCGTCTCGGTCAAGCTTGTCGTTGTCTTCGGAAGCGTTCATGCGAGACAATTACCGGGGTGAAGTACGAAGGTTGAGCGAGGGAGAAGATCAGGCGGACGATCCGAGCGCGCCCGTCGTGTCATGGAACCGAAGAACGCCAATCAGTTGGAGCAAGTTCGACCAGAGCCAGTCGACCCCGAACAAGAAGATTGCCATGAACGCGACGGTGAACAGGACAACCATCGTGGCCCGCTTCAAATCTTCCTGGCTAGTCCACGAGACCTTGTTCATTTCCGCTTCCGTCGCGATCAAGAAGTCGACGAACGGCGGGAACTGGAGCAGGCGGTAAGTCACCCAGGCGAGCGCAAAGCCCAAGGCAACCGGAACACCGTAGATCACCGGGGGAGAAAACTGAGCCCCATCCAGGGTCATATACAGTTCGCGAAGACCCAGGACGATCGTCGCCCCTAGGCCAATTCCCGTCCACAACCGAGCCTTCTTACCCTGAAGCGGTTTGTAAGGGGCGGAGCTGAACAGATTCCCGAGGAACAAAGCGAACTGATTACGTCTTTCTCCGGAGCCGGTCGCCTTAGGAACCGTCACCGATTTGGAGGTTGAGAGGTTTTCTTTGACTTTACCCATGACGACGATCTCTCATTCGATGACGAAATCTCAGGATCGACCTCAAGCGAACACGAGCGGAGGGAATCGAACCCCCAACCGCCGGTTTTGGAGACCGGTGCTCTACCAATTGAGCTACGCTCGTCTGACGAACTGACTTACTTTTTGCGAGATTCTTTGTGGATCGTGTGGCGACGAAGTCGCCTGCAATACTTCTTCCGCTCGAGCCGCTCGGCGCCTCGGGTTTCTTTCTGAACGCGGTAATTCCGGTCGCCGCATTCAGTGCACTCCAGCCAGACATATTCACGCATGGCGACGGTCCTTTACCCTGACTAGCCTGACCGAAAATCAAATCGTCGGGGCCGTATTCGTCGAAACACGGCCCCAACGATCAACATCACTTCTTGATAGGACGGAGACTCAGACCAAAATCTTGGTGACGACACCGGCACCGACGGTTTTACCACCTTCGCGGATCGCGAAGCGAAGGTTTGCTTCCATGGCGACCGGGGTATGCAGCTCGACGGTCATCTTGATGTTGTCGCCGGGCATGCACATTTCGGCTTCGCTGTTGTCTTCCGACAAGAGGTTGAGCACCGAGCCGGTCACGTCCGTCGTCCGGAAATAAAACTGGGGACGATAGCCTTTGAAGAAGGGGGTATGCCGCCCACCCTCGTCTTTGCTCAAAACGTACACTTCCGCCTCGAACTTCGTGTGCGGCGTGATCGAGCCGGGCTTGCAAACAACCTGGCCTCGCTCAAGGTCGGTCTTTTCCACCCCTCGGAGCAAGATCCCGACGTTGTCGCCCGCCTGACCCTGGTCGAGGGTCTTCTGAAACATCTCGACGCCGGTGACGGTCGAATTCTTGTTCTTGTCGAACCCAACGATCTCGACGGCGTCACCGACCTTGATGATCCCACGCTCGATCTTGCCGGTCCCGACCGTCCCTCGGCCCTTGATCGAAAACACGTCTTCGATCGGCATCAAGAACGGCTTGTCGACCTCGCGGATCGGCTCCGGGATATAGTCGTCCATCGTCTTGACGAGGTCGAGGACGCACTTCGCCGAGGCCGGGTCCTTCGGGTTGTCCAGCGCCGGGCGACTGCACCCTCGGGTGATCGGGATCTCGTCGCCGGGGAACTTGTAGTGCGTCAGCAGTTCCCGAAGCTCGAGTTCGACGAGTTCGAGCAATTCTTCGTCGTCGACCAGGTCGATCTTGTTCAGGAACACGACCAGGGCGGGCACCCCGACCTGACGGGCCAGCAAGATGTGCTCGCGGGTCTGCGGCATCGGGCCGTCGGCGGCGGAAACCACCAAGATCGCCCCGTCCATCTGGGCGGCGCCGGTGATCATGTTCTTGATGTAATCGGCATGCCCCGGACAATCGATGTGGGCGTAGTGCCGGGTCTGGCTTTCGTACTCGACGTGCGAGACGGCGATGGTGACCGTCTTGTTCGCGTCGCGGACGGTGCCCCCCTTGGCGATCTCGGAGTAGGCCTTGGCCTTGGCCTGACCTTGGGCCGCCAACACCGCCAGCAGGGCGGCGGTCAGCGTGGTCTTGCCGTGGTCGATGTGCCCGATCGTGCCCACATTGACGTGCGGTTTGGTCCGACTGAACGTTTCCTTAGCCATCGTTGCTCCCGTCGTCTCCTGAAAACCGAAAGTGCCGTGGCGTGGTCGCCAGCAGGCACCCCAGACAATGAACCTTCATCGTGATGAGCGACCACCGGGCGGTGGAATGGATGGCTGACCAGCCATGAGTTCCGTGAAATCGAGTTGACCGTTCATTTCAGTGATGGAACCGCGAAAGCTGCCGCTGGGATTTGAACCCAGGACCTCGTCCTTACCAAGGACGCGCTCTACCAACTGAGCCACGGCAGCGTTTGACTTTTCGATCTTAGCGAAGTTGATTTGGGTTGACAACCTTTTTCCCGATCCAGGAACTCAAGCGGGTGATGGGAATCGAACCCACGTTGCCTGCTTGGAAGGCAGGTACTCTACCATTGAGTTACACCCGCGTATTGACCGATCGCCTTGGAGGATCATCCTCGGCGAATGGGTGGAGCAGGATTCGAACCTGCGAAGGCATTGCCACCAGATTTACAGTCTGGCCCCTTTAACCACTTGGGTATCCACCCGACTTTTTGGGAGGCTCAGAGCTGGCGGTGAGAGTCGAACTCACAACCGTCGGTTTACAAAACCGGTGCTCTGCCAATTGAGCTACACCAGCTTGTCTCACTGTTGCCGAGTAGAAATCCTAACGGTTGAATCGAAAATAGCAAGCTTTTTCCGACCGCGAAATCCCCGGCCAACCCGGCCCGAACGCCGATTTCTGAGTCTCGGTTCTTCCGGACTTGGATTCCGACGAGGGATCAGTGATGATCGACACGTCTCGAACCAGCTTGGTTCGGATTGGCGGTTGAGGATCGCCACGGTTGTCTCGGTGATTTTTTCGCTTTCGCTTGGGCGGATGGGTGGGCGCGATGCCTCAACAGTCAGACTCAACGGGCCAGGTTTCGACGGCAACGAAGCCTTCTCGGGCGTTCGTCATCCTCAATGCCCAATCCGGGTCTTGCGTGGTCGACGACGTGAAACGCGAGTTGGCAAACCACTTCGGCGAGGTCGAGCTTCGGTTCCACGAGCTGACGAAGGGCGAGGACCTCGCCGCCATCGTCGCCGACGCGATCGCCGAGGGGTTCGAGCGGGTTGTGGCCGGCGGGGGCGACGGCACCATCTCGTCGGTGGCCAGTTTGCTGGTCGGCTCCCGCGTGCCGCTCGCGGTCTTGCCCTTGGGGACGGCCAACGTCCTCGCCCGAGAACTGGGCATCCCCACCGACTTGGCGGGGGCCTGCCGACTGGCGGCTTCACGATGCGTCGAGGAGGGTCGGGCGGCGAAAACGTCGAAGGTTCTGTCCATCGACGCGATGAAAGTCGGCCATCGGCACTACCTGACGCAGGTCGGGGTCGGGATCGACGCCCTGATGATCCAGAACACCTCGACGGAATCGAAGCGGAAGCTGGGGAGGCTCGCCTACCTCATCACCTTGGTGAAGCATCTGATCGCGTTCCAGCCGCATCGGTTCACCATCACCGTCGACGGGGTCGCCCGCAAGGACAAGCTCTCGCAGGTCGTCGTCGCCAACACGGGGATGATGGGCCAGCCTCCGTTTCGGTGGGGGCCGGACATCCACCCCGACGACGGCCAGTTGAACATTTGCCTGATCAAGTCCGCCGGGGTCGCGGACTACTTGAGACTCTTCTGGGTTGTGTTCCGGGGCCACGTCGAGAAGACCCCGAATATGCAGCACCAGAAGTTCACCAAGGCGATGACGATCGCCTCGAAGCACCGCATCCCCGTCCAGGCCGACGGCGAAATCTGGGGCGACACCCCCGTGACGATCGAGGTGGTGCCTCAGGCGCTCCGGGTGATCGTCCCGGTCGACGACCCGGCGATCTGACGACCCGACCGGGCGATTCGGTCAAGGGTGAGCGGTGAGGATCTGTGGCCCGTCGGGGGTCAGGGCGACGGTGTGCTCGAAGTGGGCGCTGGGGCGGCGGTCCTTGGTGACGACGGTCCAGTAGTCGTTGAGCGTCAGGACGTTCTTGGTCCCAAGGGCGACCATCGGCTCGATCGCCAGGACGAGTCCGGGCTCAAGCACGACGTTCTTCTTGCGGAGCGCCTTGCTGACGAAGTTGGGGACTTGCGGCTCCTCATGCATGTTCTGGCCGATCCCGTGGCCGACGAACTTCTCGATCACGAACATATTCTGTGAGTTGACGAACCGCTCCATGAGCGAAGCGACGTCGAACCAGGTCTTGCAACGGCTCATGGCATTGATGGCGATATCGAGCGTCTGCGAGGTCACGTCGAGGAGGTGCTGGACCTCGGGCCTCACTTGGCCGATCGCGACGGTGATGGCCGCGTCGCCGCACCAGCCTTCGAACTTGCAGCCGGTATCGACGGAAACAATATCGCCCTCGACGAGAGGGCGGTTGTTGGGGATTCCGTGGACGACGGCGTCGTTGACGCTCGCGCAGATGACCGAGGGGAAGGCCGGCTTGCCTTGCGTCGAGTTCGGGTATCCCCGGAAGAGGGGGGTGGCGTCATACTTCTGGAAGATCCGAGCCACCGCCCGGTCGAGTTCGGCGGTGGAGACGCCGGGCGCCGCGAGCTGTCTGACTTGCTCGAGCGCCTCGGCCACGATCCGCCCCGCGTCGCGCATCTTGGCGATTTCGCGCGCGCTTTTCAGTCTAATCACGAAACGATCTCAACAGAGAGGACAGGTCAAAGAGCCGAGCCGGGGTCATCGCCGAGAAACCAGCCCCGAATAGTTCCGCATGATCAGGTGGCTGTCGATCTTCTGGACCAGGTCAAGGCAAACGCTGATGATGATCAAAAGCCCGGTCCCGCCCAAGAACGACGCCACCGTGTAGTTGACGCCAAGCCCGCTCGACACGAGCGACGGGATCACCGCGACCAGACTCAAGAACGCGGCGCCGACGTAGGTGATCCGGATCATCACCTTTTCGAGGTAATCGGCGGTCCGGCGACCGGGTCGATACCCCGGGATGAAGCTCCCGTAGTCCTTGAGGTTTTCCGCCATGTCCTTCGGGTTGAAGGTGATCGCGGTCCAGAAGTAGCAGAAGAAGTAGATCAACACCACGTAGAACAATGTGTAGATGTACCCGTGGTTCTGGAACGCATCCGCCCCCATGTCGAAGAATGAGCCGACGTAATACTTCAGGTTCTCGGCGAAGGTCGGAGCAATCCCGGTCTTGTTGGGGATCGTCCAGGTCGCCGTGGCCTGCTTCAAGCTGTTCAGGATGAAGTAAGGGAACATCAACAAGCTCGACGCGAAGATGATCGGCATGACGCCGGCCTGGTTGACCTTGAGCGGGAGGTACTGCTTGGTCCCCCCATAAACTCGGCGACCGCGAACGTGCTTGGCCGACTGGGTCGGGATGCGCCTCTGGCTCTCGGTGATCGCGATCACGCCGACGACGACGGCAAGGAACACCAAGGCCAAGAGCGCCAGGACGATCACCCCATGCTTGCCCGAGTCTCCCGACAAGCGAAGCTGCGAGTTCGACAAGAGTTGGTTGAGCGCGTCGGGCATCCGGGCGAGGATTCCGGCCATGATGAGGAGGGAGATCCCGTTGCCGATCCCGTACTCGTCGATCTGCTCGCCGATCCACATCAGGAAGATCGTCCCCGCCGTCATCGTGAGCACGCAGCAGATTACGTTGAGGGTGGATCGATAGTCGGGGTGGACGATTTCGAGCGAGTACATCATGTACTGGACCCAGAGCGTGCTCTGAATCAGGCAGAGGACCACCGTGGCGTATCGGGTGTATTCGTTGATCTTCTTCCGGCCGCTCTCGCCTTCTTTCATCAACGCTTCCAGGCTCGGCACGACGCTCCCGAGAAGTTGGAAGATGATCGAAGCCGAGATATAAGGCATGATCCCGAGCCCGAAGATCGTGCTCATCCCAATCTGGGCGCCACCGAACATGGCCGCCGTGCCGAGCACCTTGCCCATCGCGGTCTGGGCGAGGTTGGCCTGCCAAGATTCGAGCCGGGCTTGATCGACGACAAAAAGCGGGATGAAATAGCCGATGCGGTAGATCGCCAGGAACATCGCCGTCATCAAGATTTTGCGCTGAAGCTCGGGCACTTTGAACAAGATCGTGAACAGCTTATTCATGGTGGTGGCGCTCAAATCAAGAGAAAGAGAAGTCGGACCCTCGTCGGCGTCGAAGTCCGACCTCGGATCAGACGATGGTGACCGAGCCGCCAGCCGCTTCGATCTTCTGCCGGGCCGACTCGCTGAACTTATTCGCGTGGATGTGGAACGCCTTGGTGATCTCGCCGTCCCCGAGGATCTTCAAGCCATCATCATAACGACCCTTGACGAGCTTTTTCTCGCGGAGGGTCGCCTCGGAAATTTGCGATCCAGCTTCGAAGGCGGCGTCGAGCATGTCGAGGTTGATGATCGCGAACGACTTTTTGAAGGCGCCGTTGACGAACCCTCGCTTCGGAACCCGGCGAGCGAGCGGCATTTGGCCGCCTTCAAACAGTTGATTCTGCTTGAAGCCTTGCCGCGACGAGTGGCCCTTGTTCCCCTTGCTCGCCGTCTTGCCGTGGCCCGAGCCGGTGCCTCGGCCGACGCGCTTCCGCTTCTTGTACTTCTGGATGCCCTGATCGACGTCATGAAGTTGCATTACAGGGTCACCCCGCGAAGTCGGGCGACCTCGTCTTTGGTCCGAAGTTGCGTCAGGGCCTGGATGGCCGCCTTGACGAGGTTCAACTTGTTGGTCGAACCATAGCTTTTGGTCAAGATATCGGTGATCCCGGCGGCCTGGACGACCGCCCGGACGGCACCGCCGGCGATGACGCCGGTACCAGGGCTGGCGGGGAGCATGATGACCCGGGCCGCGCCGAACTTGCCGATGACCTGGTGGGGGATGGTTCCGCCTCGAAGGTTCACCCGGTTCATCTGCTTGTGGGCGTCCTTGACCCCTTTTTCCACCGAAGGGGGGACCTCGTTCGCCTTGCCGTAGCCCCAGGCTACCTGGCCTTTGCCGTTGCCGACGACGACCAAGGCGTTGAAGCTGAACCGACGACCCCCTTTGACGACCGCGGCGCATCGCCGAATCGCGACGACGCTTTCCGACCACTCGCCGCGATCTCCGCGATCTCGATCTCGATTTTCGTTAGCCACCGAGCGCTCCAACCAGAAAGTTAAAAGATGAGGCCCGCAGTCCGGGCGGCATCTGCCAACGCCTTGACGCGACCATGATATTTGTAGCTCCGGCGATCGAAGCAGACCTGGGTGATCCCGGCGGCCTTGGCCTTGTCGGCGAGCGCCGTCCCGACGAGCGTGGCGGCGTCTTTGTTGCCGCCGTAGAAGTCGTCGGAGGCCGATTCGATGTTGAGCGTGTTGGCCGAAACCAGCGTCACACCCTTCTGGTCATCGATGATTTGAGCATAGATATGTTTCAAAGTTCGATGGACGGCGAGCCGGGGCCGGCTCGCTGTCCCCGAGAGTTTCTTCCGGACGTGGCGTTGCCGCCTGAGGCGGCGCTGGGCGACGATGTCTTGTTGCGGCATGATCCAAACGTTTCCGTAAATTACTTCGATCCAAACGCTTTACCGGCTTTACGACGGACGACTTCGCCTTCATAGCGGACCCCTTTGCCCTTGTAAGGCTCGGGCGGGCGGACCAGGCGGATCTCGGCGGCGAACTGGCCGATGGCCTGCTTGTCGGGACCATTGAGGACGATATGCGTCGGGTCGGTCAGGGTGATCGTGACCCCCTTCGGCGCGGTCAAGGCGACCTGGTTGGCGAAGCCCACTTGCAAGACGATCGTGTCTTTGCCTCGGAGTTGGGCCTGGTAGCCGACGCCGACGATTTCAAGCTTCCGAGTATAACCGGTCGTGACGCCTTCCACCATGTTGGCGATCAGGCTCCGGGTCAAGCCGTGCAAGGCTCGATTCTCACGCTCGTCGTCGGCCCGAGTGACGTTGATCTGCCGGGCGGCGTCGTCGAAGGCCACTCCGATCGACTCGCGGTAGTGGAAGGACAAGGAACCTCTCGGCCCTTGGATCGAGATATTCTGATCGGCCAGTTCCACCTTGACGGGGGCGGGAACCGGGATCGGTTTGCGTCCAACACGAGACATGGTAGCCGTATCCTCTTTAATAAACGACAGCCAGGAGTTCGCCGCCCACCTTTTCGGCCCGGGCGCGGCGATCGCTCAAGACCCCTTTGGGGGTGCTCAGGATCTGGATGCCCATACCACCGAGGATCGGCTTCAAGAATTTGTAACCCGCGTATTTGCGGCAACCCGGCTTGCTGACCCGGTCGATCCGCGTGATGAGCTTCTCGCCGTTGGGACCATACTTGACGTGAAGCCGGAGGGTTGGGTGTGTGTCCTCGGTGACGACCTCGAAGTCCCAAAGATAACCTTCATCCTTGAGAACCTGGGCGATCCCCACCCGGATATTCGACGACGGCATGTCGACGTGCGAGCGTTCGATCCTGACGGAGTTCCGAATCCGGGTCAACATGTCGGCGACGGGGTCTGTCATCATGGGAAAAGATGCCTTTCGACGAGATTAAAGAGATCACCAACTGGCCTTTTTGACGCCGGGGATCAGGCCGCGAGCGGCGAGGTTCCGGAAACAGATTCGGCAAATCCCAAACTTTCGGTACACGGCGCGAGGACGTCCGCAGAGCTTGCAGCGGTTGCGGTGCCGAACGGCGAACTTCGGCACAGACTGAGACTTGATCATCTGAGCTTTGGTGGACATCAAATCCTCTTACTTCTTTTGGGTGCTGCGAAAGGGAACCCCAAGGAGGCGAAGCAATTCCCGCGACTGGTTGTCATCTTTGGCCGTCGTCACAATCGTGATGTCCATACCTTGGGTATGCTGGAGCCGGTCGGCGTCGATCTCGGGAAACACAACCTGTTCCGAGAGTCCGAGCGTGTAATTCCCGTTGCCGTCGAAGCTGTTGGGGTTGACCCCTCGGAAGTCGCGGATACGAGGCAGGGCGATCGAGACGAGTCGGTCCAAGAATTCATACATCCGCTTGCCGCGAATGGTGACCTTGCAGCCGATCTCGTTGCCTTCCCGAAGCCGGAACCCGGCGACCGAGGTCTTCGCCTTGGTGACCTGCGGCTTCTGGCCGGAGATCTTCGCCAAGCTGTCGACGGCCGCTTCCATCAGCGACTTGTCCTGGGTGGCCTTGCCCACGCCCATGTTGATCACGATCTTGCTCAACTTGGGGATCGCCATCTTGTTGGCGATGTTGAACTTCTCGGACAGCTCTTTGGAAACCGTGTTCTGGTAGGTATCAAGCAGCCGCGACATGAAGTGGGTCCACTTATCGAGGAAGTTTATTGGGTTTGGCCGGGCCGATGTTGCCCAGCGCATTGTTGCAAGCCTTGCAATAGCGCAGTTTCTGGCCATCCTCGGCGAATCGATGGCCGAGCCGGACGCCTCGGTTGCACGACGAGCAGAAAACCAGCGCGTTGGACGCCGCGATCGGCATCTCTTTGGACAGCCGACCGCCCTGCTGATTCTTGGCGGAGGGCTTCAGGTGCTTGTAAACGCGGTTGACCCCTTCCGCGAGGATCTTGTTTTCCTTGGGGTAGACCTCAAGGACCTTGACGACCTTCCGCGCGGCCTTCGAGCTCTTGTCGTCGCCCGCGATGATCTCGACGAGATCGTTCTTGCGAATGTGCATCGAAACCTCACCTTTAAACGACTTCAGACGCCAAGCTGATGATTTTCATGAATTGGCGGTCGCGAAGCTCGCGAGCGATCGCCCCGAAGATCCGGGTCCCGCGAGGGTTCTTGTCGTTGTCGACCAGGACCACCGCGTTGCGGTCGAACTTGACGTACGACCCGTCGGAGCGCCGGGTGGAACTCCGGACGCGGACGACGACGCAGCGAACCACGTCTCCCGCCTTGACGTCGCCGCCGGAGCCCGCCTTCTTGACGCTGGCGATGATCACATCGCCGAGGCCGGCGATCCGCCGTTTGTAGTGCGAAGCGCTGCCACCAAGGACCTTGAAGCACATGACTTCTTTAGCGCCAGTGTTGTCAGCCACATCCAACCGCGTTTGCATCTGAATCATGATGGGAGTCCAAAAAACTTATTCCGACTTCTCGCCTTCGCCGGCCAGGGCGCGCTGAACGCCGGCGCGAACAACCTTCACCATCCGCCACCGCTTGAGCTTCGAGAGCGGGCGGGTTTCCATGATCTCGACGATGTCGCCGACATGCGTTTCGTTGTTTTCATCGTGGACGTGGCAAACCGTCCGGCGCTTCAGGAGCTTGCCGTACTTCGGGTGCGCCACCAGCCGTTCGAGCTCGACCCGGCGAGTCTTGTCCATCTTGTCCGTGGTGACGACGCCGATCTCGGTTTTCCGAGTCGACCGTTCGATTTCGTTCGTGTTCATAGAGAGTGGTGCGAGCGGGCGTTATTGTTGGGAAAGTTCACGGAGCCGAAGGATGGTCTTGATCCGGGCGATGTCGCGCTTGGATCGGAGGATTTCGCTGGGCGACTCGAGTCGCTCCGCCTCGCTCTGGACGCGGAGGCGAAACAGGTTCGTCTGGGTTTCGCCGAGCAGCAAGGTGAGTTGCTGGTCGGTTTGCTCGCGGAGTTCTTTTGCTTTGGCCATGACACACTCAAAGTCAAATCGTGGGGCGACGCTGGACGAACCGGCAACGAACCGGGAGTTTGTAAGCCACTCGGGCGAAGGTGGCTCGGGCGATCTCCTCGCTGACGCCGCCCAACTCGAACAACACGGTGCCGGGCTTGACGACGGCCGCCCAGTACTCGACTTCCCCTTTGCCCTTACCCATCCGGGTTTCGGCGGGGATCGAGGTCACGCTCTTGTGCGGGAAGATTCGGATATAAAGCTTCCCGCCGCCTTTGATCGATTGGCTGCCGACGATCCGGCCGGCTTCGATGGTCTGGGCGCTGATCTTGCCGGGTTCGAGCGACTGGATTCCGTATTCGCCGAAGGCGACATAGTTGCCTCGGGTCGCATTACCTTTTACGCGGCCTTTTTGGCTTTTTCGGTACTTGACCCGCTTGGGCATCAGAGGCATCGTTTTGTCCTTCTTGCTTCAGGTGGTCGCCTTGGTTGACCCACACCTTCACGCCGATGTGACCTTGGGCGGTTTTCGCCTCGGTGAAGCCGTAGTCGATTTTCGCGCGAAGCGTGCTGAGCGGGATCGAGCCGAGGTTGGCGACTTCGGTCCTCGACATTTCCGAACCACCAAGTCGGCCGGACAACTGGATCTTGATGCCCTTGGCACCACCGTCCATCGTCTGTTCCAAAGCCCGCTTCATGGTCCGTCGGAACGAAGACCGCTTCTTGAGCTGCTCGGCGATATCTTCGCTGATGAGCTGCGCCTCGATCTCGGGGCGGGTCACTTCCTGAATCTTGATCTCGATCCGCCGCCCAGTGAGGGTTTGCAGTTCTTCCTGGAGCTTTTCGATCTCGGCGCCTTTGCGGCCGATGATCACCCCGGGTCGCGCTGTGAACAGCAAGACGGTGACCGCGTCGCGAGTCCGCTCGATCTCGATCCGGGGGATGCCCGCGAAGCTGTATTTGGCCTTGATAAACTTGCGGATCTTGAAGTCTTCAATCAACAAGTCGGAGAATTCAAGCTTCGTCGCATACCAACGGCTTCGCCAGTCTTCCATGATCCCGACTCGGAAACCGGTCGGGTTGATCTTCTGACCCATCAGACATCCCCAATCAATTTAGGACGGTTCCGCCGGAGTAAGTTCTTTGGAACGCTTCCGCGAGTTCATGTAGGTTTCCACGTCGGCCAAGATCACGGTGATGTGCGAGCTGCGGCGGCGGATCATGTAGGCCATGCCCCGAGCCCTAGGCATGAGCCGCTTGAACATCGGCCCGCCATCGCCCCGGAGTTCCATGATCACGAGGTCGCCGGGATTCTTCTCGTTCTTGTCTTCCGCGTTGGCCATCGCGCTCTTGATGACCTGCTCGATGTACCGGGCCCCCCGGTTGGGCATGTACTTCAGCGTATCCAGTGCATCATCGGCGTACTTGCCGCGGATCAGGTCGAGGATCGGCAGGAGCTTGCGGACGGAGGTCCGGGCGAAGCGGTGTTGGGCTTTGTGGAATGGCATTTTGTCCCTCGGATTCAAAACCGTCGCGGGGTCCGCCCCGTTTTGAATCAAGCGAGTCCCGTTGAAAATGAGGAAGGAAAGATTACCGTTTGCCGCCCTTGCCCGCCTTGCCGCCGTGCCCTCGGAACGTCCGGGTCGGGGCGAATTCGCCCAACTTGTGGCCGACCATATCCTCGGTCACGTAAAGCTTAACAAAATTTTTGCCATTATGGATTGCAAAATTTTTGCCGATGAACTCCGGTACGATGGTGCAGGCCCGGGCCCAGGTCTTGATCCCTTCCCGGTTGCCCGAGCCTTCCGACTTGAACACCTTCTCCATCAGCCGGTCAACGACGTACGGACCTTTCTTGAGCGATCGTCCCATGGCGACAAACACCTTATCGATTAGACTTTGAGTTGGCCGTACCTAACGCTCTTCCGGCGACGAATGATCGCCGAGTTTGATGGCTTCCGACGACGACGAGTCTTGCCGCCCTTGGCGAGCACGCCGGTCGGCGAGCACGGGTTCCGGCCGCCGGAAGTTCGCCCTTCGCCACCACCCATCGGGTGGTCGACCGGGTTCATCGCGACGCCTCGGACGTGCGGTCGACGGCCCAACCACCGCTTCCGGCCCGCCTTGCCCAGGTAGATGCTGCTGTGTTCGGAGTTTCCCACGACGCCGATCGTCGCCCGGCAGGCCGCCGGGATGCGTCGGACTTCGCCCGAGGGCAGGGTGACCTGGGCCCAGACCCCTTCTCGGGCCGTGAGCGTGGCGCTCACCCCGGCCGACCGGCAAAGCTTGGCCCCACCGCCCGGTTGCATTTCGAGGTTGTGGATTGCCATCCCGGTGGGGATCTTGGCCATCGGAATGCAGTTGCCGACCTTCGGCTCGGCGTCCATCCCGCTGTTGACGGTCATCCCGGCCTTCAGGCCATCGGGGGCGATGATGTACCGCTTGACCTGGTCGGGGTAGACCAGGAGCGCAATCCGGGCCGACCGATTCGGGTCATACTCGATGTGAGTGACCGTGGCCGGGATGCCGTCCTTGTCGTTCCGCTTGAAGTCGATGATCCGGTACATCCGCTTGTGGCCACCGCCGCGATGCCTCGCGGTGATGAACCCCTGGTTGTTCCGGCCACCTGTCTTCTGGATCGGTTCGGTCAGGCTTTTTTCGGGCTTCTTGTTCTTGTCGGTCAGCTCGGCGAAGTCGCTGACCGAGGCGTTGCGTCGGCCGGGACTGGTCGGCTTATAGTAGCGGATGCCCACGATGAGATCCTTTGATCAGTCGATCAATCAATAAAAATCGATCCGGTAATCTTTGTGGAGCGACACGATCGCTTTTTTCCAGTTCCGCATCCGCCCCACTTTGAGCCGGGATCGGCGCATCTTCCCGAGGCGATTCTGCGTCCGGACGTCGGCAACCTTGACGTTGAACAGCGTTTCCACGGCGGCCTTGATGTCGGTCTTGTTCGCCTGGCCGTGGACCTCGAACGTGTAGGTGTTGTGCCGTTCGGCCAGGTGGGTGGCCTTCTCGGTGATCATCGGCCGGAGGATCACCTGGTAAGGTTCGAGGACAGGCCCGGTCCGGTGGATGACTTTCGGGGCCCGATACAGGGTGACCATGGCTTAAAGTTCCGCTCCATTTTCCGAGTCTTCGACCAGTTCCGGCTCTCGCTTCCGGATCGCTCGTTCTTTAAGAGCGGCCAGCGATTCGCGGGTCAAAACCAGGTACTTTTGCTTGAGGATGTCGTAGGTGTTGAACTCGACCACCGGCGCCACCTTGACCCCCGGGATGTTCCGGGCGCTCCGGTAGATCATCGGGTCATTCCCAGGCAGACCTAGCAGGAGCGTCCGCCCTTCGAGCGAGCGGCTCAGGGTCGCGACCTTGGATTCTCCCTCGATCGGCTTGGCGTTCCCCTCGCGAAGGTCAGGGCGGGCGATCGACCGGAGGATCTGCGCGACGACCTTGGTCTGCGGCTTGTCGCCGACCGTCAAGCTGTCGAGGATGATCGCCTGCGAGTCTTGGAACTTCGACAGGAGGGCCATCCGGATCGCGGTCCGGACCGCCTTCTTCGGCATCGAGTAGCGGTAGTCGCGGTTCCTCCGGGCGAAGGCGACGCCGCCGCCTTTCCGCTTGTTGGTCCGCTTCGACCCGACCCGGGCGTTGCCGGTCCCCTTCTGGCGGAACAACTTCTTGCCCGAGCCGGCGACATCGGCGCGGCCTCGGGTATTGACCGTCCCGACCCGGCGGGCGGCGAGGTGCATCAAGACCACGTCGTGGAGCAGTTGCTTGTTGACCGCACCGCCGAAGTCGGCCGGGTCGATCGTCTCGTCGGCGAGCTTCTCGCCGCTCATGTTGAAAACTGGAACGCTCAGCATCGGATCAAACTCTCCGCGGTCGACCCTCGGCGGCTGGTCCTCGCCAAAGGGTTGTTGACCTAAAGACGCCACTTAAACCTTGTTTGTTTGCCGGACGGTTAAGTAGCCGCCATTAGGACCGGGGACCGCCCCTCGGAGCAGGATCAGGTTGTTTTCGTGGTCGACCCGGACGACCTTCAGATTCTTCACCGTCACTCGGGTATTGCCGTGCTGACCCGGCTTCTTGATCCCCTTGCGGGTCCGGGCAGGGTCGGCGCTAGGACCCGACGAACCAGGGTGGCGGTGCATCCGCTTGACGCCGTGGCTCGCCCGGAGACCCTTGAAGCCGTGTCGCTTGATGACACCGGTGAAGCCGCGACCCTTGCTGGTCCCGGTCACGTCGACCTGCTTGATGGCGTCGAACACGTTGACCGCCAGGGTCGCCCCCTCGGTCATGTCTTCGACGGCGGTTTCTTGGCGGATCTCGCGAACATAACGCTTCGGTTCGGCGTCCGACTTCTTGGCATGGCCGCGTTCGGCCTGGTTGGCGCTCTTCCGCTTCTTGTCGTCGAAGCCGAGCTGGACCGCGTGGTAGCCGTCGCGCTCCATCGTCCGGATCTGCAAGACCGTGCAAGGGCCGCATTCCACGACGGTGATGGGGACCGCGATCCCGTTATCTTCGAAGATCTGAGTCATGCCGACTTTGCGGCCAAGGAGTCCAACTTGCATGATGATTCCGGTGCCTCAACCCGCCCTCAATGGGCTTCGATCCACCCTGACTCGACCAAGGGTCGTTCCAGGGAACATTAAGACGTTGGCCTTAATTTCAGAGGTCGAACGGAGAAAACGAGTTCTTCGTTTCCTTCGGGCGACATGGGAGCGGCTCCGAACTTCGGAGGTCGCTCGATTGAGGCTGACGAGGTTCAATTCGATCAAACGGCGATCAACCGCCCGAGGGGGAGGCCTTGATCTTGATGTCGACGCCGGCCGGCAGGCTGAGCTTGTTCAACGCGTCGATCGTCTTGTTGGTCGGTTGCACGATGTCGATGAGTCGCTTGTGCGTGCGGATCTCGAACTGTTCACGAGACTTTTTATCGATGTGCGGGCTTCGGAGAACCGTGTAGCGTTCGATCCGCGTCGGCAAGGGGATTGGGCCATGAACGATCGCTTCGGTGCGCTTCGCCGTGTCGACAATATCTTTCGCGGACTGATCTAGGATGGTGTGATCGTACGCTTCCATCCGGATGCGGATACGCTCATTACTGATTCCAGACACAACAAGATCCTTTGGAAAAAATAGGCGACTTGGCGACGGCCCGGCGATCATCCTGGATTTCTTGACGAAAGAGAGAAGATAATCGAAGCATCCCACCGAGTCAACCGGCCGGTCCCCTTTTACCGACGCGATTCCTCGTTTCGTCGCAGAAGGCGGAAACGAACGTCGAGGATGTCGCCGTTTCGCGACTTTCGACCCCGACCCGAGCCTTGCGGTCGCCCGTCCGGCGTGGTCCGATCGGGTGGTGATTTCGCTTCGCTTGGTTTCGATTCAGGAGAGGCGGCCTAATGATCTACCGATGGGTTCGATCAGCGCTGGCTCTGGTGGGCTTGATGATGGCCACAAACATGACTTCCACGACCCGAGGTGGTGACGAGCCGGTCAAGAAACCGGCGGACGCCCTGCCCGAGGTCGAGCAGTTGCCGAACCCGTTCGTGTTCCTCGATGGCTCGCCCGTCCTGACTCCCGCAGATTGGAGTCGCCGTCGCGACGAGTTGAAAGCGTTGTTCCAGGCTTACGAGTATGGCCAACTCCCTCCTAAGCCCGACTCGACGACCGTCACGCGGGGTGAAGTTAGTGACGGCCCGATGGCGAAGACCTCGCGGCAAGACTCCGAGGTGACGCTCGAACACCTCGGCAAGAAGTTGGTCCTCCACATCCGCTTGACCTGGCCGAAGGGAGCGACCGGTCGCCTGCCCGTCGTCCTCCGAGGTGGCCTGGTCCGAGCCGCCGCCAACAGGCCCGCGTCCGACGACTCGCAGATCTACCTCGACCGAGGGATCGCGGTTGCCGAGTTCGACTTCGCCGAGGTGGCGGTCGACAACAAGGACAATATTCGGTCGTCGGGCGTCTACACGCTGTTCGGCGACAAGCTCGACGCGGGCGCCCTGATGGCCTGGGCCTGGGGGTTCCACCGGGTCATCGACGCCTTGGAAACCATCCAGGAGGTCGACCCGAAGCGAATCATCGTCACCGGTCATTCGCGGTACGGCAAGGCAGCGCTCGTGGCGGGAGCGTTCGACGACCGGATCGCCTTGACCGTGCCGAACCATTCGGGGTGCGGCGGGGCGGCGCCTTATCGCTACCTTTATGGCAAGAGCGAAGCCCTCCACAACATCGTCGGCCGGTTCCCCTACTGGTTCCGGGCCGACTTCAACCAGTTCGTCGGCCAGGTCAAGCGGTTGCCGATCGACCAGCACCAACTCCGGGTCTTGGTCGCCCCCCGAGCGGTCCTGGCGGTTGAAGGGACGCTCGACCCCTGGTCGAACCCGGAGGGGTCGCAGCTCGCCCATCAGGCGTCGCTTCGGGTTTACGAGTTCCTCGGCGTGCCCGACCGGGTTGGCATCCGGTTCCGGCCCGTTGGCCACGTCGTCACCTCGGAGGACGTGGCCGACTTCGCCGACCACCTCTTCTTCGACAAGCCGATGCCCGACGACTTCAACAAGCTCCCTTATCCGAACGAGTCGAATGGGTTCGATTGGGACAAGCCGACGCCCTGAAACCGCCCGACCCCACCTTCAAGGTGTCGTCGGCGCGGCGAAGTTGACCTTAGCCTCGACTGTCTTGCCGTCGCGAATCACGATAATCGTCACATCGGGTCCGCCCTCTTGAATCGCCGCGCTGACCTCCTCGGAGGTCCCGACGGATTTGTCGCCGACCTTGGCGATCACGTCGTCGACCTTGATCCCGGCGCGGTCGGCCAGCCCTCCGGTGACGACCTCGACGATCTTGGTGTCATCGAGCGACACGCCCACCGTCCGCCGTCCCCCGGCGCTTGTGGTCGCTCCCGGGTTGGTCAGCTTCTCTCGGGAAAGCAGGTGGTCCAGGTTGGCGATCCCCAAAGCCCCGATCGCCACGACGACCGCCGAGTGCTTTTGATACTCGGGGTTGGCCGCGTCGAAGGTGTCGAACTGGGTGTGGTGGGTGTGCGAGTAAACCGCCTTGCCCGCCTGCCTCCAGAAGAAGCCCGGGACGCCCGCCGCCAGGAACGAGGCATGGTCGCTCCCGCCCCCTCGGAGGCCCGCAACCTCGCTGACGGCGAACGGCATCGTCGGCTCAAGTCCAATGACCGGGGCGAACACGGCTTCGAGGTCGCTCCGGATCGCCACCGTCGCCCCGATGCCCGAGAGGTAGTTGGTCCCGCCGTCGTGGACCAGCACGGCTGAGATCCTCGGCATCAGGTCGGGGTGATTCTTGACGTACGCCCTCGAACCCAGGAGCCCTTCCTCCTCGCCGCTCCAGAGCATGAACTGGATGGTCCGCCTCGGCTTGACCCCCGAGGCCACCAGCAGCCGGGCCGCTTCCAGGGTGGTGGCGCATCCGGTCCCGTTGTCGGTGGTGCCGGTGGCCCCGTCCCAGGTGTCGATGTGGCCGCCGACGATAACGTACTCGTCGGGGAACTCGGTGCCTCGGATCTCGGCGACCACGTTGTCGAGCGGGATCGGCCCCTTCTTGAAGTGGTTCTGGATGTCGAATTCCAGCGTCACCGGCTTTCCATCCTTGACGGAGGCGGCGATCTCGTCGAACTGGGCTTTGATCAGGTTGACGGCGGGGACCTCGGGGAGCTTGTCCCAGGTCTGCCGGTGGTTTCCGCCCGTCAGGATCAGGTCGCCTCGGGTCGACCGGACGACCCCGGCGATCTTGGCCTCGGTGTAGGTGTCTTCACGCTTCCGGCGAAATTCCCCGTTCAAGCGAAACAAAGGGGCGGGGCCGGCCAGGACCCAGGCACCCGGGAGCTTGTCCTTGACTGCCGCGAGTTGCTCGTCATTCTCGGGGGCAAGGACCACGGGGCCTCGGATCGGGCCTTTGGTCCCGGCGGTCCAGGCATTGGTCCCGAATGTCAGGGTCTTGGCCTTGGCGGTCGGCTCGACCATCTTGCCCGACCACGGACCTCGGTTGAACCCGACGGGAAACTCGCCCCAAGGTTCGAGCCGGGCATTGGTGATCCCGAAACCCTGGAACCGGTCGCGAGCCCACTCGGAGGCGTCGCGCAGGCTATTCGAGCCGGTCAACCTCGGGCCGATCCGGTTCGACAGGTGGTCGAGGTGGTCCATGACTTGGCTCCCCTGGCGAGCCGTCGACAAGATCCGATCCACGTCGTCGGAGTTGGCCTTGGCGACCTCGGCGGGTGGGGGCGAAACGAACCCACCAAAGACCAATAGGGCAAGGGTGGAGGCGAAGGGGGCGATCCGGCGGTCCCAGTTCATGGCGGGTCGAATCCTCGAAGGGGTCCGAGATGAGGGGAGATGCCGACGACGGCCCGGCCGAAAGGAGAGCGACCCAGGCGAATCCGACCGGCGAAGGGAGAAGCGGCTTTGATCTTAAAACGAATCCCACCTTGGAAGAAAGCGTCTTGTGCAAAGGCGGCGAACTCCCGATCCGTCTCTGCTCCGGCCCCAATCTCAAAAAGAATCGCCGAGCCTCATTCGTGACTTTTTCCCAAAAAGTCGGTTAATCCTCCTCGATTTCAACGATACTAAGATGGTGCTCGCCTCATCGTAACTCGATCCAGGATCTATCGTTGCGATCCATTGGGTTCGTTTCGCCGGGTCATGATCCAAGACGTTGGCTTCGTTCCGCCTGGAGTCGAGGCGGCGCGATTGGGTTCGTTTCGCCACGCGATGACCTGGGTGAGTTGTGGCGAGTTTGGGTTCGTTCCGCCCTCGGGTGACTCGGCTGTCGAGGCCGAGCGAACAGGGTCGTTGGGTTCGTTTCGCCTGGGTCGCCGATGGCTTGAGGTCGTCCGTCTAACAGGGTCAAGCTCGGGTCCGACGAGACTGGAAGATCAAGACCGAAAAAGAAGAACCGGCATCGGTGGGAAATCAACTTGAGAACCAACCTCCGATCGGCTCGAATGTGGTCTTCAACAGATTAATTGTCCGCTCGAACCCTTCTTGATCCTCGGCTCGCGGGCCTGTCGTTTCACCGACTCCGACTGAACAGGACACCTGGCTTTGAACCAAAAACCGCCGACCTCCACCTCGATCGCGCTGGCGATACTCCTGACGTCGATCAGTCTGGGCCAGGAGCCTGTCAAGCCCGGGGACCGCGAGCCGATCCGACTGGCCAACCAGCCCGCGCTTTCGCCCGACGGCTCGACCCTGGTGTTTGCCTGGGGCGGCGACTTGTGGACCGTGCCCACCGCCGGGGGGCAGGCTCGCCCTTTGACCCGGAACGCCGGGGTGGATCGCGACCCGGTGTTTTCGCCCGACGGCAAGCGGGTCGGCTTCAGCAGCGACCGCCAGGGGAGTTTCCAGCCGTTCGTGATGCCCGCCGCCGGGGGGTTGCCTCGCCAGGTTGGCTTCCACACCGGCGGTTACGTCGTGGAGGGGTTCACCCCCGACGGGCGGTCGCTCCTGGTTTCGGTCGGCCGCGACCACTTCTGGCGCGACGCCGACCGGTTCGCCCTGATCGGCTCGGAGGGGCGGACCGCCGAGGTCCCCTTGTTCGACGCCGCCGGTCGGAACGGCGAACTCTCGCCCGACGGCAAGAAGCTCTTGTTCACGAGGGAAGGGGCGCAGTGGTGGCGGAAGGGGTACAAGGGGTCGCAGGACAGCCAGGTCTGGATGTATGACCTCGAATCCAAGGCATTCACCAAGGTCCTCGACCCACCCGGCGGGGCTTTGTGGCCGCTCTGGCGGGGGGATGGCAAGGGGTTGTTCTATGTCGGGTTGGAGAAGGGGTCGCTCAACCTCCGGGAGCGTGACTTGGCCTCCGGGACGGACCGGGCGCTCACCAGCTTTGCCGACGACTCGGTGGTTTATCCGTGCATCTCCAGGGACGGCGGGACGATCGTCTTTCGCCACCTCTTCGACTTCTACAAAGTGGCGACCACGGGTTCAAGTTTGCCGACCCGGATCGAGATCTACCAGGAGGGCGACTCGACCCGCGACCCGATCGAGCGCCGGGTTTTGCAAACGGCGTCCCAGGTGACGTTCAGCAAGGACGGGCTTGAGGTGGCGTTCATCGCCGGGGGCGACCTCTGGGTGATGGACACCGAACTCAAGGAACCGAGGCAAGTCACGGAGACCCCCGAAGAAGAGCGCGACCCGATGTTCAGCCCCAAAGGGGACGCCCTCTGGTTCGTCAGCGATCAAGGGGGGCAAACCGACCTCTGGAAAGCCTCCAAGGGGGACCCCGGCAAGGATTGGTGGCAAAGCCCCAACTTCAAGCTCGACCGGATTACCCAGGACTCCGACGTCGAGGCCGATCTCAAGTGGAGCCCCGACGGGTCGAAGGTGGCGTACCTCAAGGGTCGAGGCGACCTTTACGTCATCTCGGGCGAAGGCAAGGACCCCAAGAAGTTGGTGGAAGCGTTCGACGCTCCTCGATTCGACTGGTCGCCCGACGCAAAGTGGCTGGTTTACGCCAAGTCCGACGACGACTTCAACGAAGACATCTGGGTGACGCCGGTGGACGGTTGGCGTCTGCCGTTCAACCTGTCGCGCCACCCCGACAACGAGGGGAACCCCGTCTGGTCGCCCGACGGCAAGGTCATCGCCTTCACGGGGCGTCGGGCCGACACCGAGGTCGACATCTACTTCGTCTACCTTCGCGAGGACGAAGACGAGAAGACCGGTCGCGACCGCTCGTTGGAGAAGGCGATCGAGAAGATGAAGAAGCGGGGCGTCGGGAGCAAAACCCCCACCGACTCCGCGGCCAAAGCCAAGCCCGACGAACCCGGCAAATCGGTCGACGACTCGAAAAAACCCGCTGAGAACGAGACCAAGAAGCCGGCCGACGTCGTGATCGACTTCGACCGGGTCCATGAGCGGATTCGCCACGTTTCGATCCCCGACTCGACAGAGTCGGCCCTGTTCTGGTCGCCCGACTCGAAGAAGCTGGCGTTCACCGGGACCGTCGAAGGGCGGGCCGGGGTCTACACCGTCGAGCTTCCCGACGACCTCAAGCCCAAGCTCCTGACCGCTTCGACCGGGACCCAGGCCCGCTGGCTCGAAGCCGGCAACCAGATCGTCTGGCTCTCGGGAGGCATTCCCACGAGCATTCCGGCCTCGGGCGGGGCGGCAACTCCGGCGGCGACCCCTGCCCCGGCCGGGACGGGGCGGCCGTCGGTGGCGGCGACGGGTGGGACCCCCGGGGCCGACAACGGGTCGTACCGATTCTCGGCCTTGCAAGAGGTCCACTGGCCCGAGAAGTACAAGGCGGCGTTCGACCTCGCCTGGCGGACGATGCGCGACCGCTACTACGACGGCAACCTCGGGAACCGGAACTGGGACGCGATCCGTCGCAAGTATGCCGAGATGGCGGCGGCCTCGCCCGACCGGGAAACCTTCGGCACGGTGGTCAACCTGATGCTCGGCGAACTCAACGGCTCGCACCTCGGGTTCACCCCGTCCTCGGGTCGCCCCCCCGAGCCCGAACCGGCCCCCGCCCCGGGCGTGGGTCCGAGACGCCCTATTGGCGGCGAAGCGGGGCGATGGAACGTCAGCACCGCCCACTTCGGCCTCCGGTTCGACCCGAGCTACAAGGGGCCGGGCCTGAAGGTCCGCGACGTCATCCCCGACACCCCCGCCGACCACAAGGCGACGCGGATCGTGGCGGGCGAAATCCTGGTGGCCGTCGATGGGAAGACCGTCGACCCGGCGATGGACCTGACCGAAGTCCTCAACGGCCCCGCCGACCGCGACGTCCGCTTGACCGTCCGAGACGGCGACGGCAAGGATCGCGACATCGTCTTGAGGCCGATCGCGCCCCTCGCCGCCCGGAACTTGCTCTACGACAAGTGGATCAAGGACAACCGCAAGGCGGTCGAGAGCCTGTCGGGCGGCAAGCTCGGCTACCTCCACATCCGAGGGATGAACTTCGCGAGCTTCTACAAGTTCGAGGAGGAGCTTTACTCCGCCGGGGCCGGGAAAGATGGCCTGGTGATCGACGTCCGGGAAAACGGAGGGGGGTCGACCGCCGACCACCTCTTGACCGCCTTGACCCAACCCGCCCACGCCATCACGATCCCCCGAGGCGGAGGGACGGGGTACCCTCAGGATCGACGGGTCTACGCCACCTGGACCAAGCCGATTGTCGTCCTCTGCAACCAGAACAGCTTCTCGAACGCCGAGATCTTCGCGCACGCGATCAAGACCCTCAAGCGAGGCCCGCTCGTCGGCGTCCGGACCGCGGGCGGCGTGATCAGCACCGGCGCGACCACGATCATGGACGTCGGGACGCTCCGGCTCCCGACCCGAGGCTGGTTCCTGACCGGGACCGGCGAGGACATGGAACTCAACGGCGCCAGCCCCGACCCCGCCAACATCGTCTGGCCCGACCCCGCCGACTTCGCCCGAGGCGTCGACGCCCAACTGACCAAGGCGGTCAACGTCCTCGAAGCCGATGTCAAGGCCGAAGCCGCCCGCCCCCGACCTCCGCTCCGGAAAGCTAGCGACCGGCCCGAAAACCGGCCCTCCGAACCGGCCTCGTCGCCGGTCGGAGGGGGCGGCGAATAATTTCACCTTGCCCTGCGGAGTTATTCCATGAAGCCCAAGCTGATCCACGAAGCAAGCGGCGATCGGAGCCCCCGCCACCTCCACAAGCGGGTCGACTCCGAGTCGGGGATGGCCTTGATCGTGCTCGACGACGAGGAAGTCACCGCGTCCGAACCTTTGGACGTTTGACCATGCCGAACCGACCGAGACCCGGAGTTGGACCGGCCCCGCTGGATTGTGGTTCCTGATTTGGTCGATCCCGAGCGAACCGACTGACGATGACGATCGTCTCAAGGAAAACCAGGCAAGCGACCGTCACCGCTTGACCCCAAAAAACCACGCGACCCGAGGTTGGCTCGCGACAACGACTTGCATGAAGCGATGGCCACAATCGGTTTGCTCCGTTCGGTTGAGTTGATGACCAATTCAAGACGATTTGCTAAGATGACTCATGGCAGTCGGTTGAGTGTCAGCCCGGTTACGTGGATGGGCTTGGCACCGTCGCTTGATCCACCTCGGGCGATCGATCCCCTCTTTCTTTCCACCAAACCGTTCTCCATCCAATCGACGGACTCTCTCGACCACCCGGTTTCGCCGGGAGGAACCATGGACGAAGCCGCCCTGGGCACGTCGGAAACTTACCTCGCTCGGACCACGGTGGTCCGCCGTGACCTGAAAAAATCGACCGGGCTGTTCGACGGCCTGTCCGGATACGGATCGGCCGAGCTGTCGGCGCGATACCGCTCGATCCTCGACGCCCCGCACCTCGACTGGACCGAACTCCACAAGCTCAAGCGAAGGCTCGGGGCGGGGGGGCAAGGGGTCGTCTTCCTCGGCGAGCGGCAAGGGGCCGACGGCTTCCGGCTCCCGGTCGCGCTCAAGATCTTCTCGCCCGACCGCTACGAAGACGGCTCGGCCTACGACGAGGCGATGGGCCGGATGTCTCGGGTCGCCGCCCGGGTCGCCCAGATCCAGCAAGACCACCTCCTGGATGTCCAGAACTTCGTCTCGCCCGGGGGAATCCGGGTCATGGAGATGGAGTGGATCGACGGCCGGGACTTGCGGCATCTCCTGACGACCGAGATGCTCGCCAAGGTCCGCCAGAAGGTCGGCCCGGTCCGATGGGCTTACCTGAACGATGTGATCGTGACGGCGGGGCCGGTCCAGCCTCGGCTCAAGCCGGGGATCGCCATCGCCATCCTCCGCGACTGCCTCGCCGCGCTCTCGGCCTTGCACCGTCAGGGGATCGTCCACGGCGACATCAAGCCGTCGAACATCATGCTCAAGCGGACCGGGACCGCCAAGCTGATCGACATCGGGGCCGCCTTCGAGCTTTCCGACGCCCCGCCGAGGCCGACCTGCACCCCGTCCTACGCCGCCCCCGAGGTCCTCGAAGGCAATGTGGGGACGCCGCAATCCGACCTGGCGAGCCTGGGGTATGCCCTGGTCGAGATGCTCTCGGGGGCACCCCCGTTCGTCGGCCTGACCCGCTTGGACGAGCTTCGCCGGGGCAAGAGCGAGGCCGTCAATCGCCTCCCCTCGATCCTCCCCCGCGAGGTCGCGCACAACGACTTGCTCATGGGCCTGATCAGCGGCCTGATCGCCCCCGACCCCGCCAACCGTTTCCCCGACGCCCGAGCCGCCGACCTCTTCGAGCGGGGTGCCGCGAGCTTCCAGAGGCAACTGGTCAAAGGCGACCTCGCCTCCGAATATGACAACGAGATCCGGGTCTGGCTCGAAGACCTCGAAGACGGTCCGCCCAACGACCGGGCTTAAGCGTGGTTTGGGCTCGAAATCTCGCTTCGAAGAATGGGCGAAACCTCGTCGACCGGGACCGACCGACGCGATAGGCTCGGTCTCTTCGGCGCTGATCCTACCCGTTTGTTCGAAGAGGGCTACCCATGAGAAGCGTTCGATACCTTGTCGCCTGCTCGATCCTGGGCGGTGCATCCGCGTTCGGCCAGACCGCCGTCGGCCTTCGCGAAGACTTGAAGGGGGAAAAGCTCGGCCCCGACTCGGAGGTCCACGACGAGGTTCCCAGGGGGAAAATCATCGGGCCGACCCCGTTCAAGAGCCAGGTCCTGGCCAACACGATCCGGCAATACTGGGTCTACGTCCCCGCGCAGTACGACGCGGCCAAACCGGCCTGCGTGATGGTTTTCCAGGATGGCGGGCGGTCGATCAACCCCAGGGGTGCCCTCCGAATCCCCATCGTCATGGATAACCTGATCGTCAAGAAGGAGATGCCGGTAACGATCGGGATTTTCATCACGCCTGGTCAGCGCGGCGAGGAGTTCCCCGAGAAAGGGATGACCGGCAACGCGAACAACCGGAGCGTCGAATACGACTCGCTGGGCGACGCCTACGCCCGGTTCCTCGTCGACGAGATGCTCCCCGAGGTCGGCAAGTCGTACAACCTGACCAAAGACCCCGAGGGGCGGGCCATCGGCGGGGCCAGCTCGGGCGCGATCTGCGCCTTCAACGTCGCCTGGGAACGCCCCGACCAGTTCCGCAAAGTCATCAGCCTGATCGGCTCGTTCACCGACCTCCGAGGGGGCCACGTCTTCCCGGAGATGGTCAAAAAGGCCGACCGCAAGCCGATCCGGGTCTTCGTCCAGGACGGGGCTAAGGACAACCGCAACACCAAGAACGTCAAGCGCGACTGGCACCTGCAAAACCAGTTGATGGTTGCCGCCTTGCAGGAGAAGGGATACGACATAGCCTATGTGTTCGGCGAAGGCACCCACTCCGACAACCACGGCGGGGCGATCATGCCCGAGATCCTCCGATGGCTCTGGCGCGACTACCCGAAGTAACCCTCATGGAACACGGATAAGATTTTTTTAACCTCTTATCCGTGTTCCATCCGTGGCTAAGATTCTCTGCAATTTGTCAGTCCTGAAATCAGAGCCAGCGCTTGGCCGTGGCCCTGGCGGTCTTGGCCAGCTTCCGGCCGGTTTCCTTGGCGATCCGGGTTCGAGGGTTCGGGTCGCTGGTGAGGGAGCGGATCAGGGCGAATGCCCCCAGCGCGGCGGCTCCGAGGGCGACGGGCTTGAGCGCTGGGTACCACTCGAAGGTCCGGGTGAAGAAGCTTCCGGAGAGAGATCGGTCGTCGTAGCCGCCGTGGACCGGGCCGAGGTCATCGGCGGGGCTGAACATGTTGTCGGCCCCTTCTTCCTGGGGCCCGTCGGCCTGGAGCTTGGCCTCGGCGTCGTCGACCTGGAGGAGCTGGAAGTCGACGAGTTGGGGGCTGATCCGCTGCATGATGTCGAGGAGCTTGCCGTAGCCGCCGACGAAGATGTCACGCCTGGGGTGCTCGGCGGCGAAGACGATCGACTCGGCGACGACCTCGGGCGGGTAGATCGGGTCGAACGGGGTGAGCTTCTTGCCCGTGTCGGACTTGGCGTGATTATAGAACGGGGTGTTGATGACGGCCGGGCAGATCAGGGTCAGCTTGATCCCCGACTTCTGCCGATCCTGCTCGAGCCGGACGGCCTCGGTGAACCCCTTCACCGCGTGCTTGCTGGCGCAGTAGACCGACTGGATCGGGATGCCCCGGATGCCGACGACCGAGCCGACGTTGATGATCGTCCCACCCCCTTGCGGCTTCATCCGGGTGATCGCGGCCTTGGTGCCGAACATCAGGCCGCAGACGTTGACCTGGATCAGCCGGGTGATCTCCTCGGCCTTCATGTCCTCGACGTGCGCGGCGTGACCGAAGCCGGCGTTGTTGACCCAGGTGTCGACCCGACCGAACTGGCGGATCGCCTCGTCGGCCAGATGCTCGACCTGGTCGGCCTCGGCGACATCGGTCAGGACGATATGACCTCGACCGCCGATCGCCTTGACCTCGGCGAGGACGTGGTCCATCGCGGCCTTGTTCCGGGCGGCGAGGACCACGGCCGCCCCCTTCTTGGCGAAGTCGATCGCGGCGGCTCGGCCGATCCCCGACGATGCTCCGGTGATCACGACGACTTGTTGGTTCAATGGGCGGGGCATGCGATGGCTCTCGGTTGAAGATTCTGACGCGGTTTCCGCCGCGTCCCGAGCGTCATTTCAAGCAATCGACATGCCAGCTTGTTTTCCAAAACGACTGGAGAGTGGCCACGGATGAACACAGATCGAAGGAAATTGAGATTCCTCCCAACGGTGTCCCGTCCGTGTTCATCCGTGGCTAATTTCCTCAGACCGAGGCGACCGGCCGGTGAACCCCATTACTCCCCGACTTGGGGTTCGAGCCGATGGGCACGTTGGAAACGATCTGGGCGGCCTTGATCGGTTCGACTCGGCCCTCGCTCTGGACCGACTCGACGACTCGCTTGCTCGACAGGATCGCCCCGTCCTGGTTGAGGTACTTCCACTCGCCGAACCGGCCGACGGGGTAGATCCCCATTCCGTGAAGGTATGTGTTGATGAGGGCCAGGTGGCCGGGGCGTTCGGGGGTGAAGGGGATGTAGGCGTGCGGCATCCCGAGGACCTGCTCGAAGACCACCTCGTCGCCGTCCCGCCACAGGTCGGTTTGCTTGAGGCCGGCGACGCAGGCGTCGATCAAGGCGCGTTTTCCTCGGACCGGGAGCGGCTTGGCGTCCGAGTGGCTGATCTCGAACGTCAAGGCGCTGTGGCCCGGCGGGGCATTGTGCGGTGAGGCGTTGGACTGGACGAAGATCCTCTGGAAGATGAACTTGTCTTGATCTTCGGGGTAGTAGATCCAGTGCTTGTCGGTCACCTTCTCGCGGTTGATCCCGAGGTTGACGCAGACGACGGCGGTGCTGGGCAAGCTCCGGGCGGCCTTTCGGACGGCGTCGGGGGCGTTGTCGATCGCGGCGATCAGGTCGGGCAGGGGGATGCTCGGATAGAGGGTGTCGTAGCCGACGGTCTCGTATCGGGCTGAATCCGTCCCCGACCCGCCCGGCTCCTCGACCCGAAACGTGGCTCGCTTCCGGGTTGGGTCGAGCTTGACCAGGGTCCGAGCCGTGGCGACGGCCCCGCCTCGCGCCTTGACGCGGTTGGCCAGGCCGGAGACGAACGCCTCGCAGCCGCCGTGGAGCGGGTAGCCGAACCGGGCGTTCGGCCCCATGTCGGGTCGGCCTCGGGCGAGCGCCCCCTCGATCACTTCGTCGAGGGTGGGCGTCAAGACCCGCCCCTCGATCCAATCGGCGCTCATCCGTTCGGGGTCGATCCCCCAGACCTTCCGGTTGTAAGGCTTCATGAAATGGTCGGTGATCCCGGCCCCGAAAGTCTGGTACGACCATCGGAGGAAGTTGGCCGGCGGGCTCGAAGCCCCCGATCGCGTCGCCTCGATGACGCCGAGCAGGCACTCCTTGACGACGCCCGGGGGGAGGCCGAACAGGTTCCCCTGGAACGGGTAGCGCTGGTAGTCGCCGTAGAGGTAGACCCAGCTTTCGCGGTGCTGCTCGTGGAAATTGTCGGCCAGGACGGACCGGAACAGCCCGTCGACGTACTTATCGGTGGTGAAGAAGATGTGCCCGGCATGATCGAAGGTGAACCCGCCGTCGACGATCGACCGGCAAAGCCCCCCGGTCCGGTCTTGCTTCTCGACCAGGAGGAAGTCGGGGTCGTCGAGGTGGAGCGCCGCGCTCAGGCCGGCGGGGCCGCCGCCGATGACCAGGTTCTTGGCCTCTCGCGGGCGGGGCGAGCGTGGTTTGTCGCTGGTTGCGGTCGAAGGTCCTTCCTCCGAGTCCAGCTTGGCGGTGATCAAGGCAAGCATCGCGTCGGCGGTGGCGTCCCAGCCGTGGTCCTGGGCCCTTCGCCGCTCCCGGTCGGCTCGGGTGGGGTCGCTCGCGAAGTCGTCGAGGACGGTCCGAGCGATCGCGACGAAATCGGCGGCGTCATTGGCGAGGAACACCAGGTCGCCGTGGTCTCGGACGACATCCAGGACTCGGGTCGACACGATCGGCTTCGCCGCCGCCATGTATTCGAGGGTCTTGGTCGGGCTGATCGTCCGGGTCGCCTCGTTGAGCGCCCAGGGCATCAGGCATACGTCGAACCCTTTGAGATAAGCGGGCAAATCGGCGTACGACCGCTGCCCGAGGTAGTGCAGGTTCGCCCGTCGGGGCAAGCTCGAAGGGTCGACCTTGATCGTCGGCCCGACCAGGACCACCGAGCCGACCCCAGGCGTGTCGGCGAGTTTGGCGATCAGGTCGTAGTCCAGCCGCTCGTCGACCACCCCGCAGTAACCGAAGATCGGGCCGGGCAAGTACGACAGGTCCGCCGGGACGACCAGGGCGGGGTCGTCGGAGCTTCGGGCGAAGTGGGCGAAGTCGACGGCGGACGGGAAGCAGTGGACGTTCGGGTTTCGGTCCTTCTTCGACTCGAACAGGCTCCGACCGCCCGTGAACACGACATCCGCGCGCCCAAGCAGCCGGCTCTCGGCCTCGATCAACCCGGCGGGAGCACCCGCGAAGTTGGCCAACTCGTCCATGCAGTCATAGACCACTGTTTGGTTGTCGCCCAGGCGGTCGCCGCAAGGAGCGAACATCGCCGAGTAGAACCAACGGACCAGGGGCCGCTCGCCCCGGACCGCCTGGACGTAAGCTTCCACCAAGGCGGCGACGTCGTGGTCCTCCCCCTCAGGCAAGTGCGGGCGAATCACGGTGACGTTGTCCGCGACGTTCAGGACATCGAGGCCGAGGGGGCGGCGGTCATCAAACTGCGGTTCTTCCTCGACGATCACCGGCCAATGTCGGGCCAGCCGGGTCAGAATATGCTGAGGTCGCTGGTAGACCCAATCCCACCGGAGGTGACTGTGGCAAACGAGCAGCGGGGTCGAAAGGGAACTCACTTCACGAGGGGTCGGCTGGGGCATGGCCTTGTCAAATCCTTACTTTCGTTTCCGAGTGATCAATCGGGTGGGCAGCGAGGTCGGGTCGCTTCAAGGGGAGATACACGAAGCTGGGCCTCGTCCGGTCGGCCGTTGCCACACCGCGAGGTTGAAGGGAAGTTGCCAAGCCTTCGAGAGGAATGGCCCCGAGCTAAAGATGATCGTAGAGAGATATTTTCCGGCGATGGCGGACGGACGCCGGACGAGCCGAAGACATCGGAACACCGCGATGGCTGGTGACTTCAAGGTGATGTTCTGATGGCGGCTTCGACAAAGATAGCAAATCTTTGGCCAACAAAAATGATTCTCACGATTGATTGTGCTGAAGATCAGTTCACAATTTTTCCTCTTCTTCAAAGACCTGAGTCAAGCCGAGGAGTCGCTCGATCAGCCCCCTTGTCGAGAACCTGACCCGACTTCGGCGACCGGTCCGGCGACAAGGTTTTGATAGGCTGCGACCAGGGGGGTTGCGACTCGCTTCAAATCTCCACTTCGAAACGGGACGTCCCATAAGCCGAGGTGCAGGAGGTGTTCCGACATCGGCCGCTTCGACCGACGATACCGCCAGTCGACCATGCTGAAGGCAGGAAACCAGGTCAAGCCGACGACCGGGATTCCACCGAGCCGGGCGGCCTGTGCCACCCGGGCGGCCTGATCCATCCAGGCTAGCCGCTTCGAGATCGAGCCTGGGGCGCTGGTTTCGGTGACCATCACGGGGATCTGGTATCTGTCGTGGACATTGCGGAGCAAAGTCCCGAGAGCGAGAGCGGCATTGCCCGGTTGGTCGCGACCGAAGGCGATCGAGCCATCGAGGCGACGCTTCCACCTTCGGTTCGACCACGGGTAATAGTTGATCCCGAGGACATCCCAGCGGATCGACCGGTCGGCCAGTTTCAGGAAGGCTTCCGCGTTCGATGGGTCCTGGGCGAACAAACTCCAGAGCGGGTGATCGGGTCGGAACCGCCCGCAGGCGATGTCGAGCGGCAACCATCGCTCAAGCTGTCGGAGGGCCGCGAACCGGGCGACGTCGGGGGTGACCGCCGACTCGATCCCGACGTCCTCGGCGTGGACCATCACCGCCCCGGGTTGGACCTGGCGGATCGCCTCGACGGAGGCGATCATCCCCCGGTTCACGGCGAGGAGGACGGCGACATATCCGGGAAGACCTCGACGATAAGGGGGCCAGGCGCCGTCACGCCCCGACCGGATCGCCGTGACGCTCGGCTCGTTCAGCGGGGTGTAATGGTGGGTCAGGGCCTGATAACGCTCGGCGAACGCCCGGGCGTAGTCGGCGACCCGCTCGGTGTAGTCGGCCGCGAGGAACTCGTTTTCGAGCCAGAGCGGCGTCCCGAAATGCACCAAGTCAATGATTGGGGTCAGACCCCGGACCTCGACCAGGTGGTTCAAGACCAGGTCGGTCCACGACCAGTCGAACCGACCGGGTGCGGGGTTCACCCGGTGCCACGGAATCCCGTACCGGACCGCCCGGACGCCAAGACCGGCGATCCGGTCGATATCTTCGCGCCAGAGCCGATCGTGGCCCATCAAGGCGTATTCATCCAGGCTCCGGTGTCCGGCTCGGGTTTGCGGGACGAACGTATTTTCGATCGCCACCGCCCAGACGAAGGGGAAGCGGCCGGCGGAAGGCAGGAACGGCGAATGCACCTGGATCTCCCGTTCTAGAGAGGTCGGAGCGGGTCGGCCGACTCCGGCCTCGGCGGGGAATCGGGCCGAACCTCGGAAGTTTTTCTCGGGGGGAGCGGCTTGCGGTCTGTTATCCTCTCGGCTTCTGATCGACCCGAAGGACGAACGAGCCGTTCGAGGTGATTTTGCCGGACACGCCATTGTTTCGAAGCTTCATCCTGGGCGGCTTCGAGTGCTCGACCCATCGCCGAGGGGGGGATCGGAAGCGGCTCGACCTGATTGAGGCGACGCGGCACGATCGGTTCGCCCTGGACGATTACGCTCGTCTGGCCGACCTCGGCATCCGGACGGCTCGCGATGGGATTCGCTGGCACAAGATCGAAGGATCTCCCGGCCGCTTCGACTTTTCGAGCGTCGTGCCGATGCTCCGCGCGGCGAGGAAAGTCGGTATCCAGGTGATCTGGGACCTGTTCCACTACGGGTGGCCCGACGACCTCGACATCTTCACGCCCGACTTCGTCGACCGCTTCGCCCGGATGGCCGGTGCCTTCGGTTCGGTCCTGGCCGATGAGACCGACGGGACGCCCTGGATCACGCCGGTCAACGAGGTCTCGTTCCTGGCTTGGGCGGGGGGCGACACCGGCGACATTTTCCCGTTCGGGAAGGGGCGAGGGCACGAGTTGAAGGCGCAGCTCGTCCGGGCGTCGATCGCCGCGACCGAGGCGGTCTGGGCCGTCGCCCCGGGGACCAGGTTGGCGCAGGTGGAGCCGGTGTTCAACGTCGTCGCCCACCCTGACCGCCCGGAGGAAACCGCCATCGCCGAGTCGTACAGGCTGGCACAGTATCAAGCTTGGGATATGCTCGGGGGGCGGCTCAAGCCCGAGCTGGGCGGCCACCCCCGGTACCTCGACGTGATCGGCGTGAATTACTACCCCTGGAACCAGTGGATCTTCGAGGGGCCGGTCGACCCCGGCGCGACCATCGAAGCCGACCACCCGGGGTATCGCCCGTTCCGGGCCATGCTTGCCGAGGTCGCCGAGCGGTATCGCCGCCCCTTGTTCGTCGCCGAGACCGGGACCGAGGGCGACGACCGCGCTCGGTGGCTCGCGCACGTCGCCGACGAGGTGGTCGCCGCGATCGAAGAGGGCACGCCGGTCGAAGGGGTCTGCCTCTACCCGATCGTCAACTTCCCCGGCTGGACCAACGACCGCCACTGCCAGAATGGCCTATGGGACTACGCCGACGACCTCGGGGTCCGCCCGATCCACGAACCGCTCAGGGCCGAGGTCGAGCGGCAGATCCCAAGGCTCGCCGGGGCGAGGGGCCAACAGGTCGATCATTTCTTCGGGGCCGGGCCGAGCAAGCTATTAACGACCTGATCCTTGACCCCTTCGGCCGACTTCTGGACGCTGTCGCCAACGGCCTTGGCCCGACGTCGCGCGTTGGCTTTGGCCCCGTCAACGGCGCCTTGGATCTGGTTTTTGGCATTCGACTTGGCCTGGTTGATCGAGTCGGTCACGCCGCTTTTGACCTCGTTCACCGCACCACTGACGCTTTGGGCTGCCTCGTCGCGAAGCTCGGCGGCAAACCCTTTGGCACCATCCAGGGCGCCGTTGGCGGCCTGCTTGGCCTGTGTCTGGGCTTCGCCGACGGCTTGGGCCACGCCGCTTTTGAGGTCGTTGGCCCCCTGGGTGACGACGTTCGACGTCTGCTGGACGTCGTGCTGGATTTCGGCAGATGCGGCATCGACGGTCGCCCGGTCGCGGGTCGAGGCAAGCTCGGGCGCGGCGATGGCGACGGGTTGATCGGTGGTCGAGTGGTCGCTTGAGGCGACCGATACCGCCCGACTCGGGGCGGGGGCGACAGCGTCGGTCGAATGCAAGGCCGTCGGAGACTCCGATTCCCCCTGGCAACCGCCCAGGACGAGCGGAGCCGCCAGCAAAGCGATTTGAGGCCAGCGGAGCGGGCGAAGGGTGATCTTCATCGGTCGGTCATCCTTGACTTGGAGGAGGAATCGAGGCCCAATACCGAGCGACATCATACGCACCCGCCCCCTCCGGGCAAGCCGAGTTTACCCAGCTCGTTTTGCCGAGGATCGCCCCGGCCATTCCGCCAAACGGCCCTGATCTGATTGAAAAGACGCCTCGACCTCAAAGGGTCGGACCCAAAAGTCCGACCCTTGATCGAATCCGATCAGGGAACCTGGGCCTTCCCCCGCGACCACAACCGGGCGGTGATGAACTCTCTGTTGAGGATGAGGCGGGACTCCGGCCCGGCTTGGGCCAGAAATCGGGCGAGTTTTCGGGCTGTCCCCTCCGGGCTCAGTTCTTCGTCATAGTATCGGGTTACGGCTCCGGTCATGGACTGGGTCTGCTCCGTCGAAGCGGTCAACGCCCGGCGGACGGCATCGCGGAGTTCCTCGGGGCTGGAGAACGTCAGGCACGTCTCGCCGTCCGCCAGTTCCGGGCGGCAAAACTCGGGATAATTAATGAGCGGGATCGTCCCGACGGCCATCGCTTCCACCAGATTGTGCGAGTGCGGCATGAAAACCCCGGGCGGGCAAAGCGCGAACCGCGACCGGGCCAGCATCCGCAGGTAACTTTCCCGAGATAGAAAGTGGTTCGAGGCCGTCGGGGTGACATCTCCTCGAAAAACGATCAGGACGATGGGCCGATCGGTCCGCCGCAGGGCGGCCAAGTCGGACCGGCTCGACACAACGCAAGCGTCGGACCGGAACGTCTCCAGGACGCATTCCACGATGGCGGGCCGATTCATGATCGGGAAATCGAAGCGCTCGACATACCCCTCGTTGACGACACCCGAGAAGAACAGCCGGAACCGTCGAGGGCTTCGACGCAGCGCAACCACCCGCCGATGCCACCCCTTCGAGTAGACCCAAGGGTGCATCACGTAAGGATAGTAGGCACAATCGCCCATCGCGCTCCGCCCATAATAATCATCGCTGATCCGGATGGATCGAGGGCCGAGCGAAGCGTCGTCCACCTCTTCAACGATCTTGACCGTATCCGGGCCAACCGTTCGGCGGGACCGCCACAAGACTTGCAGATACGACCAGGTATCAAGGCAGGTTCTCAGGTGGCGAAGTCTGTTGGGCGAGAGGTGGACCGTGCCGAGCTTCGAGAACGTCAGGGTCCAGTGCCCTTCCATCCGGTATAGGTTCGCGAGATCGATGCTGTAATCAGCCGGACCGCTCGGAAACCAGGATCGCCCGGTGCGACCGAAAATCTGGGTCGCCCCCAAGCCGACGAGTTTTCCAAAACGAGCAAACATGACCATAAACCGATGGCAAAAGCCAAGCCGCGGCGCTCATCCATCCGCCAAAAGTCCATGCAAAATGCTCCCCGCCCGATCTTGATCATCGGGGTGGACCCACAACTCGACCCCAGTGTCGTGCTCGGGATCACCCATCGCGCTGTAATCTCGCATCCGAAGCTCGTGACGAAGACCACCAAGTCGCTGCTCCAATAGCCGCGATTTTGCCCTCGTCAAGAGCGTGTGCGCGATCCAGACGTATCCGTTGTCGAGCGCGGGCGGTCGATCCGGCATGGCTTTGCCTCGATAAATCGTGATGAGCGATCACGAACAAAGGGCGGTGATCCGTCACCACGAGGGGAGGATCACCGCCCGATCTTCTTCTCATCTCGCCCGGAAATCAACCCATCAAGGCTTCTTGGTCCCGAACAAGCTGGCCTTGATGTAGTCGCGGTTGAGCCGCGAGATGTTGAGGATGCTGATCCCCTTGGGGCAGGCGGCTTCGCATTCGGCGTGGTTGGAGCAAGAGCCGAAGCCTTCGTGGTCTTGCTTCTCGACCATGTTGACGACTCGTCGGCTCCGCTCGGGCTTGCCTTGGGGGAGCAGGTTCAGGTGCGCGACCTTGGCGCTGGTGAAGAGCATGGCCGAGGCGTTGGGGCAGGCGGCGACGCAGGCCCCGCAGCCGATGCAGGCGGCGGCGTCCATCGCCAGGTCGGCGTTGTCCTTGGCGATCGGGATCGCGTTGCCGTCGGGGGCGTTGCCGGTCCGGACCGACACGTAGCCCCCCGAGGCGATGATCCGGTCAAACGCGCTCCGGTCGACCATCAGGTCCCTGACGACCGGGAAGGCGGCAGCTCGCCAGGGTTCGATCTTGAGGGTGTCGCCATCCTTGAAGCTCCTCATATGAAGTTGGCAAGCGGTGGTCCGCTGCCTCGGCCCGTGCGCGGCGCCGTTGATGACCACCCCGCACGACCCACAGATCCCTTCTCGGCAATCGTGGTCGAAAGCGATCGGGTCTTCGCCCTTCATCGCCAGAGCTTCGTTGACGACGTCGAGCATCTCCAAGAACGACATGTCGGTGCTGATGTTGGGCGCGTCGTACTCGACGAACTTCCCCTCAGCCTCGCGGTTCTTCTGCCGCCAAACTTCGAGGGTCAGGTGCAGGGTTTTGCCGCCGTGGTCGACCGCCGTCGCTTGCGACGCCAGGTCTGTCGAGGTCCCGGCCCGAGGGCTTACCATCGTGCTCATTTGTAGCTCCGCGTTTGCAAGGGGACGTTCTCGAAGACGAGCGGCTCGACGTTCCGGATCGGGCGACTGTCTTCCCCAGTATACTCCCAGGCGGCGACGTGGCAGTAGTCGTCGTCGTTCCGCTCGGCCTCGTTGTCGTCGGTCTGGTATTCTTCGCGGAAGTGGGCTCCGCACGACTCGCGCCGTTCGAGGGCGTCGAGGCAAAGTAGCTCGCCCAGTTCCAGGAAGTCGGCCACCCGCCCGGCCTTGTCGAGCGACTGGTTCATCTCGCCGTTCTCACCGGGGACGCAGACATCCTCCCAGAACTCCTGGCGAAGCTGGGGGATCAGTTCCAAGGCCCGCTCCAAGCCCTCCTCGTTCCGGGCCATCCCGCACTCATCCCAGAGGATCTTGCCGAGCGCCCGGTGGAACGTGTCGACTGTTCGCTTCCCTCGGATGTTCAGGAGTTTGTTGAGCCGGTGATAGACCACCGCCTCGGCATCGCGGAAAGCGGGGTGGTTGGTGTCTACCGGCTGCGGCTTGGCGGAGGCGAGGTAATTGCCCAAGGTATAGGGGACGACGAAGTAGCCGTCGGCCAAGCCTTGCATCAGGGCGGAGGCCCCCAGGCGGTTGGCTCCGTGGTCGGAGAAGTTGGCCTCGCCGCAGGCGAACAGGCCGGGGATGGTGGTCATGAGGTTGTAGTCGACCCACAAGCCGCCCATCGTGTAGTGGATGGCGGGGTAGATCCGCATCGGGACCTTGTACGGGTCCTCGTCGGTGATCCGCTCGTACATCTCGAACAGGTTGCCGTACCGCTCCTTAATCGTGTCCATCCCGAGCCGCTTGATGGCGTCGGCGAAGTCGAGGTACACCCCAAGGCCGGTCCGGCCCACGCCTCGGCCGTCGTCGCAGGCCTCCTTGGCGGCCCGCGACGAGATGTCGCGCGGCGAGAGGTTGCCGTAGCTCGGGTACTTCCGTTCGAGGAAGTAGTCGCGGTCGGATTCGCCGATCTGGTCGGCGGGCCGGCGGTCGCCTTGCTTCTTGGGGACCCAGATCCGGCCATCGTTGCGGAGCGACTCGGACATCAAAGTCAGCTTGCTCTGGTGGTCGCCGGTGACGGGGATGCAGGTCGGGTGGATCTGGGTGAAGCAGGGGTTCCCGAACGCCGCCCCCTTCTTGTATGCCCGCCAGATCGCCGTCGTGTTGCACCCCTTGGCATAAGTAGCCAGATAAAAGACCGTGCCGTAGCCGCCGGTGCAAAGGATCACCGCGTCGGCGGCGAATGATTCGACTTTGCCGGTTTCGAGGTCTCGGGCGACGATCCCTCGGGCGACACCATCAACCGTCACCAATTCCTGCATCTCGTGGCGAGGGAACATCGAGACCGCGCCCAAGCCCACCTGCCGCTCCAGGGATTGATAGGCGCCCAAGAGCAACTGCTGGCCGGTCTGCCCCCGGGCGTAGAACGTCCGCGACACCTGGGCACCGCCGAACGACCGGTTGGCCAGGGTCCCGCCGTATTCTCGGGCGAACGGGACGCCTTGCGCGACGCACTGGTCGATGATGTCGACTGAGACCTCGGCCAGGCGGTGGACGTTGGCCTCACGCGACCGGAAGTCGCCACCTTTAATGGTATCGAGGAACAGCCGCTCGACGCTGTCGCCGTCGTTCTGGTAGTTCTTGGCGGCATTGACCCCGCCCTGAGCGGCGATCGAGTGCGCCCGGCGGGGACTGTCCTGGTAGCAGAAGCAGGCGACCTTATAGCCAAGCTCGGCCAGGGTTGCAACAGCCGAACTCCCGGCCAGCCCCGAACCGACGACGATCACCGAGAATTTCCGCTTGTTGGCCGGGTTGACCAGCTTCATGTGGAGCTTATGCTCCGACCACTTCTGATCAAGCGGGCCGGGCGGGATGTTCGAGTTGAGTTCCACGGGGTCGCTTTCCTTGAATGATTCGGATCGCGGTCAGGTATTGGATCGCAGGGGCGGAAAAGTCGAGACGAACCGGTCGCGATCAGTGGCCGTGTGCGGGGAGAACCTTGAGGCCAGCGACGTCGGAGACCGGTTTGCCATTTTCTTCGAGTTGCTTCGCGGGGGCCGGCTTGACGACCCCCGTCAGCACCGAGATCGGTACCACGGCGAACCCTGCCACCACAACGGCGGTGAACGCGGTGGCGACGTAACGCCCCGGAGACTTGTAACGCCCCTGGTCAGCCCCCAAGGTTTGGAACATGCTCCAAACCCCATGCCACAGGTGCAAGCCGAGCAAGGCCATCGAGCCGACGTAGAAGGCCGCGACCACGGGAACCTTCAAGCCCGAAACCAGGTTGGCGTAGACCGAGCCTTCATGGTAGTCGGGGTGGACTGAGCCGGTGGTCAGGTGGAGGATGTGGTAGACGATGAACGCCAGCAAGAGCGGGCCGCTCAAACGCATCGACCGCGACGCGAAGGTCGACTCGCGCTTCTTGGTCGGCCGACCGACGACCTTCGGCTGCGCCTTGTAAATCTTGCCGGTCAAGACCAGGAACGCCCAGATGTGGAGCCCGACCATCCCGAGCAGGCTCAACCTGGCCCCCCACAAGATCGCCGGCTCCATGTGGAGCAGCTTGCCATAAGCGTCGAGCGCCTCGGCCCCCTGGAAAATCTGCAAGTTGCCGAGCATGTGGATCAGGACGAACGCCGAAAGCCCCGCGCCGGTGGTCGCCATGATCAGCTTGAGGCCGACCGAGGTTCCCCAGAACCGGAGCAAAGGATGCCGGAAGGCCCGAGGCATCGCCGACAACTGGTTCGGCCTGGAAGTGATCGCGGTGCTCATGAAATGCGGTCCCCGATGCGTTTGGCGGGGTGATAGGTCTATATCGAGACAATGACTTCGATTTGCGGCGGGGCCGGTTTCATCTCAACCTTGATCCGACTCAACGGCAGGGCGATCCTGAGGATGGATTAACCCGTGGCTATAAAGCTAGTGTAAGAGAGATTTTGCCCTCGGTCCAATGCGAAATTCGGATCGAACCGATTGCCTCACCCTATCGAAAACCGGGAACATCACCGTGGAGCTTCGTCACCTCCGGACCTTCGTGGTCGCCGCCGAAGCCCTCCACTTCACCCGGGCCGCCGAGGCGCTCGACGTGTCGCAACCGACGCTGTCGCTCCAGATCCGCGAGCTTGAGCGCGAACTCGGCGTCCCTCTATTCGATCGGGTGGGCCGATCGGTTCGCTTGACCGAGGCGGGCGAGGTGTTCCGCCGCCACGCCGTCCGGGCGCTCCGCGAGGTCGAAGCCGGGCAGGGGGCCTTGGCCGACCTTCAAGGCATCCGGCGTGGGACCGTCCGGGTCGGAGTGACCCACTCGTTCAGCACCCGGTTGATCCCGCTCGCGGTTGCCCGATTTCGGACCAGCTACCCCGCCGTCGGGGTCGTGGTCGAGAAGACGAGCGGCCGGGCGGTCGAGCAAGCCCTGGTCGCCGGTTCGATCAACCTGGGGATCGCCTACGCCCCGCCCGAAGACCCCGAGGTCACCAGCGAAACCTTGTTCGACGAAGAGGTGGTCGTCGTCGTCACCGCCAACCACCCCCTCGCCGGGTTGGATGCGATCGAGTTGCACGACCTGGGCAAGCACGCCCTGGCGCTGATCGGCCGCGAGTTCAGCACCCGACGACTCTTCGACGACCGCCTCCGCGAGGCGTCGATCCAGCCCGAGATCGCCGTCGAGATGAACGACATCGACTCGCTCCTGGAAGTCGTCCGCCTCGGGATCGGCGCCAGCGTCCTGTCCCGCCGGGCCGTCGCCGACCCCAGCGCCCAAGGCCTGGCCCTGATCCCGATCGTCGGCCCCACCATGACCCGGACCGCCGCGCTCCTCTGGCACCGAGAAGCCTACCACACCACCGCCGCCCTCGCCTTCGCCCAGGTCGTCCGCGACCTGTCGGGGGGCGGTTGACGACATGGCGTCGATGCTGTTCCATTAAACCAAGAGTGGGCGGCAAAGCTGACTTGATCCGGTCCAACGAGCTTTGAGCATGCGATGCCTCGCAAATCCGACCTTCGTGAAGTGGATCAAGTCGCCAACAAATTCGCGATCAAGGGAAGATCTCGCACCGCCTTCGGCAAGTATCTCGAAGAATGCAAGCAGCATGGCGAAGCGGGGACAAAGAACGACCGCGGCGACTTTACCCGCGATGAGTTGATCGAGAAGGCGAGGGAGTTTCTCGGACTTCCCGACAAAGATTGATTGTGACTAACTCCACCATTGGCTTATCGACGTGGAATTATGAAGAAAAGGGGTCAGAATGATCGAGTTGATCGACCTTGCTAGAACTCGCCTCAGTTCGGAGGACGCCGACGATTTGCGATCTTTGTTGAAGTTGCTCGTCAACCAGCCTTTCATCGAATTCCGAGTCTCCTACGGCGACGAATTGCAAATCCATCTTGGAGAGGAGCGGCTTTGCGAACACCCACGGAGACGAGGCACCGTCATGGGTACTTACGTGGTGACGACGCGGGCTTCCTCGTGGTCGCTGCTCTCTGGGACTCAATCCGTCCTCATCACCAGCGATCCAGAAGTTGAAACTTCGACCGAGGCGAGAGAGGCCAGCCCCAATCAAAAAGAAATTCATGTCATCGAATCCACCTCTTACATCGCTCCGAGATCGACAGTTCGAGCCGCGAGTCCTTTCGCCACGAAGTATGGGTTCGGTTTGTCGCTCAAGTTCGCCGACTCCTCGGAATTTTTCCTGGTCCCCTCCGCCCCCGAACCTGGAGACGCTGAAGACCCCATCGCCGATTGGGAAGTCTTGACTCCCAGCGAACATTTGCTCAAAGCCGGTCCAGGCTTGACTTGGTCTTATCTGCCAGATTCTTCAACGTCCGAAGACGTCGCCTGACTCCAGCATAACCAGTCAAGACCTCGCGATGATTGTTACTCCGTTGTACGCCGACCCGAGCCGATCCGAGCGGTCACCTCAACCTCGATCCGCATCCGAGGGTCGGACAGTCCTGCGGAAATCATCATGGCGGCGGGCCGGACCTCTCCGAAATGGCGACGCAAGACCGGCCAGCATTCGGAGAACTCCTCGGCCTTGGGAACCACATAAGTGACTCGGACCACATCAAGGAGCGTGGCTCCCGCCTCGGCCAGGGCGGCCTGAATGTTCCGAAAACACTGCTCGGCCTGCTCCACGATCTCGTCGGGGATCGTCATCGTGCGATAGTCAAATCCGGTCGTTCCGGACACGAACACCCAATCGCCATCCACGACGGCCCTGGAGTAGCCAATTTCCTGCTCGAAGGATGAGCCGGAACTGATCAACCGACGAGTCATGATCGCCCTCCGACCTGGTGAGTTCGACAAATTGATGCCCGAAGCGTTCCGTCGCCCGACCGATCGCCGCCGCGACCGCTCAAAGCCTGACGCGAAGCCCAACCCGAGCCAACAACCCGGCCGCGATGCAGACAAACAGGGCCATCGCGGCGGAACCTCCCACGACTACCCAAGGGTCTTTCGACCCGGAGTAGCCCAGGACCGCCGACCCAAATCCGCCCAGGCCGACAAGCCAGACCGTGATCGGGTGGAGGAAGTAGGCGAGCAGGGGGTTCGCGCCGGCGGGTCGGATGACGACCGACCAGCCTTGGAAACCGGCGACGTCCATGATGAGATACAAGATGATCCAAACCGTCGAGGCGAGGGCGGCGGACCAGAAGCACCAGGTTGGGGTAGCTCCGACCTTGTTGATCCCCTCGAAGGTGTCGGTCATGGCCCCGGCGATCAGGAGGCCGACCACGAAGGTTGATGCCCAGGCGATCCGTTCTTTGTGGGTTGCGACCGGGCTGTCGCGGCGGAGGATCGAGCCGAGGAGGCAGCCGGCCATCGTGATCGAGGCGAGCGAGCCGGTCGCGTCCCCCAGGGAGATGTAGGACTGGACCCTTTGGACCTTCCCCGCCAGCCACTCGAACGCCACCCGGGTCGAGCCGAGCCAAATTTTGTCGCCGACGTGGTCGAACAGTTCGCGGTTGTGGGTCGCCAGGTGGAGCGCCATCAACATGGCCATTGCCGCCATCAGCCACTCCCGGCGGCTTCCCAGCACGAGATTCAGGAGCGAGACCGTCAGGTAAGCCCATCCGATCAATCCGAGGATGCCCCACCACCCGGTCTGGAGCCAGACCCAATGTTCCACGGGGCCGAAGAACGGGGTTTCCGTCGCTACCGGCGAGCGGCGGAAGATCGCCAGGAGGGCCACAAGCCCCACCACGCCGACGGCTTTCAGCCCGACGAAAACCTTGCGACGCCAGCCAGGATCGCGGGAGATCGAGCACCACGCCAGGATCAGGCAGGTGAACGCCAGGAGGCCCCAGGTCCGACCGCCGAGGCGCTGGTCGTCGCCGTGGTTCAACTCGATGACACCCATCAGCAACAGACTCGCGGTCCGCCCCAGGACATGCCGCACCCGAGACCAGCGCGAGGCCGCCAGTTGTCGGGCACGCTCGAAGGCCAGCGGGATCGAGACGCCGACGATAAACAGGAACATCGGAAACACGACATCCGCGACGGTCATCCCGTCGGCGAATGGCGGGTCGATGTGGTGGAGCCACGAAGGCGCGGCGGGGCCGAGGTCGTTGACGAAGACCATTAAAAAGATCGTCAGGCCGCGAAGGGCATCCACCGAAGCGACGCGACGTGTTGCGATCGTGGGAAAGCCTTCCGTGGCTTCGACTAATCTCCGACCTTCCGTTCGTTCGTCCAACCCTCCCGCAAGCGTCGTCATGCCCACTCTCCCCAGAGGACCAAGAAAGGGGAATCAAGTCTCGGCCCGAACCGGATGACATGATAGATCGACCGGGCCTGAGCAGGGTGGGATTTCCTGGGCGGACCGAGAAAAACTCGGATGGCCCAAGAAGTGCCTCAGAGTAAGGAAACCGCTCTGGCCGGCTCACCGCCCCGGGTCTGGCATGAGGTCGAGTCGGGAGTCTCGCTCGATGGATACCAAATTGACGGCACTCTTGCCGCCCGAAATCTCGCCGGCCACGTTCGGGCGGAAGCCCTGGAAGCCCGAGCGGATCATGTTCACCAAGGCGGCGCTCGAAGAGCCGTTTGGCCAACAGATCCTCGTCCGGGTCGAAGCCCTGGGCTTGCCGGTCGAGAAGTTGACGACCAACCGCCTGGTCGGGCTGAAAGGGAAGGACGAGCGCGAGACTTATCGTCGGGCGAAACGGACGATGGGCGTCGTGGTGGCTCCTCCCGGCGCGTTCAAGCTCCAGCCGATCCCCCCATCGGCCGACTGGCAGTTCCACCTCGCCGAGGGGTGCCCGGCGCATTGCCAGTATTGCTACCTGGCCGGAAGCCTCTCCGGCCCCCCGGCGGTCCGGGTCTTCGCCAACCTCCCGACGATCCTCGAGAACACCCGAAACTATGAGAAGCCGGACGCGGTTCAGACCTTCGAGGTTAGTTGCTACACCGACCCCCTGGGGATTGAACACCTGACCGGGGCCTTGGCTGAGTGCATCCGCCACTTCGGGACCCGACCGGGCGCGAACCTCCGATGGGTCTCGAAGTTCGACGCCGTCGACGGCCTGATCGGACTCCCCCACAACGGCCAAACCCGGTGCCGCGTCAGCATCAACGCCGATCCCCTGTCGAGGACACTCGACCACGGGACGCCACCAGTCGCCGCCCGGTTGCAGGCTTTGCGGAAGCTCGCCTTGCCGATCGAGCAGGGCGGGGGCGGGTATCCCGTCGGGTTGGTGGTGGCGCCGATCATGCCGACGGAGGATTGGGAGCGGCATTACGCCAAGATGTTCGACGACATCGCGAGCAGCCTCGACTTCCCGTGCGACGTGACGTTCGAGCTGATCACCCACCGGTTCACGCCGGGGTCGAAGCAAGTCCTCCGCGAGTGGTATCCCGGTTCGAAGCTGGAGATGGACGAGGCGACCCGGACGCAGAAGCGGAACAAGTTCGGCGGGGTGAAATTCGTCTACCCCAAGGAAATCATGGTGTCAATGAAACGATTCTTCGAGGCCGAGATCGCCGCCAAGTTCCCCCAGGCCCAACTGCTCTACTGGACGTGAGCGGCGAACCCGACGCGGCCAGGCTGGCGCATCGCCCCGCCCTCGACGGGGTGCGTGCCCTGGCGTTCCTGGCCGTGTTCTGGAACCACGCCAAGGCGACCGAAGGGCGATACGCCTGGGGGGCGATGGGGGTCCAGGTCTTCTTCGCCCTGTCCGGCTTCCTGATCACCCGGATCTTGGTCCAGACCGAGTCGAATCGGCTCGGGACCGATCTCAAGCGCTTCTATCTCCGGCGAACGCTCCGGATCTTCCCGCTCTATTACGGGATGCTCGCCTTGGTCGGAGTCCTCAGGGGATGGGTCCATCCCGGTTGGACCCTGACTTATACGGATAACATCCAGATCTATTTCTCGCACGGCTTCGACGAAGTCCTCGCCCACTTCTGGACGTTGTGCGTCGAGGAGCAATTTTACCTGCTTTATCCCTTGATCTTCTGGCTCACCCCCGTTCGATTTCGACTCACCTTGATTGTCGGTCTGATCGCCGGGTCGAAGGGATTTCAACTTTACGCCCACCAGAATCTGGCGATGCCCTGGTCTCGGCTTCTCTTGCCCTATTGCGGCGAATACCTCTTGTGGGGAGCCTTGGCCGGGCTGGTCGACCTCAAGGTCGGATCGAACGGCGCGAAGGGGGGGCGGTCGAGCGTCCTAATCGGTGCGCCCCTCTTGATCCTCGGTTGGAACCTCCACGAGCGGCGGTTGCCCTGGGTGGCCCCCTTGATCCAGGACGGACTCGCGGTCTCGGCCCTGGGAATCGGTTCGATGCTTGTCGTCTTCGGGGTCTGGCGAACTCGGGACCGCTGGATCGTCGAGCCGCTCTCGATTGGACCATTGGCGGCCCTGGGACGGATCAGCTATGGGGCCTATGCGTTCCACTTGCCGGTCCTTCGCCTCAGGTGGCTCGACGAGATCCCCTTCGCCTTCATGATCCCCAAGCCATTCGGCGACCTGGCCCTGACGATCGGCCTCGCCGCGCTCTCGTGGCGATACTTCGAGGCGCCGATCAACCGCCAGAAAGATCGACTAGCGCCAGCCGCCCGACCTCGGGTCTTTCGGACTGATGACCCTCCCCGATCAGCGTGAGCCGTGCCCCAAGGCTTGGACAATCAGCGCGAGGAATCCGTCGGCGAACTCGCCGAGGTAGGCGTCCGGGGCGCGGTTCGAATCCACAATGAAGAGATGATGGTCGATCAACAAGCTGGCGAAGCCATGCACGGCGGCCCAGGCGTAGGCCACCTCGATGTCGAACCCGGTCCCGGCATTGCCCCCCCGGCCCGCCAGGACCTCGCGTTTCAAGACCCCCATCGCTCGGGCTCCCGCCTCTTTGAGCCGAAGATCGCCCTCGTCGAGCGGTAGGTTCCCGAACGCGACCCGAAACCGCGCCGGGTGGGCGACCGCGTAGCGGATATAAGCCCCTCCGATCGCCTTGAGCCGGGCCTTGGGATCGTCGCCAAGACCCACCAACGACGCCTCCTGTGCCTCGGTCAGACCGTCGAAGCCGACGGTGGCGATCGCCGTCAACAACCCGGTCACATTGCCGAAATGGTGCGACGGTGATGAGGCGGATACCCCCGCCCGTCGGGCGCACTCGCGGAGCGTGAACCCTTCGATCCCCCGCTCCTCCAGCAAAGATTCGCCCACCTCGATGAGCCGCCGCCGGAGGTCGCCATGATGGTATCCCCGCCCCGACTCGCCATCGGGAAGTTTGGTCGCCATGAATGATTCGCCCAGCGATCTAGACAATGTTCGGATTGATCTTGACGTTGTTCGGATTACCCAGTATTGTTCCTGAGTTGCCGCGATGTTTCAACCATTTCCAGAAGAAGGGGGACGCATCATGTTGGAGCAAGTCTTCGGGCTGGCGAGCCAGACGGCGATGGTCGGCTGGGCCGCCTTGATTTTCCTCCCGAGGTGGCGAGGGGTGGCCCTCCAAACGGCCCGAGTCATCGTCCCGAGCTTGTTATCGGTCGCCTACCTGGTGCTGGTCGCGACTTCGTGGAGCCGGACCGAAGGGGGATTCGGGAGCCTGGAGCAGGTCCGGATGTTGTTCGGGTCGCCTGCGGTCCTGCTTGCCGGCTGGATTCACTACCTCGCGTTCGACCTGTTCGTCGGTTCTTGGGTCCTTTCCGAGGGGCAAGCCCGGGGGATTCCGCACCTGGTCCTGGTGCCGATCCTCTTGCTGACGTTGATGTTCGGCCCGATCGGATACCTGGCCTTCGTGATGGTCGCGGCGGCCTGGCGGGTCGGCGGCGGTTGGAGGCCGTCGGGTCGGCTCTTCGAAAAGCTGGATGAGAGCGAGCCGAGGCTGATCGCGGCGGCCTTGGTGCATTTTGGCTCGGCGGTGGTGTTGGGGATCGCGGCGGTCGTGGACGACCGGAGTTTCCTGGGCGCGAATGTTTGGTTCAAGCCTTTGAAATTCGCGGTCTCGGGCGGGATCTATCTGGCGACGCTCGCCTGGTTCTGGGCTTACGCGGGGCGGTCGTTCCGCGAAGGGTTGCTTGGCCGGTATGTGGTCTGGGGGTCGATCGTGACCGCACTCGGTGAGGTTGCCTACATCGGATGGCGGGCCTCGCGATCCGAGGCGTCGCACTTCAACCACTCGACGCCCACCGCCTCGATCGCCTATGCGATCATGGCGGTTGCCGCCGTGGTCCTGACCAGCACGGCCTTGGTGCTCGCTTGGGGAGTTTGCCGGAAGGACGCGAAACCCACATCGCCGACGTTTCGGCTCGGGGTCGTGCTTGGCCTGGTCCTCTCGTTCGCGATCTCGACCGTCACCGGGTTGGTGATGGGGAGCGGGACCGGTCACAACGTCGGCATTCCCTCGACGCTCGACCGTCCCCTGCCGTTCCTCGGCTGGTCGATGGAGGTCGGCGACTTCCGGGTGGCCCACTTCCTCGGCTTGCACGTGATCCAGGTGATCCCGATCGTCGGGTCGATCGCGGCAGTCTATTTTAATCGGTGGGGCCGGACGACGGTGGCCACCTTCGCCTCCCTCTACACCATGATGGCCCTGATTCTTTTGCTCCAGGCAAAATCCGGCCTTCCGTTCCTGATGCTTCGACTTTGATCCGGGAGATGCGTCGGACCTTACTCTGTCCCGCGTCGGTCGCAAGACGGTCGCGTCGCCGATCGAAGGAGGTCCGCCTACAACGGTGGAACATGCGAGCCGAACTCCGCAACCCAACTGAGCGACCATGAACGAGATGATCGACGAGACGACCTTGTGGGAACCCACCCGCGACGAAGGTTTGCGACGATTGGATGACTTCGCCGAGAGCACGGGTCGGCACTACGCCGACCATCGGAACCATGACCTCGGGCCGAACGACCGGACCAATGTGTCCACGTTGTCGCCTTATATCCGCCACCGCCTCGTGTCCGAGTCCGACGTGGCCGCCGCCGCCATCGACTCGCAAGGCCCTCGGGGCGCCGAGCGGTTCTTGCAGGAGGTTGGCTGGCGAACCTACTGGAAGGGTTGGCTCGAACTCCGGCCCCAGGTCTGGCGGTCGTACCGGAATGAGGTTCGCTCCGACGTCGAAAAGATCGGGCGAGACTCGGGCCTGAACGAGCGCTACACCCGAGCGATCGAGGGGCGGGCGGGGATCGTCTGCTTCGACGCCTGGACCAAGGAGCTGGTGGAGATCGGCTACCTCCACAACCACGCCCGGATGTGGTACGCCAGCATCTGGATCTTCACCCTCGACCTCCCCTGGTCGCTCGGCGCCGACTTCTTCATGCGGCACCTGCTCTGCGGCTGCCCGGCATCGAACACGCTCTCGTGGCGTTGGGTAGCGGGGCTGCAAACCCGAGGGAAGACCTATCAGGCCGGCGCCGAGAACATCAGCAAGTTCACCAATGGTCGGTTCAAACCCAAGGAACGATTGGCTTTCGACATTCAGATGGTCGACGGTCCCCAACCGCCCAAGGCCGGATCGTTGCCCCGAGCCGACCGGATCGACGCCTCGAAGCCTTTCGGCGTCTTGTTGACCGAGGACGACCTCCGGCTCGAAGATTTCGACCTGCCCCGGAGCCAGATTCGAGGGGTTGCCGGCTTGACCGCCGAGTCGGGCCGATCGCCGGCCTCGGTCAGCCCCAAGGTCGTCGAATTCACCCAGAGGGCGATGGACGACGGCCTGGCCCGAGCGTCCTCTTTCTATGAAGTCCCCAGCGCGGGTCGGCTCGATCCGGGCGACTGGGCCGAGTCGATCGCCAAATGGGCGGAGTCGTTAGGGGTGGATCAGGTGGTGATTCCCCACGTCCCGGTCGGCCCGGCCCGCGACCGGATCGACCCGGCCGCCGAGACGCTCATGGCCCGGTCGAAGATCCGCCTCGTCCGGGTCCGCCGCGAGTGGGACGAGGAACTCTGGCCCCTCGCCACGGCGGGATATTTCCCGTTCCGCGAGAAGTTGCTCGGCAGGATTCCTCGCCTCGTCGGTGCGGGGAGGGGTTGAACGGTGGGATGGTCGGGGTTACTTTCCACCTCGCCGATGAATCAGCGTCGGCGAGGTCGATGATCCCATCGTAGAAAGTGGGCTTTCGGTGGGCGTCACGACCCGAGACATCCGCGACGCGGTGAAGCACCTCGATCTGATCGGTCGTCCGGTCTGCGTCCATTGCTCGCTCCGCTCGTTCGGCGAGGTGGAAGGGGGAGCGGCCTCCATCATCGAAGGCGTGTTGGCCGAAGGCTGCACCTTGCTCGTCCCGACCTTCTCCTACGGTTTCGCGGTCGCGTCAGCACCCGATCAGCGCCCAGCCCGCAATGGTTGGGACTATGGCTCCGAAACAAATTCATCTCAGGGGGCCGATCTCGTTTATACTCCCGACTCCAACGAGATCGACCGAGAGATGGGTGTGCTCGGGGCCACCGTCGTCGCTCGGCCGGGGCGATCCCGAGGCGATCATGCGCTCAACTCATTCGCCGCGGTCGGGCCACTTGCTCGTCGTCTGATCTCCAAGCAGGGGCCGCTCGACGTCTATGGCCCGCTCAAGGAGCTTGCCGAGGCGGACGGGTTTGTCGTCCTGATGGGCGTGGGATTGGAGAGGATGACGCTGATCCACCTGGCCGAAGCGATAGCGGGCCGCCGACTCTTCCGGAGATGGGCCAACGGCCCCGAAGGCCGGCCGATGATGGTCGAGACCGGCGGTTGCTCCGAGGGTTTCGGGAACCTCGAGCCGACCCTCTCCCACCAAACCACGACGACGCAAGTTGGGCAGAGTCGATGGAGGGCGTTTCCCGCCCGGAGTACGCTCGAATCGTTGGCCGGGATGATCCGGTCACGCCCCGACGTGACCTCTTGCGGCGACCCTTGCTGTCGATGCGTCGATGCCATCGATGGCGGGCCAATTCTTCTCGACGAATATTGAATACAGGTCGCAAGGGCAGATCAACGCCGCTTGCGGATCGGGGCGAATTGTTCGCGGTATCGCATCCGGCGGTGCTGGTCGAGGAGGATGGCGAAGAGGTCGTCTTTCTGGTTGGGTTGCGTCAGGTCCTGGCCTGTCTTGACCACACCGAGGTAGCCGACGCACATCTCGTCGAACGACTCGACGCCGTACTTGACGAGCTTGGGGGGCTGGTTCGGGTTGCGGGAATGGGCGGAATTGTCGTAGTGGGCGACGACCTCGACGATCGACCCCCGGACCAGCCGGATGGGTCGGTCGAACGAGTACGTCCCTTGCCAGGCGGGGTCCCAGTCGTTCACCCGGATCAGGTTGCTGGTCCGGCCGCTGGGGTGGGTGACGGTGATCCGCATCTCGCGACCGAGCTGGTGCATGTGGGGCGCCGCGGACAGGACCTCGACGTCGACGGGGACGGTCCAACTGGCCCGGACTTCGACTCGGCTCTGGTCGGCTGGGATCTGGATGTCGTGCGTGGTCACGCCGACCCACTGCAAGGTTTGCCGGATCGGCGTCTTGGCGAAGTGGAGGCCGATCCTGGTCCGGTCCACCTCGGGCTTGCCCGACGGATGATAGTGGACTTGGAGGATCACGTCGGCCCCTTTGGGGAGCGACCGGCCCACGCCTTCGGGCAGATGAAACGCATCGTTGCCCGCCGCCCAGCCGCCAAGGTCGCCGACGATGTCGACCCCCGCCCCCGAAAACGACGTGTAGCCGGGTCCGGGGTCGGCGAGGTCCTTCAACCTCGCCTGCCGCCCGGCTTCCACCAGGGCCATGACGTGGTGGACGACCCGAGGATTTCCGGGGCGATACTCAACCGCCGAGACGTAGACGTCGGCGGGCAGGTCCGTCGGGATCACGAAGCAGCGGTACACGTCGGGACCCGAGGCGGCGAGCGGGTAGGCTTCGATCGGTTCGAGGATCAGGTCGGGCGTGCCCAAGGTCCACCCTTCCTCGAAGGTTCGAGCCGGCGACAAGTCGCGGTCATCGCCTTGCGGCATCCCCCCTTTGACCCACCTTCGGACGACCTCAACCTCCTCGGTCCGCAGCGATTGGTCGTGCATCAGCTTCGGCCCGAACCCCGCCACCGGCTTCCAGGGGGGCATCCGCCGCTCCTCGACGACCTCGGCGATGTCGTGCCCTCGCTTGCTGGCTTGCTCGAAGGTTTCGAGCGGAAACGGCCCAACCTGCCCGCGTCGATGACAAGCCAGGCAACGACCCTGGAGGATCGGCGCGACGTCGCGATTGAACGTCGGAGTCTCCGATCCTGAGGTTGGAGCGCCCGCCGAGGCTGGATCGAGTCCGCTGACCAGGATGATCCCGAGAAGGAGCAGGCGACGAAGCGCGAACAAACTCCCCGCCGACCGGGCGGTCGAGGTCGGCATGAGTGGGGTCCACTGGGTTTTGAATCGAAGAGAATCGGGGCGAGGGCTGAACGACCGAGGCGAGAAAATCTGGAAAAGGTTAAGCAGACCCTAGCACGGCCAGGGTGGCGGTTCAAGTTGGTTCGGTTTGGTTCCGGCGATTGTTCCGGGAAGAGAACCACCGAGCACGTTTCCGTTTTCGAAGAATTTTTCCAAAACGAAGTCAAGGTTGGTCGTTCCGAGCGATCCGTGTCCTAGATTTGACCATCGGTCCATTGCGTCACCGGTCGGCCCCTTTGAGCCTGGAAGGGGTTCGCCGGCTTGGAGTGAGCGGCGATTGATCAACGACTCGGGCCGGCAGGTACGGGGAGGCTCTGGCCATGTCCTTGGGAATTTCCGTAACGAGGCCGGCGGCGAAGGCGATGGCGGCGGGTAGCTTGTTGTGGGCGCGACTGCTCAAAACATGGACGGCGCGTCGCGCCTTGATGCTGGGATTACTCTTGCCGTTCCTGGCCGATAGCGTCTGGTTGCTCGCCGACCGGAGGGGGTTGTTCGGCGCCGGGGTTGGGGTGGCGATCCGCGAGTTGTGCATCATCGCCGCGCTCCTCGGCTTCCTCCTGCTCAACACCCGGATTCTCCGCCAAATCGACCTGGAATGGCGAAGGACCACGGACTCGCTCAAGGTCGCGCAGGACTCGCTCCAGTTCTGGGTCGAGGAGCAGGCGAGGATCGATGAAGAACTCCGCGACAGCGACCGCCGCTACCGCTTTCTGGCCGACGCCATGCCTCAGATCGTCTGGACCGCCCGACCCGACGGCAACACCGAGTACACCAACCGACGATGGTCCGACTACACCGGGCAACCCTTGGAGGAGTCGAGCCAATGGGGTTGGGCGTCCGCGATCCACCCTGTCGACCTCGACTTGTGTTCCGCTCGGTGGACCGTCGCCCTGGAAAGCGGCGAGCGTCATGAGATCGAATACCGGATTCGGCGTTTCGACGGCGAGTACCGCTGGCACCTCTGCCGGGCCGACCCGATGCGTGACGAGACCGGGGCGATCGTCCGATGGTTCGGGACCTGCACCGATATCGACGACCAGAAGCGGGTGGAAGCCGAACTCCGGTCGAGCCAGGACGGGCTTTCGGACCGGGTTTCCGAGCGGACCGCCGAGCTCGAAGCCGCCAACCATGCCCTCGTCCTTGAGGTGGCCGAGCGTAAGCTTGCCGAAGAGGCCGCGCAATCAGCCAGCCGGGCCAAGGGGGAGTTCTTGGCCAACATGAGCCACGAGATCCGGACCCCGATGAACGGCATCCTCGGGATGACCGAACTCGCCCTCGGCACGTCGTTGTCGGCCACCCAGCGCGAATACCTCGGGCTCGTCGTGTCGTCGGCCGACTCGCTCCTGACCGTGATCAACGACATCCTCGACTTTTCCAAGATCGAGGCGGGCAAGCTCGACCTCGACCCGGTCCCGTTCTCCCTCCGCGACGCCGTGACCGACACGCTCCGAAGCCTGTCGCTTCGGGCCCACGACAAGGGCTTGGAATTGCTCTGCCGGATCGCCCCCGACGTCCCCCGATCGGTCATCGGCGACCTGGGCCGACTTCGCCAGATCCTCTTCAACCTGGTCGGCAACGCCATCAAATTCACCGAAGTCGGCGAGGTTGTGGTTGCGGTTTCCGTCGTCGCCGAGAAAGAACCAGGGGACACCTTGGACTCGACCAGGCTGCGGGTTTCGGTCAGCGATACCGGGATCGGCATCCCGGTCGACAAGCGAGCCTCGATCTTCGCGGCATTCGAGCAAGCCGACGGCTCGACCACCCGCAAGTACGGCGGGACCGGCCTCGGCCTGGCGATCTCGTCGAAGCTGGTCGCCTTGATGGGCGGGACCATCGTCGTCGAAGAGGTCCCCGGCGGCGGCAGCCTGTTCCGGTTCGAGGTCCGGTTGGGGGGCGAAATTGATCGCCGGGGCGACGACCCCTCGGCCAACCCGGTCGCGCTCGAAGGGCTCCGGGTCCTGATGGTCGACGATAACCAAACGAACCGCTGGATCATGGAGGAACTGCTCACCCAGTGGGGATGTCGCCCCTTGGCCGTGTCCGCGGGCGCCGAGGCCCTGTCGGAGATCTCCGAGGCCCTGGACCGGGGCGAGCCGTATGCGGTGGTGATCGTGGATCGCTTGATGCCCGGGATGGATGGGCTGGAACTCGCGGGCAGGCTCCGAGCTTGGGAATCCGCCGCGTCCGGGGGCGGTCCCCACCTGAAAATCTTGATGTTGACCTCCGGCGGGTTCGACCAGCCCGATCGCCCCGAATTGAAACAACTCGACGGCTGGCTCAATAAGCCGGTTCGCCAGTCGGAGTTGCTCAACCGACTCGTCGACCTCTTGGTCCCCCCTCAACTCGCCTGCGATCCCCCCGGTGGGGCAAACGACCCGATCGGACCCGGCGAAAAGACACATGGGTGTCCCTCGACGGTCACCCAACGGCTCCAGATCCTCCTAGCCGAAGACCACCCGATCAACCAGAGGGTGGCGACCCGGATGCTTGAGGACCTCGGGCATCGGGTGACGGTGGCGGGCAACGGTCGGATCGCGGTGGAAGCAGCCGCTTCGGGAGACTTCGACCTGGTCTTGATGGACGTCCAGATGCCCGAGATGGACGGCTTCGAAGCCCTGGCGGCGACCCGACGCCAGGAGGCGACCAAAACCGAAGCCGCGATCGATCGGGGCGAATCGGCCCCGCCGCACCTCCCGATCATCGCCCTGACTGCCCACGCAATGAGCGGCGACCGCGAACGCTGCTTGAACGCCGGGTTCGATGATTACCTGTCCAAGCCGGTCCACGCCGCCAAACTTCGAGACATCCTCGCCCGGTTCTTCCCGGATCTCCCTCCGGTCGCCGGTCTGCAACCTCAGGCCGATCGGCCTGAGAGTCCCCGGTTCAACCGTCGGGCCGCCCTGGAAGCGATGGGGGACGACGAGGCGCTCCTGGACGAGGTGATTCGCCTTTTCCTCGACGAAACCCCCCGGCTCCTCGACCAGATCGACGAGGCGACCGACCTCGAAGACCACGCGACCCTGACCCATCTCGCGCACACCTTGGCCGGGGTGGCGAGCAATTTCGGCCCCAACATCGTCACGGTCGCCGCTCGGAGGGTTGAGGAACTGGCCAAAGCCGGCGCGGGGCAATCGGTTTGCAAAGCCGCGATCGATCACCTCGACCTCGCATTCGAGCAATTTCAAGCCGTCTTGCCGGTCAGGGTCGACGCCTGACGCTTTGAGGCGGTTTGGATCGTAAGGCGCTCGACCGAAGCGGTTCGCGATCCCTCCTGGTCCCGACCCCTCAGCGAGGCGAAGGCTCATTGCCCGTGACGGGAGGGGGATCATCCCCATCGCCCGGCCCGAGTTCGCGGCCCAGCTCGTTTTCCCCCCGGGGCTGACCTGCCGCTTGATCCTCACCCGGCTTCGGGTTCGGATCTTTCTGCGAAGGGTCCCCGGCCTTCTGCCAGTCCGCCTTCGCCCCCTGATCGTGGTGGTTCGCCATCGCTCGAAGCCTCTATTATGAGGAAGAAAGTGGGCGGATCGCTCTGCGTCTTGGTTGACATCAACTTGAGGGAGCAAATCCGAAACCACTTGGTCGGATGGTCGATGAATCACTAATCCTGATGCATGAAACCGTTAACTGTTCTCTCATAAAATCTTCGGACAATCCTGCCCAACCCGACAGCCGGCTTGATTCAAAGCGGGCGCTTGAGACAATAACAATCGGTTGGGGATGAACAGAGATGCAAAAATCGAATTGGGCGAAGTCCTTCAAAATTGAGTCAAACTCCATGAACAACCGAATTGCTCGAAGCATTTCGCTCGCCTTGGCTGGCAGCGTGGCATTCGCTTTGGCGATGGCGATCGGAACCTCGGTTCGGGCCGAGGATCGCCCGGCCGACAAGATCCTCGCCGAGATCCGAGGCGTCGAGATGCCCCAGATCGCCGCCGCCGACCGGAATAATGCTCAGGCGGTGAAGGAGTTCATCGCCAAGCGGCAGGCCGCGATGGAACGGAAGGCGGGTTTGATCGGGGATCTTTATCAGCGACACCCAGAAAACCCCGAGTTGCTCCAGCTCTTGCCCGAGCGTTGGCTCGCGCTGATCTCGATCCCCAGGACGGCCAGGCAGGCTCAAACCGAGATCGACCGCGTCCTCAAATCCAGCAAGAACGAGAAGCTGGCCAACGAGGCGGCGATCTTGAAGGTGTTGCTCGCGTTTCGGAAGGCGGGTCGAGATGCCAAAGCCGAAGACCTGACGCCCGACGTCGAGGAGTTCATCAAGCGGTTCCCCAAGGACGACCGAGGCGCCGAGATGCTGTTCGCCCTGGCAAACATGACCCCCGACGGGGCCAAGAAGGCAGAACTGACCCAGAGGGTCGAGAAAGACTACCCCGATAGCTCGATGGTCCGAGCCCAAGCCGCCGAGCGTCGCCAGTCCGAAGCGGTCGGCAAGCCGTTCGAGATCGAGTTTGTCGATGCCATCAAGGGCGGGCAAGTCAACTCGGCCAGCTTGAAGGGGAAGGTCGTCATCATCGACTTCTGGGCGACGTGGTGCGGCCCTTGCGTCAGAGAGATGCCGAATATGAAGGCGCTCTACGCCAAATATAAGGACAGAGGGGTCGAGTTCGTCGGCGTCAGCCTCGACGCCCCTCGCGAAGAGGGGGGTTACGACAAGCTCAAGCAGTTCGTCGAGAAGAACAAGATCGAGTGGCCCCAGTTCTACCAAGGGAAAGCCTGGGACAGCGAGTTTTCCAAGAGTTGGGGGATCAACGGAATCCCGGCCGTCTTCGCCATCGGCGCCGACGGCAACCTCGCCACGACCCAGGCTCGCGGTCGCCTCGAAGAGTTGATCCCCGAACTGCTGGCCAAGGCCAACGAAAATAAGAAGGCCGAAGACGACAAACCTTGAGCGGCCCGACGAGGCGGGTATGGGCTTCCCAAACGAACCCATCCCCGTCCTCCGACCACCCGACCGGCTCATCAAGCCGCCGCTTCGTGCTGGAACAATGACTCTTCGCCCCGGACCACCTTGTCGGTCAGGGTGTACTTCTGGTTCGGTCGGCGGTCGGGAAGCTCGAACATGATGTCGAGCATGATCCCTTCCATGATCGACCGGAGGGCACGGGCGCCGGTGCCCCGGGCTTTGGCCAGGCGGGCGATTTCTCGGACGGCTGGCTCGGTAAAGTCGAGCGAGGCGTCGTCGTGGTGGAACAAGACCTGGTACTGCTTGAGCAAGGCGTCCTTGGGCTCCACCAGGATCTTGGCCAGGTCGTCGACCGAAAGCTGGTCCAGGGTGGTGATGATCGGCAAGCGACCCACCAACTCGGGGATCATCCCATAGCGCTCGAGGTCTTCGGGCGTGACCTGCGCGATCAGCTCGTTCCGCTCGAGTTCCTTGACCTTGTCGACCGTCGAACCCGCGCCGCCGAAGCCGATCAGCTTGCGGCCCAACCGCTTGCCGATGATCTCCTCGAGGCCGACGAAGGTCCCGCCGCAGATGAAGAGGATCTGGCTGGTGTCGACCTGGAGATATTCTTGCTCGGGGTGCTTCCGGCCGCCTTGCGGGGGGACGTTGGCCACGGTCCCTTCGAGCATCTTGAGCAAGGCTTGCTGGACCCCTTCGCCCGAAACGTCGCGCGTGATCGACACGTTCTGGCTGGTCTTACCGATCTTGTCGATCTCGTCGATATAGATGATCCCCCGCTCGGCGAGCGGGACGTCGAAGTCGGCCTCGCGGACGAGCTTGAGGATCAGGTTCTCGACATCCTCGCCGACGTAACCCGCTTCGGTCAGGGTGGTGGCGTCGCCGATGGCGAACGGGACATTCAGCCGCTTCGCCAGGGTCTGCGCCAGCGCGGTCTTGCCGCAACCGGTCGGGCCGATCAGGAGGACGTTGCTCTTGGCGACCTCGACATCTTTCAGCAACGGGTCTTCGATCGGCTTCGACGCCGCCCAGATCCGCTTGTAATGGTTGATCACGGCGACCGAGAGCGTCCGCTTCACCCGATCCTGGCCGATGATGTAGTCGTCGAGGTGGGCGACGAGTTGGCGAGGGGTCGGTAGCTTGCCCATCGGCGGCTGCTTTTGCTCCCTCCGACGGAACAACCCCTCGCAGGCGTCGACGCACTCGGCGCAGACGTGGGCGTCGTGTTCGCGGAGGGTCCGCTGCACCAGGGCGTTGCCGGCGACCATCGGCCCCGCCTCCACCGTCGTTCGTCCGCAGAAATCGCAGTGGGTCGGGGCTGGTCCGCCCCCACCCTGAGGGTCATCAGTCTTCGACAAATCTGTCACTCCCTGGGCACGGATGGATCTGTTGGGGCGCTTGGCCGTGCATCCTCCCAGGATAAAGCAGATCGACTCGATCGACAATCCTCTGCTCAATCGACTCCATAACTCATTTTGATGAATTCAAAGAAATTTTTGCAGAAAACTTCCGAGTCGTAACCTGGACCAAGCAGAACGACTGGGTATTCTCCATCCTGATCGACTCGCGAAGAGTCAAGATAGTAACATAAATCACCACCATTGTTACTTAAGTACAAGAGATGCCGATCATGTCTTATGCCATGTAAATCAGTCAACATGGAGTTGGAAAGCTCCACGACATCTAACCAGTAAGACATTTCTCCCAGTGGTGGTGGATCGGGCAGACCGGCGATATCGTGAATCGCCCCAATGTGGAGAAGAAAATTACGATAACTCGGCGGGAACTTAATCTGAAGAGCATTCTCGGCATCTTGAATGCGTGACTCCGTCGTGGGACCATGAAAATAAGCCCCTTCAAGAGAAATCTTGTTTACAGGCGTGTACATATTCTCGCTCATAAGAACCAGCTCCAATCCGATTATTTGAGCAGCAGTACAAAATCAGAAGTCGAGTCGACTAAAATGGCAATGTGTAATTTTGCTTGATCAAAATAGATCGATACTGATCCAGGAGCTTAGCGGGGACTTGTAGCGTAGTGATCGCATCTTGAAGCCGATCATGCCAGTAGGTTGCTCTAAAGCTATCCCAATCAGATCCGCTATTGATTGCACCAGCCATCCCGTCGCCGCGAGGACCCGGGATGTGTAATGGACCACCATTACCATTATTGTATCTGTTTTGTGTTCCCAAGACTTCTACGAGGGGTGTATCTTCTCGCCTCAAGACATGGTGCAACGCGATGACTTCATCCTTTCCTGTATAAATGTTCCTGACCTTCGGGGCTCGCGGAAGAAGGACACCGGAAGGCGATTTTTTGAGGTCGAGCAGCCCAAAAACATTCGTCGAGTTCCATAAGATGTCACTTCTTTGAACGACAAGCTTTCCTTGTTGTACTGTGAAAGCCTTGTAGACCTTCGAATTCTCGAACGTTGCTAGAATGTTTTTCACATGGACAACCTGATCGGCGGGAAGCGTCGCCAACAGAGTAGTTGTCCCGTTCAACTTCCTAAAAAGCTTGACTGTAGAAATCGAAACGATGGGCAGCAATCCGAGCAGATCAATAGCCGCTGCTTGATATGTGCTCTCATTGGCCGCCTCATTAATCGTGATGACCCAATCAACCCCTTCGTTGGCGATCGACAAGCCAGCCAGGAGAAGCTCCCTACCGACAATGGCGGCATCACCTATATTTTTGTACCGCTCTTTAATGTACTGCTGCCAGTCGGATGGGGTGCCATTTATCGGTATCTTCGAATAATCCGCGAACCCGACTACCCAAGACTGCGTGATGTTGGTGACGAAAGCCTGGGCCGCGTCCGCTTCATCATTCTGGGTGGGAATGTGGACGACCGGCACAATACTTCCATCCGACTGATTCTCCCACCTGCCATGCGTCACCGAAAAGAGCCACCCCCACTGAACCTGTCCGTTCTTGCCCGCCAGCCAATTCTCAGCGGCTTGCCCTCCCGGCAATAGCGCAACGTCATGCCAGAAAATATCAACACTGAACTTGTCGGTCCGTGGTCCAGTCGTAGGATTCTGTCCCACGCCGTTAAGTCCGAGAGTGCCAAATCCAGATTGTGCGAATTTTCCCCCAGGTCCGGGGACGGAGCTAATAATAGCCCCCGCAGTATTGGCATTGAACTGCCAGGAAAATGTCTGCGTAGATGTTTGACCGTATCCATCGATCACCGTCACACTTACCGAGTAGGTCGTGCCATTGACGGCATTGAAGTCGTCGTCCATGCCAGAGATGACACCCTTATTCGGGTCAATTTCCAGGCCGGCAGGAAGACCCGTCGCACTATAAAACAACTCATCATCGGCGGATGCCGTTGCTTGGATTGGCAACGAAATCACATCGTCCGTCTTATTATACTTCACGCGGTTAGCATTTGAGGGTTTCCGAAGGTTTGGAATTTGAGTGTCATCAGCGACTTGATCGCGGCTTTGTGCTTCCCCTCGACACCATCCAGGCAATCGATGATCGCCGCTTCAA
>JAABUX010000540.1_pt1 | contig 64442 bp, 50 predicted proteins | sample 5561851 | NCBI WGS metagenome assembly JAABUX01 (sample SAMN10711883, study PRJNA513361) | rock metagenome | isolation source: Antarctica rocks | place: Antarctica: Victoria Land, Richard Nunatak red sandstone | collected 2016-01-03
ACCGGCTGGGCGTGCTGCCGCTGCTGCGCCAGGGGTGGGGCCTGTCGCCGGCGGCGGATCAGCGGATCGGCGGAGTGTTAATGTGGACCGTTAGCAGCCCCGTGTACCTGCTCGGCGTGGTGGCCGTGCTGGCGCGCTGGTATACGGCGCCGGAGGAGGAGCAACCCTCACCCCCGCCCCATGCGGATTGGGCTGTCGGCTCCGCGGAGCCGACAGCCCAACCGGCTCTCCCAGCTGCGCTTTACGGACTGGACCCCGACCGACTGCGGCCGGTCCCGGTCCAGCCGACCGCGGGAGAGGGGAGAACAACTCTTGCTAGCCTGGACTATTCATGACGGATGCGTGGGCGACGACCGTCCGCCGTGGGAGCGCCGGCTTCCAGCCGGCCCCGGTCGGCAGGCCGACTGGAAGTCGGCGCTCCGGGGGGGCGTTGTCTCGTAAATAATCCAGGGTAGAGAGTGGTGGTAGTGGTAGGAGAAACGAGGCACGCTATGTGGCGCATCCTGGTCAGCCTGATATCGGTCGTGGGCGGGGCCGTCGCGGCGCGCATCTATTCGCGCCCGGCGACGCCTGCTTCCCAGGCCTCGCGCGCGGCGGACGATCGCCCCGTGTCCGCGGCCGAGCCGCCGCGGGCGTTGGTCCCCGGTATACCGGGGTACCACCGCGTGCCCGGACTGGACGAGCCCTTGCGGCCGGGCTGGAGCCGGCCGCGGCCCGAGAAGATCCCACGGCCGACCTACTGGCCGGCGATCGTAGGCCTGGGCATCACCCTGACGTTCTGGGGCATGATCAGCACTATTTTTCTGGGGGCAACCGGGGTTATCTTCCTGATTATCGGCATAACCGGCTGGGTGTGGGAGCTGATGTATGAATCTGAATCCTGAGGAACGAAACGAGCAACACGAGCGTCAGCCCTCGCCGCCGCCCCGGCGCGCCTTCCTGACGCTGCTGAGCCTGGCCATCGGCGCTTTCTGCGCCGCCATCGTGGGCATACCGGTGCTTGGCTCGCTGATTGGACCGCTCCTGCTGGGCGCGCCCAAAGCGGAGTGGCGCGCGGTCGGTAAGGCCGCCAGCTTCAAGGTGGGCGAGACGGTCGAGGTCGTCTACATCAACCCGGGGTCATTGCCGTGGGCGGGCGTGAGCGACCGCACCGGCGCCTGGCTGCGACGCAACGACGCGGCGCACTTCACGGCCTTCTCTCTCAACTGCCAGCACCTGGGCTGCGCGGTACGCTGGCAGGCCGGCGCGGACCTCTTCATGTGCCCCTGCCACGGCGGCATCTACTACGCCGACGGGACGGTCGCGGCGGGTCCGCCGCCGCGACCGCTGCAGCAGTATCCGGTGCGGGTGCGCAACGGTGAGGTCGAGATCCTCACCTCCCCGCTCCCGCTGCCGGGATTCGAGTAGGAACCCTCACCCCCCAGCCCCTCTCCCGACCACGGGAGCGGGGAGCACCGGAACCCTCACCCCCAGCCCCTCTCCCGACCGCGGGAGCGGGGAGCACCGGAACCCTCACCCCCAGCCCCTCTCCCGACCGCGGGAGCGGGGAGCATAGGCTAGAAGCGACAGAAGGATACTGTATGGGATTCTTGAAGCGCGCCTGGTCCGCCTTCGACGACCGGGTCGGTGTCTCCTCGGTCTTCCTGCCCATCCTGAAGCACCCCATCCCAAAGGGGACCGGCTGGGCCTACGTCTTCGGCAGCGCGGTGCTGTTCGCGTTCATCACCGCCGTGGTCAGCGGCATCCCGCTGGCCGCGATGTACGACACGGCCACGGGCCACGCCTACGATAGCCTGCAGTGGATCACCCACCAGGCCATCCTGGGCTTCCAGATCCGCGGCATCCACTTCTGGGCCTCCACGGCCATGCTGCTGCTGGTGGGCGCCCACGCCATCCAGGTCTTCCTGTACGGCGCCTACAAGTTCCCGCGCGAGGTCAACTGGATGGCCGGCGTCATCCTGCTGTTCGCCACGGCGGGCATCGTCTTCACGGGCCAGGTGCTGCGCTGGGACCAGTACGGCGTCTGGACCGTGGCCATCCTGGACTACCAGATCGACCGCGTGCCGATCATCGGGCACGTGCTGGCCTACATCTTCCTGGGCGGCTACACCTTCAACGGTACCACGCTCTCGCGCTTCTTCGCCCTGCACGTGTTCGTCTTGCCCGGCGTCCTGTTCGCCATCATCGGCCTGCACCTCTATCTGGTGATCCACAACGGCATCTCCGAGCCGCCCAAGGCGGGCCGGCCGGTCGACCCCAAGGTCTACCGCCGCTGGTACAAAGAGTTGCTGGAGCGCGACGGTGAGCCCTTCTTCCCCGACGCGGCCTGGCGCGACACGATCGCGGCGGGCGTGGTCATCAGCACGATCGTGCTACTGGCGGTCATCGTGGGGCCGCCAGCGCTGGTCGGCCCGCCCGACCCCTCCAACGTCATCGTGCAGCCGCGGCCCGACTGGTACTTCCTGTGGTACTACGCGGCGCTGGCGCTGATCCCCGACGCGGCCGAGCCGTACGTGATGGTGCTGGGCCCGTTGCTGGCCATCGGCGGCCTGCTGGCCCTGCCCATCATCGCCAACAAGGGCGAGCGCGCTCCCCGGCGGCGGCCCGTGGCCGTGGCCGGCGTGGTGGTGCTGGTCGTCTTCATCGCCGCCATGACCAGGGCCGGCGACGTTGCCGGGTGGTCGCCGCGCTTCGAGCAGTCGCCCGCCTTGACCAACGGAGAGATCGCCTCGACCGGCAGCGCGCCAAGCAGCGCGGCCATCGAGCGCGGCGCGTTGCTGTGGCACGTGCACGGCTGCGAGTATTGCCACATGATTGGCGGGCACGGCGGCATCCGCGGGCCGGACCTGACCGAGGTAGGCAATCGCCTGGACAACACCACGATCACCATCCGCATCCTCAACGGGGCCAAGCCCTACATGCCGGCCTACGGCGGCCTCCTCACCGCCAACCAGGTCAACGGCCTGGTGGCCTTCCTCTCCACGCGCGGCCGCACCCGCGGGCGTCCACGGCCGCAAGGACCGGGGCAGGCAGCGCGCCATGCCGCTCCGTAAGGTCTCTAACCGCATGGCGCACAAGGTTCGTAACCCGCGCCATCCCGGCACTATATGGAGAAATCATCAACGCTACTAGCTTGTAGTAATGATCGAGCAACCACCGATAACCTCCCTGTAGAATCATGCCCCCCGGTTCTCGTCGTCTCGTCTGCCCCTATGGTACACTCACCTTCGCATGGATGGGGGAGGTACTCCTACCTTTGGAGAGAAGATTGCCGAACGCATGTGGGCGTCGTCGGGCAGCGGCGGGCCCTGCCAGTCGCCGCCCGCGTAGCGCGGGCTGGCGCGCTCATGCGCGCCGCGCGTCAGGGCGATTATGATCGGTCGTCACAACGGTTTCCTCTGTTCAGGTCAGATACAGTTGCGACGGGGGGAGGGTCGTGGTCAGGCGCTCCAGCAACGATTCGTCGATCCGCGCCCCAGCCGCCTCGAGCGCGAGGAGCAGCGCGCCGACGGCGGGCTCGAACCGGCTATTGACCGCACGGACCCCTGGAGAGCTCGCGCGCGCGCGCGCGACGAGCGCGTCGGCCAGCAGCCGCGAGGGGTGGCGCAGCACGCCACCAGCCAGGACCAGCGTGAAAGGCGTGGCCTCGATGCCGACGCGCCGCGCCGCGGCCAGCGCGTAGTCGCCCAAGGCATCGCCGTGCTCCAGGATGACCCGCCGCGCCGTGGCGTCGCCGCGCTCGGCCTCGTCCAGCAACACACGGGTCAGGCCGGCGACGGTCGTCGGGGGCGTGCCCAGGCGCGCCGTGAACGCATGCAAGACAGCTTCTATCGACGAAAGACCGAAGAAAGCCAGGATGTGGGGCGTCAGCCCCGTCGGGGGATCGACGCCGAGCTCGGCGCGGTAGGCGGCGCGGAGGGTCTTGCGGCCCAATTCCTCGCTACCGCCGGGCTCCTGCCAGAAGCTCGTGTGCCAGACCTGCCCGTCGGGCGCCCGCGCGCCGACCGCGGTTCCCGTACCGCAGACGACGACGATCCCGTTGCCGTCGGGCGACCCTGCCCGCAGGCCGCCAATAGCATCGTTCACCACCACGACGGCGCGCCCAAGCCGTCGGCGCGCCATCTCCGAGCGGATGAAGTCGATGTCTTCGGGCCAGTCAGCGCCGGACATGCTGAAGACGCCGACATCGAGGTCTGACGGCCCGACGCCCGCGGCGTCGAGCGCGGCGGTCGCGGCATGCTCCACGGCCGCCAACGCCATATCCGGCCGTGGGACGTAGATGTTGCTGCCTCCGGCGCGCCCCGATCCGACCACGACGCCCCGGCGGTCGGCCACGAGGGCGATGGTCTTGGTTGAGCCGCCGTCGACGCCTAGCACATAGCCCATGACCTACTCCTCACCCGGCGGCCACATCGGCGGGAGCATCGCTCTCACGCGCGGCCTGATCGGCGATGACCGTCACGTTTGGAGCGCGTTGGAGATAGGACGCGGGGACATCAGGCGTGATTGGACCATCGACCGCGCGGCGCAAGATGGTTCGCTTGCGCGCGCCCGAGGCCACCAACAGCGTCTGACGCGCCGCCAGCAGCACGGCCATCCCCGCGGTCAGCGCCTGCCGGGGCACCCGGTCATGCCCACCCCAGTAGCGCGCGTTACTCTCGATGCTCTCGTCCGTCAGCGTCACCATGCGCGTAGGGGTGCCAGCCTCGACCGGCGGCTCGTTGAAGCCCAGGTGTCCGTTCGGCCCCAGGCCCAGGATGGCGAGGTCAATGCCCCCGGCCTCAGCCACGGCGCGGTCGTAGGCGCGGCAGGCCGCCTCGGGGTCGGCGGCGTCGCCCGGCAGCCGCGTAACCCGCGCGGCGGGGATACCGAGCGGGTCGAGAAAGCTCTCGCGCATCCAGCGGTAGAGCGAGCGGTCGTCGTCGGGACCGAGGCCGAGGTAGGAGTCGAGCTGGAACACGCGCAGGCGCGACGCATCCAGGATGCCTTGCGCGCGGCGCTCCGCCAGTTCGCGGTACAGGCCCATCGGCGTCTCGCCGGTGGCCACGATCACCGCCGCGTCCGGCGTGCGCGCGACCGTGTCCGCCACCAGATCGGCCGCCGCCCGGCTCAGGGCCGCGTAGTCCTCCGTCACCACGATGCGCACCTAGTCCTCTCCTCTCAATACATCGTTATACATCGTTCGCGCGCAAAAGTCCTGGGGCACATTGCCTCTACAGGGCCATCTCATTCTCGTGCTGGATGGTTGCGTCAGGGTAGGGGCGTCGTGCATAGGCCCTGGCCGCGCGCACCAGGGCCTATGCACGACGCCCCTACCTACCCCGCGATCGACAGAAATGACCCTGTTGCCTCTAAGCCAAGGGCTGTAAATTGTCGTAGGCGCGCGGAAGTCCTGGGGGCGCGGGCATCTTGCCCGTCCCTGGTTGTGTGCGGGGACAGGTGAGACGCCCGTGCCCCCAAATCACCCCAGACCTTCGGCGTCCCTAACACATTGTCGGACTGGGAGCGCGGGCATCTTGCCCGCTTGGTCTGGACGGGAGTGACGCCCGCGCTCCCAGTCGTCCCAGCACGTCCGCCTCTAACGACTTTTCACAGGATGACTCCGCGATCAACCTTGGCGCAATCGTACGCTAAAGCGTCCACGCTGTCAAGCCACGAGCGGCGTATGGGTGCGCCTTAAAATCGTGGAATCCGACCTGCGACCGCGGTCGCAGGGCATACGACGGGCCGACCGCGGTCGGGTGTAGGACATCCCATCAACCGTCCGTGGCCTCGTCTGACACCGCAGTGTCCGTGATTTGCCATGCGACCGCAGTCGCAGGCTCTGTCTCACAATCGCGGGACGCGCCTGATGAGACGAGAGGGGGTGATGGATGCTGATGAGCAGCAGCTATAATACGAAATGGCCGCGCCGTGCAGCCCATACACCGGCGCGGCCATCCCGCTTGGAGTCAGGGACGACGATGGAGTGCAGCCCAAGCCCCCATCGCCGTTCCTCGACACTACTAAGATGCGGGCGCCCTCCCAAAACTTACGGAGCAAAATCGGGCAAATTACAGCCGCGCTACGACGGGCACTTCTCCCCGTTCCTCAACGAACGCGCTCGGACGCTGGTAGACCAAAACGACGATTAACAACGATGTAGGAGCATAGCAATGGAGAGCGCGCAAGCGCATCTGAGTACGGCGCCGCTGATCACGCTGAGCGCCGAGGGACGACGCGCCGACGTCCAGGTCTTCGGGGCGCCGTTCGACGCCACGTCGACCTACCGCACGGGGTCGCGCTTCGGCCCCGACGCCATCCGTAGCGCCTTCTGGAACATCGAGGTCTACTCGCGCGCGCTGGACCTCGACCTGGAAGAGCTGTCAATCGAGGACCTCGGCAATCTTCAGCATACCGCGCGCGTCGACCGCGTCCAGGAGGCCGTGCGAGCGACGGTGGCGGCCAGCGTCGCGGCGGGCTACGTCCCGGCCATGCTGGGCGGCGAGCACTCGCTTAGCTTCGCCTCGATCTCGGCCATGCCCGCCAACACCGTCTTGCTGGTCGTCGACGCGCACCTGGACCTGCGCGACGAGTACGACGACCTGACGCTGATGCATGCCACCTACCTGCGCCGCCTCGTCGAGCAGCGGCCGGGGCTGCGCGTGGTCCACGTGGGGACGCGCGCGGCCACGCGCGCCGAGTGGGACTTTGCCGAGGCCAATAACGTGACCCTGATCACGGCCGAAACGGTGCTGGCGGGTCCCACGGAGGAGCGGCAGGCGCGCGAGACGGTCGCCAATACCCTGGCAGGGGCCGAGTCGGTGTACGTGTCCATCGACCTGGACGGTCTCGACCCGGCCTATGCGCCCGGCGTGGCCAACCCCGAGGCGGGCGGGCTCTCCACGCGCCAGGCGCTGGATTGCCTCTATCTGCTGCGCGGCCTGCCCATCAGCGGATTCGACATCGTGGAGTTGTGCCCGCAATACGATCCCGGCGGCATCACCGCCGTAGCCGCGGCCAGGTTCCTGGCCGAGCTCTGCGGCCTCGTGCACCTGAACCGCAACGCGTCGCCTACCGCGGGTCAATGATACTCACACTGCCATGGGCGCCGAACGGCGCCAGTTGCCGTCGTTGGGAGGAGAGTCCCGGAAACCAGGGGAACCAGCGACGGGCCGACAGACAAGGCGCGCGCCCGTCCACGAGCACTGCCTCGGGATACCCTCTCTTGCACAAGAAGCCACTGCCTGTTACCGCTCCAGTATGCGTCGCCGCGAGTAGGAGAGAGAAAGGTACAACTCACTATGTGAGTGAGAAGGGTAGAGAGGAATTACCTGATGGACACGTCAATCGTCTTTGCCGAGTCGGACTACCACGCTCTGCGCGGCCACCTGTTGACCGACGCAACCCGCGAGCAGGGCGCTTTTCTGCTCGCCACCCGCGTCGAGACTGAGCGCACGCTGAAGCTCGCCATTCAGGACGTGCTGCCGCTCGACGGCGACGAGTCCGTCGAGCACGACGGGGCGCGCCTGGCCATCCGGCTCGGCGCGCTGTTCTGGGCCACCCGTCGCGCCGCCGCCGGAGGACTGTCGGTCGTGGTCGTGCGCAGCCATCCCTGGGCCACCGACTGGGTCGACTTCTCCGCGGCCGACGAGCGCGACGGGCGTTCGGCGCTGGCGACGGTGCGCGAACGTGTGCCGGGACAGATACACGGCAGCATGCTGTTAGGGTATGAGGCCGTGGCCGCGCGGTTGTGGCGCGGAGACGACGCCGTGCCGGTCGACCGCATCGTCGTGGTCGGCCCGCACCTCCACATCGTCGCGCCGCAACGGCCACGTCCCGTTGTAGAGCAATCGGTGGCGCTAACGCATCGCGGCGTGCGCCCGCCGGCGCGCATCGCGGCGGACGGCGGTCAAGATAGGGTAGGGAGGTAGATAGATGACGCTCCAACATATGATGGTTGGCGTCGTGGGGTGCGGCGGGGCGGGATCGGCCGTTGCCGAGCAATTGCTGAGGCTGGGAGTGGGCCGCGTCGTCGTCGTTGATCCCTGCGCCGTGGACGGCGATGACCTGACGCGCTGCTATGGGACTACCCAGGACGACGCCGCGCGCGCCATCTACCGTGTCGACGTGGTGGCCCGCCTGGCCACCGCGCTCGGCCGCTCGGAGGCCGTGGACGCGGTCATCGGCGACCTCGACGACCCAGCGGTAGCTCGGCGCCTGGCGCGGGCCGACATGATCTTCGCGTGCGATCTTACCTCCTGGCAGCGGATCGCTCTGGACCGTCTGGCCGCGCGCCATCTGCTCCCCGTGATCGACTGCGCCGCCGCCCTCGACGCGGTGAGCGACAAACTCGACGGCGCCCTGGAGCGCCTCGCCTCGATTCCTTATCGGTCTCTCGGCGGTTGTCGTCCCCTCATCGTAGACGGATCGGAGGTGCCAGACCGCCGCCATGACCTCGCGGAGAACGCGAACGCGGGGCGCCGGCGACATCGCCGGGATACAATGACGTCACGGACGGGCAGAGCGGCCGAACCCTCGATGCGAACCATCCCGTTGGACACGATTGCGGCTGGCGTCGCGGTTGCCGCGTTCCTACAAATGGTCGATGGAGGGGATCATGGCGTTATGCCGCCGATCCGGCCCTCGCGCCCCGTCACATCATCGCTGAGCTGCATAGAGGCGGAACCGGCCGCCTAATACTAGCAAAACGACGCCGAGCGATCCGTTAAGGCTTTAGGACGACACTAACGACCGCGCACGACTGTAAAAGTTGCCGCGGTGTCGATCCAGGCGTAGAGGGGCGACCAGCCAGGGCCGAAGACGCCAATCTTGAGCGTGTAGGCCCCGCCGGTCAGGGTGGGCAGGACGGTCCAGGCGGCGGACAGGGGTCGTGGCGCGCCCGCCACGAAGCTGACGGGGCCGCGCCAGGTCTGCGCGACCAGGCGGCCGCCCGCGTCGTAGAGGTAGAAGTCGACGATCGTCCCCGTGAGCGGCGCGCTCGTCGTCAGCATGGCCTGTACCGTGGCGGTCGCGCCGGAGGTCACGGTGAGCGGCGTGACCGACGCGCCGCTTATGGAGACGGCAAGCGCTGGCGCTGGCCGTCCAGGCGTCGCGGTTGGGAGGGCGGGCGCGACCGGCGTGGCGGACGGCGTGGGGCTCTGGCCGACCGGGACTAACACGGGCACGGTTGGCGAGGCCACCACGAGTGCCGGCGCCACCGCGCCAGCTGAGGGCGTCGCCGTGGCGCCGCTCGCGGTAAGAGCAGCAGGCATCGTCGTGGGGACCAGCGTCACGAGAGCTGGCGGCGTTGGCACGATCCCTATCGTAGTAGTGGCGGTGGTCGCTATCGTCACCACTGCCGTCGCTGGGATTGTTGCGGTTGTCGTGACCATTGCCGTCACGGTCGCGAAGGCTGCAACCGTCGCGGGGACGGGCGTGGGCATGGGAGTGGACGTGCTCGGGACGGTGAGGCGGGTAAGCATGGGAGTGGGCGTGCTCGGGACGGGGCCGGTGGAGAGCGGGCGCAAGACGAGCGTGGTGAGCGAGTAGGGGGCGACATACTGCCGGAAGGTGTGACTGATCCCCGACACGACGCCGGTCCTGATGGCGCTGCTGCCCATCCCGTACCAGTAGGCGCGGGCGCTTGAGACGGGTGCGTACGCGCCGAGGTCGATGGTAAGGTTGTACCCGCGGCGCGGCGACCGGTTGATCAGCAACACGGCGAGGCCGCCGTTGGCCTGCCAAACGGCATGGACGGCCACCTGAGCCAGGCGCGACGTGGCCGCGACCATGCGGTCGCCCGGCCGCGCCAGGTACGCCAGCATGCGCAGCCCCTCATAGGGCGGGAACGGCGCGTCGGCCGGCGGTTCGCGCGTCGTACCCAGCGCGTTGCCGCTGGAGAGGAGGCCGAGGTCGCCGTACGTGGCCGTCCCATAGAGCGCCGGGCTGATATTCCCACCCGTGTCCAGGCCATTGTGCAGGTCCCACCAACTGGCATTGGTCGCGCCGTTCTCCAGCCACGTCATCAGGTCGTCGGCCAGAAACAGCGCGTTGACCAGGCTGACGCGCTGTTTGCCGGTGCTGTCCGTGTTCGTCTCGCCCAGCATGATAGCGATGCGCCGTCCAGCAGCCCCGCAGGCGCGGTCGAGCGCGCGGCGCAACGCGGACATCATGCCGGCAATGCCGCCCGTGCTGTGCAAAAGATCCGCGTCACCGCCTCGATTGTCGTTGGCATACCAATGCACGTCGACAAAGTCGATCTCGTGGCAGAGCACGGGCAGGATCGTACCGTCCCAGTCCGGCCGTTGCCCCTCGGGCCAGTAGCCAGGGGTGGTGACGGCCACGCCGACCCGGATCGAGGGGTCCACGGCCTTCATGGCGTCGATGTAGGCCAGCGCGTTGCGGGCATAGGCAGTGGGGCCTTTTTTGCGGTGCAGGTCGCGTTCCGACAGGCCCGTGACGTAGGGTCCGTAGCTGCCGTTGTCGTAGACCTCGTTGCCGATCTCCCAATACCTGACCCCGTAGCCCTTGACCCTGTTGGCATAACGCACCCACGCCGCCGCTTCCGCGGGGTCGCCGCCGCCCGTGCCCGCGGCGTTGGAGCCGTAGTTGACCGTGATCAGCGGCTGGGCGCCCACCCGGCGCGCCAGACCCATGAAAGCATCGAAGGTGTCGGCGGGGTAGGGATGGCCGCCCCCGGTGAACGTGTTGGCCGCCCAATGATAGTCGTCGGCGCTGGAGCCGCCGGGGAAGCGCAACAGGGAAACGCCGGCCCGACGCAACAGAGACGGGACCGGCGTGTCCAGCAGGCGCCGGTCCCACACGGCGGTATTGACGCCAAAGGCGGTGGCCGGCACGATAGCGCGGATGTCCCCTGGGTCGACGGTGATGTCGGCGACGGCCGCTACGGGGGTGTTAGGGCTGGTCTGGAAGAACCTTGTCGCCAGCGCGCCCGCGCAGAAGACGATAGCCGCGACAACGCAGGCGAGGCGCTGTCGGACGGAGAGCGGCGTCAACGTAGACTCTCTCCTTTCCAAACGTGTAAGGGGTTGTCGTGTAAGGGGTTGTCGTGGGTGAGCGGCCCGACTGCCGTCGTCGGGGCAGCGATCGTCGGGTCCACGTGGATTTTACCGTGTCGTCGGCTTCGCGCGCGCCTATCGGTGTGTCATCGACGCGCCCGCTCATCGGTTGATTGCCCCCTGGCTATGGCGTGCTCATGCCCACGAGGTTGGCGCCACTTTCATCAAATTTTCATGCCAGCCAGGGCCACATTGTGCGGCGTATAGCCCAAAAGGGCGCCGGAAAAACAGGACGTCATCCGTGCATCATCACCAGTGGATTCAGCCCAACGCTCATTTATAGTGGTGGTGGACGGTGTTGACTAGCGATGATCGCTCGGGCGTCGTTGATGATACCGGGACAAAGAGCGTCTCCTTCCCATCTCTGCTGATGCAGTACGGGGTTCTGTCATCCGTAGTAGAAAATAAGAAAGGTAAGGCGTACCCGGCACACCCCATCGTGTCCTCCGCAATCGTGTTCCCTCCCTCTTGGCCCATCGGACGGACGCACGGTAGCCCACGCGGATTAGGCACAGAGCCCCTCTTTCACCCCCTGGACAGTGGCCTGCCGCGCGCATCATCCTATGCGCGGCGGTCGCGCGATGATGCCAGGTGCCAGGGGACGAATTCGCCGCTTTCGACGGCATCCATGTGTACCATAGGCGACACACCCATGCGCCGCGGACGGCGTGCCCGTGTGTGATGAACAGCGCGCTCGTATGGAACGGACGACACATTGATGTGCAAGAAGCAGTATACTCATGTGCGAAAAATGGGAGTCTGATACGCCATTATCGCTTGTAACAGGTTGTTTCTTTACCCAATGTTAAACCACCGTTAACATGTCGTTAACGGTGGGCGCGTACAGTGAAGGGTAGAGACGGCACGGGAGCAGCCCAAACTGTTCGTCCGTCTCCGACGCCAGACAGTGTCCTACGTCTGAGCCGTCTGATGTATAGCATGCAACGACCGACGCATGCGCCTTCCATAAGCATGCGACGACGCATGCGCCCCCATAGTCCCCTCCTTGACGCACACGTCATAGCAGACGTATGCCTGTTGTGCCTCCCCATGATCTTTCTTTCCGCCACGACACGAGGAGTGTGGCGCGTCCGTGCGCGCCGCGGCTCCATGGCCCGCGTGGATTGGCGGCCTCATCGTTAACAAGGAGCACAGATGGACGTGCTAGACCGTGTTCGCCCCCTCACCCTGCATCGACCCAAGGAGCGCCTCGGAGAGGTGCTGCTTGAGACGACAACCCTGACCCAAGAGCAACTGCGGCCGGCCCTCGACCTGCACCGGCGGGAGGGCGTGCGCATCGGCCAATCGCTGGTCAGCCTCGACCTGGTGAGCGAGGAGCAGGTGGCCGCCGCGCTGGCCCGGCAGGCGAGCCTCCCCTACATTAACCTGGCACAGGTCGCCCTGGACGGCGCCGCGGCGCGTCGGCTGCCCGAGGAGGTGGCGCGTGAGCGGCGCGTGCTGCCGCTGTATGACGATGGAGATGTCACGGTGCTGGCCTGCGCGGAGGAGCCGATCCCGCCGCTGCTCTCCCAGGTAGAGGGCCTCCTGGGGCGGCCCGTGCGCCCGGTCATGGTCGCCGACGGGGCGCTGGAGCAGGCCCTTGACACGCTCTACCGCGACGAGGACCTGCGCCGCTCCACCACGGAGCTACGGGCAAACGCGCCGCGGGACTCGGCCCACCAGGTGCTCAGCACGGGGCAGAAGATGACCTTGCTACTGCTGCTGGCCGCGGCCGGCTTCGCCCTGGTCGCGGCGCCGATCGCGGCGTTGACGGCGATTGCCACGCTGATCACCCTGTTCTACGTTGGCTTCTGCCTCTATAAGTTCTACCTTGTCTACCGCGCGCTCACGCACACGTTGGGGCTGGAGACGACCGACGCGGAGGTCGCGGCGCTGGACGACCGCGACCTGCCGATCTATACCATCCTGGTGCCGGTTTACCACGAGGCCGCGGTCTTCCCCATCCTGGTCAAGGCCATCGCCGGGCTCGACTATCCTAAAGCGAAGCTGGACGTCAGGGTGCTGCTGGAGGAGGACGACGAGGAGACCATCAGGGTGGCGCGTGAGAGCAGGTTGCCCGCCCACTTCAGCCTGGTCGTCGTGCCGCCCGGCGGCCCCAAGGGCAAGCCCAAGGCCTGCAACTACGGGCTGATCGGGGCGCGAGGCGCGTACACCGTCATCTACGACGCCGAGGACATCCCCGAGCCGGACCAGCTCAAGAAGGCCATCCTGGCCTTCCGCAAGGGCGGCCCAAGCCTGGCCTGCGTGCAGGCCAAGCTCAACTTCTTTAACCGCGATCACAATCTGCTGACGCGCTGGTTCACAAACGAATACAGCATGTGGTTCGACCTCTTCCTGCCCGGCCTCGCCGCGGGCGGCGCGCCGATCCCGCTCGGGGGCACCAGCAACCACTTTAAGACGGAGTTGCTGCGTGGGCTTGGCGCCTGGGATCCCTACAACGTGACCGAGGACGCCGACCTGGGCATGCGCATGCACAAGGCCGGCTGGCGCACCGCCGTGATCGACTCCACGACCTACGAGGAGGCCAACTCGCGGGTCTATAACTGGATCCGCCAGCGCTCGCGCTGGATCAAGGGCTACGTCCAGACCTACCTGGTGCATATGCGCCATCCCTTCGCGCTGTGGCGCGACCTGGGGACGCGCGGCTTCCTGAGCTTTCAGCTAGTCGTGGGCGGCACGTTCTTCGTGTTGCTGGTCAACCCGCTGGTCTGGCTGCTGACCGCGCTGTGGTTCGCCACGCGCTGGGCGGTGATCGAGCAAATCTTTCCCGCGCCGGTCTTTTACCTGGGCGCCATCGCCCTCTTCTTCGGCAACTTCACCTTCGCCTACCTCAACATGGCCGGCTGCCTCAAGCGCGGCTACCACGGCATGGTGCGCTACGGGCTGCTGAGTCCGCTGTACTGGATCCTGATGTCCGTGGCGGCCTGGAAAGGGTTTTTGCAATTGTTCTACGCGCCAAGCTACTGGGAGAAGACGACGCACGGCCTGTCCGGCCATGGGGCGGCGGAGCGCGTGCTGGCCGAGCAGTTGGCGGAGCAAGGAGGGGCGGCATGAGCCTATCCATTCCCTCCATTCCCGTGGCTCGCGGGCGCGCCGTCCGCGCGCCGCGCCGCGCCCAACCGGCGGGACGGGCGCCCGCGAGCGAGGGGTCGCGCTCGTGGGCCGATACACGCGTCGGGGTGAAGGTCTTCGCGGTCAGCGCGGCCCTGAACCTGATCGCGGGCTGGTTCCTGGAGTACGTCTGGGGCATCGGCAACGCCGACGCGCTCTCGCGCACCACCAACGCCTCGTACGTGTTGTTCTCGCGCGACCCGCACCTGGCCTCGATCGGCTTCGTGTGGCCCGTCCTGCCCAGCATCCTCCAGTTGCCCCTGCTGCCCGTGCTACACGCCCTGGGGCGCCCCGAGTTCGCGGGTCCCATCGTCAGCTCGTTGGCCGGCGCGGGGACAATGGTCGTCCTGGCCGCCATCCTGGGCCGCTTCGGCGTCACCGGGTGGATGCGGTTGCTGTGGCTATTGCCGGTGGAACTGCACCCGCAGTTCTGGTATCTGGCCAGCAACGGCATGTCCGAGCCGCTCTCTATATTCTTCCTGATGCTGGCCGTGCTGGCCTTCCTCAGCGTGACCACGGACGTGCTGGCGCCGTCGGCGCTGGGCCTCAGTCTGGCCGGGGCGTTCTTCGTACGCTACGAGGTGCTCTCCACCACGGCCGCGGTGGCGTTGGCCTTGCTGGTACAGCGTTGGGCGCTTCCCGAGGCCAGGGGCGCGCTAGCCTCGGCCGGCGACGGGCCGCCGGGCCGGCTGTCGCGCCTCATCAGACAGGACCGGTTCGCGCTCGAAGGGTTGCTGCTGACCGCGCTGGCGCCGATCTGCTTTGCCGTTGGACTATGGATCCTGGCCAACTGGATGATCATGGGCGATCCGCTGTTCTTCGACCACGGCGTCTTCAGTCTGGCGAAGGCGCCCGACGTGCCCATCAACAACGGGCCGGGCTACGCGCTGCACGCTCAAATCCATTCCGTCATCCTTAGCCTGGGCTACGCGGCCTGGCGGCTGGTCGAGGTGAACCTCACGCTGCTGATCGTGGCCCTGCCGGCGCTCGCGCTGGCCGTGAAGCGCAAGGATCGGCGCCTGCTCGGCCTACTGATCATCGTCTTCGGCACCTTTGCCCTGCCGACCTACGAGGTGTTCAAAGGGACCTTGCCGGGCTATATGCGCTACTGGTGCCTGGCCACGCCGTTTGCCGTCGCCGTGGCTGGCGCACTGGTCAGCCTGGTGGCCGGCATGGGGACCGGTTGGACCCGCTGGGCGCGTCCCGCGCGTTACGCCGTCGCGGCCTTGCTCTTCCTATCCGCGGGCGTCAACGTGGTGGCGCTGGCGCGAGAAGGGCTCAACAGCGGAGACGAGCACCGGCTGGGCAACCACCTGATCGGCAACGCGCGGGCCGACGATGGCCCTCACGGGCTGCTGCAGGCCGACTTCAACTACCAGAAGCACCAGGACGGGGCCGTCCTGGCGCCGTTGCTCGACCGCTACAGCGCGCATGGCCTGACCCTGATCGACACGGAGACGGGGTTCTCGGCCATCCTCTATGCGCGCCACCCCGAGCGCCTGGCCATCAGCTCCGACCGCGACTTCCGCCGCATCCTGGCCGACCCGCGGCGCTACCTGAGCTACATCTTCGCCACCGACCCGCACGTCGGCAAGGAACGCGACGTCATCAGCCAGCGCTTCGGCGGCGAGGCGCACCCCCTGCTGTACGACGGCAAGCTGCCCTGGACGCGGGAGGTGGCTCAGGCGCGAGGCACCATCGAGCCGTGGAAAGTGTTCGCCGTCGAGTCCTACGACGGCCAGTGGCCGGCGGGCGCGGCGCCCGCGCCCATGCTGGCGACCAAACCGCGGCCGGCCTCCCTATCCCGAGGAGGCTAGCGACGACCATCGTCGTGAGGAGCCGGCGACCGGTGGCCGGTGATCGTCGCGCAGCAAGGCGCGCAAGGACATGTCGCAGAGGTAGAAGAAGGAGGGAATGATATGATCGCTCAACAGGTCCAACCGCGGGCCGTCGACGAGGCGCCGCGCGTGAGCGGGCAGCCCGCCATATGGCCCGTCTACTCGGTCGTGGCGCCGGTGTTCAACGAGGAGGAGACCCTGCCGCATTTCTACGACCGCGTGATGGCGGCGATGGAGCGGCTGGGCGAGCCCTTCGAGTTGGTACTGATCAACGACGGCAGCCGCGACGGCTCGTTCCGCGCCATGCGGGCGCTGCACGAGCGGGACCCGCGCGTGCGCGTGGTCGACTTCTCGCGCAACTTCGGCCACCAGATCGCCATCTCCGCCGGGCTCGACCACGCGCGCGGCCAGGCCGTGATCATTATCGACTCGGACCTGCAGGACCCGCCCGAGGTGATCCTCGAGCTGATCGCGCGCTGGCGCGACGGCGCGGAGGTAGTCTACGCCCAGCGAGCCACGCGGCGCGGCGAGACGCGCTTCAAGCTGCTGACCGCGGCGATTTTCTACCGCCTGATCGCGCGCATCACCTCGGTCGATATCCCGCGCGACACGGGCGACTTCCGCCTGCTCGACCGCCGCGTGGTCGACGCGCTGGTGGCGATGCGCGAACACCACCGCTTCATGCGCGGGCTCTCGGTGTGGGTCGGCTTCCGCCAGGAGGCGGTGCGGTACGAGCGCCAGGAACGGTTCGCCGGAACCACCAAGTATCCCCTTTCCAAGATGATCCGCTTCTCGCTGGACGCCATCACCAGCTTCAGCCACCTGCCCCTGCAATTGGCCACCAGCGTGGGCTTCGCGCTGGCCGGGATCAGCCTGCTCGGCATCCTGGTCGCTGCCATCGTGCGCATCTTCGTGCCCGGCGCCATCATCGGCCAGGCCACCACGCTGATCATCGTGCTCTTGCTGGGCGGCATCCAGCTGATCTTCCTGGGGGTCATCGGCGAGTACCTGGGCCGCATCTACGACGAGGTCCGCGCGCGGCCCCTCTACATCGTGCGCACGGTGCTGGGCGAGGAGTAATCCTCCCCTCACCCTCACACCCTCCCGGCGACGGTGATCCGCGGCGTCCCGCGCTCAAACAGGATAGGATAAACAGGATTAGGAAAGGTAATGCGACCGGTGTCCACAACCGACAGGCCAGACATCCGCGTCCGGGGAGCCACTGTTCCCGCTTCGAGCGTGACGTACGATGTCGCCCCACGCGCGATCGACGACGCGCCGCCGTTGGAAAATGCCGCGCGGGAGCGCCAACCCGAGGCGGAGGCAGAGACAGGGCAGGTCGCCCTTGGCAAGCGCTTCGGCGACTGGCGCACCTGGCTCTCCTTCGCCGTGGCCCTCGGCATCCTCGTGCTGGCCGTCACCAAGGCCGGCATCCGCTGGGACCTCGCCCTGCGGGCGATAGGGCACGCCAACCCCGCGTGGTTCGCGCTGGCCTTCGCGGTCTACTACGCCACGTTTCCCTTGCGCGGCCTGCGCTGGCGCGTCCTGTTGCACAACGCCAATGAGGACAATCCGGCCCTGCGGGACGCGGTCGACCGCGCCTCGCTGTGGAGCCTGACGCGCATCGTCTACCTCTCCTACTTCGCCAACGCGGTCGTCCCGGCCAAGCTGGGCGACATCTACCGCGCCTACCTGGCGCGCCGTGAACTGGGCGTCTCGCTCTCACGCACGGTGGGCACCATCCTGGCGGAGCGCATCCTGGACCTCGTGGTGCTCTTCCCGCTGCTGGCGCTCGCCGCGGTCCTGACCTTTCGGGAGCGGCTCTTCTCGGCCCACGACCCGACGATCAGGGCCGCGCTCCTGATTGGGCTGGGGCTGGCCGTGGCCGCGACAGCCGTCCTGGTGGTCGTTTGGCTGGCCCACGAGGGTGTCCTGCGCCTGCTGCCGCGCCGCTTCCACGATGTCTATGTCCACTTCCGCCACGGCGCGCTGCGCTCGTTCGGGCGCGACACGCCCCTGCTGGCCGGCCAGACGGTGACGGTGTGGCTGCTGGAAGGGGCGCGCTTCGCCTGTATCCTGGCGGCGCTGGGGTTGCTTTCGCCACTCAATGGAGGCCGCGGGGTGGGCCTGGACGCGGCGCTGTTCCTGGCCCTGGGCTCGACGGTCCTGACCACGCTGCCGCTGACGCCGGCGGGGTTGGGCCTGGTGGAGCCGTTCATCTTCACCGTCCTCGCGCTGCTCGCGGTGCCCGGCGGCGTCACCACCGGCGCGGCGGTGGCCGTGCTGGAGCGCATCGTCAGCTACCTGAGCATCGCCGTGTTCGGCTTCGCGCTCTATATCATAAGCAACAGGGCGCGGCCGGCGCGGACGCGGGCTGCTGCCACCAGTGCGAGGGAACGAATCGCGTAGGAAGAGAGGGGGCAACACATGAGGATTGCGATTGTCGGCGCGGGGATCGCGGGGCTGACCGCCGCGCACGAGTTGGCGAAGGCCGGCCACGCGGTCACGGTCTACGAGGCCGCCGCGCGGGCCGGCGGGCTGGCCTCCGGCTTCCGCGACGAGCGGTGGGAGTGGCCGCTGGAGCGTTTCTACCACCATATCTTTACCACGGACACGGCTATCCGTGGCCTGGCAGAGGAGATCGGCTGCGCGGACAAGATCTTCTTCCGTCGCCGCGTGACCGCGCAGTGGTGGCAGGATCGCGGCTACGCCCTGACGGGAGCGCGGCCATCGCTGCGCCTACCGGGCGCGGCCTCCGAGACGCCCGTCCCCCTACCCGACGCCGTGGCGGGCGTGTGGTCGCTGCTGCGCTTCCCCGCCCTCCCGCTGGGGGACCGCCTGCGCCTGGCCGCCGTCCTGGCCTACCTCAAGTATGGGGTGCGCGATTGGCGGCCCCTGGAGCGGGTCACGGCCAGCCAATGGACGCGCCGCGTCGCGGGCGAGACGCTCCATCGCGACTTCTTCCTGCCGCTGCTGGAGGGCAAGTTCGGCGCCTACAGCGGAGAGGTCAACATGGCCTGGCTATGGTCGCGCTTCAAGGCGCGCAGCATCCAGTTGGGCTACGTCGAGGGCGGCTTCCAGGGCTTTGTCGATGCGCTGCTGACCTATGTGCGGGGTCAGGGGGTGCGGGTGCTGCTGGGCACGGGGATCGATGCGCTGGCCCCGCTCCCGCACGGCGGGTGGCGAGTCGCGCCGCGGGCGGATGCCGCGGCGTCGGGCGCCGAGGACGTCGACGCCGTGATCGTCACCGGCTCGCCGGACCTGCTGGGCCGGCTCGCGCCGGGCCTCCCGCCCTCCTACCTGGGGAAGCTGCGGGGCCTGCGCTCGATGGGCGCGGTGGTGCTGACGATTGCCCTCAAGAGGCCGCTCACCAAGGGGCTGTATTGGGTCAACCTGCCCAAGGATCAGTTTCCCTTCCTCGCTCTGGTCGAACACACCAACTTCGTGGAGCCGGAACACTACGGGGGCGACTACCTGATCTACTGCGGCGACTACCTGGATCCCTCGCACGAATATTTCCACCTGGACAAGGATGAGCTGCTCGCCCGCTTCCTGCCCGCTCTCAAGCGCGTCAACCCGGCCTTCGAGCCCTCGTGGGTACGCGCCTCCTGGCTGCACCGCGAGGCATACGCGCAGCCGATCGTGCCGGTCAACCACTCGCGGGCCATCCCGCCGCTGGCGACGCCGCTGCCCGGCCTGTTCTGGGCCAGCATGAGCCAGGTCTACCCGTGGGACCGCGGGACGAACTTCGCGGTCGAGCTTGGCCAGCGCGTCGCGCGCGAGGTCGCGGCTCATGCCCGGCCGACGGCTTCTGGTGGACAGGCCGAGGAAGACACGGCGCGGCCACTGGCCGGGCTACACGCCGGTTGACCCGATACGCAGACGCCTCCCGTAAGATCGAGGCGTTCGCGTCGGCGTTGGGCGTGCGGGCGGCGTACGTGTCGGCCGGGGAGTTGCGCGCGCGGTCGGCGTCGGCAGCGCTCCGTGGGGAGTTGGCGTCGCCGTGGCGTGGCGCGGCGCCGGGACGGTCGAGGTCGGCGTGGGCGTCACGGTGCTGGACGGGGTCCTTGTCCGTGTGGGAGCCGTCGTTGCGGTCGGCGAGGCGGTGGTCGTGGGTGACGGAGGCGTCGATGTGGCGGTGGCCGTGGCAACCGTCACGGTGCTCGTCGCGGTCGCCGGGAGGGGCGTCATGGTTGGCGTCGCGGTGTCTGTACTGGGCGGCGCCGCGATCATCAGGGTCGACGGAGAGAATTGGGCCTCCGTGGCGAAGAATGCGGAGAGGTCCACCGCAGCGGGGCGCAGTGTCCAGGCTCCGACCGTGCCAGTGAAGACGCGCGTGCCGTTGTAGCGATCCGGCGCGGCGTACCCCGCGCCGGTCCAGTAGTTGACGCCGGCCAGGTAGGGCAGGCCCTGCAGAGCGCGGAACTCGGCCGACAGCACAGGCTCTTGCACGGCGTCGCTCACCAGCGCCTGCGTGCTGTAGCCCATCTCACCCAGCACGATCGGCACACGCCACTGGTTCTCGATCCCGTTCATCTCGTCGACGCGCGCCCGCGCCGCCGCGGCGGGGTCGGTCGTGCCGGCCTCGGGGTAGCTGTCGATCGTCAAGCGGCCAAGCTGGGCGACAGTGGACGGCTCCAGATCATGCTCGACGATGAACGGGTTCATGGAGCGCACCGTGGTGCTGACGCCAGCGACGCCGATCTGCTGGAACGCGGCGGCGGCGATGCTCGAGGTGTCACGCACGAAAGCGTTGTACTCGCGCGTGGCGGCGTTCGGCGGCGCCGGGCTCCAGTTCCAACTGGGGCCGTAGGTAGCCGCCCAGTAGGCGCCCTGCTCCGGCTCGGGACAGGGGTCGAAGATGTCGCCGGGCTGGAAGAGACCCGGATGGGCCAGGATGAACGCCCGCATCGCGCTCTCGTACCCGGCGGGGGTCATCGTCGGCGCCGCGCCATAGATGCCTAACCAGGAGTCATAGCTCATACGGAACCAGACGTGCTTGCCCGCGGCGCGGATCGCGTCGACCCACTGCCGGGCGTAGTCCGGGTAGTCGTACGGCGTGTCGACGGTGATATGCGTCGTGTTGAGCGAGGCGGACAGATTGACGTCGTTTGCTATCTGGGCCGGGGTGAGAGGGTTGTTGAGGCTATCCATGCTCTCCTTCATCGTGTCCAGGGAGGCGATAAAGGAGGCCGAGGCAACGACATCCGCCGCCCCGCTTCTGAGCGTATGGCCTACGCGCGCGGCTGAACGGGCGAAGTAGGGCAGTGAGGTGGAGATACGCGGACGTAGGAACGGCGGCCATGGCGCGGCAGCGCGCGCCGATTGGTGGGCGCCGGCGGGGACGAGCGTCGCGGATACGAGGGCAGCGAGAGCGGTGAGGCGGAGAACTGGGCGGCGGGGAGACACGAACATGCGGATGTGAGCCCTTCCTATCGTGGCGCGGTTAGCCGGTCAGAGCGGTTAACCGGTCAGGCTCACAATAGGCGGTGGAGGCGGGCGGCCGCAATAGGATGTGAAGGAGGCCGCGATAGGAGGTTCGGGGTATGCGCTAAGCGCCTGGCCCGCGCGCCAGGGTCTCCACGTCGGCCTCTTGCCGCAACACCTCCAGCTCGTGGAGCAGACGGCGGGAGCGGGCGAACGCGACGACCTGCGTGCCCATCGCGCGCAACAGCTCCGCCGTGCGCGCATCGGCGATCTCGCCGTCCTGGAACACGCGGTCGATTTCGTGGATGGCCACTCCAATCGGCGTGGGCCAGGCGCGCAAGGCGTGCGCGACGTTGCGCAGCGCGTCGACGGTTTGCACGGCGGCCTGTGTGCCCAACCCGGTGGACACGGCGCCGACGGCGCGGCCATCCAGGTAGGGCGGATCGTCGTCGGACAGGAACTGCAGGTAGTCGAGCGCGTTCTTGACCGCGCCGCTGATGCTGCCGTGGTAGGCGGGCGAGGCCAGGATCAGCCCATCGGCCCGCCGCGCGGAGGCGAGGAGACGCAGCACGGCTGGGTGGTTGGCGTGGGCCGAGGAGTAGAGCGGCAGATCCAGGTCCGCGCCGGTGATCAGCGCCGTGGACGCGCCCGCCTCCTCGGCGCCGCGTAGGGCCAGGCGCAGCGCGGCCTCGCTCTGCGAGGGCTGGCGCAGCGAACCGCCCAGCCCCAGCACGAACGGCGATCTGTCTACCCCTGTGCGTTGCGCCTGTGGCGCCATGGTCATCTCTACCCCTGTCCGTTGTGGTCGCAGCCTCAGTATAGCCGGGCCACGGGGGTATCGTCCGTGTCCTCCGCGTCTGTCTGGAATCATGGCTGGCGCGCTATACTGGTAGCGCATACCGCGTACCCCGTGTATCATACGGGCCGCACGGACGGCGTAGTGGCGGAGACCAAGGAGGATGAGCATGGCGACGGAACGAGTACACACCTCTGACGACCATAGTCCTTACCCTGACGAGCTTGACCCATTGATGACCGACGACGACGACGATGAGCTCCCACCCATCACCGCGGAGGACATTACCCACCTGGTCGAGCGCCTGGAGGCTAGCCACGGAAGTGGCGAGTACACGAACATGCGCGAGAGTGACCTGGTTGTACTCTGGCACGTGGGGCAACTGGGGAAGGACGTGTTGCACGAGGTCACACGCAACCCATCGCTACTGCCGCGGCTCATTGCGCCAACCGCGCATGCCTGACTATCAAACGATCATCTTTACGACGGAGTTTACCGCAAGCATTGCCCGCTTGTCCTCGGCCGATCTTCGGCGCGTCTTTCGCGCGGTCCAACAACTTGACACTGATGAGACAACCCCCTCGCTCAACGTCCACCAGCTTAAAGGCCCGCAAGCCGGCGCGTGGACGGCCTACGCCACCAGAAGCCTGCGCATCACGTTCGCGCGCCTGGAGGGCGGCCAAAAGCGCCTGATCGAGGCCACCCACCACTACGGCGACTAGTACAGCTTGGCGTAAATACGTTTGCGTTCCGGCAGCAGCCTTTGACCCAAGTCGCATGGCAAACCACGGACACTGAAGTGTCTCAATGGCACACATGTATCGCCAAGATATTTAGGCCAGCGTGTACTAGCGTAAGACCGTCACGTCGTTGCTGTCGCCGTTGACGATGAAGGCGTGGCCGCTGACCGGGTCGACGGCGGCGGAGAGGGGATTGCGACCCACGGAGACCGTGCGCACAAGGGCGCCGGTGCGGTCGTCTACCACCGCCCGTCACCCGTCACCCGTTGCCCGTTGCCCGTTGCCCGTTGCCCGTTGCCCGTTGCCCGTTGCCCGTTGCCCGTTGCCCGTTGCCCGTTGGAGTGTACTGGCTATCCACGGGGCCAGGGAAAGCGACGAGCACACCCGTGGGACTATTGTACGCGTTGGTCGCGGGCGCCACGCTATCACAGCAGGCGCGCTCGGGCTACCAGCCTGTCGGTGTCGACGCCATAAGGGGTGCAGGTAATGAGGGTGAGGGTGGCGCCGCTGGTGGGGCGGGTGACGGAGACGGCGGTGGCGGGGACGACGCCCAGGCCGGTCACCGCGTAGCAATGGTATACTATAAAGACTTGTTGACCATTTGGCGGTAGCGAGAGGGACGGCTGGAGATGGCACTGGCGGTTTATTCGCGGGTGGGGAGCGTGCTCCGGGCTAGGGGGGCAAGCCTGGACGATGTCCGCGCGCTCATCGCCTCCCGCTATGGCCTCGCGATAGACGCACGTTCTCTCACCGATCTCGCGCGCGATGGCCGGTTGCAGCGTCCTGACATCGAAATGCTGAAGGCAGTGGCTTCGATCCTCAAGGTGCGCGTGGACGACCTGCTGGACGTGCGCAACCTGGAAGTGGACGCCGCTGTCACGGCCCCAGACCACGACATCCTTCTCGACCCCGAACGCGACGAGCGGCTGCGCCATCTCAAAACCTTGCGCGATCGCAGCGATCGCCCTTTGACAGAGCTTGAGGCGGACGAATTAGACGCGCTCACTACGGCGACCGCGCGCGCGTTGATCGACCGCCATATCCGTGAGCTGGCCGAACACCGCGCTGTCCCCGTCGAGACGGTCCGGGCCTGGGTCATGGACGCGGTCGAGGATGCGGCACGGGTCGCGGCGGAGCTCGAGGCGGACCCTGTCCGCATGGCGGCCGCAGTGAAAGCCATCAGAGAAGGTCGCAATACGCGCGGAGGGTGATCGATGCCCGCCCCGTATCCGCGCGCGTTGCGCGGTCGCATCGCCGAACTGAACCGTTCTCCGCGCCACGATCCGCACGACCAGAATGTACGCGACGTTGTGCAGCAGCGCGCCGCCGATGCGTGCGAGTATTGCTTGATGCCCACGACGGGCAAGTTTGAAGTCGAACATATCGTGCCCAAAGCGCGGTGGCAAGATTACCTCGCCGGCAACTATCCCGCCCTGCGTCGTGCGCAAAGGCTTTCCTTGCCGACCTATGACCACATCGCGAACTTCGCTTGGTCGTGCTCTTTTTGCAATAACGCTAAGAACGGCCCTGCCCGCCCTCGGACGGCCACCCGCTTATTCGACCCGCGATTCGACCACTGGCCGGATCGTTTCGGCTATTTGCCATCGAAAAGGTATGGCGTGATTGTCGGTATCGGGCCTGTCGGCAAGGCGACTGTACGCGCCTTGAATTTCCAACAAGGTGGCCCGGAAGGAGCCCTGGCCGAGCGATACACAGCTATCCTGGACGACAGATATCCTCCTCCACTCCTTCGCCTCGCCTATAATCTTTAAGGACGCGATCACGTCTCAATCGGCGGAGCCAACACTGTTTTAGATGCTATCAGCTACTGCAGCAAGCGCGCCCGGGCCACCAGCCTGTCTGTGTCGACGCCATAGGGGGTGCAGGTGATAAGGGTGAGGGTGGCGCCGCTGGTGGGGCGGGTGACGGAAACGGCGGTGGCGGGGACGACGCCCAGCCCTGTCACGGCGTAGCGATAGGCGCGGCGGCCAACGTAGACGCGCACCACGTCGCCCGCGCGCAGGTCGCCCAGGCGCTGAAAGATGGCGCCGTCGTGGTCGTCGTGGGCAGCGATGGACAGGTTGCCGCGCTCGCCCGGCCGCGCCCCGCCCACGAGGTAGCCGGCCGCGTAACTGGGCGCCTGCCAGGCGCCATTGACGACGGCCAGGGGGATGACCGCGGTGTCCACGCCCAGTCGGTCGATGACCAGACGGTCGGCCGGCATGGTCGCTCCGGACGCCTGGGGAACCAACCCCTGCTCCGTCAGAGAGCCGAAGCCTACTGCCGTTGTCCCATCACGTATATAGAGCGCCGTCGCTCCGACCACCAACACGATGAGTGCGCCTCCCGCCAGGCCCGCGCGCCGCCATAGCCGCCGTCGCCGCCGCGTTGAACTGCCCCCGCTCAGCCGGACGACGGTCAGCCCACCGGCCGCCAGCAGCACGCCCGTCCCCACGCTCACGGTCGAGATGAGGGCGCCCGACCCAGTGGCAGGCAGGGTGGTGGGTTGGACGGGCGGCGCCGGCGGCGCCGTGCAGGGGGCGCCGGGCCGCAACACCTTATAGAGCCCCCATTGACGTAGGATACTGCCTTGCGGTCCAGTAGCCGCTTTAATACAGGCATTGCTGAATGGATCGTAGCGCACCAGCACGGCGTTGGGGGGCAAGGAGAGGAAGGCAGCGGAGTAGAGGGATTTCGTTTCCGGCACGTCGGCCGAAATGGGCGACGCGCTGACACCGATGTTGATGCCGCCCGGTCCGTCGATCCCCGTGCCACTGATACGAAACACGGCGCGACCTTGATGAGCGATTTTTGGCGCTGTACCGCCGCCGGCCGTCAGCATGATGCCGTCGGGCAGCGGGGCGAGGCAGTCGCCGATGGCCCCGGCATGCACGGTGATGGTCGCGGCGTACAGGCCCGTCCTGGCATTGCGCACGATCGTCGGCATGGGGGCGCCAAGCGGAGGTGGGCAATCGGTCCGGGGCAACGCGGGGCTGACATGGGCGGATAGGCCAAGCAGCGCACTGGCGAGGAGGGCAATCATGCGGGTGACGAGTGGCGAGTGGTTAGTGACGAGTGGCGAGTGGTTAGTGACGAGTGGCGAGTGGTTAGTGACGAGTGAGGTAGGGAACAATGCATCACAAGCGAACCGGAGAGCGACGAGCCATGGCACAGGCTCGAGCAGACGCATGGATCAGCGCAAGCTGTTGCCCACGACACTGTCCTACCTCACTCGTCACTAACCACTCGTCACTAACCACTCGAAACACTCGTCAGTACGCGCCGCGGCCGCGGATGACGGCTCCGAAGGTACGGGCGATGATGCGCAGGTCGAGCAGCACCGAGAAGTTCTGGATATAGAACAGGTCCAGCTGCGTGTTGAGGTGCAACGGCAGGTCGCTGCGCCCGTTGATCTGCCACCAGCCGGTCATGCCGGGCGGGACGACGTGGCGGGCGTGCTGCCAGGGTTCATAGCGCTCCACGATCCAGGGTAACTCGGGCCGCGGGCCCACCAGGCTCATCTCGCCGCGCAGCACGTTAACCAACTGCGGCAACTCGTCCAGGCTGAGTCGGCGCAGATAGGCGCCCAGGGGCGTGACGCGCGGGTCACGCGGGCGCTTGGTCTCAACCGCGTCGGGCTCGGGCGATGGGCTGCCATCCCTGGCCTGGCGCATGGTGCGGAACTTATACATGGAAAAGATACGGCCGTGCTCTCCGACCCGCTCCTGGCGGAACAGCACGGGGCGTCCCGACTCGATCATGATCGCCACGCCAATGACCAGCAGCACGGGCGACAGCGCCAGCAGCAGAAAGCTGGCCAGCACAAGGTCCAATGCGCGCTTGAGCATCCAGCGCATCCCGGTGATGGCGGGCTCACGCACGGAGAGCAGCGGCAGGCCCCACAGGTCCGTGACCGTCGAGCGCAGCAGGAAGACATCCAGGATGTCCGGCGCGACTTTGACCATCACAGGGAAGCGCTGCAACTCGCGCGACAGGTCAACCAACGTCTGGTGCGCGTTCGAGGGCAGCGCGATGATCACCTCATCGATGTCGCCCTTTTCGAGCAGCGATGGCAGCACCGAAACGGGGCCGAGGTACGGCACGCCTTTCATGCTGTGCGCCGTCCCATCGTCGACGAAGCCAGCCAGGCGCAGCCCGCTCCAGGCATGCGCTTCGATGGCCGCGATGATGGCGTAGCTGGCCGGCCCCGTGCCGACCAGGATGACTCGCCGCGTGTCGATGCCGCGCTCACGAGCCAGCCGTTGCACCCGGCGCACCAGGGCATGGAAGCCCATCACGAGCCCAAGGTCGAGCAGCCAGAAGTACAGAAAGAACAGGCGCGACGGCGGGATGTTCAGCAAGTAGAACAGGCTGGCCATCACCAGCACGCAGACCGCGACCGACTTGAAGAGGCCGCGGAACTCCTGCAGCAGCGTGGTGGTGCGCTTGGAATCGAAGACCGGGAGCAATTGGAAGGCGACCCCCCAGACAAGGGCGGCGACAATATAAATCTGCACATCCAGCACGATGCGGCCGGTCCGTTGCTCGATGCCCAACAAGACATGCTGCCGCAGCAGTTCAGCCGCGCGCAGCGCGACAAGAGTCAGGACGATGTCGAGCACGAGGTGCAGGACAAGTAGGTGTCGTTCCAGCTTTTGGATCAAGCAGCTGCTCTCCGGTGTGGACGGGTGGTGGGACGCCTCTGTAGGTACAACTCATAGGCGACGCAAACGTTACGGCTCATCCACATCGCGCCCATCGCGTACCCGTCCGCGCTCACGTTAAGCGTTTCCATGAACTAGCAGTTGGGCGCCGTGCGCGCCATGATGGCCCCGTTGAGCGCACTGGTGTAGGCGTAGCGGTCGGCTCTGGTAGGGATGATCTCACCGCCCTCGCCCGTCTCATTCCAGGCGAAGACCATGATGATTTTCTCTTTGACTGTGTTGCGCGGGTGCGTGTCGACCCAGCGCCGCGCCGCGCCGACGTAGCAGGCGAACTTCTGAGGCGTGCGGCCACTATAGATAATGGCCGTGCTCTGCTCACGGGCGCTGAAACGTTGGTCCCAGCCCGAGGTTACCACCGGGAAGTAGGGCTGGCCGTACTTGAGGTTGCGATCCCACATCTGGCGGTTTTCCTGCACCAGGCGGTCGTAGGGGACGGGCTGGCGGTAGTTTTCGCCGCCAAAGGAGTGGTAGTTGTAGCCGGTCAGCACATCGTAGCCTTCGCCCCGCAACTGCGGGATGCGCGACGAATTGTACTTCACGGCCAGCGACGCGCCGACCGCGACCGTCACGCCAGGCAGGCCATAGGCGCGAGCGCGAGCGCGCAGGTAGTCCAGCGCGCGGTGCACGTTCCGCGACGACCCGAAGATATCGCGCATGTGCTCGGGGCTGAAGATGATGAACAGCGGCTTGCCGCCCACGCGCACGTAATCGGGCTGCTTGAAGTAGCTGAGCCACACGCTGACCAATTGGGGCCACTGCGACGCTTTGGGCTCGAACGGATTCTGGTCGATGAAGTTGAGGCAGAAGTTCATACGTGAGCGCAGCGCCGAGTGCAGGTAGAACGTGAGCCCCTCGTTGAGCGCGCGGTCCGTGTTGTAGGGCGAACGGGCGGTGTCATAATAGTCGAAGGCGAAGAAGTTGATCCCGGCGTTCGACGCCTGCATGATGTTCTGATCGACGAGTTGCTGCGCGTCATCGTACCAACCGATCAGCGGCTCATATTTGCGTAGCGGGCCGTTGAGCAGGAGGGAGGTGAGGTTGTTGTTGGGCGCGTGGGTCCAGCCGCTAAAGTAGTAGGCGCCGACCTGATAGCCGTTGGTGCGGTGCACGACCGGTTTGGGCAGCGTGATCGGGCGCAACGTCTGCGTTGGCGACGCGGTCGGCGTCGGGGTAGCCGACGCGGTCGGAGTGTTCGTCGCCGTCGCGGCGTTCGTCGCCGTCGCGCTGGCGACGCCGTTGTCGGAGCCCCCGACGGTGGGCGTGGCGGTCTGGAATGAGGCGTCCACCGACGCCGACGCTGAGGCCGTCGCGGTGACCGCCTGGGCCGTCGCCGTGGCATTGTGGCGGTTGGGCGCGGAGGCGGCGCGCGCCGGGGGCGGCGCGCCTCCGATCGCTGGGCTGACGGCCAGTCCGCTAAGTAGCCCGGCCAGCACAAGCGCGCGTCCCGCCTTGATCAGCGACGATCCACGCCGTGTCACGGTTGAGCGAAAGTCTCTCACGTCGATTCAACCCTCTCTGTGCGGTTGTCGGTTGTCAATTGTCAATTGTCAGCGGAATAGGGCGACGGCCCACCATGGATCAACGTACGCCTTTGATGATACGTGATCCGTCCGCTAGCGCCATGATGTAAAACTCACGGGCGAACGACAAGTGGTTAGTGACGAATGGTCAGCTCGCCCAGGACTTCGCTAGCGTGCGACACTGAGTGTACCGGATGACCCCGGCGCCTCCACCTGTGTGCGGGAGTTACCAGGGTCCGTGAATTGTCTCGGTACGCCTAAGCGACGGGACGACTGGGAGCGCGGGCGGCCCGCCCGCTTCCGTCACGACCGCACGGGTTGGCGCCCAACCGTCGTAGACGCCGCCCGCGCTCCCAGTAGGCCGCCACCCGAGGCGGGCGGGCCGCCCGCGCTCCCAGTAGGGCGTCGTACAATTCACAGACCGTGCGGGAGTTATGCCGGACGTGGCTCCATTATTATAGGGACATTGCTACGGGTTAGTCGTTATGGGAGGGATATATGCAGACTCGCATTCGCCTGGTTGGCCTGATTGCCGCCTCCATGCTCGCGGCCACCGGCTGTTTGCACGCGGTGTGGGCTACGGGACGACCCTGGCCGGCGCGTAGTAAAGAGCAATTCGCGGCCACGGTCTTGGGTCCGCTCGGTCAGGATGGAGCGTTACCGTCAGCCAGCGCGACCTGGACGGTAGCCGCGCTGCTGTGGCTAGCCAGCCTCACCCTGCTGGGACGCTTGGGACTATGGGGACGTTGGTTGCCGCGCTGGATGTTCCGCTGGGGCGCCTGGACGCTCACGGCCGTATTGATGGTCCGCGCCGTCGGCGGCTTCATCGCGTCCGCCTTCTCCCTGTCGGTCAAGGCCACGCCGTTCGGGCGCTGGAACGCCTTGCTGTACTCGCCGCTGTGCCTCGTTCTGAGCCTGCTCTGCGGTCTGGTCGCGTCCACGCCGGAGGCGGAAGCGCGGCTATGAAGGCGCGCTTTCCTGTCCCGCGGCGTCGGTCATGATTCCGCGCCCTCCTGACCGCCATTGGGTGTAGACTAGGAACACTGGGCGCGACGATGAGGCGCGACGAGACGTATGGTCACGGATACCATTGGAAGACTGAGGAGGTCGACGACGATGAACGGCTTGACCATGGATTATCAGTTGACGGTGTCCGCGCTGCTGCGGCGCGCCGAGGCGCTGTTCGGCGCCAAGAGGATCGTGAGCCGCCTGCCCGACAAAAGCTACCACCGCTACACCTACGCCGACATGGTCGACCGCGCCAAGCGGCTGGCCGTGGCCTTGCAGGGGCTGGGGGTGCAACGCGGGGACCGCGTCGCTACCCTGGCCTGGAACCATTACCAGCACCTGGAGGCCTACCTGGGCATCCCCGTGATGGGCGGCGTGCTGCACACGCTCAACCTGCGCCTGCACCCCCACGACCTGACCTATATCGTCAACCACGCCGAGGACCGCGTGATCCTGGTCGACGAGGCGCTGCTGCCGCTGCTCGGGCAGTTCCGCGACGCGGTCAAGGCGGAGCATATCGTGGTCATCTCCGAGGACGGCGAGGCGCCCGAGGGCATGCTCTCCTACGAGGCGCTGCTGGCCGCGGCCAACCCCTCGGCCTTCCGGGACGCCGAGCCCGAGGAGCGCGAGGCGGCGGCGATGTGCTACACCTCGGGCACCACCGGGCGGCCCAAGGCCGTGCTCTACTCTCATCGCGCCATCGTGTTGCACTCGCTGGTCGCCGCGCTGCCCGACATGATGGACCTCTCCGAGAGGGACACGACCTGCCCCGTGGTGCCCATGTTCCACGCCAACGCCTGGGGCATGCCCTTCACCAGCACCCTCATCGGCGCTAACCAGGTGTTCCCCGGCCCCCATCTCGACCCCACCAGCCTGCTGCAGCTCCTGCGGGACGAGCGCGTGACCATGACCGCCGGCGTGCCCACCATCTGGATGGGTATCTTGCAGACGCTGGACCGGGCGCCCGGAGCCTACGACCTCTCCGCCCTGCGCACCATGATCGTGGGCGGACAGGCCGCACCGCGCAGCCTGATTGAGGGCTTCCGGGAACGGCACGGCCTCAACGTGGTGCACGCCTGGGGCATGACCGAGATGGCGCCGCTGGGCACCGTCTCGCGGCTCTCGGGCGACCTCCACGAGGCCCCGCCGGCAGAGCAGTACGCCTATCGCGCCACGCAGGGGCGGCCGGGCCAGTTTATCGAGGTGCGCGCCCGCGGCGGCGAGGGTCTCGTGCCCTGGGACGGCGTCTCCATGGGCGAACTGGAGGTGCGCGGGCCGTGGGTGGCCAGCGCCTACTATAACAGTCCCGAGGGCGACGACCGCTGGACGGACGACGGCTGGTTCCGCACCGGCGACATCGTGACCATCGACGCGCGCGGCTACGTGCGCATCCAGGATCGCTCCAAGGACGTCATCAAGTCGGGAGGCGGGTGGATCAGTTCGGTCGAGCTGGAGAACGCCCTGATGGGCCACCCCGCCGTGGCCGAGGCCGCCGTGATCGCCATCCCGCACGAGCGCTGGGGCGAGCGGCCGCTCGCCGTGGTGGTGCTGCGCGAGGGGCAGGAGGTCGACGAGCAGGCTATTTTGGCCCACCTGGAGCCTGACTTCGCCAGGTGGTGGATCCCCGACGGCGTCGCGTTCGTGGCCGAGATCCCCAAGACTTCTGTCGGCAAGTTCCAGAAGTCCGCCCTGCGTGAGCGCTTCCACGACCATCCATCCGCGCCGAAAGCGAGCGAGCCGCGGGGATCGGCCAACTAAACGAGCCGAGCATGAACGCGCATGGACGCAGATCATATTAGAGACGAACGAGCGTCATGGTGTAACGTAACGATAGAGATGAGTATTGAGATTCTTGCACGGCAAAGGATTGTTCCATGGCTACAGAGGTAGTAACCGACTCGGGCAAGGCGCGCGACCCCTACGTGTTGACCGACGACACCGAGGAGGATTTGGTGGGCACGGACCTGCACCAGAGAGCCATCCGCACCCTATGCGAGAACCTGTTGCACGTGCAGGAGAAGCGCGGCACGCCGTGGCACGTAGGCATGCAGCTGACGACGCTGATGGGCGACGTGCCCGGCAAAAGGGACTGGCGTCCCAGCCCCGACATCCTGGTGCATCTGACGGCTGGGCCGGGCAACCTCTCATCGCTCGACGCCGTAGCCCTGGGCGCGCCTCATCTGGTGGTCGAGGTGCTGAGCGAGAGCACGTGGGGCCGAGACGTCGACCGCAAGAAGGAAGCGTACTGGCACGCGGGTGTGGAGGAGTACCTGATCTTCGATCCGACGACCACCCACCTGGGGACGGACGTGCAGGCATGGCGCCGCGCGTCACGGAGCTTCGTGCCCTGGCGCGCCAGTGCCGGCAGTCGTTGGCACAGCCGGGTGATCGACGTTACCTTTCGGCCGCAAGGTATGCTGCTGCGCGTGACCGACCGTGACGGGCAGGTGATGCCCACCTTGGGCGAGGCCGTACACCTGGCCGAGCGCGAGCGGTTGGCGGCGGAGCAGGAGCGATTGGCGGCGGAACAGGAGCGGCTGGCGGCGGAACAGGAGCGGCTGGCGGCGGGGCAGGAGCGCCGGCGGGCCGACGAGGCGGTGCGCCTCGTGGAGCAGGAACGGCGGCGGGCCGACGAGGCGGTGCGCCTCGTGGAGCAGGAACGGCGCGCGATGGAGCAGGAGCGGCGGCGGGCCGACGAGGCGGTGCGCCTTGCCGAGGAGCAGACGCGCCATATCGCCGCGCTCCAGGCAGCCCTGGAGGCGCGGCAACACGGGGAGGAGGGAGCGTGACCTGACCCTTACCGTCGTGCGAACGCTCTGCGGACAGGACACGCCAGATACAACATACAACAATAGACAATGGAGGAGCGGGACATGGCGGAGATGCGAGAGGCCGTGATCGTGGAGGCGCTGCGCACGCCGGTGGGGCGGCGCAACGGCCGGCTCAAGGACTGGCATCCGGTCGACCTGCTGGCGCACACGCTGGCGGCGCTGGTGGACCGCGCGGGCATAGCGCCCGACCTCATGGAGGACGTCATCGCGGGCTGCGTCAGCCAGGTGGGCGAGCAGGGGCTCAACGTGGGCCGCAACGCCGCCCTGGCCGCCGGCTTTCCCGAGTCGGTGCCGGGGACGACCGTCGACCGGCAGTGCGGCTCCAGCCAGCAGGCCATCCACTTCGCCGCGCAGGGCGTGATGAGTGGGGCCTACGACGCGGTGATCGCCTGCGGCGTGGAAAACATGTCGCGCGTACACCTGGGCTCGACCGTCGACCATGGCCCCGGCCAGCCCTTCGGGCCGCGCATGGTGCGGCGCTACGAGGATGGTCTGGTCCCGCAGGGCATCAGCGCCGAGTTGATCGCCCAGAAGTGGGGCCTCAGCCGGGGCAACCTCGACGCGCTGAGCCTGCAGAGCCATCGCCGCGCCGCCGCCGCCACCCTGGAGGGGCGCTTCGAGGGTCAGATCGTGCCGGTCCCGGTGCGCAACGAGGACGGCGGCACGACGATGATGGACCGCGACGAGGGTATCCGGCCTGACACGAGCATGGAGAAATTGGCCGCCCTCAAACCGGCGTTCAAGCCGGACGGGATGGTGACGGCCGGCAACTCCTCGCAGATCAGCGACGGCGCGGCGGCGCTCCTGATCATGGAGCGCGGGCTGGCCGATCGCTTGGGCCTGCGTCCGCGCGCCCGCTTCGTCTCCTTCTCGCTGGCCGGCGACGATCCCATTTTGATGCTGACCGCGCCGATCCCGGCCACGCGCAAGGCGCTCGACCGCGCCGGCCTGACTCTCGATGACATCGACCTGGTGGAAATCAACGAGGCCTTCGCCAGCGTGGTGCTGGCCTGGCAGCGGGAGACCGGCGCCGACATGTCCAGGGTCAACGTCAACGGCGGGGCCATCGCCCTCGGCCACCCCCTGGGCGCTTCGGGCGCACGCCTGATGACCGCGCTGCTGCACGAGTTGGAGCGTACCGGTGGCCGCTACGGTCTGCAGACCATGTGCGAGGGCGGCGGCATGGCCAATGGGACGATTATCGAGAGGCTGGATTAAGGGGCCTGCGACTGCGGTCGCATGGCAAATCACGGGCCGACTGCGGTCGGGTGTGGCACGTGAGCCAATGTCCACGGTCGTACTCTCTAGGATCGCCGGCATCCCGCCAACTGGCTTTGTCCGGGACAGGGTTGCTATTCTCAACGTCGTGGGAGGTGAGCACCTGCTGGCTGGCAGCGAAGCGAGGCCTGCGGGCCCAGAGGGTACAGCCCAGGGGTTGACAACCGACCGCAGTCGGCGTGGTTTGCCATGCGACCGCAGTCGCAGGCGTTAGAGGAGCGTGTGTATGCAGCTTGCTGGACGGACATTTCTGGTGACGGGCGGCGGCTCGGGGTTGGGCGCGGCGTGCGTGCGCGAGTTCGCGGGCGCGGGCGCCAACGTGGTGATCGCGGACCTCAACGAGGAGGCGGCCGCGGGCGTCGTCGCCGACCTCAGCGCGGGCGTGCGCTTTATACGCGCCGACGTGACCGACGAGGAGAACGTGCGGACGGCCATCGACCTGGCCTATGAGTCGTTCGATGGTCTGCACGGGGCGATCAGTTGCGCCGGGGTGGCCATCGCCACGCGCGTGGTGGGCAAGGAGGGGCCGCACTCGCTGGGCTGGTTCGCCAAAGTGGTGGGGGTCAACCTGATCGGGACCTTCAACGTCATCCGCCTGGCGGCCAACGCCATGGTGACCAGGGGCGGCGCCACGGACGCGTCGGAGGAGCACGGCGTCTTTGTCAACACGGCCAGCGTGGCGGCGTTCGACGGGCAGATTGGCCAGGCCGCCTACTCCGCGTCCAAGGGCGGCGTGGTGGGCATGACCCTGCCCATTGCCCGCGAGCTGGCGCGCTATGGCATCCGCGTCATGACCATCGCGCCGGGCATCTTTGACACGCCGATGCTGGCCGGCCTGCCCGAGCCGGCGCGGCAGTCGCTGGGCCAGCAGGTCCCGTTCCCGGCGCGCCTGGGCAATCCCTCGGAGTACGCCCTGCTGGCGCGGCATATCGTGGAGAACCCCATGCTCAACGGCGAGGTCATCCGCCTCGACGGGGCCATCCGCATGGCCCCGAAATAGGCGCGCGGGATTGTTGTCTATCCTTCCTGCTTGTCTACTTGTACTGTGACGGGAGGATCGAGTGGTTGCACTGGACCTTCCCTGAGTGTGGATTGGTACGAGGGCGCGTCGCAACGAGGCACGCCACCATTGCGCACGGGAACGCTGAGTTGACCGTTCCCACCGGGCAGCGTGATGCGCACGCGCAACGGGTAGGAGGGAGGTGGCCCACAGTAGTTGCTCCAAAAGAGTGATATGGCGGCACGCTGACCAGGTTCTACCACGACGCTCGGAGCACTGTTCCTGGTGAGGTGAATAATGCGGATGGGCAGGGGCGACCCATGTGTACCGAGAGGCTGGATCTGGAGAGTATCCCGCATGAGACAGGCAGCGGAGGTGCGTGCGGAGAACGTGACGCCACCGTACATCGACCCCGTGGCCCCCTGCCAGAATGCGTCGGCGGCCAGGTCGTGAGCCTGGCAGGACGGCAGGCCGACCGGTATGGGCGGCGGATAGATGGCTGACCAGGTTGCGCCTCCATCCCGCGTCGTCAGGAGCGTGGATGCGTCCGACACGTCGTTCGACGGAGACGTCTCCACGCCAATCCCGCGGCGCGCGTCGAGAAAGTCGAGACCCTGGAGGGTAGGCAACACCGATATTCGGCGCCAGGAGTGCCCGCCATTATGCGTGGAGAATAGCCCGCGGGTATCAAGGCTAACCCAACCGTCACGATCATTGAGGAAGAATAGGTGCGAAGTGACGACCTGCTGATCCGCGCTAGGGATAGGCAGACTCCGCGCAGGGTCCTGCCTGACCATGACCCAGTGCCGCCCGGCGTCCCTCGTCTGAAACAGGGCCGCGCTACGCGCGCCAAAAGGCACGATACAGAGGAGCCAGCCGGTTGTTGAGGTTATGAAATGAGCCGAATCGAGCCGGTAGGCGCCTACGGTTTTGGCGGTTGAGCAGGGAGAGGCGACTGTTGACCAGGTCGCGCCTCCGTCGAGGGTGCGTTGGAGCACGATCTCCCCACCAAACGAGACACGCCAGCCGCGGCGCGCATCGAGAAAGTCGAGAATAAAAGGCTGAGAAGGGGCGTCATGGTTGACGAAGGACCAGATGCGACCGCCGTTCGTCGTATGCAGGAGTCCCAAGCTGGTCGTCGCCCAGACCTGGCGCGGAGAGATCGCATCAACCCCATCGACGTACGCCGCACTCTGTTGATGGGCCATGGCGTCGTACTGCATGGTCCAGGTACGTCCGCCATTGTTCGTAGCCAGTATCCTGCTACCGGCTGAGAGCCAACCGTAGTGAGCGTCGGCAAATGATGCCCTGACCAGGGTAGAAACATGGGGAAACGACGATCGTACCTTGAACATGCCAGGCGCGGACGGCGCAAGGAAGCCGGAGACAACTGGGGCAGCTGGTTGGCTGGTAGGGGCGTTCCAGGTCGCAAGAGTTGCGAGGGCGATGAACGTCCGACAAATACTCCACGCGCCGCGCATACTCTACGTCCTCCGTCAACCTAATCTATCATCCCTATATCGTCGGTCGCTGTATTATACAGATCAGGAGAGTACGCGTCCCTCCAGGTTCACGTAGCGCGAGAGGATTGAGTTGCCATGCCACCCACGGCTACCTCCGACGAGATCAAGCACGAATTAAAGGCGACCCTGGCCGCCCGGCGGGATGTTGGGACCGAGTACGATGACCACTTCGTCGAATCGTTCATGGAGAAGCTCAAGGCACAGGTCGTCCAGGAGGTGCGCAACGAGGTGCGGGCGGAACAGGCGCCAGCGCGCGTGCGCCAGCCGATGTCGGTCGAGCAGCGCCTCAGAGTGGCCGTCATCTCGATCGTCTTGCTCTTTATTCTCCTGACGTATACCGTGCTGTCGGGTCTCGACTACCCCAATTACGGTACCCACTCGAAGGCGGACGTGCTGTGCTTTCTATGTGGCTCCGTCATCATCCTGTACAACGTCGCGATCAACATCAGGCTGCGCATCAAGTAGCCGAAGAATTCTGCGCCTAATTGAAGGCGACAGCCGCCGGAACCCGTTGTTTGCAGTGTCACGAGCCACGGTAAGGTACGGAAGGGAAGGAGTGGGGGCCATGCCGCCGACAGCCACATCTGAAGACATCAAGCACGAACTAAAAGCAACGCTTGCCGCCCGGCGCGATGTCGGTGCGGACTACGACGACCACTTCGTCGAGTCATTCATGGACAAGCTCAAGACGCAGGTCGTCCAGGAGATGCGTCAGGACGCTCACGTGGCCCAGACGCGGTCACGCCCGGTGATGACGGTGCAAGGCCGGCTCACCGTCGCACTGGTCTCGCTCGTGGTTATCTTGGTGATACTTGGCATTGCGCTCATATGGAATGGTAGTGCGGAGGTGAGACAGGGGTGGGCAACGTTCCTGAGCGGTCTCATCGTCCTGGTCAACCTCGCCGTGAACGTGAGGCTGCAGGTCAAGCAGTGAGATGCGCGACGACGCGCGCCTGCGACTAAAGTCGCATGGCAAACGACGGACACTAAAGTGTCTCCGAATTGGCCGTCCGCACGACTTTAGTCGTCGTGGTGTGCCATGCGACTTTAGTCGCAGGCTGGCTCTCACAATCTCGGGGCACACCCGTGAACGTGAGGTTGCGGGTCAAGCAGTAAGATGCGCGACGACGCGCGGGAAGCCAGGGGGCCGCTGTTGCTCCCCTCTCCCGCGGTCGGGAGAGCACGCTGGACCGTTGACCCGCGGCTAGGGTCAGGGGGCCAGTCGTCATGGGGTGGGGGGTGAGGGTTGCTCACGCGGATAAGATAGCGACAGGGAAAAGTGTAAGATGACCGACACGATTCCGCGGCCCCTCGCTGCAAGCGACGCTGGCGCGCGGCCCGATGAGCAGGAGACGGCCGCGATGGCGACGGCGCGACGCAGCACCAATGTGGTTGACGAGCAGTTCCCGCGCGTCGACTTCTACGCCGTGGACGACCTGCTGGCGCCCGCGGAGATCGCGGTGCACGACCGCGTGCGCGCCTTTATGGACCGCGAGGTCGCGCCCGTCATCGCCGGCTACTGGGAGCGCGCCGAGGCGCCGATGTGGCTGCTGCCGCGCCTAGCCGAGCTTGGAATCGTCGGCGGGGCTATCGAGGGCCACGGCTGCCCCGGCCTCAGCGCCGTGGCCGAGGGGTTGGTAGCGACGGAACTGGCGCGCGGCGACGGCCGCGTCGCTACCCTCTTTGGTGTACACTCCGGTCCCGCCATGTACTCGATTTATGCCTGCGGCTCGGACGAGCAGCGCGAGCGCTGACTGCCACCGATGGCGCGCGTGGACCTGATCGGCGCCTTCGCCCTGACCGAGCCCGAGGTCGGCTCGGACGCCGCCCACCCGCGCCCGCGCGCCCGCGCGCCCGCGCGCCCGCGCGCCCGCCGCGACGGCGACTACTACGTGCTCGACGGCGCCAAGCGTTGGATCGGCAATGGCCACCTGGCGGATGTGATCGTGGTGTGGGCGCGCGACGACGAGGACAAGGTGGCCGGCTTCCTGGTGGAGCGGGGCACGCCTGGCCTCACCGCCACGTTGATGGAGGGCAAGGGCGCCTTGCGCGCGGTCGGCAACGCCGACCTGACCCTGGAGGGCGCGCGCATCCCGGTGGAGAACCGCCTGGGCCGCGGCCGCGACTTCCGCGAGACGGGCCGCATGCTGATGCGCACCCGCTATACCGTGGCCTGCGGCGCGCTGGGCCACGCCATGGCTTGCTATGAGGCGGCGCTGGCCTACACGACGAAGCGGGAGCAGTTCGGCCGACCCATCGCCGGTTTCCAGTTGGTGCAGTAGAAGCTGGTCGGGATGCTGGCCGAGATCACGGCGATGCAACTGCTGTGCTGGCGGCTGGGCCGCTTGCTCGACGCGGGGCGCATGACGCCGGAGCAGGCGGCGCTAGCCAAGCTCAACAACGCGGCCAAAGCGCGCAAGATAGCGGCCGACGCGCGCGACCTGATGGGCGGCAACGGCATCCTGCTGGCCAACATCGTGGCCCGCCACCAGGCCGACCTAGAGGCGGTCTACTCCTACGAGGGGACCAACCACATCCAGACCTTGCTGGTGGGCCGCAAGATTACGGGCCTCTCCGCCTTTTCATAAGTGGCTAGTGGCTAGTGGTTAATGGTTAGTGACGAGTGAGGTACACCTGTTTGCGGCGAAAGGCTCCACACACTCACACCCGACCGCAGTCGGCTTGTGGTTTGCCATGCGACCGCAGTCGCAGGCCCATCTCACTAACACTAACCACTAACCACTAACCACTCGTCACTCCATGACGAGGTAGCTGTAGTCGGCGTTGGTTTCTTGAAGAGCGGCTAGTGGCACCAGCACGGCGTCGATGCCGTGGATGATGCCGTTGTCGACGGTGAGGTCGGGCTGGATCACGGTCGCGTTGTCGATGCGCGTGGCCGTGCCGCTGCTGTCGACTTGCAGGTCGCTGCCCCCGACCGTCGTGATCTCATTGAGGCCGTCGAGGTCTTCCGCCGAGTAGCGTCCGGCGGCGACGTGGTAGGCCAGGATGGTCTTCAGCGTGGATGTATCCTGCAACAGCTTGTCCAGCGCCCCGGTGGGCAACTGGTCGAACGCCTCGTCCGTGGGGGCGAAGACGGTGAAGGGTCCGGGTCCGTTGAGGGTGTCCGTGAGGCCGGCGGCCTGGAGCGCCGCGACAAGGGTGCGAAACGAGCCTGCGTTCTGGGCGGTCTCGACGATGGTAGCCATGTCTCCAACTCCTCCTTGTATCCATAAACGAAGAGACTGCCGCCGATGTAGCGGCAGCATCATGGGCGGCAGCACGTTATCATGGTACCAGTATGCTGCGTATCAGTATGCCGCGCGGACCATCCGACGTGGCCTGGAGGACGAGAGCCTGGCGCGTCGGATACCTGTTCAGACCGCCCCGCCTCCATCTCCACACAGGTTGGCACTATAATACAAAGGCGCTGACGTTGTGAACGATGGACGGCACAGTAGTTGCCAGAGTAGACGCCGTGTGAAACGGTTGTTCATCGTGCCTGCTGTGCGAGGGCCGCGCGAACGCGAAGCGCGGGACCCGCGGCCGCGCGCGTGTAGGGTGTGACTGAAAATTGTGACGCGCCCGTGTGGGCAGGTCCTGCCAACGCATGCCGCCACGCTTGGGTTTCACAAAAATCAGTCGGACCCCGCGTGTACGACGACGGTGCGCCACGGGCGTGAGTTAGAACATTAGAATAGGTGGGGCGATTGATAGCGACGGACCCGCATCAGGAACAGCAGATACTCAAGAGAGGACAGGGGGACAGGCGCGGCGCTCCCCTGACCGTCTTGTCCGGTGGCGATGCGCCTACGAGAGCGATGCTCCGGTTCTTGCTTGAAGATACCGGCTTCGCGGTAATCGAGGTGTCCTCGCTGAGCGCGATGATCGCGTCTACTCCGCCGCTCGATGCGGTGCTGCTCGTGCTGGTCATGGGAGAGCGCGAGGATGAGACCCTGGAAGGGCTGGTTGCCCTGCGCCAGCAGGGCAGCATCGTCCCGGCGGTGTTGCTGACGCGCTCGCTGAGCCGGGACCTGCGGCGGCGCGCCTTCGCGTTAGGTGTGCAAAATATCCTGAACTTGCCCGCCGATGCGCGGGAGTTGCAGGAACACGTGCGCGCCGTGCTAGGTGAGCGTGCGCCGCACCTACCCATCCACCAACCCGACGCGCGGATCGTGCGCGCGGGCGGCTTGACGCTACACCCGGACACCCGTGAGGTCAGCGACGGACAGGGATGGCGCGTGCACGTGACGCGGCGCGAGGCCGACCTGTTGCGCGTGCTGATGCGGGCGCCAGGTCAGGTGATCCGCTACCCTGAGTTAGTGGAGAGCATGTGGGGAGAGCAGGCCAGCGGCAATCATAACGCGTTAGCGGTCTATGTGCGCCGCCTGCGCGCCAAACTGGCGCGGCCCCAGGCGCCGCGCGGTTATGTGCGCACGGTGCATGGCGAGGGGTACGTGTTCGATGGGCGAGCCGTCCCACGTCCCCCGCGCGCGCAGTGCCAGGACGAATCATCCGACCGCCAGGTGCTGGTGATCGACGACGACCACGCCACCCTGATCCTTATCTCGGAGGTGTTGCGGCAGGCGGGCTACACCGTCGTCTGTGGGGTCGGCGCGGAGGGGCCGACGCTGGCGCGGCAGACGCACCCTACCCTGATCCTCCTGGACATCAATATGCCGGATATGGATAGCATCGAGGTGCGCCGCCACTTGCGGGCCAGTCCTCATACCGCCGGCATCCCTGTCATCGCCCTCTCGGCCGGGGGCAACCTACGCCATCGCGCCGATGAGATCGGCGCTGACGACTACCTGGTCAAACCGTTCTCAATCGACGAGCTTCTCCTGCGCGTCGAGAAATGGGCCGGGAGGACCAGGGGTTAGTTGCCAGTTGCCAGTTGCCAGTTGCCAGTTGCCAGTAATCAATTGTTGGTAGCGCATCGCTACTAGCCACCATCTGAAAACTGGTAACTGGCAACTCGTTCACTCGTTCCCATTGAACCGATAGCCGCTGCCGCGGACCGTGACGATATAGTGGGGCTGACCCACGTCCACCTCGATTTTCCGTCGCACGCGGCGCATGTAGACGCCGATCGCATTGGCGCTCGAGGCCCCTGCTTCACCGTGCCCGAAGACGTGCGTGGCCAATTCCTCGTGGTTGACTACGCGCTGGGAGTGCATCATCAGGTAGTGGAGCACGCGCATCTCGCTCGGCGTCAGGCGTTCGCGCCGCTTGCCCGGCAGAGAGACTTCCATCGCGCGCACATCGAGCTCGACCGCGCCGACGCGCACGACGTTGCCCTCGGCCCGGGAGATGCGCCGGCGCGAGCGCCGCAGCAGCGCCCGCATCCGCGCCAGGAACTCGGCCGGCTCGTACGGGCGGACCAGGTAGTCGTCTGCCCCCTCGTCGAGCGCGCGCACCCGCGTGGCCAGGGTGCGGGTCGTGCTCAGCATCAAGACCGCGCCCTCGTAGTTGATACGGCCGAGCGTCTCCAACACACCGAAACCACTGCCGTCGGGGAGCGTCGTATCCAGGACCATGGCCGACCACGACCGCTCGTTCAACCGCTGCTCGGTCTCAGCGACTGTCCCCGCCGTCGCCACGTCCTGGTCCAGCCCGCTCAACAAATACGCGGCGAGCCGGGCATCGACGCCCTCGGCGATGGCGACGAGGATGCTCATAGTAGTCGCTGTCTTTCCTGGATCGTGTTATATGCCAGAATTGTTAGCCTCAATCGCGCGTCGCGGTTCCCGCGAACGGCGTGACACTCGGGGCTTTCCGCGGCCGCGCGATCACGTCGCCGCGATGCTGTCAGGGCACGCGTCGTCATCGCGTTGCATGTGCCTCTACACATGAGTGTAGCAGGAGCCGAGCCGGCCTCAGCACCATCGGATTGACATACTTCACCTCAAAAAAGACAGCATTGTCGCCTTGTGTAGCTCCACCGTCATAAAAGAGGCCTGCCTATCGGATAGGATTCAATCAGACGGGCGCGAAGGGGATGGGGGCCCCCTGACGCGTCCGTTGTATTATTGTGCCGATCGTGTCGTGGCCGCGCGACCATCTACACGGACACAGGTGCGAGGAGTAAGACGGTAGCGACGACCGGGTGGATCGCCTTGGGCAATAAAAGGGCCGTATGACCTCGCACACGAGCGGTGAGTATGATGTGTTGGTGGTCGGCGCTGGGCCGGCCGGTCTGTCCGCCGCCCTCTACCTGGCGCGCTACGACCGTAGCGTGGCGCTTTTCGACGCCGGTCATGGGCGCTCAACCTGGACACAGGTCAACCATAACTACCTTGGCTTCCCCGGCGGCGTGTCGATCCGTACCCTGCGTGAGCTGGGACGCCGGCAGCTAGAGGAGTATGCGCAGGTCAGCGTCTTCGAGCACAAGGTCGAGGCCATGGCGCGGCTGGATGACGCTTTCGAGGCGCGGGGGCAGGCCGGGTTGTGGCGCGGCCGCGCCGTCATCCTGTGCCCTGGAGTGATCGACCACTGGCCGCACTTCGAGGGCTGGAGCCACTACGTTGGACGTAGTTTGTTCTGGTGCCTGACCTGCGATGGATACGGTTGCAAGGGGGTTCGCACCGTCGTGGCGGGAAACACGGACCGTGCCGCCCAGGAGGCGCTGCAACTCTCGCGTTTCACCGACCGGCTGACCGTGCTGACCGATAGCCATGACAATGAGATCAGCCCTGCCATGCGCGGCCGCTTGCAACGAGCGGGCATCAAGGTGATCGACGATCGCATCAAGTCGGTCGAGGGTGACGAGGACAAAGGGCAACTGAGGGTCATTTGGACCCAGAATGGCCACTGCATCGAGCTCGACCAGCTGTTCAGTCTGCACGGAGCCACCCCCGCCACCGGTCTCGCGCTGCATCTTGGGGTGTCGCTGACGCCGGACGGCTATATCACCGTCGACGAGGAGCAACGGACCAGTGTGCCCGGCGTGTTCGCGGCCGGCGACGCCACGCGCTTGCACTCCCATCAGGTGAGCACGGCCGTGCACGAGGGCGGACAGGCCGCGTCATCCGCCAATTACTATCTCTACCCCCCTGACCTCAAGGGCGAGTGACGCGCATCGCCGCGTCATTCTACCCGTCGTCGGATCGTGGTTCTCGGCGTCACTCCGGCGGCCATCCACCATCCCGGCGTCGCGCGCGTACCCTTACGGGCGCCGGCGGCGCTTGCGTAACGCTACAAGCGCCAGCGCCGGCAAGAGTCCGAAGACGAGCAGTTCAGCGCTACTCAACTCCGGCGTCGCGGTCCCCCCTCCTCCAACAGCCACTCCATCGGGGGCGGTCGGCGTCGCTCCGCTGCCGCTCCCCCCGGTCGCTGTCGGTGTGGCGCCGCTGCCACTGCCGCTCCCCCCGGTCGCTGTCGGTGCGGTGTTCGTCGGCGTCGGCGACGGGAATGGCGCGTTTACCGAGAGGGTGATCCCGTTCGTCGCGTAGGCCGCGCTCACCTGTGGCGGCGTGATGGTCGTGAAGCTGCCGCTATGGGAGGCGTAGGTCATCGCGTTGGGGAAGTACTGCGGCGCTGCTGGCACGCAGCCGTTGATCGCGGTTGTGTTGAGCAACCCGCTCAGGCTTGCCGCCCCCGTGACCTGGAGTTGATCGTAGGCCGTACACGTTGCCGAGCCCCCGAAGCGCAGGTTCAGCGTCGCCCCGCTGCTCTGGCTATATGTTCCCACCACCTTGAGCAGGCCAGGGACGCCATCGGCGCCGGTGTTGATGGTTGCACCCGTGTTCACGACGTTGGCGCTGATTGTGCCGGGGCCGATCAGGCTTCCGCCCTGGAAGGTGAGGGAGACCGTCCCGCTTACCACGCCGCCCGCCAGCGTCGTCGTTCCAGCAGTCTGGGTAAAGGTCCAGTTAAAGGAGATTGTCCCGGTGATAGCCGTGAGTGTCCCCCCATTATTGCTGAACCCTACCCCGTAACTGGAGGAGCAGCAGGCCGAGGCCGTCCCGAACACCGTCGTGCCCGTCCCTCCGCTCTTGGTCCAGCTCCCCGCGTTGGTCACGCTCCCATTCACGCCCACCACCGCCGTGAACGTCACATCCACCTGGTCGTCCAGCGTCTCCCCCGCCAGGTTGTTGAACGTCCCGCTCACTGTGATGCTCCCGCTGCCCGTGATCGTGGCCGCTCCCGCGTTGTCGAGCACCCCGCTCAGCGTCTTTGTCCCAGCTCCCACGATCGTGAGCCCGCCCACGGCCCGCAAGTGCCCCGTCCCGCCGATCGTGCCGCCGCTCCAGGTCAGCGACCCCGTCACCGTCAGCGATGCGCTGCCTCCGATCGTCCCGCCGCTCAGCACCAGCGACGCCGTGACCTGCGAACTCACGCTGCCGTTGAAGGTCAGGCTGCCCCCGCTCACCGTCAACGATGCGGTAAGGGTGACCTGTTGGCTGATAGCCAGCGATCCACCCGCGATCACAAGATTGTTCGAGCCGCTGAGGGCGCCAATGGTATAGCTCCCGCTCCGTACTGTGATCGTGTACGGCCCACCTTGCTCGTCCAGGTAGACGTTGTTGGCCGCGGTCGGCACACTGCCGGTACTCCAGTTGGCAGCAACATCCCAGTAGCCAGTCCCCCCAATCCAGTGCGCGTCGCTGTTGCCACTTCCGACCGTCGCGGTCGGGGTATTCGTAACCGTCGCGGTCGGCGTGCTCGTGCTCGTCGCGGTCGGGGTATTCGTGACCGTCGCGGTGGAGGTGCGCGTTGGCGTCGAGGAAGGCGTACTTGTGCTCGTGGCCGTCGGCGTGCCAGTCGCGGTGTTCGTGGGCGTCGGCGACGGGAACGGCGCGCTTACCGAGAGGGTGATCCCGCTCGTCGTGCTGTACACCGCGCTCACCTGTGGCGGCGTGATGGTCGTGAAACTCCCGTTACGAGAGGCGTAGGTGATCGCGTTGGGGAAGTACTGCGGCGTCGCCGGCACGCAGCCGTTGATCGTGGTTGTGTTGAGCAACCCGCTCAGGCTCGTCGCCCCCGTGACCTGGAGTTGATCGTAGGCCGTACACGCCGCCGAGCCCCCGAAGCGCAGGTTCAGCGTCGCCCCGCTGCTCTGGTTATATGTCCCCGTCACCTTGAGCAGGCCAGGGGCGCCAGCGGCGCCGGTGTTGATGGTTGCACCCGTGTTCACGACGTTGGCGCTGATCGTGCCGGGGCCGACCAGGCTTCCGCCCTGGAAGGTTAAGGGGACTGTCCCGCCTACCACGCCGCCCGTCAGCGCCGTCGTTCCAGCGGTTTGGGTAAAGGACCAGTTAAAGGAGGTTGTCCCGGTGATAGCCGTGAGCGTTCCTCCATTATTGTTGAACCCTACCCCGTAGTTGTAGTAGCAGCAGGCCGAGGCCGTCCCGAACACGGTCGTGCCCGTCCCTCCGCTCTTGGTCCAGCTCCCCGCGTTGCTCACGCTCCCGTTCACGCCCCCTGCCGCCGCGAACGTCACGTCCACCTGGTCGTCCAGCGTCGCTCCCACCAGGTTGTTGAACGTCCCGCTCGTCGCGATGCTCCCGCTCCCGTTGATGACGCCCGTCCCCGCGTTGTCGAGCACCCCGCTTAGCGCCTTGGCCCCCGTTCCCGTGATCGTCAGTCCGCCCAACGCCTGGAGGTGCCCTGTCTCGGCAATCGTGCCGCCGCTCCACGTTAGCGGTCCCGTCACCAACAGCGCCCCGCTGCCCCCGATCGTCCCGCCGCTCAACAGCACTGGCGCCGTCGCCTGCGAACTCGCGCTGCTATTGAAGGTCAGGCTGCCCGCGCTGACCGTTAGCGGCGTCGTGATCGTCACCGGCTGCGCGAAGCTCGCGCTGCCCCCCGTCGCCAGGTACGCCGCGCCCGCGTTGTTGATCGGCGTGCTGAAGGTCACCGTCCCCCCGCTGAAGGTGGTGCGCCCGCTGGGGGTGTAGCTCCCTCCCACGCTTGTGTTGCCGCCGCTGAAGACGATGTTCCCCGCGCCCTGGACGCTCGCCGCGCCGGTCAGCGTGTGCGACCCGCCGTCAAAGTCCAGCGTCGCCCCGCTGGCCACCGTGAACGCCCCGCTGCTCGTGTCGCTCGTCCCCGCGCCCTGCAACTCCAGCGTCCCGCTGGCCACCGCCACCGTCCCGCTGTTGTTGAACCCTACCCCGTAGTTGTAGTAGCAGCAGGCCGAGGCCGTCCCGAACACGGTCGTGCCCGTCCCCCCACTCTTGGTCCAGCTCCCCGCGTTGCTCACGCTCCCGTTCACGCCCCCTGCCGCCGCGAAGGTCACGTCCACCTGGTCGTCCAGCGTCGCCCCCACCAGGTTGTTGAACGTCCCGCTCGTCGCGATGCTCCCGCTGCCCGTGATCGTGGCCGCTCCCGCGTTGTCGAGCACCCCGCTCAGCGCCTTGGCCCCCGTTCCCGTGATCGTCAGTCCGCCCAGCGCCTGAAGGCGCCCCGTCTCGGCAATCGTGCCGCCGCTCCAGGTCAAGGGTCCCATCACCAGCAGCGCCCCGCTGCCCCCGATCGTCCCGCCGCTCAACAGCACCGGCGCCGTCATCTGCGAGCTTCCGCTGCTCGTGCTGCCGTTGAAGGTCAGGCTGCCCGCGCTGACCGTCAGCGGCGTCGTGATCGTCACCGGCTGCGCGAAGCTCGCGCTGCCTCCCGTCGCCAGATACGCCGCGCCCGCGTTGTTGATCGGCGTGCTGAAGGTCACCGTCCCCCCGCTGAAGGTGGTGCGTCCGCTGGGGGTGTAGCTCCCTCCCACGCTTGTGTTGCCGCCGCTGAAGACGATGTTCCCCGCGCCCTGGACGCTCGCCGCGCCGGTCAGCGTGTGCGACCCGCCGTCAAAGTCCAGCGTCGCCCCGCTGGCCACCGTGAACGCCCCGCTGCTCGTGTCGCTCGTCCCCGCGCCCTGCAACTCCAGCGTCCCGCTGGCCACCGCCACCGTCCCGCTGTTGTTGAACCCTACCCCGTAGTTGTAGTAGCAGCAGGCCGAGGCCGTCCCGAACAGCGTCGTGCCCGTCCCCCCGCTCTTGGTCCAACTCCCCGCGTTGCTCACGCTCCCGTTCACGCCCCCCGCCGCCGCGAAGGTCACGTCCACCTGGTCGTCCAGCGTGGCCCCCACCAGGTTGTTGAACGTCCCGCTCGTCGCGATGCTCCCGCTGCCGTTGATGACCCCGACTCCCACGTTGTCGAGCACGCCGCTCAGCGCCTTGGCCCCGCTGCCCGTGATCGTGAGCCCCCCCAGCGCCTGGAGGTGTCCCGTTTCGGCAATCGTGCCCCCGCTCCAGGTTAGCGGCCCCGACACCAACAGCGCCCCGCTGCCCCCGATCGTCCCGCCGCTCAGGACGACCGGCGCCGTCGCCTGCGAACTCCCGCTGCTCGTGCTGCTGTTGAAGGCCAGGCTGCCCGCGCTGACCGTCAACGATGCGGTAAGGGTGGCCGGCTGGCTGACCGCCAGTGTGCCACCGGCGATCACAAGATTGTTTGAGCCGCTGAGGGCGCCGATAGTATAGCTCCCGCTCCGTACCGTGACCGTGTACGGCCCACCTTGTTCGTCCAGGTAGACGTTGTTGGCCGCGGTCGGCACAGTGCCGGTACTCCAGTTGGTCGCGACATCCCAGTAGCCAGTCCCCCCAATCCAGTGTGCGTCGCTGCTCGCATGCAGCTTGAGTCCGGCCGCGTGTATTGGTGTGGGAGAAAAAAGAGTTGGCAGTGCTACACCCAGCACAGTGGAGATCAGGGCCACGATGAACTTATCGGCAGCAGAGTGCGAGCGTCGAGCGTCCAAGATACCCCTCCACGTCAGAAAGTGAGCGGAAATCGATCGTGCTAAAGAGACACAAAACCGGGCGCGCAACCATGGCCGGACGCCGCCGACGCTCTGGTCAAGGCCCCTGTCTCCGCGACGGACCGGGGACAGCACACTGTCCCCACCGGCAAGCATAGCAGCCGCCGGTGACGTTTCGGTTAAGATTCCAGCTCTTGGCGGTGACGTTTCGGTTAAGATCGCGATTCGGCGGTCCCGGTGAGTGGCGATGAGGTGTTCGCGGCAGCGCCGCAACGGCGTCATCCATGAATCGAACGGCAGCGCCGTTTTAGAGTGTGCCCGACGAATCCGCCGTCGCGGCGTCAAGGCGCGCTGTAAACTGCTAGCGTAGCTCCCAGAGGTCGTCGTAGACCGTCGTGTCGCCGCCGCTGAAGATCAGCAGGGCCTTGCGGACGGGGTCGTAGACGGCCGAGGCGCCGGAGCGCGGCGCCGGCAGGACGCCGGGGCGCGGGCGCGGGCGCGGGGCGGACCAGCCGCCGCCGGGACGGTAGGCGTAGGTGTCGGCGCGCGCGCCCTGCAGCCCCGAGCCGCCAAAGAGGAGCAACGCCGCGTCGGCGGCGTCCCAGGTCGCGGCGGGGCGCGCGCGTCCATCGGGCGACCCGGCGTTGCCAAGCGGTATCCATCGCCCCGCCGAGCCGGCCCGGCCCGGACGGTCGGGATGGTAGGCCCACAGGTCGTCGCGCAGGCTGGCCGCCGCGCTCAAGCCGGCGAAGACGAGCATCTGGCCGTGCGTGCTGTCCCACACCGCGGCGTGGGCGAAGCGGGCGGGCAGCGGCGTGGGGTTGCCCAACAGGCTCCAGTCGCCGCGACCGGACCTCATGTCGGTGGGGCGGAAGGCCCACAGGTCGGGCCAGACGACCGTGCCCGCCTCGCCGCCGACCAGCAGCATGACGCGGTCGCGGTCGTCCCATACCGCTGTGTGCAGGCGCCGGGCGGGGGGGATAGTGGGCGCCGTGAACAGCGTCCAGCGTCCGGGGCCGGTCCCATCGCCAGCAGGGGCGTAAGCCCACGTATCGTTCAGAGGGCCACGGCCATCGGCGCCGCCAAACAGCAACAGGACGCCATCGGCGCTATCCCAGACGAGGCTGGCTTCACCGCGGGCGGCGGGACGATGGGGCAAGGCGATCAAGGTCCAGTGGCCGTTGGAGCCGCGGAGCGACCGGTAGGCCCAGAGGTCGTCGAGGTAGCCGCCGGCGCTATAGCCGCCGAACACGAAGAGCACGCCGTCGCGCGTGTCCCAGGCCGCCGACTGGCCGTTGCGCGCCTGTGGGCGACCCGCGTCGGCGAGGCGCCAGCCCGCGCCCTGTCCGCGTGAGGGGGCGCCCAGCCCATACGACCAGACGTCGCCCAGCAACGCGATGCTCTGACCGGCGCACAGCAGCAACGTATGGTCGCGCCCATCGTAGACCGCGCCCGCGGCGCGCGCGGCCGGTCCGCCGGAGCCGAGCGAGCGCCAGGTCCCACCCCCGGCGCGGCCGCCAGGGTGGGCCGAGAGCGACGGGATGGACGGGGTGTAGGCCCACAGGTCGTCGGCATAGGCCGTCTGCCCCTGCGAGGTGAGCAGCAGGTCGTTCCGCCGCGACAACGTGGTGAGAGAACGTGGCCCCAGCGATGAGGATGCCTGCCCCGACGCTACCCTACTGAAGCCCACCGTCGTGGGCAAGCCCGAGGTTGAGGTCATGGTTGGCGACAGCGCGATCGTCGGCGTGTTCGTCGCCGTATTCGTCGCGGTGGCCGTGGACGTGCTCGTCGCGGTGGCCGTCGCTGTTGGGGTCTGGCTGGGCGTGCTCGTGGCCGTACTTGTGTTGGTGGAGGTGGGCGTACTCGTACGAGTACTCGTGCCCGTTGGCGTAGGGCTAGACGTAGACGTGTTGGTCGGCGTACTCGTGCTGGACGACGTGTTGGTCGGCGTACTCGTGCTCGTGCTGGTCGACGTTGAGCTTGGCGTCTCGGTTGGCGTGGCCGAGGGGGTGCGTGTCGACGTGGGAGCGGCGCCCGTCGCCGTCGTGGTGATCGTGCGGGTGGGCGTGGGAGGGACGATAGGGGTCGGAGTGGCCGGCGGCGGCGCCTGTCCGCCAAAGACGACCATGCGGCGGCCGGCGCTATCCCACGCGGCCGCGACGCCCGCGCGGGGACCCAACGGCGTCGTCGAGGACAGGCGCGTCCACGTCCCGCTCCCGCCGCCCCTGGACAAACGGAACGCCCACAGGTCGCTCAGCAGGCCCTGCCCGGCCACCCCACCCTGGCCACCGAGTAGCAGCATTGCGCCGTCGGCGTCGTCCCAGACGGCCGTGGCGCCCTGGCGTGGTGAGGGAGCTCCGCCGGTGGCCAGGCGCGTCCATGTACCCGGCGCGAGCGCGCCCCTGGCCGGCTTATAGGCCCAGGTGTCCCCCAGCAACGCGCCGCCCGACTCCCCCCCAAACACAAGCATGACCCTGTCACGCGCGTCCCACGCCGCACTGTGGCCAGCCCGGTGCAACGGGTCGGTCGGCGAGGTCAGGTCGGTCCACACGGCGCGCGCGCGGCCATGCGCGGGCTTGTAGGACCACAGGCTATCGAACGCGCGCGCGCGCGCCGTGCCATCGAACAGGAGCATGGCGCCATCGGCGTCGTCCCACACGGCGCTGGCGCCGGCGCGGGCCCCCGGCGCGGGCCCGTGCGCGGGGAGCGCCGTCCAGCCCGTGGGCGCCGTGGGCGTGCTGGCGCGCGTCGGACGATAGCTCCACAGGCTGCCCTCCTCGCCGGCCGCGGAGCGGCCGCCGAAGAGGTACAACAACCCGCCGGCATTGTCCCAGGCCAGGGCAGCGCCAGTCGACGCGGGAGGACCGCCCAGGCTCACGCGATGCCATCCGCCGGTCAATGGCGACAACGCGGCCCGGGCGACGGAGAGCGCCGACACCCCACCCGCCTCATGGCCCACTGGGAGCGCGGGCGGCCCGCCCGCTTCCGTCCCAGACGCGCGGGTTGGTGTCCCCGCCTGTCGCGGATGCGGAGCCGGGCGGGCAGGACGGCCGCCCACCCGGTGTAATGCTGTATCGTTCAACGGCACGATAGCCGACGACGCCAGGGTCCGTGGATTCTCGCTTGCGCGACCGCCGGGGAGGTATATCTGTGGGGACGTGACGCTCGCTGCGCTGCCCGCCCGTCCAGACGTCGACGCGGGGACGGGCGGGCAGCGCAGCGAGCGACATGCGCCCCCAGGTTGAGCATGCGTGGACCGTGCTAGCGAGGCCGTGATCCGCGCGGCCACGGGAGTAACGAGGGGAACGAGGGGTAGGGCCGGTGACACTGCTGATAAAGGGAAAAGCAGGAATAGTGCGAGCCATGGCAAGGCAACGGCGTCACGACGTGGGTCCCCGCCCAGGCGGGTCGAACGCGCCGTGTTTTCGGGCTTGACGGCGCTCCGGGGTGGGGCCGACACTCCACAGCCCGATCTCGACGATCTCACGGCAACTCCTTCATTCCATTCATACGTCCGTCGTCCGATGATCTATGCTCGTCGCATGCCAACGAGAATTCGTTAGTGCGCATAAGCGATGGGACGACTGGGAGCGCGGGCAGCTTGCCCGCTGGGTCCGGGCGGGCAAGCTGCCTGCGCTCCCAGGACTTCTGTGCGCTAACGAGAATTCACGGACCGTGAGCAAACAAGACCCAGTGTAGCGTCTGCCCCGCATCGCGTCTATACTTAACATGACCCCGTTCGGACGATCAGGGGATTCCCCGCGTGCGGGCATAACAGGTATCTTGAGAGGAAAGTAGCAGGCCAGAGCATCTGGTACCGCGGCGCGCCTTATTATTGTATCGTGCCACCGGTACCCGCACTGGGACAACGCGCCGGCCGCCACCACCGCGCGCTGTCCCGGTATCCGCCCTCGATCCGAGCGAGGACGCGGGTGTGCCAGCCTGAATGAAGGAGGGCCTTTGGTGACAACTCCCCCGACTTTTAGTCGGGGGCTTCTCGGACAACGCACGGCGCATCCGCCCACGTTGGCGTCCGACGGCCGTGCCCCGGCCGGTTTGTTCACCCGACGACGTACACATCTTACGCGGACAATGATCTTTCGGGCTGTGCCGGGTTCCTGTCCGCAGCCCCAGGGATGTGTGGTTCTCGCAGGCCCTAGTACCAACAGTATAGCAAGAAAGGAGGTGTCGGCTTCCTCTCCGGCTTGAAAGCCGGAGTCCCCGCCGGCAGACTTTTATGGCCGTAGAAGCGTCGACAATGACAATGCGCGCGCCCCGCGATACCGATCCTGGTAAGGTAGCCCCCTCACTTGACATGGCGCCGGTGGCAATCCATAGCGCCGTTGGGGTGGCCGTCTCGTATGGCGAGACCTTCGCCGTGCGTACACGGGGCATTGCGCCCGCTTTTTTTGATGTGACGGAGGCGGCGCGCGCGGTCGTCCGTCGCTCTGGTGTGCGGCAGGGCCAGCTCCTCGCGGTCACGGCGCATACGACGTGCGGCCTCATCATCCAGGAGAACGAGCCCCTGCTGCTGGCCGATTTGGCCGACCGTCTGCGCCGCTTTGCCGGCGACGACGAGACCTACCGTCACAACGACATGGATATCCGCACCGTGAACGTGTGCGGCGTCGACGAGTGCGCCAACGGGCATAGCCACTGCCAGCAGACCGTGCTGGGGACAGGCGTGTCATTGCTGGTGCGCGACGGCGAGTTGGCGCTGGGGCGTTGGCAGCGTATGCTGCTGGTCGAGCTCGATCACCCGCGTCCGCGCGAGTTTACAGTGCAGGTCACTGGCGTCGCCGCCACGGAACCGCCGTCGTGGCCGGAGTAGCCACCTAGCCACCGAGGAGGGAGGACACCGTGAATACGGTCAAGACGTTCGTGCAGAAGTTTGGCAACGACTGGTCGATGAACCTGGTGAGCATGCTGACCTACAGTATGGTCACGACGATCTTCCCCTTGTTGCTCGGCATCCTGACCATCGCGGGCTTCGTGCTGGGCATCCTCTCGCCGCGGAGCTTCAACACCGTTGTCACCGACATCAACAACGCCCTGCCGCAAAACTTCGCGAAGGTCATCGACGTGAACAGCCTGCTCAACGGGCTGCACAAAGCTACGGGAATACTGGCCATCGTCTCGCTGCTGAGCCTCTTGTTCACGGGCTCCAACCTGTTCACCAACATGGAGAACGCCTTTAGCATCATCTTCCGGGTTAAAGACCGCGACTTCCTGCCGCAGCGCGTTATGGGTATGGGCATGGTCATCATCCTGGCGTTGCTGCTGCCGCTCTCGCTGGTCGCCGCCGGCCTCGTCACGGCAGGCTCGGCGGCGTTCGGGTCGGTGCTGCCGCAGCCGCTGGCCTACCTGCTCAGCTTCGTCGGCCCGCTGGTCTCGCTCGGTATCCTGTGGGTGCTCTTTCTGATCATCTACCGCGTGGTGCCCAACACCGAGGTTCCGTTCCGCGACGCCTGGCGCGGCGCGCTGGTGGCGGCGGTTCTCTTCGCCCTGCTGCAGTTGCTCTTTCCCCTCTACTTCAAGACGTTTCTGGGCGGCAACGCGCAGTACGGAGCCATCGCGGCCTCGGCCCTGGTGCTGCTCACATGGCTGTGGTTCTTCTGCCTGATCACGATTATCGGCGCGCAGGTCAACTCCGTGGCCCTGGGCCTCAAGCCGCTGCCCTACGACGTGGCGCGCACCCTGGCCGAAGAGTATCAGCGCCAGTCGACGCCACGGCCGCCGCGCCGGCGCAAGGTCGGCCCCGTGCCAGCGCCCAGCGGCGCGCAGGTCGCCGCGGCCAGGCAGGCCATGGGCTCAGCCGGGCAGGCCGTGGGATCGGTGCTTGGCCTGGCCGGCCATGTCTTGCGCCTCCCATTGCGCCTGCTCGCGCTGATAGGGTGGCTCGTCGCGCGGCCGATCGTGTCGCGGGAACAGTAGGCGCCTACTTGCGGTTGCGCCTCTTGCGCTGGGATGGGGATTGGCGCGGGCGAATGCCCACCGCACGGTCGCGCGACGGAGGGGCCACCCGCGTCGGCGCCGTTTGATCCGGCCGGGGCAACGGGGTCACGGCCGGCATAACGGTCGTGGTCGAAACGGTCGTAGCAGCCGTGGCGCCGGTCCGGCGCGGCCGCCGCCGCCGCAACAGGGCAAAGAGGAGCGGGATGGCGACCAGCAGCAGCAGGATCAAGCCGGCCAGCGCCGCCAGAGCGGTCGTGCTCAGGCCGCCAATGCCCGTTCCGGCCGTGGCGCCCGCTCCCGTGGCGGTACCCGGCACGGCTGTCGCCGGCAAGGCCGTATCCCGCGGCGGCGCGGCCGGCGATTGCGCGACGATAAAGGTGGTGGCCCCGCTACCGTTGAGCGTGATCGAGACGTTGTCGCCTTTTTTCAGAGCGCCGAGACTGCTCGTCTCGCCGTTGCGGGTGACCCCCAGCCCTGGTCCAATGAGGTAGTTGAACGGCCCGTTGCTTTGTTGCACGCCGATCCTTGTTGGCCCAACCGAGAGAAGCGTTCCCCGCTCGGTCGTGGTGGTCGAGGCGGGCTTGGGTCGCTGCGTCGGCTGACTCGACAGAGGCGTGCCCAGGCCGGGATGCGCGGGCGGCGGGGCCGTGCCCTGACCAGAGAGGCTCACGTGGATGCCGTGCTCACCGGCCGGCCGGATAAGAGGGGTCCCCGCCGCGACGCGGGTGTAGGTACCGCTGCTCACCAAAGAGGCGAGGAACGCCACCGTCGCCGGTTCCAGGAACGGCGGGACGCGGATGCCTTTGACCGTCGACACCCTGGACAGGACAGACCCCAGGGCGGCAGAGTCCGTGCTGCGCCCCTCCACGGCGTTGGCCTTGGTCGCGGTCAGCAGGATCGGCGCGGCGTCGCGCCCGACCTGCTGGGCCAGTTGGCTCGTCAGCACGACCTCGCGGATGGCCAGGTTCTGGCGCTCCTGGCTAATGCTTCCACAGGCGGCCTGCGCGGCCCGCAAGAGCCCCAGCAGCGCCGTCGTCCCCAGCACCGGCGCATGCAACCCGGTTGGCGCGGCCACCGTGACCGAGGCGTCGGTCACGCCCGCGGTCAGCAGGGCATTGCCGTAGGTGCGCGGCGTATCCAGGGTGATGGCCGGGTTGACGCTGACCGTGAGGCCCGAGCCGCGCGGCTCGGGGCGGAACAGCACGGATGACGTGGCCTGATCGAGGAGCAGCTCTGGCGGGATCAGGCCCTGCGCCTGCGCCTCCTCGTCGGCCAGCGTCTCGGTCAGCTGGAGCGTCCCGCCGTCCACCCCCAGGATGCGGCGCACTTCGTCGCGCTGGGGCGCCGTCATGTCGGCGCCAAGCACGGCGACGGTTGAGTGACAGGTCGACGCGGACACGATGGTCGGCGGCGTCGCCGCGGCGAAGGCGTCGCCGGTCAGGGCTGGACGCGTCGCACTCCCCGCGACCAGCGTCCCGAGCACCGTCAGGATCGTCACGAGCGCCATCAGGATACCGATCAGGCCCGCTACCATATGTCGCCCGCGTGGCGTTCGTCTCATCGTCAGATCCGCCTCTCTCTAGCCGGAGCACCAACTCCGCTTACTCCGCTCATGTCGTTCATCGTCATCACAACCAGCCTTATGTTCCTACGTTCCTTGAGCCAATGTACAACTATTGTATAAGCCTAATCGCCGATTGCTCTCTATCACGATCTGTACCGTACGATGCCGGGCCAGGCGCTCGCGCGCCCGGACTTGTCGCTTTCTATGCTAAAGCGGGCGCGATGATACCCTTTCCGCAGGGCCATTTCATTCTCGTGCTGGATGGTTGCGTCAAGGTAGGGGCGTCGTGCATACGCCTTGGCCGCGCGCCAGGGCGTATGCACGACGCCCCTACCTACCCCGCGATCGACAATGAAATGACCCTGCCCCTTCCGCGTCCGTCCGCGCGGGTCCGAACGTGGTTATGATACGGGATATGAGCTATTCGATGACGCGCGCGGGATGGCTGTAGACGTTCAGACGCTCGCCGCGCAGGAAACCGACAATGGTGATGCCGCGGTCGTCGGCGATACGGACGGCCAGGCTCGTCGGGGCCGAGACGGCCGCGATGAGGGGAAGCCGCGCCACCAATGCTTTCTGCACGATCTCGTAGGAGATGCGGCCGCTGACCATCAGGAGCATGTCGTCCAGGGGCAGCCGTCCGTTCAGGAGGGCATGGCCGATGACTTTATCGACCGCGTTGTGCCGCCCCACGTCTTCGCGCGCGACCAGCAAGCCCCCGGCGGGGTCGAAGAGGGCGGCGGCGTGGGCGCCGCCGGTGACGCCGAAGCCAGCCTGCGCCTCGCGCAACAGGTCCGGCAGCCGGTAGAGGGTGGCCGCGCGCGCGCGCAACCCGGACATCACGGGCGGCGACTGCACTACCAGCGCGTCGAGGCTCTCCACGCCGCAGATGCCGCAGCTGGAGGAGACATAGGTGTAGCGGCGCCAGCGTTCCGCGCCGGCCAGCCGCGTGGAGAGGGAGATGTCCAGCCGGTTGGGCTGCTCGGGGTCGCGCTCCATGCGCTCCAGCTCTGATGGGTGACGCAGCAAATCCTGCGCGTGGAGCAGGCCCGCCGCCAACTCCTCGTCGTGTCCGGGGGTGCGCATCGTTACGGTGAGAGGATGGCCGGCCAGACGCAACTCCAGTGGCTCCTCCAGCGCCAGCGCGTCGGGGCGCCGCTCGCTCTCGGCCCCCGTCCAACGCACCACCAGGCAGCGCGCCTCCTCCGGCTCCATGCTGTCGTCCGACGCATCGACAGGGCTATCCGCCGCGCCCGCCGCGTCCGCCGCGCCCTCGTACGTCCGTGCCGTCCCGAGTGCGCCTGGCAGCGTCGCCACGCCTACCTGCCGCGCGCCCTGTCCCCGGTCCTGGTGCTCTTGGTGCATCATCTCTCTGTGCCGCATCCGCTACGTCAGTCTCATGCCTCTTTGCACGGCCATATCCGTGCGGCCCGGAGGGATAGCCGTGCAGGATATGCCCATCCCAACCCTTCTATGGTACACCCTTTATAGGTCCCGGCTGGCTCAGAGAGGACCACAATCTCCAACTCCCGGGATGCGGCCCGAGATTGTGAGGGTGCGCCTTGGACCTGCGACTTACGTCGCATGGAAAACCAGGGACATTGCGGTGTCAGAACGGGGCCAGGAGCAGCGTGGCGGCCGACCCCACCCGACCGCGGTCGGCGTCGGTTTGCCCTGCGACACATTCCACTTTTTTGAGGCGCACCCCCGGGTAATCGCGGGCAGCGGCGGCGATTGTGCGGTAGCATACAAGTAGTGGTCTGAGAATGGAGCAGGGATAAAGCCGCGCGTGGCGCTGTGGACCTGGCAATGGGAGAGGGGAGAGAGCGGTGGGGCAATCAGGCGGCGGCGAGGGGATCAAGATTGCCATCTTCAGCGGGGGCGCGGGTTCCCGTCTGTGGCCGGTTAGCCGGCGCGACGCGCCGAAGCAGTTCCAGCCGCTCACGGGGCCGGAGTCGCTGTTCCAGCACATGATTGGTCTGCTGGAGCGCGGCTTCGGGATAGAGAACCTGCTCATCTTCACCGGACGCGGCTACATCGAGGCGATCCGCGCCCAGGCGCCCCAGCTTCCTGCCGACAACATCGTTGCCGAGCCGGAGATGCGCGACACGCTGGCCGCGGTGGGTTACGCCGCCGCCGTGATCGAGCATCGCTTTCCTGGGACCGTGCTGGCCACCCTGTGGGGCGGCGACCACATCATACGCCACGAGGAGACGTTCCACCGCTCGCTCCAGGCGGCGCGCGCCCTGGCCGCCGCGCGTGGTGTCGGCGTGATGCTCGACGTGCGCCCCACCTTTCCCAGCACGCAGCTTGGCTACGTCGAGATCGGCGCGGCCGTGGCCGACCAGGACGGCTTCACGGCCCACGAGTTCCAACGCTTTGCCGAGAAGCCCGACCTCGAGCACGCCCGCGCCTATCTCGCCGATGACGCGCACCTCTGGAACACGGGCTACTTTGTCTGGAGCAGCGCCACCATCCTGGACCTGTACCGCCGCTACGCGCCCGAGACCTATGAGACGTTGCGGCGCATCATGGCGGCAATGGGAACCCCGGATGAAGAGCGCGTGACCGCGCACGAGTACGCGCGCATCCCCAAGATGAGCGTGGACTACGCGGTCTTCTCGCACATCGCGCCAGGCGAGTTGCTGGTCATCCCGGCTGACCTGGGCTGGGCCGATGTCGGCGCGTGGGATGTCTTGCGCGACGAGCTGGCCGCGGCCAGGGGCGAGAACGTGGTGCTGGCCGAGAACGCTATGACCGTGGATACCCGCGATACGCTGATCTACAGCCGCGGCGACCGCCTCATCGTGACGTTGGGGTTGGATGGCATGGTCGTGGTCGACACGCCGGACGCCCTGTTGGTGGCGCCGGCCGACCGCGCTCAAGACGTCAAGCGCATCGTGGAACGTCTCAAGGACGAGGGCAAGACACACTACTTGTAAGGGTTAAGGTTAAAGAGGAGGGAATCTATTATGCGTGTCGGACGCGTGGCCATCATCAATGCGCTGGGGCTGGTCATCATCATCCTGGTTGGCCTGATCCTGTTCTATATCTGGCATCAGGGGTACTATTTCTACTCGACCGACGATGCCCAGGTATCGGCCAACACCGTCAACGTGGCCTCGCCCGCGCCGGCCGTCGTCGCCGGAGTGCAGGTCACCACCGGGCAGCAGGTGTCACAGGGCGGGACAATCGCCACGCTGCGCCTGGCCCCTGGCGGTGGCGCTGGTAGCGGTAGCGCGGGTGGCGCCACGGGGGCGAGCGGGAGCGAGACGGGCGGCGGCAGCAGCAGCAGCGGTAGCTCCGGTGGGTCCGCCGGCGGCACGTCGTCCGGTGGGTCGGGTAGCGGCGGCGCCTCATCTGGTGGATCAAATGGCGGCGCGTCGTCCGGTGGGTCGGGTAGCGGTAGCGCGGGCGGCAATGGTAGTGGCAGCGTGGGGGCCACGGGCCCCGTGACAAACGCGGTAGCGCCCATCACTGGCAACGTGGTCAGCATCGCGGCGCAGCCAGGACAAATGGTTGGCCCCGGCCAGTCTATTGCCCTGGTGACCGACCCCAACGTCTATATCACCGCCTACGTCGACGAGAGCCACATCAACGATGTGCAGGTCAGGCAGGGCGTCGACGTCACGGTGGATTCGGTCTCCGACACGACCTTCCATGGCTATGTCAGTAAAATCATCCCGGCCACGGCCAGCACGTTCAGCCTGCTCCCGGTGAACAACTACGCCAGCGGCAACTATACCAAGGTGTCGCAGCGTATCCCGGTGCAGGTTACCCTCGACGGCCTGCAAGGGAAAACGCTCATCCCCGGCTCAAGCGCCAACGTGACCATTCATATTCATCAATAGCTATTAGCCATTAGTAATTAGTAATTAGTAATTAGCCGTTAGCCAACCGCGAGAGGCTGCTGGTGTGCGGTTCCCGTTGGAGCGATGAGCTAACGGCTAATGGCTAACGGCTAATAACTAGACTCGGAGATTCTATGGACCTGATCCTTGTCTTGCTCATCATCGTACTGATCGTCGTCGCGATCTTGTTCGCCGTGACGTTGCGCGGCAATTCGTCCGCCAATCGGTCACGAGCAGCGGCGCGGGGGCAGGAACAGGGTCAGCTGGGGGCGCAACCAGTCGCTTCATCCGCTCAGCCAGGGCCAGTCGCTTCATCCGCTCAGCCAGGGCCATACACGCGGCCTCTGGAGAGCGCGCCGCCGGTTGATACTGCTCCGCCGCCCCCGGCGCCGACGGCGTCCGTCGGGGCCTCGGCCTCACCCGGACCGGACACGGCAGTCACAACACAAAGCGCGCCGTTGTCGGCCCCTCCCCCCACGTTCGCGCAGGCATCTCCGGGTAGCCCTCAAACCGCCATAGGCGCCGCCGTGGCGGCAGCGCCTCCCGCGCCCGCTCCGGCGGCGATACCTGCTCCGCCGCCGTCCACACCAGACCCTTCGACTGTAGCGACACGGTTGGCCCCAGGGGATAGTGTGCGGTTCGCTCCCGGCGTCGCGCCCTCTTTTGTATCCGACGCGGGCGCGCCTCCGCCGACGACCGCCCAGGCGGAAGGGATACGGTTCGCCGCGTCCGCATCTTCGGCCGTCGAGAGTAGCGCGCCACCCATGGCGTCGCCACATGGGACGCCGTTGACGCCGACACAGGGAGACGACGCCCTGCCAGGGGCAGCCGGCGCGCCCTCCCACATGCAGCCAACCGGGCCGGCGCCCTCCGCCCCGCCTCCGTCCGTGGCGCATGGGTCGACAACACCGGGCGGCGAACCCGATGGGATGACACCGGGCGGCGAACCGGACGGATCGGCGCGTGGCATGTTGTCCGCGCCAGCCGTGGTCTCGATGGCGGCCGGCGAGTTGGTCGGCCCGCCGCGCACGCGCTCCGGCAACACCATCCTGATGACCACGCCGCAACGGCTGCCCTACCGGCAAGCCGAATTGGCTGGCGAGCAGCGCCAGCTTGAAGAGGCCATCGCCGTCGCGCGGCGTCGCATCGACGAAGCCGAGGACGGAGCCGATTCCGGATCGCTGGAAAACCGCGTGCGCCTGGGGGTGCTGCGTCAGGATTTGTCGCAGAAGCAGGAGCGCCTGCAAGAAATCCTGTTCCTGCAGGATGGCTACCGCTGGCTGCAGCAGCAGATGGCGCCGGATCGCGCGCTGCCCACCGCCACAACGGCGGCGGGCACGGCCACCCTCACCCCCGACCCCTCTCCCGACCGCGGGACGCCCCTCACCCCCGCCCCCTCTCCCGGCCGCGGGAGAGGGGAGTAGTGAGCGACGGGCGCTTTGACGTGGAGGCGGTCTTCGACGCCGCCGACTACGGGTACTTCTACGGCCCTCTGCTAACGCCGGAGCGCACCGCGCGCGACGTCGACCTGATCTGGCGTCTGCTCGACCCGCGCGCGGGCGCCGCTGTCCTCGATCTTGCCTGCGGGCACGGACGGATCACGAATCCGCTCGCCGCGCGCGGCTGTACCATGACGGGGCTCGACGTGACCCCCGCTTTCCTCGACCAGGCGCGGCGCGACGCGGCGCGGCAAGGGCTCACGGTCGAGTACGTCGCGGGCGATATGCGCTCGCTGCCCTGGAGCGCGCGATTCGACAGCATCCTGAATTGGTTCACCGCCTACGGCTACTTCGACGACGAAGACAATCGCGCCGTGCTCACGCAGGCCTACCGTGCCCTCAAACCGGGTGGGACGCTGCTGATCGACCTCAACAACCGGGACTACATCTTACAGCACTATCAGCACGCGGCCGTGGTGGAGCGCGAGGACAGTTTCATGATCGACCACATGCGCTACGACATCGCCACCGGCCGCAATGACACGGAACGCATCATCGTGCGCGATGGGCAGGTCCGCCGCATGCGCTTCTTTGTGCGCCTCCTGACCTATCCCGAGTTGAGCGCGTGGCTGCGACAGGCCGGCTTCCGTCAGGTCTCCGGGTACGATCAAGACGGGCAAGAACTGACCAGCGGCAGCCAGCGCATGATCGTCGTGGCAACGAAGTAACACCTTATCGTCTTATCGTCTATCGGCGGCGGCGGCGCCGCTCACCCGCTCGAAACCAACGGCTGATAGCTCGTGACGACCACCAACCACCATCAAGGCGGCGAGGCTTCCCGCTTGCCCTACCGTGGGCGCTACGCTCCCACGCCGAGCGGTCCGCTCCACCTGGGCAACCTGCGCACCGCCTTGCTGGCCTGGCTGCTGGCTCGTCATGCCGGCGGCGCCTTTGTGCTGCGCGTGGAGGACCTCGACCGGGCGCGCGTCCGCGCGGGCGCGGCGGACGCGACGCTGGCCGACCTCCGCTGGCTGGGACTCGACTGGGACGAAGGACCAGACCGCGGCGGTCCCCATGCTCCCTATATCCAGAGCGAGCGCGCCGACCGCTACGCCGACGCCCTGCGGCGACTCGAGGACGCTGGCCTGGTCTACCCCTGCTATTGCAGCCGCGCCGATGTCGCGCGCGCGGCCAGCGCCCCCCATGGCGGCGAGGAGGGGTCGCGCTATCCCGGTACCTGTCGCGACCCTGAGCGTCGCGCCGCGCGACGTGAGCGCGCCGGCGGCCGTCCCCCCGCGCTGCGCTTCCGCGTCCCCGAGGGTCCGGAGGGCGTGATCAGGTTCGAGGATGGCCTGTACGGGGCGGTCGCGCAAGACGTGGACCGGGTCGTTGGCGACTTCGTGGTGCGCCGCTCCGATGGCGTCCCGGCCTACCACCTCGCCGTGGTGGTCGACGACCTCGCCATGGCCATCACTCACGTGGTGCGCGGGGCGGACCTGCTGGACAGCGCGCCGCGTCAAATCCTGCTGTACCGTGCGTTCCACGCGCTCAGCCTACTCAACCCACTCAGCCGCGACTATCGAGAGACCATACCGCGCTTCCTGCACGTGCCGCTGGTGGTGGACGCGCGGGGTGAGCGATTGGCCAAGCGTGACGGCGCCGTCGGGGTCGGGCCGCTGCGTGAGCGCGGCATCGCGCCCGAGGTCGTGGTGGGCGCGCTTGCGGCCAGCAGCGGCCTCGTCCCGGCGGGGATAGCCCTGACCGCGCGCGACCTGCGCGACCGCTTCGACCCGGCCCTACTCAGCCGCGTCCCCGCGCCAATTTTGCTCGATGAGGCCTATGGTTGACGCGACCCGCGAAGTCGTCCACAATGGCCCTAGACAGAGTTGCGACGAAATCGTTGCACCGGTCACGTGTCACAGTGATCAGGAGACTCGCAATGTATTGCCACGCCTGCGGCCAACAAACCATGCCCGGCGCCGGTTTCTGCGCCTGGTGCGGCGTCGCCCTGGCCGAGAGTCCCGGCGCTCCGCCTCCCACCTACAAGACCTACCGGCCCAAACCTCATGTGGCCACGGCCGCGACGACCACCACACCGCAATGGGCGCGACCGCAACCGCGGGCGCCGGAACAGGCGGCGACATCCTGGCAACCACGTCCACGGGCACAACGACAGGCCTCCGCGCCGCGGCAATCGCAACCACAGACCCAGGCGCAACAGGCCACCACAGGATATAGATCGACGCAACCGCAACCGCGGTATGCCGATCCATCCGCGGGCAGCTATCAGCCCCAGCCCACTTACGCCCCGCCGACGCCGCTGCACACTATGGCAGCGCCCAGTCATGCCCCGTCCTACGGCTATGCCTACCCGCCCGCTTATGCGCCCGCGCCACAAATCATCAACAACATCACGGTGACGACCCCCGCGCCGGCCCCGGCGCCTCAACAGCCGGTCGTGGTGCTGGCTCAGCGCGGCGGCGTACCCATCTTGCTGCGCGCGCTCTATTTCCTGATGGTCGGCTTATGGCTTGGCGCGGTCTGGACAGTGGTTGCCTGGTTGTTGATGGTCACGATCCTGGGCCTGCCGCTGGGCCTCTGGATGCTCAACCGACTGCCACAGGTGGTCACGCTCAAACCAGTGGAGACGCGGACGCAGGTCATGGTGTCCAATGGCGTGGTGCTGGTCAGCTACGGGAGCCCGCTGCAACGGCCGTTCCTGCTGCGCGCGCTCTATTTCCTGACCGTGGGGTGGTGGGCCAGCGGACTGTGGCTACTGGCGGCGTGGGGCTTCGCGACCCTGACCCTTGGTCTGTGCCTCCCGCTCTCGTTCTGGATGTTCAACCGCACCCCCGCGGTCGTCACCCTTGCGCGCTGAAGTGAGCTATTAGCTATTAGCCGTTAGCTATTAGCAGTTGGCCATTAGCCGGATGAGGGATCACCTGCTGATAGCTCATAGTGGGACGGTTGGTCAGGGTCGCCTAATCGCGTTGCAATCATTCGGAAGAAGGGG
>JAABUX010000541.1_pt1 | contig 64382 bp, 41 predicted proteins | sample 5561851 | NCBI WGS metagenome assembly JAABUX01 (sample SAMN10711883, study PRJNA513361) | rock metagenome | isolation source: Antarctica rocks | place: Antarctica: Victoria Land, Richard Nunatak red sandstone | collected 2016-01-03
GGCATGGAGAAGTGGAAACCGCTACGCGCTTCCCACTTCTCCACACCCCCGACGGCGGCTACTTGAACTCAGAAATAGCTGCGCTACACTAACTCTTCCAACGGCACAAAAGATCGGGCACTCCAGTGTAGCTCCTCTGTCTCCACTTCGGCGGCCTGCTTGTATGCAGCAATGGCCTCGTCTGCGAATTTACCAGATGACTCGTAAACATCGCCAAGCTCGACCCAATTCGCAGCAGATGCAGCACTGAGTTTTACCGCCAGCTTCGCATAGGCTATTGCCTCCGTAAATCGGCCAAGAATGCGAGAGGCGACCGCTAATCTTCGGGCGGCACCTCCGTTCGGTTTGAGTTGTAGACTAGATTTACAGTTCTGAACGGCTTCATCGAGTTTACCCAGCTGAAGGTAAACCGAACCTATATTGTTGTAAGCAAGTGCGTTCTTAGGCGCAGCGAGACTTGCAGAGCGGTACTGCATAAGCGCTTCAGAATACCTACCTTCGTCCTCAAGGAGTACTCCGAACTCGTTGTGTGCGAGCCATAAATTGGGACGAAGTTTGATTAAATTGGTGTAGGTCTCTTCTGCTTGTCTATAGCGTCCATCATCGGCATAGAAACGTGCCTGATAAAGGATTGTCAGAGGATTAGCTGGGTCCAGTGAAAGAGCTTTGGACACTTCGCGAAACCCGGTTTCGCGGTCGCCGGTCTTTTGCATAATCCAGGCAAGAGCAAGATGCGCTTCCACTAACTTGGGATTGAGCGCTAAAGCTGATTCTGCGTTGTCTCGTGCGAGAGCAAGCGCGGCAGTGTCAGCTTGGAGCCCATAGGAACGTATGTAAGCCCAGGAAAGCCTGGCTTGAGCTATGGCGTAATGCGCATCGATCTCCAACGCTTCTTTGTACTTTTCAATGGCCTGCTCCAGACCAGTGTCATTCTCCTGTTTACGATAGAGTTCGGCGGCTTGGAAGGCTTGTAGGGCTTCGGGGTTGTCCGTGCCGGCTCGGCTGCGGGTGTCGTCGGGGTCGTAGTTGGAGACATCGAGGAGGCGGGCGGCGGTGCGGACGACTCGTTCGGGAAGGGAGAACTGTTGGTCGAGGGGGGTGCGGAGGTTGGCCGAGCGGAGGGTGCGGCCGGAGGCGGGGTCGAGGACGTGGAGGGAGACGCTGAGGTGCTTGGGCGTGCTGCTGCCGGAAGCGGCGAGGACGAGGTTGGCTCCGAGGGATTCGCGGACCTGGTCGAGGTCGGCGGGGGATTTCAGATCGGCGGCGTGGGTTTGGGCGGCGACGAAGAAGTTATGGTCGAAGGCTTCGGCGCGGGCGAGTTCGTTGGCCATGGCGTCGATGAGGCTGAGCAGCATGGGGCGGATGCTGGCGTCGGAGGAAGGCCAGTCGAGCAGGGCGACGAAGCGCTTGATTGGCAGCGGGTGCAGGTGATTGTAGATGGCGCCACGCTGCCAAAGGGCGGCGCCGGCGAGGGTACCGGCCGTGGCGCTGGCGGTGACGAAGAAGCGGCGGCGGGTGAAGGGGCGGGGTTGCGGGGGCGAGAGGAGCGCGACTGGCGTGGCGGATGGGGGCACGGCGCGGGCGTCATCGAAGGCTCGGCAGCGCTGGTCGGGGTCGTCGGAGAGGAGGTGTTTGACGGTCTGGAGGAGGGCGGGTGGGGCGTCGGCGAGGTCGAGCGATGGCCTGGGGGTGACGATGAGGCCGTTGCGGGTTTCGGCGGGGCGTTCGCCGGTGAGCATCTCGTGGAGGACGACGCCGAGGGCGAAGAGGTCGGTGGCCTTGGTGGGGTGGTGGCCCTGGAGGAGCTCCGGGGCGAGATAGCCGGGAGTTCCGGCGATGGTGGCGGAGCCGAAGATGGTGGCCTCGGACTCGTGGAGGCGGGCGAGGCCGAAGTCCATGATGGAGACACAGAGGCGCGGTCCGGAGTGCTCGATCATGACGTTGTTGGGCTTGATGTCGCGGTGGATGACGCCGACGTTGTGGAGGGCGGCGAGCCCTTCGACCATGCCGGTCCAGATAGCGAGCGTCTCGACGCGGGAGAGTTTGGAGGACCGGAGGCGGGTCTCGAGGGTTTCGCCGTGGAGCAGCTTCATGGTGAGGAAGAGGAAGGCGGGGGCGGGCTCGTCGCAGCGGAAGATTTCGTAGATAGGGCAAAGGTTGTGGTGGTGGACCTTGCGGGCGAGGATGACCTCCTGTTCGAAGCGATGCGAGCTTCCGGCGTCGGCGGCGATCTCGGGGCGGATGACCTTGAGGGCGACGTGGGTGCCGTGGAGCAGCTGGTCGGCGACCTCGTAGACCTCGCCCATGCCGCCGCGAGCGATGAAGCGGACGACAACGAAACGATTCGCGATGAGATGAGAGGGCTGGAAGCGCGGCCGGGTGTCAGGCGATGAGAGAGTGCGGTCTTGATGGACCTGGTGGATGCGCGGGTCTGCTTGGCTGGTGTGGTCGAAGAGGGGTGCGCGGAGGAAGCTGCCGGCGCGCTCGTCTTCGCGGAGCAGCTCTTCGACGAGGAGGCGGAGCTCGGGCGCGTCGCGGCAGGCGCGATCGAGAAAGTCGCGCCTCAGCTCGGGCGGGAGGTCGAGGGCTGTGCCGAACAGGTGTTCCACGGATTGCTGTTGATGTGTCATGGATCCTATCCAGTGCGGCGACAAAAAGGAGAAACAAGGCAGGGCCGCACGTCTACAAAGAGGAGCAGGTGGAGACTCTTTTCAGGGGCCGGACGCCAAGGAAACATCGCGGAGAGACCTAATCGAAGCGGGGTCAGGCCGGCGCGGGGGAGGGGGCGCGGATGCTCTCTCGTGTCGGCGCCATGATACCACAGTGTTCAGGCGGTTCAGCCGGGTACGGAGGCTATGCGGGACCTGCCCTGGAACGCTTACTTAGGAATGCGCGGAGCGCAAGAGAGAGGTGCCAACTTTTATAGAGAGAGTTTTGTTGTGGCGAAGGCGTGACAGCGGTGGGGATCAGACCACGGTTGAACCGCGAGCAGATGGCGTAAGGTATGGACACACAGACAGGCCTCGTGGCGGTGCAGCAATGGAAAGTGGTGGCGAGCAGGTGACGCAGCTGCTGCAGCAGATGCGATCCGGGGATGTGCTGGCGGGGGAGAGGCTTCTACCGCTGGTATATGGGGAGCTGCATCGACTGGCAAAAGCGTACATGCGCCGGGAACGGCCGGAACACACGCTGCAGGCGACGGCGCTGATCAACGAGGCTTATCTTCGGCTGGCGCACGAGGATGTGAACTGGAAGAACAGGGAGCACTTTCTCGGCGTGGCTGCTCACGTGATGCGGCGTGTGCTGGTGGACTATGCGAGGGCGCACAAGGCCGAAATGCGCGGCGGAAGCCGGAAACGTGTTGAGTTGGAAGAGGGACTCGCGATTACGGCGGAGCGCGTGGACGAGGCCTTGATGCTGGATGAGGCTCTGAATCGGCTGGCGGAGCAGAACCCGAGGCAGGCCCGTGTGGTCGAGTTGCGGTACTTCGGCGGACTTTCCGTGGAACAGATCGGAACACTTCTCGGCATCGCGCCGCGATCGGTGAAGCGGGACTGGTCGCTGGCGCGGGTCTGGCTGTTTCGGGAGCTTCAGCCCCAAGCGAAGGTTTGAGTGGAATGTATGTGTGTGTTGTGGCCCTTTTGCTGCGGCGTTCGCGCCTTTGTGAGTGAAGGCAGTCTGAGAGACGGCCTTCCAAAGGAGAACCGCCATGAACACGCTTCCGGTAGCAGCAAAGGTCCGCGCGTCTCTTTCCATCGCCGTCCTAGGGATTGCAGTCCTCGCGGCGGCACCCCAGGCACACGGGCAAGTGTCGTTGGTCAAGGTCAACATACCGTTCGGGTTTGAGAACGGATCGCAGTATCTCCCGGCCGGTCCGTACACGATCAACACGGAGTCGCAGAGCATCATGCGCATCCGGGGGAACTCGGGTGGCATGCTGGCCCTGACCCGTCCAGAAGAGAATTTCAAAGCGGCGACGGCGGGCAAGGTCGTCTTCCACCGGTATGGCGACCGGTACTTCCTGCGGGAGGTCTGGGTTGCGGGCAGCACCACACACCTCCAATGCCCGAAGTCGCGCTCTGAGAAGCGGCTGGAGGTCGCTCGCAATGCCGCAGCGACAGGGGAAGAGGTAGCACTGGTCGAGACACCTCGCTGACCGATCGGTCGACGAGTCGCCCCGTATGGCAGGGTCGGCTCGTCACCTCGCGCGAAGGATATCCGCAGCGTCGGACGTAGCTTATGCTGGTGGCGTCCATTTTGAAAGTGAAGGAGGCAGAGTTCGCGCGCCATGGAGCCGACTGAAATACTTCTATTGCAGCCTGCGTCCGTTGGTTTGGTGGATGAGGCCACGGGCAGTCGATTGCCGCTTGCGCGCTTTCCGTTTGCTATTGGGCGTGCCGCGGAGTGCGACCTGGTGCTCTCGGAGACATGCGTTTCGCGCCGTCACGCGGAGATTGCGCGGGAGGGCGCCCGGTGTGTGCTTGCCGACAACGGGAGCCGTTACGGGACATTTGTGAATGGCGAGCGGGTCGTCCGGCATGTTCTTCTGCCTGGGGAGAGCCTGCAGTTTGGCTCGACCAAGGGAGCTCGGCTGCGGTTTGAGGATGGGTGGGGGGCGAATTCAACCGATATGCTCGCGCAGCTCCAGCGTCTCGATGCAGGGAAATCCGATCTTGAGAAGCTGCGCTGGTTTCTGGAGGCAGCTCGCGAGTTGAATATAGCGGGCAAGGTGGACCGGGTGCTGGCTTCGCTGCTGCAGGCGACGCTGGCGTTGACGGTGGCCGAGCGCGGCTATGTCTTTCTGGCACGGGCAGATGGAGCGATGGAGTTGGCGCTGGGGAGGGATGCCGCGGGAGCCGTACTGATGGACAGCAGCACACTTTCCCAGACGGTGATTCGGCAGGCTGCTGAGGGACTCGACCAGTTTCTGGTTACGGATACGCTCTCGGCTGAGGGTGGATCCGTTCCGGAGAGCCTGATAGTGCGGAACATACGGACGGTGATTTGCATTCCATTGCGGCAACGGCGGTCGGGCATGCTGGACGGAGGGAGACAGCGCCTGCTCGGAGTGCTTTATCTGGACAGCCGATTTCATCCGGGGTGGTACAGCGACATCGACCATGAGCTGCTGAGGACGATCGCGCGCGAGGCTGCGGCGCTGGTCGAGAACGCACAACTCGCCGTGATCGAGGAGCAGGCGCAGAGGTACGATCGCGAGCTGCAGATCGCGGCGGGGATCCAGCAGAGATTGATGGCGGTGCAGATTCCGGCGATGCCCTTTGCGACGGTAGAGGCCGATAGCGTGGCGTGCAGCGCGGTGGGCGGGGACTTCTTCGACGTCATCCCTGACGACCATACACTGAGCGTGGTGCTGGTGGATGTTTCGGGCAAGGGGATGTCCGCGGCCATCTTGGCATCGACGCTGCAGGGGATGCTGTACACGCAGCTTCAGGGTCGACGACCGCTGGCGGAGATTGCCGCTGCGACGAATCGATATCTCTGCGCGAAGAATGTGGGGAAGTATGCCACGATGCTTCTGCTGCGTCTTCACGAGGATGGCCTGCTCGAATACATCAACTGCGGGCACATCCGGCCGCGGGTGTGTTACGGCGACGCGGTGACGCGGTTGGAGGTGGCGAATCTCCCGGTGGGACTACTAGCGTGCGCGGTGTACACGGCCGCTGACTGCCAGCTAGCGCCGGGCAGCCGCGTGGTGCTGGTGAGCGACGGATTTACGGAGGCGGAGGATGCGCACGGGGAGTGTTTTGGCGAGGAGCGTCTGGATCACGCAGCCCGGTGTACGGAGCTGCAGCATGTGATCGGGCAGATGCGCGAGTTTTGCGCCGCCCACCCGGCGAGCGATGACTGCACGATCGTGCAGATGGTCTACAAGGGGCTGGAGAGGGCTGGGTAAAGTGCGCGTAGCGTGGTGTCACCTCCTGCCCGCAGCGGTGATGGTGAGTTCGGAGCGGATGCGGATGTCGTCGGAGGAGGAGCCGATGAGGAGGTTGAAGACGCCGGGCTCGACGGTGAAGGAGTGGGTGCGTACGTCGTAGAAGGCGAGCTGCGCGGCGGGCAGGTTGAAGTGGATGCGCTTGGTTTCGCCGGGGGCGAGGGTGACGCGCTCGAAGGCGCGGAGGCTTTTGATCGGTTGCACGACGGTGCTGCGCACCTGGTGGGTGTAAAGCTGTGCGACCTCGTCGCCGGGGCGGCTGCCGGTGTTTTTGAGGTCGAAGGAGACGTCGACCTGGCCGGTAGCCGGGACGGAGGTCGTTGATAGGGTGAGGTGGCTATAGTCGAAGTGGGTGTAGCTGAGGCCGTGGCCGAAGGGGTAGAGGGGGACGCCTTTGAAATAGAGGTAGGTGTAGCCCTTGCTGACGTCGTACTCGTTCTGCGGGGGGACGCCGTCGAGCGAGGCGTAGACGGTGTAGGGAAGGTGACCGCCGGGGTTGTCGTCTCCGAAGAGGGTGCGGGCGATGGCGGTGCCGCCGGCCTCGCCTGGGTACCAGCCTTCGAGGATGGCGGGCACGTGATCGTGCGCCCAGGTGACGGCGAGGGGGCCGGCGTTCATGAGGACGAGGACGCATTTGGGATTGGCGGTGCAAACGGCTTCGAGGAGCTGTTCCTGCGCGCCGGGGAGGTCGAGGTTGCGGCGGTCATGGCCTTCAGACTCGACGTAGAGGTCGGTGCCGAGGAAGAGGAGGGCGACGTCGGACCTGCGGGCAAGATCGGCGGCGCGGGTGATGGCTGCGGGGTCGGCGGCGGCGGTGAAGCCTGCGCCTTTTTCGTAGCGCACGTTGCCGCCTGAGCCGAGCAGATCACGAAGGCCGGTGAGCGGGCCGACCTTGCGGGCGGGCTTGCCGTAGTAGTTGCCGGTCTCGTAGTTGTCGTCGCCAGCGGGGCCGATGACGGCGACTGAGTGGATGGACTCGCGCTTGAGCGGAAGAAAGTCGTGCGTGTTGGTGAGGAGCGTGATGGACTCTTCGGAGGTCTTGAGAGCGAGGTCGAGGTGCTCGGGGGAGCGGATGACGCTCATGGAGAGCTTGGCGTAGGGGCTCTGGGCTGGAGGGTCGAAGGCGCCGAGGCGGAAGCCGACGCGGAGGACGCGGGTGAGGGCCTGGTCGACGTCTTTGGTGGAGAGGAGCCCGCGCTGGACGGCGAGCGGGATGTTGGTCTCGAACTCGGTGTCGTCGGAGTCGTTGCCGGCCTTGATGGCGAGGGCGGTGGCGAGGACGGGATCGTCGGAGATGCGCTGGCCGGGCTCGGAGCTGTTGGTGTTGCGGCTGCCGGTGAGCAGTTCCACGGCTCCGAGGTCGTCGGTGACGAAGCCATCGAAGTGCCACTGGTCGCGGAGGATGTCGGTGAGGAGGTAGTGGTTGATGGCGTCGGGGGTGCCGTTGATGGCGTTGTAGGACGACATGACGGACTGCGCGTGGGCCTCGGTGATCGCGGCCTTCCAGTGGGGGAGCCAGTATTCCATGAGGTTGCGCTCGTCGACGTCGGCGGAGAGGTGCTGGCGACCGGTTTCGACGTTGTTGACGGCGAAGTGCTTGACGGTAGCGGCGAGCTTGAGGTGGTTGATGTCGTCACCCTGAAGGCCTTCGACGTAGGCCACACCCATGCGCGAGGTGAGCCATGGGTCTTCCGAAAAGACCTCCTGGATGCGGCCCCAGCGCGGGTCGCGGCTGATGTTGATGACGGGCGAGCGGAAGACGAGGCCGTGCGGGGAGCGTGGGCCCTGGGCCTTGGCGTTGTAGAGGGCGCGGGCCTCGTCGGACATGGCGGTGGTGATGGTGTGGACGAGGGCGGGATCCCAGGTAGCGCCCATGGCGATGGGGGCAGGGAAGAGGGTGGTGGGTTCCTTTGACCAGACGCCGTGAAGGGTCTGGTTCCAGCCGCCCCACATGGCGATGTTAAGGCGGGGGATGCCCTTGTTGAGATGGTTGAGCTGCGCGGCTTTTTCTTCGATGGTGAGGCGGCTGATGAGGTCAGAGATGCGCTGGTCGATGGGCTTGGAGGGGTCCTGGTAGGCGGGGATGGCTTGCGCGTGGGCGATGGTGCAAGTGCTGAGGAGGAGTGCGGCGAGAGCTTTCTTCATGAGTGTTTCCTTGCGCTAGCGTGATGCTAGGCGTTGCGGAGGGGTTCGATGACGGCGGACATGTCCTGGTCGGCGAAGCCCTGGGCGGCGGCGGACTCGAAGACGGCGCGGGCGTTGCTGGCGGTGGTGAGGTCGACGCCGGTCTGGGCAGCGGCGGCGTGGGCGTAGTCGAGGTCCTTGGACATGAGCTTGAGGAGGAAGTTGACGGTGTAGTCGTGGGCGGTCATGCGGGCGGAGATGCCGGAGAGGAGCGGGCTGCCGGGAGCGCCGCCCTTGAGGAAGGCAAGGGATTTTTCGACGTCGAGGCCGCTACGCTCGATCCAGGCGAGGGCCTCGGCGAGCGAGGCGACCTGGACGCCGCAGAGGAAGTTGTTGACGAGTTTGAGCTTGGCTCCGCTGCCGGTGGGTCCGAGGTGGACGATCTCCTTGCTCATCGCTTTGAGGGCGGGTTCGGCTTTGGCGAGGGCTTGGGGCAAGCCGCCGACGAGGAAGGAGAGCTGGCCGGCGGCGGCCTGGGTGCGGCTGCCGGTGACGGGAGCATCGAGGAGATCGAGGTTGCGGGCGGCGGCTTGGGCGGCGAGGTCGGCGATCCATGCCGGGCTGACGGTGCTGGATTCGACGAGGACGGCGCCGGGTTCCGCGGCGGCGAGGGCGCCGTTTGGACCGGTCCAGACGGCGCGCGAGGCGGCATCGTCGGCGAGCATGGAGACGATGATGAAGGCGCCTTTGACGGCGTCGGCGGGGGTGGCGGCGACGTTTGCGCCTTTGGATCGGAGAGGATCGGCTTTGGCGGCCGTGCGGTTGTAGACGGCGAGGGGGAAGCCGGCCTTGAGGAGGTTCTCGGCCATGCCGATGCCCATGGTGCCGAGGCCGAGGAGTGCTACGGAGCTTTGTGACATAGGGGGTCTCCCGAGGTGAGGCGTTAGTCGAGGGGGTGGACGCGCACGGGTGTGGTGAGCTTGGCGGCTTCGTGGATGGGGTTGCGGAGGGGGCGGCCGAAGCCGTCGAAGCGGACCTCGGCGATGTCGCCGTCACGGAGCTTTATGTTGTGGCCGAAGGAGAGCGCGTCGGCTCCGAAGAAGTGGATGTGGACGGTGCCGGGCTGGCGGTGGCCTTCGAACTTGAAGTGGTGGTGCTCGAGGTTAGCGAGGGAGTGGGCCATGTTGGCTTCGCCGGTGGCGATGGATTTATGCCAGTGGGTTTCGCCTGCGCGTTCGATGCGGACTTCGCCTTGGATGTCGGTGAAGTCGGAGCCGACGACGAGCTCGGGACCGAGGGAGCAGGCGCGGAGCTTGGAACCAGCGAGGTTGAGGTAGTTGCGTTTTTCGAAGAGGTGGTCGGAGAACTCATTGCCGGCGGTGAAGCCGATGCGGTGCGGTGTGCCGTCATCGCCGATGAGGTAGATGCCGGCGATCTCGGCCTCTTCGCCGCCGTCTTCGGCGTGGCCCGGGATGTCGAGAGCTTCGAAGGGCGCGCGTAGGACAGATCCGTCTCCCTTGTAGAACCACTCAGGGGCGATGCCGATCTTGCCCTCTTCAGGACGGCCGGATTCTAGGCCCCACTGAAACATCTTCATGCTGTCGGTGAGGGCTTCGGCTTGCTTTGATTGGTCGGCGAGGTGCATGGCCTGGCGCTCGCGGGCGCTGCCGAGATGCGTCAGGCCGGTGCCGGCGACGAGGACGCGCGAGGGCTGGCCCGGGACGTCGATGGGTGGGAGGAGACGCCAGGGGGACTGGCCGTTGTAGACGTCATCGTAGGAGAGGGTTTCGCCGGTGGCGAGCGAGGTGGCGCGATCGGAGAAGGACGAGGAGGCGCGGATGCTCTGCTGGGCGAGCTCGTAGATGGACGAGAAGCCATTGAGGCAGCGGAGGTGCGGCTCTTCGACGAGGGCGACGCGGCGTTCCTCGGCGGAGGCGATTTGAACGAGGTGGATCATGGGTCCTCAGTGTTTCGTGTGCAGGTCTGTAAGGATCGGTGGTTATGAGCCAAAGCAACGGCGACGACAAGATACCGGGATTCTTCCGCTTCGCTCAGAATGACAGACCAAATCGGCATTTACAGCATCGGCGAGAGAGGACGTTCAGCTACTCGATGATAGTGAAGCGTTTGAGGGACTCTTCGTTGACAGTGAGGCCGAGGCCGGGGACGTCGTCGCGGAGGTTGATGTAGCCGTTTGTAGGGACGGGTTCGCCGTCGAAGATGTACCAGAAGAGTTCGTTGCCGACCTCGACGTCGACCTTGGGGAAGAACTCGGCGATGGGCGAGTTGAGGCTGGCCATGACCACGTGGTAGTTGTGCATCTGGCCGGCGTGCGGGACGACGGGGATCTGGAAACTTTCGGCGAGGGCGGAGATTTTGCGTGCCTGCGAGATGCCGCCGACGCGGTTGGTGTCGAATTGGATGTAGTCGAGGGCGTTGGCTTCGAGGAGGTCGCGAAAGCCGAAGATGGTGAACTCGTGCTCGCCGCCGGCGATGGGGACGCGGCTATAGCGCTTGAGCTCCTTGTACCCGCGGGTGTCGTCGGGGATGACGGGCTCCTCGAGCCAGCGGAGGTGGAAGGGCTCGAGCAAGGGAAGCATGCGTTTGGCGTAGTCGAGGGTCCAGCCCATGTAGGCATCTGCCATGAGGTCGATGCCATTGCCGATGACCTCGCGCACGGTGCGGATGAGATCGAGGTTCTTCTGCATGCCGGCGGCGCCGTCGAGGGGACCCCAGCCGAAGCGGAGCTTCATGGCCCCGTAGCCCTCGTCCTTGTACTTCTGGGCTTCGACGCGGAGCTCATCGAGGGGCATGGAGTAGAGCCGGCTGGCGTAGACGGGGATGCGGTCTTTGGTGCGGCCGCCGAGGAGACGGAAGACGGGCTGCTTGGCGTCTTTGCCGAGGATGTCCCAGAGGGCGATGTCGACGGCGGAGATGGCGGTGAGGGCGACGCCTTTGCGGCCGAAGGCCAGGGTGCGGCGGTACATCTGTTGCCAGAGGAACTCAGTGTCCCAGGGGTCTGCGCCGAGAAGGAGCGGCTTGAGATAGGTGTCGATGAGGGTTTTGGTGACGACCGGCGAGAGCGCGGCGTTGCCGAGGCCGACGAGGCCGGTGTCGGTGAAGATTTCGACGAGCACCCAGCCGTGAAAGGCGAAGTTGCCCATGGAGGCTTCGCCGAAGTTGACGAGGTCCATGGGGTTGGTGCAGAAGTGCGGGGGGAGGGGGACGGTTTTGCCTTCCCACTGGACGACACGGGTGCGGACTTCGGTGATCTTCATGCGTTGCTCTCTATCTCGCGAAGGTCTGGGGTGCGAAGGGGTTTGATCTTGCCGGCAAAGAGGAGGATGGCAAGGAAGCCGATGAGGTGAAAGGTGCCGACGAGGACGAAGAGGGTTCCGTAGCCGAAGCCGTGGCCGAGCAGGTAGCCGGCGACGATGCCGAAGATGGCACCGCCGATGGCTCCACCGAATCCGACGAGGCCGGAGACGGTGCCGACGGCGGAGAGCGGAAAGATGTCGGCGGGGATGGTCATGATGAGGCCGGACCAGGACTGCTGGCAGAAGAAGGCGATGCTGAACAGGAAGATGGCGAGCTGGACGGGGACGACCGGGACGAGCATGACGACGGGCATGAAGGCAGCGCTGAGGCCGAGGGCGAGCTTGCGGGCGCGGTCGAGGGAGCTGCCCTGCGCGAGGAGGCGGCTTGAGTACCAGCCGCCGAGGAAGCTGCCGATGCCGGAGGCGGCGTACGGGATCCAGGCGTAGAGGCTGACCTGCTTGATGTCGAAGCCGCGGGCGTCGTAGAGGTATTTGGGGAGCCAGAAGAGGAGGAAGTACCAGGCGGAGTCGCTCATGAACTTGGCGAAGACGAGCGAGCGGACGCTGGGGATGGCGACGATCTCGCGGAAGGTGAGCTGCTGCGCGAGGGAGCGGGCGTCGATGGTGGCGGAGGAGAGCGTGGCAGTGTTGGGGCGGTAGGTGAGCATCCACCAGACGACCCAGGCGAGGCCGATGGCTCCGGAGACGAAGAAGACGGAGCGCCAGCCGCTGTGGAGGATAAGGAGGCCGATGAGCGGAGGGGCGAGGACGGAGCCCATCGCAGTGCCTGCATTGATGAAGCCCATGGCGGTCGAGCGGGCTTCGGGCTCGATCCATTCGGCGACGACTCGGGTGGCGGCGGGAAAGGCTCCGCCCTCGCCCATGCCAAGGAGGAAGCGCGCCACGAGCAGCATACCGAAGCCGGTGGCAAAGCCGTGAAGAGCACAGGCGACTGACCACCACAGCATGATGAGCATGAAGCCGCGGCGCGTGCCGAGCAGGTCAAGCAAACGTCCGCCGATGACGTAAAGAGCGGCGTAGGAGAGGAGAAACGCGGTCTGAAGATAGGAGAACTGCTGGTTGGAGATGGGGATGTTGTGCTGGATGGCGGCGATGGCGACGGGCAGGGTTTGCCGGTCGAAGTAGCTGATGGCGATGGCGGCGGTGACGAGCGTGACGAAGTACCAGCGCGACTCGACGGAGTTGCGCGGTACCTGGTCGCTGCTGGCGAGGACCGACATGCTGTTGCCTCTGCCTACCACTTGAGATGGAGCAGCGATGTGCCCTGCCGGGGGAGGTCGGTGGTGAGCTTGACTTGGCCACCGGTGACGTCGATCCACTCTGGGGATGTGAGCAATTCAAGCTGTCCCCGGGCCTTGAGCTCAGCGTACTGCTCTGTGGTCGGGTGCTGGGGGGAGCCCATGGACTTCCAGACGGTGTAGGCGTTGCTGTGGGTGTTATCGAGGCGGAAGTGCTCGAGCAGGACGCGGTGGACGCTGGCGGGAATGCCGGCAACAGTGATGGTTGTAGGGGTTGGGTCGCCGGGGCCATCGACGTCGTGGTAGTTCCAGGCAAGGACGGCGGCTTCGCGGTCGCCGATGGTGGCGAGGGCGTCGACGTCGGGGGTATCGCGGACGCCGGTGCTGACGATGGTGTCGAGCGGGACCTGTCCGGTGCTGGTGGTGGAGACGCGGTTGCCAGACATGAGGGCGAACATGCGGAAGACGTTGAGGACAGGCTTGTCGATGCCGTTGGTGGCGAGCGAGCGGAAGCCCTCGAAGTAGTCCTTGTCTTCGAACTCGAAGGACCAGCTCAGCATGGCGAGGAGGTTGACCTGGTGGCGGTCCTGCAGCTCGAAGAGACCCTTGAACGCGGCGGCGGTGTAGGCGGGGTAGAGGGTGCCGTTGCGGTAGTTGTTGGCGGGGTTGACCTTGGAGGAGCAGGCGGCGCAGCCTTCGGGATCGGCCTCGCTGATGATGATGGGGAGGTTTTTGAACTTCGGGTATTTGGAGATGAGGTTAAAGCCCTGGTCGGCGTCATGCATCTCGCGGTTGATGCCCATGGTGACCTTGCCTTCCTTGATGGTGGGAAAGCCCTTCGCGTGGAAGGAGATGAAGTCGATGGGAATGGGCTTGCTGTCGGCGGCGCTCTTGCCGCTGTCGACGTGATCGAGGAAGTTCTGGAGGAAGGTGTAGGCCTTCGGATTGCCGGGGCTGGTGGAGGCGGGGCCGCCGACGTGGGCGCCGGGAAGGGCTGCGCGGACACCGGCGACGGCGAAGTCATAAAGCTTCCAGTACTCTTCAGGGGCAGTGTGCCAGTAGTCGATGTCGGGCTCGTTCCAGACCTCGAAGTACCAGCGGAGGACCTCTTCCTTTCCATAGCGCTCGACGAGATGAGCGGTGATGACGCGGGCGAGCTCGCCCCACTTGGCGTAGTCCTTTGGAGGGTTGTTGGATTTGCCGGAGATGGTGCTCTTGGGGTAGTGGACCTGGTAGGGCTCGTGGCGATTGGGGAGGTCGGCGGCGAGGTCCTGGGGCATGAAGCCGAGCTCGACCATCGGTCGAACGCCGGCGGCCTTGTACGCGTCGAAGATGCCGTCGAAGATCTTGAAGTCGTAGACGGGCTTGCCGTTTGCGTCTTCGGTGTAGACGTTGGTGGAGCTGAACTTGAGCTCGGCGACGCCGTTGCCGGAGGTGAGCAGATGGTGGGCGCGGATGTAGACGGGGGCGGGGCTGAGATCGTGCAGTTCTTTGAGGAGTTCCGTGCCGTGCCGCATGGTGGTGTAGTTGGCTTCGTCGTAGCCGAACCAGCTATAGATGGGCTTATACGGGGCCACGACTTTGGTCAGGTCCACGGTAATTGCGACCGGCGGTTGCGAGGATCGGGAAGGTGGCGGCGGAACTGTTCCCTGGGCGTTGGCGGGCACGGCGATGCCCACGCTGATGACGGCGAGCGCGCCCATGCCCAAGGCGCGCAGCAGGCTGATTTCGGGGTTCAAGGTATCTCTTGTCTTCACGTTCGTCCTTTGCTTAAAAGTTGTACTTGAGGGCGAACTGGATGTCGCGCGACGGGACGGACGTGCTGGTGATCTGGCCGCCGGCAGACGCGTCCACAGTGGGGTTTGGCGCGCCGAAGCTGGTGGTGTTGGAGATGTTGAAGAACTCCGCGCGGAAGGAAAGGATGCTCTCTCTTGGGAGCGCGAAGTTCTTGAAGATGGATGCGTCGTACTGCCGATACAGGTCCGTACGCAAGGTGTTCGCATGCACGTTGCCGTAGTTATAGAGTGGCGCGTCGGCATAAGCCGTTTTATCGAACCAGTCAGCGACGGACCGTCGGAAATTGGGGTTGCCGCCCGCCGGATTCAAGTTCGGACGCTGACCGCCCACGCCGGTGTTTGCACGGTCGCCGGAGATGACTGGCGTGTACGGAACGCCGCTCCGCAGCACCACAATCGTCTGTACCTGCCAACCTCCCAGGGTGCTATCCACAAAGCCGTTCGAGTTTGAGAGAAAGCGGCGTCCATGGCCGACGGGCAGCTCGTAGCTGCCGCTTGCTGCGAGGTTATGCGGTGTGTCGTACGGAGACAGCGCATACTCATAGCCCAGGTTTCCTCCCAGGGCAGGTGCCTGGTTGAATTGGAAGAACTTCGAGTAGGTATACGCGACGAGTGCCGTGAGACCGTGGGAGGCGCGGTGCTCGAGCTTGGCTTGGAGCGAGTTGTAGTTGGTGGAGGTGTCCTGGGTGTTGAAGGAGATGCCGCCCCAGGGCTGGTAAGGTCTCCGTGCCTGGATGCCGCCCGGGCCGGGAGCGGGATCGTTGAAATCATTGGAACCGTTCAGGTCGACACCGTGGTTGCCGACATATGCGACGTCGAGGACGTCGTGACTTGTAAACTGCTGCTGCACATCCAGACTATAGTGCTCGTTATAGCCAACGTTGAGGTGCGTCTTTGTGGGCGCGAGGGTAGGATTTGCCTGGGCAGAGCCAAGCGCGGTGCCGAGAAAGAAGTTGGCCAGGGTCCGGTTAGGGACGATGTTCTGCGTCTGGTTCACCGTCTCGGCAAGTCGGAATGGAAGCATGTTGAGGTTGACGCGACCACTCGTGCCCTCGGGCTCGTAGAACATACCGAAGCCGCCCCGGACCACCGTGTTCTTCGCAACCGAGTACGAGATGCCGACGCGGGGCGCAAACTGATGCTTGTCCGTGTAGGTGAGGTTGGAGGGTAGGCCTGCCTGGCTGCTGGTCTGGATGTACTGCCCGAAGAATTGATACGCCGCGGGTGCAGCGAGTTGCGCGCCAAGGTCCGGAACGGTTCCTGATCCGGAGACGATGATGGGCTTGGACTGTGTGGGATCGAAGGTGCCGACCTGGCCTCGGTAGCCGTTCAGCCAGGGGGAGTACTCGTAGCGGAGGCCGGCGTTGATGGTGAGACGTTCGCTGAGGCGGATATCATCCTGCGCGAAGAATTGCTTATAAGTCTGCTCCCCACCGAAGTTCTGCGCAGGGTAGGCGCGTGAGACCGCGGAAGGGTAGCCGAGCAGAAAGTCCGCGTACGCATCTCCGCTCACGTTGCCGTTGAAGTTGAACTGGCCAGCATAGGTCTGGCTATCGTATCCAAGCCACTGGTAGTAGCGGACGAGGATGCCGAACTTGAGCGCCTGCTTCCCTTTGAGAATCGTGAAGTTTTCTGTGCCCTCCACGGCTTTGCGGTCCTGCGATTTGGGACGCTGGTCGAAGGCCGAGCCTTGCAGAGAGCTGTAGCCGCTCCAGGCATAGTCGGGGAAGGAGCCTCCGCTGCCTGGGCGAAGCTGGGCACTGAGGCCGGTTACGCCAAACTGCGCGTTGAAGTCCGGGCCTTGCAGGAACGCGCTGAGCCGTACGTGGCTGGGAAGGAAGTGCACGCGAGCTTCATTGACCTTGTTCGCGCCGAGGTTGGTAATCACGCCGACTGCGATGTCCTGTCCGATGGAGGTGAGCGACGCCGTGCGCAGGGCGGGCGAGGAGTTCGGATCGGTCTCGCGATTGTTGACGTAGATCCAGCGGGCGAAGAGTCGGTTGTGGGAGTTGATCGCGTGATCGAGGCGAACGGTGTATTGATCGAAGTCGATGGCCTGAGACGGAGCGTAGCTGAAGGTGCCGGTCGAGGTATTGGGTAGAGGGTTATATGCCTGGATGGCGAGCGCCTGTGGAGAAAGGCTGCCGGTGGGAATCGTGTTGTTGGCAAACTGGACATGACAGGGGCTGCCGATCGTCGGCTTCGGGGTTGCCGGAGAGGCAGGGCAGGCGGCCATATTTGCAGCGGTGATGGTGAAGGTCTTGGTTGGATCGTAGATAACCTTTGAGCCGAAATTGCCGGCCCGCTGATTTGCGTTGGCAACGATGCTGTTGAAGATTTGGCCCTGACGTAGGCGCTGCCCTTCGTAGTCGACAAAGAAAAACGTCCGATCCTTACCGTTGTAGAGGTGCGGAATGGAGAGCGGTCCGCCCAGGTCTCCACCGAACTGGTTACGCTTCAGGATCTGGCGCGTTAATGCGAAGTAGTTGCGGGCGTCCAGCTTGTCGTTGCGAATGAATTCAAAGATGCCGCCGTGAAACTGATTGGTGCCGCTCTTGGTGGTTGCGTTGAAGAAGGCGCCGCCGCGGTTGTACTCCGCCGAGTACGGGCTCTGCTGCACCGAGAACTCCTGCAGGGCATCGATGGAGGTTTGAATAAATGTGCCGCCCTGATGCTGCTCGCTGACATCGACGCCATCGAGCAGGAACGAGGTCGCACTTCCGCGGATGCCGCTGATGGTGTTGCCGTTGACGACCTCGGGTCGGATAGCGAGCGAGTTACCGGTGGGCGCGAGCAGGGCGGCGCCTGGAGTGAGCTCGGCAAGGCGAAAGAAGCCGCGGCCGTTGAGTGGAAGGCCGGTGAGCTGCTGGTTCGTGATCACCTGACCCACCGTTGCGGAGTCTGTGTTCAACAGGGGTGTCGCGGTTGTTACTTCGACGGTGGTTGCGGAAGAGCCGACCGCGAGCTTGAGATCTTCACGAACGATCTGACCAACCTGCACCTCGATGTTGGAGGTAGCGGTAGTCTGGAAGCCGGGTGCGGTGACGCTCAGGATATAGACGCCCGCCTGTACCGGCGTGACGACAAAGTTGCCGTTGCCGTCTGTGACCGCTGTCTGGACGATGTTGGTGGCGGTGTTGGTGACCTTGACGGCGGCGCCAGCGATGCTTGCATCCTGCGGATCTGCGATACGACCGACGAAGCGGCCCGCCTCTACCTGTGCCATCGCCGCCGCGCTCACAATTGCCGCAACGAACGCGAGCGCGATCTTTCTGAATACCGGAACGAGCCGTACACTTTTCATGGTTCTCCTCGCCCCGGTATCAGACCGGTTTCTGGTCCGAGTATTCAAGAGCGGCCACAAAGGTAGTACCGGTACAATTCCTCTGTCAACCATTTCTTTCTCGACCTGGTCGACTATTGGTTTAATTGGATTTTTCGAAGGAAAATAGTTGACCTGGCCTCTATCCGATACGCCAAGAATGGGTACGACCTATGTGCATGGCAGGTTCAGCCGAGCGTTGACTTTACCAGACCGGTCAAACAGTATAGGGGAATGAATCGTCGTCGAAATCTCCGACTCAGCTCCTCGGCGGCGGACGCCTTGAACAACAAGGACGATGTCACGCAGCTGCTGATCCTGCGTTTCCAGCAGATGATCAGCGACGGCGTACTCGGACCGGGAACGAAGCTGCCGCCTGAACGTGAGCTTGCAGCCCACTTTCATGTGGCGCGGTCATCGCTTCGCCAGGCGCTCAAGGTGCTCGAGATCATGGGAGTCATCACCCAAAAGGTAGGGGATGGAACCTACCTGAATCGTGACGCATCCTCGGTCCTTGCGGTGCCAATGGAATTTTTGTTCTTGCTGGACGACACCTCGGCGCAAGAGCTGACGGAGTTGCGTTTGCTCATCGAACCGGCGCTTGCAGCAAAGGCGGCTGATCGGGCGAACGCGGAGGACATTGCTCTGCTCCGGCAGTCGATCCTGGATCTTGAGAACAGCAAAGGCGATCGCGTGAAGCTGGTTGCATCGGACCTGCTCTTTCATCGCGCGATCTTTCAGGCCTCTGGAAACCGGTTGACCGGACGGCTCTTCCACACGATTCACCGCGCGATGCTGAACATGATCATGGTGACCTCGCAACTCGTAGATCTGGAGCACACGGTCAACTTTCACAAGCCCATTCTGACCGCAATTGAGCAGAGGAACGCGGCGTTGGCCGCGAGACTGATGACGGCGCACCTCGAGGACGCGAGTGAGTTGCTGGCCTCCAGCCGGGAGCAGGAGAAGGCCCAAAATCTGCGTGATCACATGGCCGCTACGACCCGGGCAGTGAAGACGCTGCGCCTGGCATCGGAACCGTCACGCCCGCGTAAGCGCTGAGAGTAAGCGCTCTACGCTCAAATGTAAGACTGCGCGACCCGAGACTGCGGCAGCTTCAGTACCCTTTGTGCCATCTCTGGGCGTCTGATATGAGTTGGACCCGTCACCTAGTCGAGCAGGTCGCGTCCACGTGTCTCAGGAAGCAAAAAGACGCAGAGCGCCATGATCAGGTAGGCAGCGACGGCAAAGAGGGCAATCGCCTTCCCCAGGCCTAGCCGTGCGCTCACGTAGCCCACCAGCGCGGGGAAGAGCGCACCGACGCCTCGGCCGAGGTTGTAGGAGAAGCCCTGTCCGGATCCTCGCAGCGCGGTAGGAAACAGCTCCGAAAAGAAGGCTCCCATCGGAGAGAAGGCGCCTGACGGAAAGAAGCCGAGAGGAAATCCTAGAAGAAGCATGACGTGATTGCTGATGGGGAGAACGGTGTAGAGCGACACTGTGGTCAAGGAGCAAATCGCAAAAAGCGCCAGAGTCCATCGTCGTCCAATCCTGTCCGCCAGGTGTGCCGCGGTCAGGTATCCCGCGAACGATCCAGCGATGACGACCATGAGGTATCCGCCGGTGTGTGTCACCGAGAGCCCACGTGCATTGAGATACAGGGGCAGCCACGTCGTGATGGCGTAGTAGCCGCCCTGCGCTCCGAGCGCGATGAGCGAGGCTAGCAGCGTTGTGCGAAGCAGTGCCGGGGAAAAGATCTGCAGGAAGTGTGTGCGCGTGCCTTCTGCCTGCCGTGCCCGGTTCAGCTCAAAAAGCTGCGGCTCCGACACGTGCCTGCGGACCCAGATCGCCAGCAGCGCCGGCAGCAGGCCGATCCAGAACATGGCCCGCCAGGCCAGCTGCGTCGGCAGAACAGCGAAGAAGACCGTGTAGAACGCCGCCGCTAATCCCCAACCAATGGCCCAACCTCCCTGCGTTGTTCCAACAGCGCGCCCACGAAACTTCGCGCGTATGCTCTCGCCAATCAGTACGGATCCGACCGCCCACTCTCCACCGAAGCCAAGCCCCTGAAGGCCACGGAGGACAAACAGCTGATGGAAGCTCTGCGCGAATCCGCTGAAGAAGGTAAAAAGAGCGAACCAGAGGATCGTGATCTGCAGAACGCGCACACGGCCGTAACTGTCGGCCGCAAGCCCCGTGATCCAGCCACCGGCGGAGGAGAGCAGAAGCGCTGATGTGCCCAGCATGCCAGCCTGGCTCCTGGAGATGTGCCAGAGGACGATGAGCGTCGGCAGCACAAAGCTGTAAACCATGACGTCCATGCCGTCGAGCATCCATCCGGCAAAGGTAGCAACCAAGGCGGAACGCTCCTGCGTCGTGAGCTGCCGTAGCCAGTGGCCCTGATCTCCCACTGTCTCCGAATCTGCCGTCACATCGATCATCTGGCGTTTCTTCCTTCACGTTGCCGTCGTCCTGTGTGCAGATCTGATCGAGACGGACAAAGACTGGAACGAATATGCAGTGCCAGCCTCTCGCACTCAAAGGAGGACCAATTGGCGACCGACTGCTGTTGCAACGGATACAACCCCGCCGTGGATGCGTTACTTAGTCGGAAGTGGTCGTCCCCACCCGCCGCCGCCAGGCGTCCCGATATGAATGACATCGTTGGCTTCCGTATACAGGGTGCACTTGGCGGGCAGCTCCGAGCTCTCTCCGTTGGGCCGAACGAGCAGCGCCTCTCCCCGCGCGCCGCTCTCGCCTCCGCTCAAACCATAGGGCCGCGATCTTCGACGATCGCAGAGCAGCGTCACCTGCGCGGGCGTCAGCACCTCGATCTCGCGGACCAATCCATGGCCGCCCCGAAACATGCCCCGCCCCCCAGAGTCCCGTCGATAGCCATAGGAACGCACGCGAAAAGGATACGCATATTCGAGCGCCTCGATGGGCGTGTTCAGCGAGTTGGTCATGTGGCAGTGAATGCCGTCGATTCCGTCCATGCCCGGACGCGCGCCCATACCGCCCGCGGTGGTCTCGTAGTATGTAAACGGCAAACCTGTGCGGTGGTCCACGCCACCGACAGTCAGGTTGCTCATCGTTCCATAGCTTGCGGCGGGAACACGGTCGGGCGCCGCCTGCGCCAGGGCCCGTAACAGCGTATCGGTGATGCGCTGGCTGGTCTCCACGTTGCCGGCCGCAACCGGAGCAGGCAGCCGTGCATTCACGACGCTTCCCTCCGGAGCCAGCACTGCCACGGAGTTCATCAGGCCTGCCGTCGCCGGAGCCTCATCGCCCAGCAGGCAGCGCAGCATGTAAAAGCAGGCGGAGTACGTGATCGGGAACACCGCATTCACACTACCGCGCACCTGCGGTGACGATCCTTGGAAGTCGATCTCAATCGAACCAATGGACGGATCGAAACGCATCGCCACGGCAATGCGAATCGGATCGTCCGTCACGCCATCTCCATCCAGAAAATCTTCAGCATGGAAGACGCCAGCCGGCATCTTGCGCAGCTCCGCTCTCATCAGCCGCTCCGAGTATGCGAGCAGCTCCTCAACGAGCGCGTTCACCCTATCGAGCCCGTACTTCGCGATCACCTCATGTAGCCGGCGCTCGCCGACTCTGCAGGCCCCGATCTGTGCGGAGAGATCGCCTTGACGCTCCGCAGGCGTTCGAACGTTGGCGAGCAACAGAGCCAGAACATCTCCGCACATCTCGCCCCTGCGCATCAACCGGATCGGCGGAATGCGGATGCCCTCCTGATAGATCTCCTGCGCTGGTCCCATGGAGCCTGCGTACATGCCGCCAACATCGGCGTGGTGCGCCCGCGCGGCTACATAAAACGCCGCCTTCACACTACCTTGGACAAATATCGGCAATACCAGGGTGATGTCCGGCAGATGCGTTCCGCCTGCATAAGGATCATTCAGAATTGCGACGTCCCCCTCCTCCATCTCCATCGCATCGACCACGGCCTTGACTGACATCGGCATCGCGCCCAGATGCACGGGCATGTGATCGCCCATGGCAATCACCCGCTGGTGTGCGTCGAACAGCGCGCAGGAGTAGTCGCGGCGTTCCTTGATGTTGGGCGAGATGGCGGTGCGGCGCAGAGCCGCGCCCATCTCCTCCGCGATCGAATGGATGCTGCTTTGAAAGATCGCCAGCTCAATCGGGCTCTGCGGCTCGTTCTTCGGCTTCATCCGTGCACCTCGATCAAAAGATTGCTCAACTCATCCACGCGCAACACGTCTCCTGGAGGAAGTACCGTCGCCGAGCTGTACTCGGAGACAATCCCGGGCCCGGCAAACGTATCCCCGGGGCGCAGCCTGTCACGGTCGTATACGCGCGTGTGCTGGAAGCTGCCATCCATCCAGACCTCGCGCATTTCGATCAGCGCCCCGGCCCCGTCTCCTTCGACAAGCGGCTGGCGCTCCGGCTCAAACGCCTCTGCCGCACTCACAACGCGCACACGGACATTAACCACATCGAGCGCCCGCGCTCCATCTGCAAACCCGTACCTTCGCTGGTGAAGGTCGTGGAACTGTGCTGCCATCTGCGGTTCAAACGGCACATTCAACTCGTATCCCTGGCCGCGGTACCGCAGATCGACGGACCGAAACGACTCACCGATGAGTCCCTCCGCTGCAAACTCCTCCGCGCCGAGAGCCTCCAAACCCGTGAAGACCTCCTCAAACGCAGCATCGATCGGCAGCATTACGGTGCGCGAGTACTCGCGCATCGTGTCCGCCAGCAGGATGCCCAATGCGGACAGCGCGCCGGGCAGAGCCGGCACCAGCACACGCGGAACCAGCAGCGCGTGCGCGAGCGAACACGCGTGCACCGGACCTCCGCCGCCAAAGGCCACCAGCGTGAAGTCCCGCGGATCGTACCCGCGCTCAACCGAGATCACGCGAATCGCCTTCGCCATCGAGGTCTCAATTACCTGAAGTATGCCCGCGGCAAACTCCTCCACCGTCTCGATCGGTCCCTTGCTCTTCTCCAGCCAATATCGCGTGCGGCCAAGATCCAATTTCACCGACCCCCCCAGAAAGCGTTCTGTATCGAGCCGCCCTAGCAGAAGGTTCGCGTCGGTGACCGTAGGTCGCTCTCCCTTGCCAAAACAGATCGGCCCCGGCACCGATCCGGCCGACTCCGGCCCGACGCGCAGCATGCCTCCGGCATCGAAGCGCGCGATCGATCCACCTCCCGCGCCGGCCGTGTGGATGTCGAGCATCGGGACGCCGATCGGCACGCCGGAGACGTTGGACTCGTTGCTGATGTGCAGTCCGCCTGCATCCGCATCCACCAGGCACACATCGGTCGAGGTGCCGCCCATATCGAAGCCGATGATGCGGTCCAGACCTGCGAATTTAGCCATCTTATATGCGCCGATGACCCCGCCCGCAGGCCCCGATAGTACCGTTCGTACCGGCTCGGATGCAGCCAGCTTCGCCGAGATAATTCCGCCCGAGGACTGCATCACATCCAGCCGCGAGCGCCGGTACTCGCTCTCGACGGCTCGCCCGAGGCTGGTCAGATAGGTCCCCATCTTGGGAGCAAGATAGGCATTCGCGACCACCGTGGATGCCCGCTCATACTCGCGAAACTCCGGCAGGATGCGGTGCGAGATCGAAAGCGGCAACCCCAGTTGCTCAAGAGCAGCCCCCACCCGGCGCTCGTTGGTCTCGTTCGCGAAGCTGAAGAGCAGGGACAGGGCGATTGCCTCCACCTTTGCCTCGCGGATCGCCGACACCAGGGCGGCAAGCTCCACATCGTCGACCTCGCGGATCACCTCACGCTCCGCGCTCGTCCGTTCGTTGATTCCGAATCGCAACTGCTCCGGCACCAGGCACTCTGGAGCCGGTTGAAACCAGTCATACAGCTTAGGGCGTGCCTGCCTTCCGATGGCGATCGTATCTTCAAATCCCCTCGTCGTCACAAAGGCCACGCGAGCTCCCTTGCGCTCGAGCATCGCGTTCGTACCCACCGTTGTTCCGTGTAGGACGATGATGTCCGGTCCCGTGGTGATCTCGCGCAAACCGTTCAGAACGGCGAGGCCAGGGTCCTGCGGAGTGGAAAAGACCTTGAGCGCGACGAGCCTTCCATCCCGCACATAGACACAGTCGGTAAAGGTGCCGCCTGTGTCGACACCAACTCGCATGGGCCTTTCACTCGCAGCCAACCCGCGGCCGAATTGAGTCTTCCTTGCCATGTCCATTTATACGAGATGCGCTGCAAGCACACTCCACGAACCCGTTATACGTAGAGAGAGGTCGGCCGAAAACGGCGCTTTGCAAGAGGAACTCTACCCTGAACGAACCTAGAAGTTAAGGCGAAGCGCAAACTGCGCAAGCCTCGCTCCTCCAATCGTTCCGCCGCTCCCGCTTGTGGCGTTCCCCACGGTCGATGTGATCTTGCCAAAGCTCGAACTCGTATAGGTTGCGACCGGATTTGAGAAGTTCGTGTGGTTGAAGACGTTGAAAAGGTCAGCGCGGAAGTTGAGCTTGACGCGCTCTCTCGAAAGCGGGAAGTCCTTGGAGGCCGTAACGTCGAAGTTGACGAGCCCGGGACCGTAGTACTGGTCACGGCGCTCCGTGCCGATCTGGCCTGCGGTGATGGTGGAAAAGTAGGACGTGGTGAAGGCGGCATCCGGATTCTTATTGTTCTGCGGTAGCTTGCCCGCGCCTACATTTGGGCGATCGGCAAACTGATTGAAGCCACTGTAGTCCGTGCCTCCAAGATAAGCGGTGAACGGCGTTCCGGACTGGATCTCGGTGATGCCTGACACAGTCCAGCCTTCAAGCGCTTCGCGCGAGAGAAGATTGCTGTAGTTCAGGAAAGGCTGTCCAGGACCGATCGGAAGCGGGATTGAGTAGTAGGCTACGAACCGATGGCGTAAGTCGAACGCTGAATTGCCGTACTCCGCCTTCAAGTTGTTTCCATTGGACGGATAACCTGCATCGCCGGTAGAACCAAAGAAGGCGGAGCTGTAGTCTAGCGAGTGGCTCCATGTATAGGAGCCCTGCACCGCGATGTTATGGAATCCACGGTATTTGATGATGGTAACCAGGCCGCTGTAGTTCGAGTTCGCCGCCGCTCTCCCAAACGCATCCGAGAAGCTGCCGTAGGTCGGATAGGGAAAGGTCTGGATATTCGGTGCCTGGTTGCCACGTTTAGTAGGATCGACGACGGTGACTGCAGGCTGATTCGGATCGACAAAGATGCCGAGCTTGCGGCCGAGACTGCCGATATAGTCGGCCTCGAAGGACATGCGATCGGTCAGCTTTTGCTCCACGCCTAAGTTGTAAGCGTAGTTGTACGACTCCCGAATATTCGGATCCATGCCGTTGAAAGCAATCAGCCCGACCTGCGGAGTTCCCGGCCCCTGCTTTCCTACATTCTTGACCAGCGGTACGTTCTGATTGAAAGCCGTGGCATAACTGAACTTGCCCGGCTGTGTCGTTCCGGAGGCTTGCGTGGTCGTGAGATTGAACGGCGCATTCAGTGATAGATTGGCCGGGATATTGTTAAAGATATCGTCGTAGCCAACACGGAAGCCGCCCCTCAGCACCGTCGCGTCGCTATCCTTGAAAGGACTCCAGGCGAAACCGAGCACAGGTGCAACGTTGTTGCGGTCCACCTTGAGTTGTCCGCTGTTTGGGAGTGTGACGGCGCCTGGCGTAAGGGTCAACGAGGCCGGTCCGATCTTGGTCGTATCAATACCGAGCACCTCATTGGTGCTAAAAAGAGTCATCCCCTGGCCTGGGATCAGATTGACTCCTCGGTTGTTGAGCTCATAGATGGCCGAGGGAAGCTCATACCGAACCCCGATATTCAGCGTAAGATTCGGCAGGATCTTCCACTGGTCCTGGGCAAACATATCCATTGGATAGCGGCGGAAATGAGCCAGCGTCCTTCCGCTTCGCTGCGACGAGGTGTTGACCAGGCCGGCCGAGAAGTCGTTGAAGCTGGTCTGCGCCGCGGTGAGCCCATTGGCTGCAGTATTCGAGAAGTTCAAGCTTCCGCGTGAGGTCGAGTCCAGGAAGCGCCTCGCATCCTCGCGCCGGACGTGGTAGCCAAACTTTAAGGCGTGCTTGGAGGAGCCGAACAGAGACGCCGCGCTGACCGTGTCGTAGATCTCATAGGTTCGAGTCTTGCGGCCCTGCGGCAGGTTCGTTGCAGAGCCGAGCCGGGCGAAGCCGGAGATCTGCACCGTCGGCAGGCCGCCGTCGGTCGGGTTCGTTGTCGCATCCACGACCCCCGGTAGTGGGTTGCCGTTCCCATCCGTAAAGATGCTCTGCGCATTGAAATCTGGGCGCTGGACGACGAAGTTCGTCTGATTGAAGGAGTAGCCTACACGGAATGTGTTGAGCAGCGTCGGTGTAAAGGTATGGTTCTCTTCGAGAAAGACAGACTGACTGAGAGGCGAGTTAGTGTTGCCCCCGCTCAGAGGTGTGGGCCCTCCCGACACAACCCGGCCGTTGTAGGTGATGAAGTGTCCGCTCAACATATCGTGCGGTGTCAAGGTATGGTCGATCCTCACGAGACCCGTGTCGTCGTTCAACACACTCCGTACGTTGGAGGTGTAGTTAGTGCCGTTGGGTGCGATCGTGTCGCCGCTGAGCTGCGACTGCGGGAAGAAGGTGAGGAGTGACTTGGAGATAGGATCCTTCACGGAGGCGCGTTGCGTCGGTGTCGGGACCAGCACCGAGCTTACCGTGGGCGCGACCTGGCGAAAGCCCTCATAGGAGAGGAAGTAGAAGGTCTTGTCTCTCCAGACGGGACCTCCCAGCGTGGCACCGAACTGGTTACGATTCAGCACAGGTTTCACGCCGCCAGGAGTGTGCTTGGCGAAGTAGTCGGTCGCATCGAGGATCGTGTTGCGGAAGTACTCAAACGCTGAACCGTGCATCTGGTTTGTGCCGCTCTTGATCACCGCATTGATCTGCGCACCTTCCCCGCGTCCGAACTCCGCCGTGGGAACGCTCGTCTGCACGCTGAACTCCTGCACCGCATCGTTGATGCGAAAGCTGCTCAGACCCCCGTTGATCTGCGTATCCATGTTGCTGATGCCGTCGATCAGGTAATCGTTGGACTGTGTCCTGGCTCCAGCAACGTTGAAGCCCGTGACCTGGCTTCCCGAGGCCGAGGGCGTTGCACCCGGGGTAAGCAAGGCAAGATCAAGGAAATTGCGCGAGTTCAACGGCATCGACGCAATCGTGTGCGTATCGACGACATTGGATAGCGTGTTCTGTTCCGTGTCGATCAGCGGCGCGCCAGCCTCGACGTTCACCACCTCCGAAACATCGCCTGTTTGGAGCATTACATCCAACTTCGCGGCCTGATCGACCTGAACCACGATCTGCGAAAGTGTAGCCCGCTTGAAGCCGGGCGCCTCCACGGTAAGGGTGTACGTGTCGGGAGCAAGTTCAAGAAACTGGAAGGAGCCAGAGGCATCGCTTGTACGGTTGATGACCGCGTTCGTACTCAGCCGCGTCAACGTAATCCTGGCGCCGGCAACGAGGGCTCCACTCGCGTCGCGAACGACGCCGGCGGCGCTGCCAACAGCGTCGGCGAGCACCCAGTGCGAAACAAGCAGCATGGCTAGCACAACGAGGAACTTCGAAAAACGGCGGTGCGCGCACCGTGTCCTAAGAGATTGCATCATGCCTCCGGAGGTGGGTCCAGCTCGGCCCTGGTAAGAGGACGGGACATTCTTGCCTGTTTTTTGAGAGCGGTTGTAAAGACGTTATGGGCTGATGTCCATTGCGTCAAGCGAAACCTTCGGCTCGGCAGCGATTAGATCGAGAGTTCAGGTAAAACGCGCGCCTATCCTTTCCTGCCTGGGAACTACTCGCACGAGCCTCCTAGAACAATGCCAAGCAATACCATACGTAGGCTCTGCAGAACGTTAGTTGGCTCGAACTGTGGCAAGTGCTTGGCATCCCGGAGGCAGTAGAGCATCCGTCAACTTTCCCCTTAGGATTCGCATATGCACGTGCTTCAGCATGCCGAGCGGCAGACCGCACGTCGCAGCAGCAACGATTGAGGGGCTCAATTCAAGGCTAGTAGGTAACTACTCGTTTTAGACGCATACTTCAAGAAGAACTACCGTTCAATTCAGCCGCAGAGCGTCCCTTTTCAGATTTAGAACGGTTCAAGTACTCGCGGTCTAGTCACAGCCAGGGTGCCGACCAGCTCTCCAAACAACGTGTTCGCCCAGGCGAACCAAGCACGCGTAAACCGGGATGGATCATCCTTGAAGTAGCTCTCGTGAATAAATCCACTCGCCAGGGCAGCCGACCGTAACATCTCTAAACAGCGGCGAATCTCTGAGTCCGAATTGCTGGTTACCGCATAGATGATCTGCGACATCGGCCAGATCATATCCTTGCCGATATGTGGTCCGCCGATACCCTCGCCTGCCGTGCCCCGAAAGAACCAGGGATTGCGGTCACTCCAGACAAAAGCCCGGGTGCGTTCGTACAGGGCCGGGTCCGGCGAGCTCGAGATGTAAGGCAAGCCGAGCAGGCTTGGAACATTGGCGTCATCCATCAACACCTGTCCACCGAAGCCGTCCACCTCATAGGCCCACACGGTTCCTGCTGGCGTCGAAGCCTTGCAATGCTGCTCCGTCGCGCTGTGCACCTCCGCCGCTAAAGCCTCCGCGCTGTTCGCCAGCGCCGCATCCTGCAGCACCGTGTTCGCCAGCTCCGCCAACTGCCGCAGCGAGGTGATCGCGAAGAGATTGGAAGGCACCAGAAAGGGGAAGATGCAGCCATCATCCGACGGCCGGAACGCCGAAGCAATCAAACCAACCGGTTTGACTGGGTTGCCATAGCCGGCTGAGGGCAAGGTCTCCGTAGCGATCTTGGTCGTCCGCTGGTAGTGGTACGGTCCATCGCCGTGCTTTCTCTGCTGCTCCCGAAAGGTACTCAGGATGAGCAGCATAGCCTGCTTCCACTGCGCGTCGAACGGAGCTGTGTCGCCGGTCTGCTTCCAGTAGCCGTGAGCCAGGCGAATGGGATAGCAGAGCGAATCGAGCTCCCACTTCCGCTCCCACACGCCGGGCTTCTGATCCGCCTTGGCCTCCACGCTCGAGTTCATCGGGGAGGCGCTCAGATCGGTCATAAACGCGTTCGCATACGGATCGATCAGGATGCATCGTGTTTGCCGCCGGATGATGCCTCCGATCAACTGCTGAAGCGCGCGATCCTGCCGGCAAAGCGGGAGATACGGCCAGACCTGCGCCGAGGAGTCCCGCAGCCACATCGCCGGGATATCGCCTGTAATCACCACGGTGTCGGGCTTCCCATCATAGGTTCCCGGCTCAACCGTGGTGTCCAGCGTGTTCGGAAAGCAGTTGACGAAGAGCGTGGCCAGCCCGGGATCCCCGATGCGCCGGCGCGTCTGCTCGATGTATTGCTCCACCGCTGGGCTGCGAAACTTCCGCTGCGCCAACGGAGGCCGCCCCGTGGCGGTATTCTGCGCAAAAGCATCTGCAGGCAGCAATTGCGAGGCGGCGGCATACGCCATCGTTCCACTCATTGCCTTCACCACACCCCGACGTGTCAAAACAGTTTGCATCGCATTCTCCGGATCGAGATCTATCTGGCCCCGCAAACCCGTAGAGACGGAAGATCTGGAGCACGATAACGCGGCTCCAGCTCTCGCACACTCGGTGGAGCAGAGGCTCAGTCGTATTGTGACAGAAGTACCTGCAAACGCTGCATCCAGGCCTGGTCCACGCCCTTCATGTCATTCTGGATCCCGTTGCCATTCAGGTTTCCAGAATTGTAGTACCCGCCCCTCTCGCTGTTGCACAGGTGGCTTTCATGCTGCACGCATTGTGAGCAACGCTATGTAGCTTCGGTAAAACGCTCCGAGGATGTCTCGAGCGAGAGCCCCTTCGTCTCCGGAAACACAAAGAGCGTCAGCAGGAACTGCATCACCATCATGGCGGAGAAGAAAAAAAATGGGTACTGACCGGCTACCGACGCGATCTTCGGATACACCCCAGCCACCAGTCCATTGGTCAGCCAAAGCGCAAGCGTGCCTAAGCTTTGCCCTTTCTCGCGAATGCCGGGCGGAAAGATCTCGCTCAGGTAGACCCAGACCACAGTGCCTTGAGAGACAGCGAAAAAGGCAATATAGGCGATCAGTAGCCAAAGCAGCGCACCCTTATGCTGTCCTGTGGCGAAGACGACCGCCACGGCAAGCAGGCAGATTGCCGTCCCTAAAGACCCTAACAGCAGCAGAGATCTCCTTCCGACTGAATCGATCAGCAGCATCGCCAACACGGTAAATAGCAGGTTCGCAGCGCCAATAGCTACTGCCTGCGCATTGGCGCTGGCCGCGGTGTAGCCGGCCTGCGCGAAGATGTCGTTCAGGTAGTAAAGAATTGCGTTGATCCCGGAGAACTGGTTGAGAACGCCGATGCTTAGAGCGATAAAGATTACCTTGCGGTGATGCCGGGTAAAAAGGCTGTGCTGTTCGCCCGCACTGGCCCGCTCGGTCGCAGCCAACATGCGCTGCACCTCAGCCCCGCTGTCATCGCTACCCATGCGGCGCAGCACTTCCTGAGCCTCCGCCGGCCGCCCGCGCGTCAGCAGCCAGCGAGGACTTTCAGGAATAAACAGCAGGGTGAGAAAGAACAGCACGGCCGGAAGAGCGGCCGCACCTAACTCGAAGCGCCACTCGGAGGCCCCGAAGTGCAGCCCTGCGACAAGAAAATTCGAGGCGTAGGCGACAAGAATACCCGCGACCACGGTGAACTGAAAGCACGCAACAAGACGTCCGCGCCACTGCTTGGGGGAGATATCCGCGATATACATCGGGCTCAGAACAGAAGACCCGCCGATACCGAGTCCGCCGATGAAGCGGAAGATCAGCAGACTGGACCAGCTCCAGGCGAGAGCACAGCCGATCGCGGACACAACATACAAGATCGCCATGATGCGCAGTCCATAGCGAGCCCCCAATCGTTCTCCGATCGGTGAAGCAAGCAGGCCGCCGCCCACCGTTCCCCAGAGTGCACAGGAAACCGTCACGCCAAGCGTCACCGGCGTGAGCGAAAATGCCGCTGTTATGCCGTGGGTGGTGCCGGCGATCACCGCAGTATCGAATCCCAGCAGAAAGCCGCCAAGGGCGGCTACAAACGTACTGAGCACAACCAGCGAGTTCAACGTCAAGGTCTTTCCTTGCCGGTCAGTCTATCTGTAAAGAACATGAAGCGCGCAGGGGAAGCCCAGTGAATGACGCAATAGGCTATATTGCTTCACTAGGAATGGGTAGATTCTCCATATGCGCCGCACAGCTCTCTGTTCCCATCTGAGCTCCGGAGATGGGATCTCGCGTGAGTGTCTTGGCTTTGGATCTGGGCGGATCTCACGTGGCTTGCGCCGTGGTGGCACATGGGCGCGTGCTCGCTTGTTCCACTCTGGAGACCGACGCGCGCTCGATGGCGCGGCTCTTGCCGGAGATCAAAGCGAACCTTCTGGACTGCTGCCGCGCAAGCGGCATCGAGCCCCAGGCTTGCCAAGGCCTCGGCATCGGCATCCCGAGCTTGGTGGATGGCCGGACCAGCGAGATCCTCTCCGCATTTAATAAGTTCGTCGATCTGAACACCGCGGACCTGTCTGCATGGAGCAAGGATGCTTTCGGCTTACCCGTTCGTTTCGAGAACGACGCGGCCCTGGCCCTATTGGGCGAGCACCATGCAGGCGCGGCCAAGGGTATTGAAGACGTTGTGCTGGTGACGCTCGGCACGGGTATCGGCGTAGGCGTTATGCTGCAGCACCGCCTGCTGCGAAGCCACCTCGGGCATGCCGGTTCGCTGGGTGGGCACCTCGTTGTCCGATTCGACGGCCGTCGGTGCGCCTGCGGTGCGGTCGGCTGTGCGGAGGCCTAGGCCTCCACATCAGTGCTGCCGGCCATCGCCGCAAGTTGGCCGGGATTTGAGCGCAGCCAGCTTGCAAAGGAGCCGCAACTGAACTTCGCCGCGCTCTTTCATGCCAAGGAAGCAGGGGATGCGGTCGCACGACAAATCCTTGATCATTGCCTATCGGTCTGGTCGGCGTTGGCCGTGACTCTGGTTCATGCCTACGGCCCACAATTGATGCTGTTTGGCGGTGGCGTGATGCGCCGAGGCGAAGAGATCCTCGGCCCGGTGCGCGCTTATGTTGGGCAGCACGCCTGGCAGACAAGCCGGGGAACGACAAGAATCGAAGCAGCCGCGCTGGGGGAACACGCCGCTCTGATCGGCGCGGAAGCTCTATTTGATGATGGGTATGCATGAGCGGGTTTCATAACTTTGATCGCCATCCAATGGTGCAAATCACCACGCAGGAGGCAGACTGCCATGAAGGCTGGCAGGAGATCTTCGCCCAGCTCAGACACCATGTTCCCGCGGCAGAACCGTACACGGTCGCCCTGGAGAGTTATCCGGGGGTCGACCTCGACGCTCTCATGAAGACGCTGCGGACGGCATTTCCCGATGCGACGGTACTGAACGTGGAGACAGCCTATCGCGACAGCGCGGCACTGCAAACCCGGTTCAAGCCGACCCTCACGCAAGATCCTGTCTTTGGTGTCATGCAGCGCTGGAACATCGCGGAGTTCTTCGACGAGGGCCGGGCAGCAAAGCTCAAGAAAAGGCTCAGCGCCGCCGCCGGCCTCGTCTTTTTGGTAGGAACCGGAACTCACTCTATCGTGCCCGATCCGGACCTGCTGCTGTACGCGGGCGTAACGCGGTGGGAACTGCAGCGGCGGCAGCGCGCTCACCAGATCGGCAACTTAGGGTTCGGTAACCTGGACGATTCACCCTCGCTGCTCTACAAGCGGGCGTTCTTTCTGGAGTGGAGAACCGCCGACGACATTCGCCACACGCTGTATCCCATGGTCGATTACTTCCTCGATCTCGACGATCAGCAGACGCCGCGCATGGTGGCAGGCGATCTGTTACGCAAGGGCGTTGCAACCACTGTGCAGCAGCCCTTCCGGGTGGTGCCGTTCTTCGATCCCGGCCCTTGGGGCGGCCAGTGGATGAAGCAGACCTTCGACCTGCCTGACGGACCGCCAAACTACGCCTGGTGCTTCGACTGCGTTCCGGAAGAGAACAGCATCACCTTCGGCTTCGGCTCGCGGCGATTTCAGCTGCCGGCCATCACGCTCGTGCACGAGCAGCCGCTCGCGCTGCTCGGCGAGGTTGTGTACGGGCGCTTCGGAGCGGAGTTTCCCATCCGGTTCGACCTTCTGGACACGGTCGAGGGCGGCAACCTTTCACTGCAGGTGCATCCCCTCACCGAATACATCCGCGAGCACTTCGGCATGGCATATACCCAGGACGAGAGCTACTACATCCTGGACTGCGGGAAGGGATCGGAGCTCTATCTCGGGCTGCGTCAAGACGTCGACCGCCAACGGATGAGGTCCGACCTGGAGGCGGCACAGGTGGGAGACATCCCTTTCCCAGCCGAGCGCTACGTGAACCTGTGGCCGACCCGCAAGCATGACCACTTTTCGATCCCCGCTGGTACGATCCACTGCTCCGGCTCCGGCAACCTGGTGCTCGAGATCAGCGCCACGCCCTACATCTTCACCTTCAAGCTCTGGGATTGGGGACGCGTCGGTCTGGACGGCAACCCGCGTCCCATCCATCTGCAGCACGGCTTGGCCAACCTCCAATGGAACCGCGACACCGCTTGGGTGAAACAGGAGCTGCTGGATCAGGTCGAGCTCGTGGCGAAGGGAGCAGGCTGGCACGAGGAGCGCACCGGCCTGCACTCGACCGAATTTCTAGAAACCCGCCGAACCTGGTTTACGGAGGTTGTCCCGCATGACACGGAGGGCAACCTCCATGTACTCAACCTGGTCGAGGGCGAGGCAGCCAGCGTGGAAAGCCCGACCGGCGCCTTTGCTCCCTTCGAGATCCACTATGCGGAGACGTTTATCGTGCCCGCCGCCGTAGGCCCCTATCTTGTGCGCCCACTCGGGAAACCGGACAAGCCATTGGCGACGATCAAAGCGTATGTGCGTGCGGGCAGCTAGGGTCAGGTGCCAATTCCCTCGATGCCGAGCTGTTGAAACGGCGCGGTCGCCTCATCGCTGGCGCCTGAGTCGGTGATCAGGCAATCGATCTCGAACTCTTGTCGTGCCAAGAGGTTGTCTGTTCTACCAGACATACCCTCGCCGCATATCAAGCGTCGCGCTCATGCTGCCTGGAGAGGTAAGGTCCGTGCGCGTTCCTCATTTCTCCTGACACTTTGCAGCCGAAGAGCATCGTTGCGTCTGATCTAAAGTACATATCGTTCATACTAGCTAAGCTTTTCTAAGCGTCGTTAAAGCTCGGCTACAGGACAATTGGGAGTTCGAATGAAGCGTAGAGAGTTCGTTAGGTCTGCAGTCCTGAGCGCAGCGGCTGCAGGAATCACTCGGCAAAAATTCGCTTTGGCACAAGCCTCCAAGCTGCAGCCCCCTGTGGAGCCGGATGTTCGCCGCGTTCTGATCGTGTTCAAGTGCCACCTGGATGTGGGCTTCACTGATACCCAGGCAAACGTAATGCACACCTATTTCAAGCAGTTCTACCCGCAGGCCATGACCATTGCGGCCCAGCAGCGCGAGGGAGACAAGAACCGCTACGTCTGGACCACCGCTGCCTGGCTGCTCTACGAGTACCTCGAGCAGGCGAGCGCCGAGGAGCGCCGCCGCGTGGAGCGGGCCGTGGCCGCCGGCGACATCGCCTGGCACGCCCTGCCGTTCAGCTGGCAAACCGAGATGCTGGACCGCTCCATGATCGAGGGCTGCCTCGGCTTCTCCCAATCACTCGATGCGCGCTTCGGCCGCAAGACCATCGCGGGCAAGATGACCGATGTACCCTGCCACTCACGGGGCATCGTCTCTCCGCTGGCCGCGCATGGCATCCGCTTGCTGGATATTGGCGTCAATCCGGCAAGCACGCCACCGGACGTGCCGGACGCCTTCCTGTGGAGGGACCCGGCCGGCTCGACGTTGGCGGTGCTCTATCACAAGCATGACTACGGCAGCACGGCGCGCATCGCGAAGTCGGACCTGGCCGTCTCGGTAAACGTGCGCACCGACAACTCCGGCCCGCACACCGTAGACGAGATCAATGCCATCTATACCGGTCTGCATAACCGGTTCCCCAATGCAGCGTTGATCGCTGGCAGCATGAGCGACGTCGCCACGGCCATGGAGCCCCTGCGTTCCACCTTGCCGGTCGTGACCCAGGAGATCGGCGATACCTGGATCTATGGCGCTCCCAGCGACCCACCCAAAATCGCGCTCTACCGCGAGATCGCGCGGCTGCGCAAGGAATGGATCGCCCACGGCAAGCTCGCCGTCGGCGGTTCTGTAGACCAGCATCTCTTGCGGCGCCTGGCGCTCGCTCCTGAGCACACCTGGGGCACCGACACCAAGCGTTACATCGACCACGATCACTACTCCCCCAAGGAACTGGCGCAGTACATCAACACGCCCGGCTACCAGACCATGGAGCGAAGCTGGGGGGAGAAGCGCGACGACATCGCGCAAGGTGTCGCCAACCTTCCGGCGCCGCTCCAGGCCGAGGCGCAAGCGCGTCTTCAGTCGCTAGAGGCAGTCGCACCGGACCACGCCGGCATGAAGCCGCATGACACCACCAAGGAGCTGCACACGGCCCACTACACGCTGGCGCTGGACCCGAACACCGGCTGCATCCGCCAGCTCGTCAACAAGCAGTCAGGCCACTCCTGGGCCTCGGTCGACCATCCCCTGGCGCTCTTCACCTATCAGACCCTCACGCAGGAGGACTACAAGGCCTTCCTGAACGCCTACGTGATCAGCAAGGAGTGGTGGGCGCCCCAGGACTTCGGCAAGCCCAACATCGAACGCTCTCACCCCGAGTCGCGCGACTGGCACCCCAAGCTGAAGCAGATGTGGGTCTCCGAGGACGGGCACGGACACCGCGTGCTCGCGGAACTGGCTGTGGATGATGCAGCCAGCGAGCAGAAGGGCCTTGTCGCCTGGCCTGCCCGCATGTACCTGGAGCTTCTTCTGCCCAAGGCGCAGCTCACAGTGCAGCTCACGTTCTACGCCATGAACAAAGCCCCGAACCGTATGCCGGAGTCAATGTGGCTTACCTTCCAGCCCCAGACCCAGGCTGGCCCGAACTGGCTGCTGGAGAAGGTCGACCAGGATGTCTCGCCCCTCGACGTAGTCAAGGGCGGTGGACGGCGGATGCATGCCGTGACCTCACGGCTGGCCTGCAACGACGGCAGCAGGCAACTGGAGATCACTACCCTCGATGCACCGGTGGTGGCTCTGGGCTCGAGATCGCCGCTCAACTACAGCGCGGATCTGCCCGACCTGCAGCAGGGCGTCCACATCAACCTGTTCAACAACGCCTGGGGCACTAACTATCCGCAGTGGGCCTGCGGCAACTGGCGGTACCGCTTCACACTAGCGGGTTGAAGCGGTATCCGCCCCTCTCCGGGAGCTCGCTCCGGCAGAACCAGCCAGGCTTCTCCTTATATCGTCTGCTGATTCCCCTCTGTCCTGTCTCGATGCACCGACCTCCATTGCCCTCTCCTGCGAAGAGATTTCTGTTAGAACGAAAGAATGAGCTTGCGCCACGCACTCACTCTCACCTTCTGCCTGATTGCATCTCCGGTCTGCCGCCCACAGCAGCCACCCGTTTCTACGCCGCCAGATCAGACGCGTCACCGAGCCCAACTCGGAATAGAGGCATTGCAGCGATGGTATGTTCCCGGCACCGGTCTGTACCGAACCACAGGCTGGTGGAACTCCGCAAACGCCATCACCGCGCTCACCGACTACATGCGACTGAGCGGATCCAAGCAGTACACCGCCGTCCTCGCCAATACCTACACACACGCCCAGATCACCGTCCCTAAAGCCCAGCAGGTCGACTCCTTGGAAAAGATGACCGGCTTCCCCGGCTTCCTGAACACCTACTACGACGATGAAGGGTGGTGGGCCCTCGCGTGGATCGACGCTTACGATCTCACCCACGACATCCGCTATCTTGCAACAGCACAAACCATCTTCGACGACATGGCAGGTGGCTGGAACGACACCTGCGGCGGCGGCATCTGGTGGAGCAAGGACCGCACTTACAAAAACGCCATCGCCAACGAACTATTCTTCTCTGTCGCTGCGCACCTTACAAACCGCGTGCCAGCCGATCGCGAACGATATGCCGGCTGGGCGGCAAAGGAATGGCAGTGGTTCGCCGGCTCCGGCATGATCAACGAGCGTCACCTTGTCAACGATGGCCTCACGATCGACAAAACCTCCGGCGCCTGCCGCAACAATGGAAAGACCGTCTGGACCTACAACCAGGGTGTTCTCGTCGGCGCGCTCGCAGAGTGGTCAAAATCGGACCAGCAACCTGCGGTTCTCGATCAGGCACGTCTCATTGCCGACGCCTCGCTGACCCAGCTCACCGACAAGGACGGCATTCTCCACGACACCTGCGAACCGAATTGTGGCCCCGATGGTGTCCAGTTCAAGGGCATCTTCATGCGTAACCTGCGCGCGCTGGATGTGGTCGCCCCCGACCCACGCTACCGCACCCTGTTCGCCAGCAATGCCGACTCCATATGGAAAAAGGATCAGGCGCCAGAAGTCCGGTTTGGGGTGGTGTGGTCGGGCCCGCCACTCTCGCTGAACGCAGGTGCACAAAGCTCCGCTCTAGACGCTCTAATCGCTGCCATTCCCGATCAGAAGTAAAAACATCCCACAGTGCGTTCTGGAGATCGCCGGTGCAAGCGGCAAGAACTTAGCGCCGCCCGCGTGAGGCCGCCATCCGCAGCTTGTTCCCACACATATCCAGGCTGCACCAGGTTCGCGTCCCACTCTTGCTTGTGTCGTAGAAATACAGAACGCACTCCGGATTCTTACATTTCCGTAGACGGACCAACTCACCTTCAACAAGCAGCTTCGCCAGCGACTGCGCCACCGGAACCATGAGCGACTCCTCGGTCGCAAACCGCACATCCGTTGCAAGGCGAAACGAAGTGCCATCCTCGACCAGTCGGGTGGCGCTTTCACGCCGTGTGAGGTAGGCGTTCGTCCGAGGAACCAGTTGGGGCGGTAGTACCTTTCCGTCCACACGTGCCGCTAAACCCGCGCGTAACAGCGACCGATAGGAAAGAGCCATCCTGAGAGCACGCGACCGCGCTCCCCCTGATAGGGTCGCGGACTTAGCCGACATGAACCCGGCTTCGTGCAGCCAATCAAAGATCGATTCGGGTCGAGGCAGAAGATCGACCCGCTCGCCATCGACCACGATGTCGGTATTTACGAAGTCGATCGCTAGCGAATTCCCTAACCAGAAAAATTTGCTCTTTCCCGTATTCAAGAATAATGCATCCCTTCATCTAAGTTACAGTCTAAAACACTATTGACTGCAACAAGAAAACTGATCCGGCTTTGGCCTCTAGACGGCGCCTACCAGCTTTGTGCAGTTGCTCCATAAGAGAGGAATCGATATGCCCGAAATCATCGCCCCTCCGTTCACCGATCCAGAGCTTGCTGCTCGAAAGGTTCAACTCGCCGAAGACCTTTGGAATACGCGGGATCCGGAACGCGTCGCTGCTGCCTACACGGAAGACTGCGTGTGGCGTAATCGTACGGCCTTCCTGCAAGGCCGGCAAGAGATCGTCGCGTTTCTCGAACGCAAGTGGCGTCGGGAACTCGACTATCACCTCAAGAAAGAGCTTTGGGGTTTCCGCAACAACCGTATGGCCGTGCGCTTCAAATACGAGTGGCATGACGACAGCGGCAATTGGTTCCGCAGCCACGGCAATGAACTTTGGGAGTTCGCCCCCAGCGGTCTGATGCAGCGGCGTGAGGCCAGCATCAACGACCTGCCGATCCGGAAGGAGGATAGGAGGCTCGGATCTTCTTGATTCGCGTGATGGCCCCAAAGATCGCAGGCCGTTCCACCCCAGCTGCTCTGACTGAAAAATGAAAGCCCTTCACCATGTGTTAGAGAGGCACCAGGTAATTCAACCTTCAGGAACACAACTGCTTTCATAAGAACAGAAAAGAGAATGACCAATGGCATCGACCTATTCCCCTGCTACCACATCAAGTTCCGTCGTCTACAAATCACTCCCGATTGACGGGCTCAATATAGCCTACCGGGAGGCCGGTGACCCATCTAACCCCAAACTTGTTCTGCTTCACGGCTTCCCGTCTTCTTCGCACCAATATCGCAACCTCATCCCGCTCCTGGCAAACCGCTTCCATGTGATTGCGCCGGACTATCCAGGCTTTGGAGACAGCGACACTCCCGACCCTTCTACCTTCGCGTACACCTTCGATAGGCTCGCCGAAATCGTGCTCCAATTCTTGGAGCAGAAAGGCTTCAACAGGTTCGGCCTCTACATGCAAGACTACGGTGGTCCGGTTGGGTTCCGTATCATCGCAAAGAAGCCTGAGCTTCTGGAGTGGCTCATCCTGCAGAATACAAACGCATACGAGGTTGGGTTCAGCGAAGCCTGGGCCGGTCTTCGTAACGCACTGTGGCTTGATCGAAGCTCAGAAAATGAGGCTGCGGTAGCGGGTCTGCTCGCCCTCGAAACCGTAAAGAGCGCCTACTTGACAGGCTCACCGATCCCCGAACTGATCAGCCCGGACAGCTGGAACTCCGACTATTTGCTGACGTTACAGCGGCCACATGGCTATCGGTTACAAATGGATCTCTTTTACGATTACCGCACAAACGTCACTCTCTATCCCAAGTGGCAGGACTTCCTCAAGGAGCATCAGCCAAAGACTGTCATCTTCTGGGGACAGGGGGATATCTTCTTCACGCCCGCTGGAGGCGAGGCCTATCTGAAGGATCTGCCAAAGGCCAAGATGCATCGTTTGAGCGCCGGACACTTCGCAACGGAAGATTGCTTGGCCTATATCGCCGAGCACATGCATCGCTTCTACGACGATGTGGTCTCTCCTTCAGCAAGCGTCTAGTTCACTACCTGTGGCCGCACGGCGTTTCGTGTCGTGCGGCCAGGGGACACCAACACACCGTGAGCGCTATAACCGGCGACTCTTTTCAGCCCCTATCGCCCAAAACTCTCTCCCACGCGGAACCCCGTACCTCGTACACCGCTCTGGCGTAAATACCACACCCCACCCCGTAGACTTAACTCAGACACACAGTCCGTTTGCCTTCGAGGTGGATCGTTGGCCGACGTGAGGATGGGCGTGCAGAGAGACCTTGGTCCAGACTTAAGCTTATTACAATGAATACTTTGAGCAAATTGTGGGGGGGGGGAGCCTACAGCCGGATCACAGCATGCCCGCCGCACATCCCCGCCGCCTCGTCCACCAGACGCGCGATCAGCCCCTCATACCGCGCCAGATACCACACACCTGCAACCACCCGCTCCTGCGGGTGCCCGTCTGGAAAAACATTCAGCGTGATCGCCGCCGCATGCTTCCGGAGGCTCGCATCCTTCTCAAGCTCATGCGTCGCCGCCATCCGCCGAAGACGGTTCATCTGGTACCGCATCTTCGACCCTGACACCTCGGCAGACCTCCCCAGGGACGCGTCCATCCCGCCGAGATACTCCGTCACCGCCCCAAGCTCCGCGTCCATCGCATTGCCGGCCGAAGCCAGACGCCGCTTCAACTCGATCGGCATTGCCCGCGCTCCCAGCCGCTGCGCCAACGCCTCGGCCGTCGTCATCGCCTCCGGCAGCCCGACCTCGTCCCGGTCCATCACCGCCGCCACCGCCGGCTCCAGCAGCGTCGCCGTCAACCGCGGCAACACCGGCGTGATTCGCCCGAGGATGCGCTCATACAACACCGCGCTCTGCGCGAAGTACGCCACCTCCGCCGGTCCACCCACATACGCCGCCGTCGGCAGAATCGTATCCTGAAATACCGGCCGAAGCAGCGCATTCGGGCTCAATCGCTCCGGCGCCTCCTCCAGAATGCGGAGCAGATCCGACGTAGTGTAGCTCTGCCGCCCCGCCCTCCACCCACCATCGCCCGTCCGACGCAACGCCTGTCGGTCCGCCCCCCCATCCCCCTCGGACACAAGAAAAAGCAGACTCATCTCCTTCGCAACTTTCACCTGCGCATGGTATCCGGCAGCTTCGAGCTCCTCGTTCCGCCGCAGCAGAGCGTCTTCCAACTCCTCCGCTCTCTCGATCGCAGACCGCAACGTGCTGGCGCCAAGCTGGTGGAACTCACGCCCGGCTGCGTCCATGACGATCAATCCCTGCTCCGAAAATACAGCGCTCATCCATCTGGCGAACGCTCCGCCCAGAGTTGGCACATACCCCTCGCGAGGCGCGTAGCACTCCCGAAGCACGTCACAGATCGGAGCCCAGCCCATTAGCTCCGTGGCGCGCTCCAGAACCTGCTCGATTCCCACGCCGAGCTCAACCGTTCCTACAGGTGCCGCAGACCTCCGGCTCAACCCAGCCCGCAACGTCTCCACCCCCGTCTTCGTCAGCAACGATACTTGATCAACCTCCTCCAGGTCGTGATCCTCCGTCGCCAGCCAGAAGACCGGAACATGTTCGATCCCCGTCACCCGGGTCGCCTCGCGCGCCCTCGCCACCGCCGTCGCTGCCTTGAGCAGCGTCAACATCGGCCCGCCGAGTAGCTCCACCTGCTGCCCCGTCACAACGGCTCGGGCACCGGTCCGTAGCTTGGCCACGTTCACAAGCGCTGCATCTCCAGCGCCGAAGTTCCGGCTCTGCCGCTCCAGTAAGTCCGCTACCAGGCTTGCACTCGAGCTACTGACCGGCCCCCTGTCCCTCCGTAGCCCGCCGAGCCAAGCCTCCCCGAAGGGCACAGCCCCGAACCATCGCCGGACTCCGGCCACCTCGGAGCTCTCCGCCATGGCAAGGTAGTCGCGAAAGATTGAAGATACGTGCGGCAGAACAGTGATCGGGTAGCACTCAGCGCTCATCCGCTCTCCTGAGTGCGCCGTCATGGCGCACTTATACTGGTGACATCGTTGGCGTGCATCTCGTTGGATGCCAAGCCTCTCCCGCCCGATGCAGATGTTACCGTAGCCGTATGGCCGCCTCGAAACGACCCCCTAACAACATATCCAGATCCGCGACCGCTACCCCGAAGAGGCAGGATGATCGCGTCCCCATTCCTCCCCACTCGTCTTCGGCAGAGAAGCCACGATCGCCAAAGCTAAGCGCGAAAGCAAAGGTCCTGTCGTCGGAGCTCTCGTACAAAGGCAAGGTCTTCTCTGTATACACGGACACAGTCATTGAGCCTGGGTACGACCATCCCAACACGCGAGACGTGATCCGTCATAACGGCTCGATCGTCGTTCTCGCTGTGGATGAGTCGACGAATCCGGACGACCCCGATGTCATCCTCATCCGGCAGTACCGCCATGCCGCCGGTCAGTTTCTGCTGGAGTTGCCGGCCGGGCGCATCGAAGCAGGCGAGGCTCCCTTAGCTGCCGCAAAGCGCGAGATGATTGAGGAGACGGGATTTCGCGCGCAGCGATGGACGTTGCTCACAAAGTACTTCGCCAGTCCGGGTTTTCTGGGCGAGTGGATGCAGATCTATCTCGCTCGCGGTGTTCGGGAAGGACAGGCAAAGCCCGAGGATGACGAGCACATCGAGATCGTCCGCACTCCCATCTCAAAAGCCATGGAACTCATCGCTGAAAACAAGATCCATGATGGTAAAACCCTCATCGGTCTTTCGCTCTACAGCGCTGCCCGAAAGGCAGGACGCTTTGGGCGTTGAAGCCAGGTTCTGGGTGCTTTCCCATCAGGAAAGCCATGGAGACACCACGCCGAGCTCGACCGTAGGTTGCGGAAGGGTAGCGCCAGCCGGGTCCAAGCTTCAGAGCAGTAGCTGTTGAAGTCGACGCCATGGCCGAGCCCTCTGGACCTCTTCCTTTTCATCCCGCAGAAAGCCCGATAGCCTTTAGTCATGGACAACATCACCATCGCCCGCCTGCTGGACGAGACAGCAGCACTCCTCGAGATCGATGGGCAGGATCCGTTTCGCGTGCGCTCGTACCGCCGGGCTGCAGAGGCGGTGGAGCAGCAGACGACACAGCTAGCGACGCTCGTCGCGCCCGAGGCCGATCCGAAGGTGCTGCTTGCCATTCCCGGCATCGGTAAAGGCATGGCGGCGAATATCCGCGACCTCGTCACAACCGGCAGCATGCCACTGCGTTCCGAGCTTCTGCAAAAGTACCGTCCCACCATGCTCGAGCTGCTGCGGCTGCCGGGCATGGGGCCGAAGACCGTCGCTCTCCTCTGGTCGGCACTGGAAATCGCCGACATAGACAAGCTTGAGGAAGCCGCCAAAGCAGGCCGCCTCCTTAAGCTTCCACGCATGGGTCAGAAGTTTACCGAGAAGCTGTTGAAGGGCATCGAGGATCACCGAAGGAACTCTTCGCGCTTTCGCATCGATCAGGTGCAGGCACAAGCCGACCGTATCGCAGATCTGATCCGAGCCTTTCCCGGGGTCGAAACGATTACGCCCGCGGGTTCTCTTCGGCGCGGCCGCGAGACCGTTGGAGATCTCGACTTCCTCGTCACTGGTCCTGCCTGCGAGCCGGAGGTCGTCTCCGCGGCCGTCGACCACGTCGCACAGCTCCCGCTCATCGACAAGCTGCTGGCCAAGGGAGCGAACAAGGTTTCCTTCACCCTGCGTAACAATCTCCAGGTGGACGTCCGGCTGCTGCCGCGTGCCAGCTATGGTGCAGCGCTGCAGTACTTCACCGGGTCCAAGATGCACAACGTCGCACTTCGTCAACGCGCGATCAAGCGCGGGCTGACGCTCTCGGAATATGCCCTGCTTCGGCTGGAAGACAATGCGATTGTTGCAGCAGCGACGGAAGAGGAGATCTACCGCGCGCTCGACCTGGACTACATTGCCCCCGAGCTCCGTGAGAACTGCGGTGAACTCGAGGCCGCTGCCGCGCATACCCTGCCCGAGCTGATCACGATCGCTGACATCCACGGCGACCTCCACATGCACACGCACGAGACCGACGGCGCTAACTCCATCCGCGAGATGGCGGAGGCAGCGCTTGCCCGCGGTCTGCGCTACATTGCCATCACCGATCATTCCAAGAACCTGGCGATGACCAACGGCATGGACGACAGACGCGCGCTGGCTCACGTCGGACGTATCCGAGAGGTCGACGCCGAGATGCAGCAGCAATATGACGGTCGCATCCACGTGCTTCCTGGCATCGAAGTCGACATCCTGGCCGAGGGGCAGATCGACCTCGACGACAGCACGCTCGCCCAGATGGATGTAGTTGTCGCCAGCGTACATTCGCGCTTTGACCAGCCCATCGAGCAAATGACGGAACGCGTTCTGCGTGCGCTCGAGAACCCCCACGTCCGCATCCTTGGCCATCCCACTGGTCGCAAAGTGCTGCGACGCGATCCGTACGCTCTGCATATTGATGCCGTGCTGAAACGGGCTGCGGAGCTCGGCGTGGCAGTGGAACACAACGCCAGTCCGGCGCGTGCAGATCTGAACGATCTGCATCTGCGCCTCGCCAAACAGCACGGCTGCAAGATCACCGTGAACACCGACGCACACTCGACCGACGAGCTCGATCAGATGCGCTTCGGCATCATCCAGCTGCGGCGAGCCTGGCTCGAAGCCGCAGATGTCGTCAATACGATACCAGACGCTGAGACCCTCCTCCGCACGCTTCGCCCGAAGCCCTAAGCTTGGGAGTGCTGCAGGCACAACTAGAACCACCACGCACCCTAAGCGCTATCGCGCGCGAGCTCTTTACTGCCTTCGAAGTGCTCCTCGATCTCCTCGAGCGTCTTCCCCTTTGTCTCTGGCAGGAAGAAGGTCGCCGTTACAAAGTAGATCACCGTACACGCTGCCCAGAAGCTGAACATGGCGTAGTAGCCGTAGTTCCCCACGACGGGCAGAAAGACGGCCGCGATTAACGTGGAGATTCCCTGATTCAGCAGCAGCGCGATCCCCATGCCGGTGGACCGAATTCGCGTAGGCATCAGCTCAGAGAGCGTGAGCCACACCACCACTCCAGGCCCGATGGCAAAAAATGAGATAAACAGACCCAGACACAGCGTGATCAGCCAGCCTGTCTGTTCGCTCGGCACCGGGCCATAAAACGCGTGCTTGATCCTGATCGGAGACATGGCCTCGCGGTCATCCGGCGCGATCTTCAGCACTGGGTCTCGATCCGAGGTGAGCACCGTTGCGACATGATTCCCGGAGCCGTAGGTATAGAGCACCGTCATCGACATCGGCCTTCCGGTCTGATCCGTGCCCAGCGCTGCCTCGGTGACCGGCATGGTGAGCGCGTTTCCGCTCACGGCAACCTGCACGCGATCTCGCAGGTCAACTCGGCGTGCCTCGAAGCTGTGAAAGAGTATGGCTCCGGTCGCGAGCGAGAGAATAATCCCTCCGGTGCCGATCCGCAGCAGGAATTTTCGGCCCTTCTTATCCACCAGGGCAACCGCAACCACTGTCATCACGCAGTTCAAGACTTTAACCACAACGTCGCCCTGCGTCGCGTGGCTCGCGCTCATGCCGGCCTGCTTAAGGATAATGACCAGAAAACCCAGGATCGAGTTAATCCCCGTCGCCTGATTACAGGCAAGGATCACGCAGGCGAGCACAAAAGGCACGACGTACTTTCGGCGCAGCAGCGATGCGCCGCTGCTCTGCGCGGCCTTCGTTCGCGATTCGTCTGCGACCGCCTCCATCTCTCGCATCTGCAGATCGGCTTCTGCCGGCGGCAAAAGCTTCAGCAGCGCGGCTCGGGCTTGAATAGGCCTGCCCTTCCGGAACAGCCAGCGCGGCGTCTCCGTGAGAAGAAAGGTCCCCGCAAAAAATACGAGTCCTGGATAGATCACGGAGAGAAACATGCCGCGCCATGCATGGTTCTGGGCGGCGCGGATGGACACCGCATCCCCTCCGGCGGCCGCAATCGCATGCTCCGCCTGCTGCGTATAGAACCAGCCCGCGGTAGCTGCCACAACAATGCCGACCGTTAGCATGAGCTGAAAGATCGCGGTGCCTCGCCCGCGATGCGCGGCGCTCAGGCACTCCGCAAGATAGAGCGGCACCACGACGGCGATTACGCCACCACTCACTCCCTGAAGCAACCTGCCCAAGAACAGCGTTGTGAAGCTCTGCGACAGTACGATCAACCCAACGCTTGCTACAAATAGAAAGCCGCTGGCGATCATCATGCGACGTCGCCCAAACCAGTCGGCCAGCACGCCCGCGATCAACGACGAGACCATGCTTCCGCCCAGCACCGCCGCAACGATGACGGAGGTCTGTTCCACCGTGAGTTGCACCGTCTTGCTTAGATACAGCAGCGCGGCCGCAATGATGCCGACATCAATGCCATACAGCAGGCCTCCAAACCCGGCAATCGCAATCACAAATCGCCCGTAACGGGCAGGGCTCAAGATGTTGGCTGTCATAGTGGGCACGCCCAGTGTGCAGGTGTGCACGCCCCCTTATAACATCACGCGTGGCACACCTAAACTTGCCGAGCGCACCCGCGTTATGATCGAGTCGGAATCTCTCCCAGGAAGGCTGTGAGCCGCGTGTCCACCCCCTAACGATCCTCAGGCTGAACTCCTCCCCGAAACGAACGAGTCTTTCGGCGACCTGCTCTCCCAATACGAGCGCACCCACTCACACGAAGGGGACGCAAACCGGCAGCTGAATGGTACGGTGATTGCCATCTCTGTGGACACCGTCTTCGTCGATATCGGCTACAAGACAGAAGGTATCCTGCCCTCCTGCCATCGGGGACAAGCTCTCGGTTTCGGTGAAGGGTCGCAACCCCGAAGGGTACTACGAGCTTACCCGCACGCGCCTCGAGCAGCCCAAGGACTGGGACGCCATGGAAAGAGCCTTCGCCGATAGAGCCGTGATCACCGGTACGGTCATCGCCGTCGTCAAGGGCGGTTTCACCGTCGACCTCGGCGTGCGCGCCTTTATGCCCGCCTCTCGCAGCGGAGTGCGTGACGCTGTGGAGATGGAAAAGCTCGTCGGACAGGAGATCCGCTGCCGCATCACCAAGCTCGATGCCGTAACGGAAGATGTCGTTGTCGATCGCCGCGTCATCGCGGAGGAGGAAGAGCATGCCTCAAAGGAGCGTCGCTACTCCGAGGTCAGCGCCGGAGATGTTCTGCACGGCACCGTGCGCAGCCTCACCGACTTCGGCGCCTTCATTGACCTTGGTGGCATCGATGGTCTACTCCACGTTGGTGAAATCGCATGGACTCGCGTCCACAAAGCGGAGGATGTGCTCTCGATCGGGCAGGATGTAGAGGTCAAGGTCATCAAGATCGACCCCGAGTCGCGACGCATCTCGCTCAGTCTCAAGCAGCTCCTACCGCATCCGTGGGAGGCCGTGACGGAGCTCTACAAAGTCGGAGATCGCGTCCGCGGCACCATCACGCGCCTTACCGACTTCGGGGCGTTTCTCGAGATAGAGCCCGGTGTCGAAGGTCTGATCCACATCTCCGAGATGTCGTGGGGTAAAAAGGTTCGCAAGCCGTCCGACATGCTCAAGGTGGGCGACACAGCGGATGCGGTTATCCTCGCGATCAACGTGGCTGAACACCGCCTGTCGCTCGGCCTTAAGCAGGCACTCGGAGACCCCTGGGTCGAGATGGCGGACCGGCTCTCGCCGGGATCAGTCGTCGAAGGCGAGGTCACCAGCTTCACGACGTTTGGTGCCTTTCTCCAGCTCTCGGCGGGCATCCAGGGCTTGGTCCACATCAGCGAGATTGCCGTGGACCGCCGGCTAAATCACCCCAGCGATGTTCTGCGTGTAGGCGAACGGACCAAGGCCAAGGTTCTGGAGTTCGATAAAGAAAAGCGTCAGCTGCGCCTCAGCATCAAGCAGATGGCGCCCACGGGTCTCGACGACTTCCTCGCCGAACACAAAATGGGTGACACAGTCACCGGACGCATTCTCTCCGTCGAAGGCGACCAGGCTCGCGTAGAACTCGGAGAAGGCGTGCTCGGCATCTCCACCTTGGCACCGGCGACACCTGAAAGGCAGCAGCCCACGGCGACAGGTCAGCTCGACCTCTCGTCCCTCACGTCCATGCTTAACGCACGCTGGAAGACCGGCAGCACAGGAGCGGCAGCGAACAATAAGCCGCAACCGGTTCCCGGTCAGATCCGCAGCTTCACCATCGCACGACTCGATGCCGAGTCCGCGAGCATCGAGCTTGAGCCAGCGGACTAGGCGATACCGGCTTTATCCCGTTTGGACCACCGAACACTCCACGCTTCAAACTGCTCCTCACTAGAGGCGGTGCCTTCCATCCAAAGCACCTCCCCTCCCTTTACCCCGGGAAATCCTCCGTTCGGCTGCCCACAGATATTTGCCTCCATCTGCAGCATCGAGCCCGCCCCTAAACTCCACTCACAGACCAGCGCACCAGGCGCCACGACCTTGTAGGAGCCGCAGGCATTCGTCAAGCTCTCGATCAAGGGAACGATCGATTTCTGCCGAACCCAGAGCACACGTCGAAACCAGGCCAGCCACTCGGCATGTACACTGACGTCCACCTCATCCCAGTGGAGCTTGCCTGATAGAAAGGTGCTCTCGGACTCGGGATCAGGAGCGCGCTTCAGCGCCTCTGGGTCGGGGACATCCTGCAGCTTCGCCAGTTGATCGCACCGCCCTTTCCGTACCGCATCCGCCAGGTCTCCGTGAAAGTCGCAGAAGTACGGAAACGGAGACGACGCACCAAACTCATCCCCCATAAATATCATCGGAATCTGCGGCAGCAGAAGCAGGATAGCGTACGCCGCACGCACCGCCTCCGGTGACGCGATCGTGAAGATCCGGTCTCCGAAGATCCTGTTGCCGATCAGGTCATGTGTCTGCAGAAATGCCACAAACGCCGTCGGTGTCCCACCTTTCTCGGGCCTTCGCTTGTCCTGCATCTCGGCCGCAATCACAAATCCGCGCGCCAGCGCTTGCCCTAAGCGCTCCGTCTCGCCGTTGTCTGAATTTGGTCGATCGGCGCAGCGTGGAGCCATCGAGGCGCCCAGCAGATGCGTCATATCGTGGTTCCACTGCGCCGTGTAGGTCGCCGGATCTCCGTCCGCCTCCCGCTCGAGGCGCCCGGGAACGTATACCTCGTTCTCGAGTATTAGGTGGACGTGGCGCTCTCCCGCGACTACGTGCACTCGCTCCGCCAACTCATCCAGAATATGCTTCGGTCCCTTGTCGATCATCGCGTGTGCAGCATCCAGGCGTAGGCCGTCTACATGGAATTCCTCCACCCAGTACAGCGCATTTTGCACGATCAACTCGCGTACAACCTCGCTGTACTCACCTGCGAAGTTCAGTGCCTGTCCCCACGGTGTGTGCTCGCTCTCCGTGCAGAACTGCGGAAAGTATCTCGGCAGGTAATTGCCCTCTGGCCCGAGGTGGTTGTACACCACGTCCAACAGGACCATCAGCCCCCGAGCATGCGCCTCGTCGACAAACGCCTTCAAATCTTCGGGCCGCCCATACGCGGAGTCCGGAGCATACAGGAGTACCCCGTCATAGCCCCAGTTGCGATTGCCGGCAAAGTCCGCCAGACACATTAGCTCGATCGCCGTCACCCCAAGCTGCGCCAGGTGATCCAGCTTCGTCATTGCTGCACGAAAGGTGCCCTCTTCGGTAAAAGTTCCCACATGCAGTTCATAGAGCACCGCCTCGCACCAACGTCGGCCGGTCCAACTCTCGTCCTTCCATGAGTAGGCAGTCGGATCGATGACCTCGCTCGGTCCACTCACATCCTCTGGCTGGAAACGGGATGCGGGGTCGGGGACCTCCAGGCCGTCTGGCAGTACATATCGATACCGAGTTCCGGCCTGTGCCTCGGAGGTGGTTAGGACGAACCATCCATCCCCTTCACTCTCCATCGCCAAAGCCGCTTCTCTATGCTGCAGCTTCACCGCGATAGAGCCGATGGCCGGTGCGAAGATCCGGAATCGCGTCTTCCCATCGAGAAGCTCGGCGCCAAATGGCAGCGCCAGTTTCCGAACCGCCTCGCTCTTTCGCTGCGTATCTTCAGCCGTCTTTTTAGGCATGCAGCTCTCCGCGCTCACCATTCGCCGCGCGTGGCAAGCATCGCACCTCGTACTTACAACATTTCTGCCTCAACCGCCTACCTCACACCTTGCTGTGCCTACACGCACTCGCTATGAGCCATGCGCTTGCCGTCTTGCATTCTACAAGTCGAGTATCTTTCCATCGAAAACGCGCCTCATCGCAACGTGTGCTGCACTCTTCACGAGGCATGAGGTACCTTCGAAGCATAAGTGATCTCACCCGCGAACATGTTGAAAGGACAACTCATGACCAGCCAGGACGAAACTGCCCTTCTGCAGAACCTGCTCTATGAAGCTCAGAATAGAGAGGCGAAGACAGTTGCGATGACACAACAACTGGTCAAGATGGAGTCTCCGAGTCAGGTAAAAATGGCTGCGGATCATGTAGTCGCATCGGCAGCAGAACTCTGCGCTTCGTTGGGCGGAAAGACGAGACTTCACGAGCACAGCCTCCATGGCAACTCTCTCGAGGCACGATTCGGACATCACCTTACGTCGTCTCCGGTGCTCCTGCTCGGACATCTCGACACCGTCTGGGATCTTGGGACCCTTCAACACATGCCGTGGAAGGTCGAAGGTGATCGCCTCCATGGACCTGGCGTGCTGGACATGAAGCTTGGTGTTGCGATGGCTCTCGAGGCCATCGCACTCCTTCAGGACCTCGATGCGCTTACCCGTCCCGTGGTGTTGCTGCTCCATGGAGACGAAGAGATCGGAAGCCCGGCATCGCGGCCTTTAACAGAGGGCGTCGCGAAAGAGTGCTCTGCCGTCTATGTTCTCGAGCCTGCCCAGGGGGAAGCTGGTGCTTACAAGACCTCGCGAAAGGGTGTCGGTCATTACCGACTGAAAGTACGAGGTATCGCCGCGCATAGCGGAGTTGACTTCGGAGCCGGGCATAGCGCGATTCTCGAACTGGGGCGACAACTTGGCAAACTAGCCGCACTCACGAACCCAGACCGCGGCATCACCGTCAACCCCGGTGTGATCGGCGGAGGAACGCGCTCCAACGTCATTGCCGAAGAGGCCTGGGCAGAGATCGACGTAAGGATCGTACACAGCGAAGACGCCAACGCTTTGACGAGAGAACTCTCCCTGCTAAAAGCGGACGACACGGGTTGTACAATCTCGGTCACCGGTGGAATCAATCGTCCACCCATGGAGCGGACCGCTGCAGCCGAGCTCTTCTGCAGAGCAAAGGGCTTTGCCGCACAGCTCGGTCTTGCACTTGAAGAGGCTGCCACCGGTGGGGGGTCGGATGGTAATTTCACCGCAGCTCTAGGCATCCCTACACTGGACGGGATGGGCGCGGTCGGTGCAGGAGCGCATGCAGCTCATGAGCACGCCCTCCGGAGCCACATCGCCCCAAGAACCGCTTTGCTGGCCGCCATGCTTCGTTGACCTTAGCCCGGTGCTTGCATCTAGTGCTCGCGATCGCGCTACTCGCGAACGCGTTCAAAGATCTACAGCCTCATCGACTGCCACCGATGGCCGCTTTCCCCAAAGAGATCGTCAGCAGCCGAGGGGCCTTCGCTTCCGGCACCGTAGAACTGGAGCGAACCTCCTGCGCCGCTACCCCATGCGTCGAGTAATGGTTGCACCATCTGCCAGCCGGCTTCCACCATGTCGGCGCGCTGAAAAAGCGTCTGGTTGCCCAGCATGCAGTCATGCAAAAGACGTTCATATCCTTTGGCGTGATTGCCGAATGGCCCACTCGGAAAGCTGTAGTTCAGAAATCCTTCCTCTACAACCGTCTTCAGCCCGGGAGCTTTGCTGCCGAATCCGACGCAGATGCCCTGATCCGGCTGCATGCGAAACGTCATCGTATTCGGGCTCTGCTGAGATCCCTCCGCAATTGGAAATAGGGAGGCGGGCGGCTCGCGAAATGTCACCACGATCTTTGTGTACGCCTTCTGCAGCCGCTTTCCGGTCCGAAGATAAAACGGAACACCAGCCCAGCGCCAGTTGTCGATCAGAACACGCATGGCGACGTAGGTCTCCGTAGTGGAGTCCGGTCCAACGCCAGGTTCGCCCCGGTAAGCAGGTACAGGCGCTCCCGCAAGCTTCCCCTCCGTGTACTGCGCCCGCACAGCATTTCGGGAGACCTCGTCTGCGGAGATCTGCTCAATCGATTGCAGCACCTCGACCTGTTTCGAACGCATGTGATCTGCGCTGAAAGAGACAGGAGGCTCCATCGCGATCAGTGAGAGTAGCTGTGCGAGGTGGTTCGGCACCATGTCCCGCAGTGCGCCGGCGCCCTCATAGTAAGCTGCCCGCTTTTCCACTCCGACCATCTCTGCTGCCGTAATTTCGACATAGTCGATCGTCGTCCTGCTCCAGAGCGGCTCGAAGATGGCGTTAGAGAAGCGGAAGACGGCGAGATCCTGCACCGTCTCTTTCCCCGCAAAGTGGTCGATACGATAGATCTGCTCCTCACACAGCTCTCTCCCGAGTTCGCTATTGAGGGCCCGTGCCGAGGCGAAGTCATGTCCGAAAGGCTTCTCAATGATCACTCGTCGCCAGCTCTGCCCGTTATCCTCGGATAATTCTGCCCGGGACAGCTGACGCACGATCTCGGCAATAAACGTAGGAGCGACCGCTAAATAGAAGAGGCGATTGCCTCCCGTCTTGCATAGGGTCTCGATCTGCTCGATGCGCTCACTTAAATTCTGAAAAGCCGCCGGATCGGTAAAGTTTCCTGATCTGTAGAACGACCGTTCCTGTAGCCACCGCAGCGTCTCCTCCGAAAGGTCCTCTCCCCAGAATGACCGCAATGAGCTCCTCACGTGGTCGCGAAAGGCGTCCTCCGTCCAGTCTTCCGAGGCAAAACCGAGGATCGCAAAGTTCTCCGGCAGAAGATGAGCTGCTGCGAGATTGTAGAGCGAGGGCAGAAGAAGGCGTTGTGTAAGGTCTCCGGTAGCACCGAACAGAACCAGTAGGCACGGCGGGGCTTCATCACTCGAAATCGTTGCAGTCACATTTATCCGTCTCTGCCGGACCAGGGAGTTACCAGCTCTGCAAACCCGGAGCTTCCGGACGTTCGCCTTCACAACGCGAATCTCCAAAGTGTACATCCACCATGGATGAAGTCACGTGAACGTGCGTTTGTGGTGGCAACAATCTATCGACTAGAGCAGGTCGTTGGCGTGCAGTTGTTCATGGCGGAGTAGGTTTCGTTCGCGGTGGTCTTCAGATGCACAATGTTGCCCGCACCAAGAACGTTGTTCTCAAGATGCCAGTCCGCATGCGGACCGGGGTTGGCGCCAGCCGTATTCGTAATGATGTCGATGGGCAGCGGGGAAGAACCTCCACACCGATTATTTCGGATGTAATACGTGTCGCTGTTGTTGTAGTCGTTCCAGATCGCACTGATACAGGCAGCCCTTTCACCCTGTGACACCGACGAGGTCACCGCGTTTCCCTCAAGCGTCAACGTTGTTCCGCCCGTGATACTGGGCGCGCTGATCGCGGCCACACTCGGGCTGAGAGCCCGGTTAAACGTAAATTGATTCTGCGAGATCGTGATGCTCTGTCCAAAACCGGCGGTCGCGAAGATGCCATTGCTGATCACATTGCGCTCAAAACTCGCTTGGCTCACTGCCTCCTGATAAAAGGCATTGCAGATCGTGAAGCAGGTAAGCTTATTGCCGATCACCGCAAAATCCGAGTGGGTACGCGGATCTGCAGAGCGGTTTTTGATAAAAATGAGGCCGCCTCCTCGGGCATCTCCCGAGAAGTCGTTCTCGCGAAAGCTGATCTGATGACTGAAGAAGAAGATCGCACCGCATCCGTTGCCGCAGTTTGTGGCAACATTTTCTTCGAAGTCAGTATCCAGACCGCCCTCGGTGTCGAAGCAAACGTCCGCGCAGCCATCCGCCTTGTTATGCGCCACGTTGACGGCATACCCCATGGAGCCCCAAAGGCAGGCTGTCACGGCATGGCACTGATTGCCCCTCAGCGTGATCTTTCCCGTCCGGGTCACCTGAGTGATGTTTCCGTGGGCGGAGTCTCCGCCCCACCACTGCGTCCCAGTCGAGATCCCATCAAAGGTGTTTCCCTCAACCACCGCGTCGGTCGTGTTCACGAGCAGGAGCGCGGCGCCTCCCGTGTTTGGCGCATCCCGAACGACGTTGGCCGTAAATCTGAACTCGCCTGCAGCCCCCCCTCCATCGTTGCCATGACTGGCATTGATCTGAGCGATCGTACCGCCCACCACGGAAAGGTGAGACATGTCGAGCCTGTGGACACCTTCTGCAGCGAGCACAGGGCTATTGTTGGCGAAATGCACGGTGCAATCATGGATCGTTAGATCAGCAACGTCCTTGGCTACAAATACACCCACACCTGCCGGCATCGCTGCCGAGATCGATCCCTGACCCTTACAACTAATATCGTTCCGACCCGAAAGCGCCACCGTAGCAACCCATGGAACAGGTGCGGTCAGACTGATGTTGTGGCCGAGACCCAGCGTAACGGGAGTCGTGAGCTTGCCTGGAGACCCGATGCGGATCAGCCCAGCATCCTTGCCAAGCGCAGTATCCGCAGCGCGAAGCTTCGCCCCTAAATCCTCTCCAGCGAAGTTGCCTGCATCTACGATCTTCTCCGTGGGTGAGGATTCGCCTGAGCTTGCGGAAGTCACTGCGATAGGCGCCACAGGAGCGTTGATTGGAACTGGCGCTTTGCTCTTTTTGTAGTTGCTTGCGAGCAGTGATGTGCTCACCAGGAGACAAAGGACAATCGTTTTCATAAGGGACTCTCTTCTGCAACACTCCAGTACGCGGTCTTCTCTTCAACGGCAAGAGCGTCTGCGGGTAGGCCTGCTCTGCATGCGCGGAGGGCGCATCTGCCTACGACCGGCACGTATCGCGGCACACCAGCCAGAGGTCTTGGTCGTGTGATCCGCTTGCGGGCCCGTATGGAATCACCTGGTACTGCGGGTCGCTCTTAAACCTCTCCACCAACGGATCTCCAATGAACGGTGGGTACGTCGCCCCAGGACCCGGCTTCTGATGGAAGATCAGAAAACGAGGGTTGTTCTCTAGAAAATGGTCACGATACTCGATCGATCCCGCGAAGTAGCCCACCTTTTTCCAGTTCTCCATCAAGTGGAACTGGGTTACCTCGAGCCGGGGCGCAGCCACACTTGTGCTCTGCGCCCAATCCAGGAGATAAACATAACGCACTCCCGAGGCGTGCTGGCGTCCAATCAACTCTGTGAAGGCCCAAGCATCTTCGCACAACACCGGAAGTCCTTTGGGAAGCCTGACTGTGAGTTCATCCGTGTAGTTCCGCCTGGGCATCACCGCACGCGCCAGGTGCCCCACGTCCCACAGCAAGATCGCTGCAAGGAAGCCAGCAGCGGCCAAGCGCCGAAGCCAAGTCCTCTCTGCCAGGCCGCCAAGTACCGCCTTCCACTGTGTCAGTTGAATCGCCTCAGCAGTCAGGAAGCATTGTGCGATCGCCACCGGCATCAGATAACGATTGATGAACAGTGGTGGACCGACCAAGCCCTCAATGAAGAACTCGACCGGTATGAGAAGCAGTGCCATCGTAACGACATAGGCGGAGCGCCGGCTCTTGAAGGCTTGTTGGAGAGATCTCCTCCAGCCACCCGGTTTTCGCTGCATCGTGAAGAGTGCCGCGGCACAGAGTAGAACGAGAACCACCGCGACCTCAGCACTGTAGGCGCTATAGGCGCCTACCCATCTGCTAAGGTTCGGCTGCGTGGTCCAGAAATGAGGTTGACCCACCTGCGCCGTGGCGATAATGGCGGCGCGTTCCGCCAGGAGGAACAACCAGGTGGAGACAATCGTCGCATACAGCCAGGATCTGAATCGGCCGGAGGACAAGTCCAGAAAGATAAGCGCGCCGAGCACCGTGGCACTGTAAACGACTCCGAGCAGGTGACTCGTCACGAGTGCGGCATGAACGACAAAAGACGCCGCATACAACCACGGCGCTGTCCGACCGGTCCTGCTCGCCTCAACCACAAGGTAGACGGCGAACACAGTGAACAGCATGAGCAGTCCATAAAAGCGGCCCTCGGCCGTGTGAGTCACAATCGTCTGACTGAAGAACCACGTGTTGAAGAGAGCGAACGCAACGGTATCTCTCGCATAGAAGCGCCGAAGCGTGACCCACAGCACACAAAACGCAAGGCCAAAGCCCACCGCCGAGTACATGCGGAACGATATCTCCGATGCTCCGAAGATCCAGAACCACATCCGGCCGGTCAGGTAAAAGGTAAAGCCCCCACCATCAGCACCCATCTTCCAGGCGTGGAGCATGTGGTGCCACGTAGGATCGCGCAGCAGCATCCACCCCAGCATCTCGTCTTCCCAAAAGATGCGGCGGAAACCAAGCAGGTAGCTGATGAGCAGCGTCAAACCCAAGCCACACGCCATAGAAAAGGTGTCATCACCTGTGAGTGGCGAAACGCCTCCGCTTGGTGAGATCCCAGCGTTCGCACTACCCTCCGACGATCGGTTCACCGGAGACACCATGATTCGGTGCTTCCACGGAAGCCAATGCCGATGCAACGGCTGAACCTTCATTTGAAACTCCCCAGGTTCATCCTCCTCAGAGCCGTAGAACGACCGCACTCCCCTCCCGTTACATGGGTGGCAAAATCCACCAATGCGCAATACTGAAGCGCGCCGTTAGCCATGCTCCGAGAGCCCTGCGACTCACGTATCATAGTATTCGTTCCGCGGAGACGCTATAGGATGCTCTCAACGCGAACATTCTGAACGCTTGGAGGATGCCGTTGTTCACCGATCTGCCTTGGTTGCCACATCGTGCGAACTGGACGGAGCTTCTCGATGGCGTGCACGAACTTCAACCAGAAGCTGCGTTCGAGGTCTTCCAGACACTTGCAAACAGCCGCCTCGATTTCGTGCGGGCAGGGCGGCTCGACAAAAAGATTGAGCGATATCGCAGTCGCCTTGGAAATCCAGGATCATGGCCTGTCGTTCGTCTCGCCCTCCTCGGTACGTCAACCCTCTCTCATCTGACAGCGGGAATCCGGCTCGGAGCACTGCGGCGCGGAATGTTGGTCGAGATCTACGAAGGTGCCTATGGCCAATATCGACAGGAGCTCTTCGACTCGAACTCGGGGCTACATGCATTCCACCCGGACGTGGTCTGTTTCGCGCTCGATGCCTACCATGTGGCTGGCGCAGAGGGAGCTACTGCGGAAGCAGCACTCCTGAATATGCAGCAGTGCTGGGAAAAGGCCAAAGCTGCATTCCAGTGCGCTGTCGTACAGCAGACCATTCTGCCGATTCACACATCGCTGATCGGCAACAACGAAAATCTGCTGCCAAGCTCTCCAGCATGGATCACCCAGCAGATCAATCATGAACTCCGGAGCCGCACAGGAAGTTGTGGGGTCTACCTGCTGAGCGTGGATACCTGGGCTGCGCTGGACGGGACCGCTCACTGGCATGACCGTGCCCTTTGGAACAGGGCCAAGCAGGAGGTCCATCCGCGGTCCTCTTATCTGTACGGAGATCAGCTCGGCCGCCTGCTGGCCGCCCTCCAGGGTCGGAGTGCGAAATGTCTTGTGCTTGATCTTGATAACACGCTCTGGGGTGGCGTCATCGGAGATGACGGTATCGACGGCATCGTTCTCGGGCAGGGAAGCGCTGTGGGTGAGGCACACCTCGCTCTTCAGCGCTACGCGCTTCAACTCTCGCAACGCGGTATCATCCTTGCTATCTGCTCAAAAAACGACGAAGGCAATGCCAAGGCGCCCTTTGACGAGCATCCGGAGATGCTGTTGAACCGCACAGATATCGCCTGCTTTGTTGCGAACTGGACAGATAAGGCTTCCAACCTCCGCCACATCGCTGCATCCCTCAATATTGGTCTCGATGCGCTTGTCTTCGTCGATGACAATCCTGCGGAACGCGCGCTGATTCGCCGCGAGCTGCCAGAGGTTGCCGTTCCCGAGTTGCCCGAAGAACCAGCCGAGTACGTTCAAACCATCGCTGCGGCAGGATATTTTGAAGGAACACAAATCACAGAAGAGGACCGAAGGCGCGCAGAACAGTACCGTGCAAACGCCGACCGAGACGATCTCCGTCGATCCGTCACGGACATGGACAGCTTTCTGGTGGCCCTCCAGATGGAATTGACCTGGGATGCCTTCGATCAATCGGGGCTCTCACGCATCGTGCAGCTCATGAATAAGACAAACCAGTTCAACCTCACCACGCGCCGCTATAAGGAGGCTGACGTCATCAGCATGATGCGCGATCCTGACATGGTCACCATGCAGCTTAGACTTACCGATATCTATGGTGACAATGGCATCATTGCGCTGCTGATTGCTCAACGCACAAGGGAAGATGCGCTTGAGATCGATACGTGGCTGATGAGTTGCCGCGTTCTTGGTCGCAACGTTGAGGAAGCAACACTCAATGTTCTAGTCGCCCGCGCGCGTGAGCTCGGGTGTACGACCTTGGTCGGCACCTATCGTCCCACGGCCAAGAACGGAATGGTCGCGGATCACTACCAGCGCCTAGGATTTACTTTGGTGCAGAGAGCCAGTGACGGAAGCTCCGTCTGGCGGCTTACGCTTGCTCACTTCAACCCGCGATCGGCGCCACTGCGTGTGCTGGAAGGAGCAAAGTGGAAAACACCCATATCTATCGCCAGCTAACGGAAGTCTTCCGAGAAGTCTTCGACGATAGCTCGATTGTGCTCACTCCGGAGATCACGGCTGCCGACATCGCCGAGTGGGACTCCGTTGCACACATAGGACTGATTGTCGCAATCGAACAACGCCTCAAGGTCAAATTTAAAAGTTCAGAGCTTGAATCAATGCACAATGTAGGCTATTTGGTCAAACTGATTGAGCACAAGCTGGAAGCACGGAAGGCTACTACGTAGGCCGGTGCTGCGTCTGCTTCAGAGCGTATGCTATTCAACTCTTACGCATTTCTTTTCGGGTATCTTCCCCTTGTGCTGGTCGGCTACCAGGTTGCTGCATATTTGGGCCGGCGCGCCGTCGTCGCTTGGCTCACAATCGCCTCTCTGGCGTTCTATGCTTATTGGCGTCCCGTATACACACTACTACTCTGCGCCTCTATACTCTTCAACTACGTTGCGGGTGCATGTCTTTGCAGACGCTTTAGTAATGAGATCTCTTCCAAGTTTATTCTTTGGCTCGCGATTGGGGCCAACCTTGGAACCTTGGCCTACTTCAAATATCTGTTTCCGCTGCTTAACTTTCTTAGTAGCTCTTCAGGTTCATATAGAACTTGGCCAGATGTTATCCTCCCGCTCGGAATATCTTTCTTTACCTTCACGCAAATAGCGTATCTGGTCGACCTTGAGCAAGGTGCGGCACGCCAACAGGACCTGGCAAGTTATGGTCTGTTCGTAACCTTCTTTCCCCATTTGATCGCGGGTCCGATCCTGCACCATAGCGAAATGATGCCGCAGTTCCAAAGTGACCGGAGCTTTCGCCTTCGGATCGAAGATCTCGCTGTGGGTTCATCCTTGTTCATCATGGGACTCTTCAAGAAGGTCCTGTTAGCCGATCGTTTTGCTCCTGCAGCGGATGCCGCCTTTGCTGCACCCGCAAATCTTCATACCCTAGATGCCTGGGCAGGTGCACTTTCGTATGCTCTTCAGCTCTACTTTGACTTTTCCGGGTACTCCGATATGGCCATCGGCTTGGCCCGCATGTTCTCGATCGAGTTTCCCCTGAATTTTAGTTCCCCTTACAAGTCGACCAGTGTCATTGACTTCTGGCAGCGCTGGCATATGACACTGACGCGTTACATTATGTCGTATCTCTATAATCCGATCTCCGTGTGGATCTACCGCCGTCGCATCGCGCATGGAAAAAAGACGACGAGAAAGGCCATGGCAACAATCGGCGGCTTTCTAAGCATGATCGCATTACCAACAACGGTTGCACTGTTTCTAGCGGGCGTATGGCATGGTGCCGGTCTACAGTTTTTAATCTTCGGCCTTCTTCACGCACTCTATCTCTCAATAAACCATGCATGGCGCCTTTGGCGTGCAAACCATTCCGCCGTACACTTTCAAGCGGCTAAAAGGAACCCCTTTGGTCAAGCTTTCAGTGTCCTCCTTACTTTTCTCGCTGTGATCGTCGCGCAAATCTTCTTCCGCGCCCAGAGCTTTTCCGCAGCATGCTCCATGCTTGCGGGGATGATTGGACTTCACCATCATCTCTCTCAGAGCACGAACACCTGGCATGTGGCGTCCTCTGCGTTAGCGCTTCTGATAGCCGGCTACTTCATCGTCTGGGCATTTCCAAACACGCAGCAAATCCTGATCCGTTTCAAGCCTGCTCTTGAAGTGACGCGCTTTGATCAGCAGAATAGCTTCCTTAAGATCATGTGGAGACCCGACGCAATCTGGGCCATCACCTTGGGCACTATCTTCGTTCTTTCTCTTGTTAAGATGCAGGATTCGACGACGTTTCTCTACTTCCAGTTCTAAAGCCTGCGAGAAGTGTATCTGTCACACGAAAGAGTTCAGACGCCACACGCTTTACCTCTGCATCACTCATCGATGTAAAGAAGGGCAGCGCGATCGTCCTCTCACTTTCGCGCTCCGTGGCTGGCAGAGCCTCACCAGCAGGCAGGTTCGCGTACGCCGGTTGTGAGTGAATGGGAGCGAAATAACGCCCGCACTGGATTCCAACTGCCTGCATTTGTCGTACGACCTCGTCTCGATCGTGTCTGCCAAGGGCCACCGGAAGTCTGACGACGTAAACAAACCAGCTAACCTTCATGCCAAACGGTTGGATGACCGGCCGCAGGAACTCGGGGCGCTCACCCAGCAGAGCATCGTATGTCTCAGCAACGGCCGTGCGCGCTGCCAAAATCGAATCAAGCCGCTGCATCTGCGCACAGCCCAAGGCAGCGTTAATCTCGGAGAGGCGATAGTTATAGCCCAAGATGGAATGCTGGTGCCATGCATCGGATTCGTAACGCCCTTGGTTACGTAGAGCTCTCAGGTCACGAGCTAAAGCACGGTTCCGTGTGACGATAACACCGCCCTCCCCCGTGGTGATCTGTTTATTCGGATAAAAGCCAAAGACCCCCGCATCGCCGAAAGACCCAACACGGCCTCCGTCGTACTCCGCTCCGATCGCTTCACATGCATCTTCCAAGACGAGCAGCTTGTGCCTTCGCGCAATGTCCAGAAGTGCTGCCATCTCCGCGGGGCACCCAAAGGTATGCACAACCATGATCGCGCGCGTGGAAGGAGTAATCCGGCGCTCGATCGCGCGCGCGTCCATGTTCAGGGTCGAGGGCTCAATATCGACGAAGACCGGAATAGCACCGACGTAGCGCACAACGTTCGCCGCTGCAATAAACGTGAAGGACGGGACGAGCACCTCGTCTCCAGGACCGATGCCCATGGCCAGAAGACAAAGGTGGAGGCCGGCAGTACCGGAACTAACGGCAATCGCCTGTGGAACAGAAACATAGTCTGCTACTCTTTGCTCGAACTCCTCCAGCCTCGGCCCTAGGCTTAGTCGCGAACTCTTAAGCGCAGAGACAACCGCTTCAATTTCCTGCTCTCCAATATCCGGTTTTGAAAGAGGTATGTCGTTCACAAGTTTACTTCCGAGCCATGCTTCACCAACAACGCCTCTCGCGATGGCAGCGCGCCTAGAACATGCAGAATGCGTTCGGAAGCGCGCCCGTCTCCATAAGGGTTCTCCATGGCCACGAGGCTCTGCTCAAAGGCGAAGCTCCGTGCCTCATTCAAAGCTTCAATGATTGAGGCAACGTTCGCATCAGCGTCAATCACGTTACGCGGCCGCTCCCGCCCTTTTTGCCTGAAACCGATGTTCACCGTCGGAAGCGCAAAGGAAGCGGTCTCCATGATGCCACTACTTGAGTTACCAACCATTGCCTTCACACAGCGCAACAAACTCCAGTACTTAATGGCAGGAAGATTGATGAAGAGACGACCACTCCTGCGCTGTCTCAGAAAAGATGCTGTACGTTCAACCAAGGAGCGGCTCCCCGCGTCGGCGTTGGGGTAACAAAAGAGAAGTTGCTCTTGCGTTGTGCTCAATGCCTCAAAAAGAGCCTCTGCTTCGGCTAGCGTGTCGGACAACAGCGTTACCGGATGGTAAGCAACCACAATGGAAGCCTGCTTCAGGTCGAGTTCGAGCGCAGCCTCAAGTTGCTCTCGTGTAAGGAAACTACTCCTGCGGAGATGATCGAGCGACGGTGCACCCGCACGGTGCACTCGCCACGCTTCTTCACCCATACGGATGACCCTTTCTCGCGCCTTCCAAGTGGATGTGAAGTGGATGTGGCTCATCTTCGTCAAAGCATTACGGACTGCGTCATCGATCGCCCCCTCGCTGAACTCACCGCCTTCGATGTGCGCTATGGGAATCCGAAGTGCGAGTGCGACCGCAGCCGGTGCCAGCATTTCGTAGCGATCTGCAATCAGCAATAGCAAATCGGGTCGCATAGCGCCTAGCGCATCCGCTAGGGAGAGCACTCCGATGCCGATACTCTTTGCCATCCCTACATCTGTGTCCGAACTGAGGAGACACTCAACCCGAACCGCAATCTCAAACCCATCTGCCTCGATCTCGCGTGCAGTGCTGCCGAACTCGGGAGAAAGATGCGACGCCATGACAACAAGCTTCAGATCGATCTCGGGGTGCCCAGCTAGATCGCGTAAGGGCCAGTAGAGGTGGCTGTAGTCTGCGCGTGATGATGTAACTACCGCAATCGTCCTTTTCACAAGATACCTGATTCCATCGTTGTCATAAGCTGCGCCCGCAGAAGACTGCTATGGCGGAACTCTGGAACTAACATGTCAATTGTTAGGAGCAACGACGTGAGATCGCGCCGCCCAACTGCGTCTTCTATGCCCCTTAAGCAACGATCTACCTCCGCATACGTGAGAGATCTCGTCCTCACCCTCTGTAAACTGCCCTCGAATATTGTACTTTCGGAAAATTCATCTGAACCTGTCATACACTCGGCAATCTTGTCTCCTGGGCGTAAGCCGGAGATAGCGATCGCTACTTCATCACGGCCCGGAGAAGTGCGTTCGATAAGGAAGCGGGCCAGGTCGATAATGCGATGGGGGCCGCCGAGCTTCGGCACAAATAACCCCGAAGACATTTCTGGAGAAGCTGACCCAGCTAGGTAAGCGACGGCTCCGGACAAAGTAAGAAAGTAGCGGGTTGCCTCCGGATGCGTAACCGTAACGGGCCCGCCTCTCCTGATCTGTTCAAGAAAGAGTGGAACTACGCTGCCCGAAGAACCGAGCACGTTCCCCAACCGCAGGATCTTCATCACGGTCGTCGAATCACCATGAGTGAGAAAGATGCACTCGGCAATCCGCTTCGTCGCTCCCATGATGCTCGTCGCTTCTACAGCCTTGTCTGTCGAGAGCAGAATGCACTGCTCCGCCCCATTCGCGCCGGCGGCCTCCGCAATCAACCGTGTTCCCAGCACATTGGTCACAGCGGCGGCAAAGACGTTCGTCTCAAGCAGCGGTACATGTTTACAGGCCGCCGCATGAAAGATAATGTGAGGACGGACATGACGAAAAAGGTCTTGGACGAAGCTCCAGTCGCACACGGATCCGATCACAAGTCGAACTGCTGCGTTACCCCTCGCAGCCTGGAAATGTCGGTCAAGTTCGTAAAGTCCGAGCTCTGAATGATCCAGGAGCACCAATTCACTAGGACCATACTGGGCAAGCTCCTTCGCGAGAGCAGACCCAATGGAACCACCCGCGCCGGTAACCAGAATCCTCTTCCCGCGCATACTGCCTCGGGCAGATTCGCTAATGGAGAACTCCTCGCGTCCGATGAAGTCACTCCAATCGAACAAATCGGCATGCGGAGATACGTTCAAGCGGAGCTTTCTAGGTCTGAAGGTGCATTGCGCGAGAGATGCAAGATTTACCTAAGCAGGCCTGACCTATGGTCATACTACAAATCGAGAGAGCGGGCGCGCAACCGCGACCGTGAGCATACTTTCCACACCATCAACGTGTGCTGTCTATACTGAGAAGTATGTAAGTGCAGTGGGTCCTCCTCTGTGAGGGCCTTCCGAACGCTCCTAACCCCGCAGACGATCAGCGGGCCAGCTCCTAGGTGCTGCATGAGTGTCGCCCTCCTGCCTGCAACGGAACAGCTGCGTTTACTGAAGAACAAGCACATCTCTCCCTCAGAACTTGCTGAGGAGCACATTCGCCGGATCGAGCGGCTCAACCCCGCTCTCAACGCGATCATCGACTTCGATCCCGACCGCGTCCGTCGGCAACTTGCAGAACTCCCCGCCGGTGAACTCCAATCTCTTCCGATCACTATCAAATCCTCGATCTCCACTGCCGGGTATCGCTGCGAGATCGGCAGCGCGCTGCATGCCGGACACGTCCCTGCCGAAGACGCCGCTGCTGTGTCGCGACTTAGACAAGCCGGAGCCCTGATCTTAGGAACGACGAACTGCCCGGAGTTCCTCATGG